>MKWU01004713.1_pt1 | contig 15722 bp, 9 predicted proteins | sample 809101 | NCBI WGS metagenome assembly MKWU01 (sample SAMN05860141, study PRJNA318959) | sponge metagenome | host: Aplysina aerophoba | place: Slovenia: Piran, Adriatic Sea, Gulf of Piran | collected 2013-05-07 | reverse complement strand
CGATGAAGGCCCCCCAGTGGACGAGCTCCGTCGGCCATGTCCAGAAGAAGGGCCCGGCGGCCGTGGTCGCCACCAGCGCCACGATGATCGTGTAGATCGCGGTGGTGCGGTAGTCGTCCTGAGCCGCTAGCTGGCGGGTCTGGATCTGGAAAAGCGCGTAAGCCGCCGCGGCGCCCAGCACCAGCAGGAAGGACCAGTGGATGATCTCGCCGCCGGGCCGGAAGATCACCGCCGCCCCGGCAAAGCCCACCGCCACGGCGGCCCAGCGCCGGGGGCCCACCCGCTCCCCCAGCATCGGCACCGAGAGGGCGACGACCATGAGCGGCGCCGTGAAGAAGGCCATCGTTATGGCCGTGAGCGACACGTGCGAGAGCGCGGTGATGTAGAGCACCAACGCGACGAGCTGCAGCGCGGAGCGGAATAGCTGGAGGCCCGGCCGGTTGCTGCGCAGGATGCGGAGCCCGCCATAGGGAACGAAGAGCCCGACCATCCACACCATGTGGACCACCGAGCGCATCCACATGATCTGCACGATCGAATAGTCGTTCGACAGGAGAAACTTCACCAACGCATTGAGAAGCGGGAAGACGACGATCGCGACGAGGCACATGAAGAGGATGCCTCGGAAGGAATCGTCGAGGCGGGCGGGGGCGATGGTCATCGTGCTCTTTTAGCCCGGAACTCTTGCCGGGGTCAGGTGGCCGTCCGCCTCAGGCGCGCTTCCCGGTGGGCGATGTAGAGGCCGCTCGCGATGATCACGGCGGCGCCGACCCAGGTCCAGGCGTCGGGAACTTCGCCGAAAAACGCGAAGCCGAAGATGCTGGCGCCCACGAGCTGGCTGTAGTCGAAGGGGCCGACCAGCGAGGCCTCGGCGTATTGATAGGCCTTGATGATGAAATAGTGGGCGAGACCGCCGACCACGCCGAGCGAGAGGAAGAGCAGCCAGTCCACCGTACTGCGCGGCATTTCCCAGAAGAAGGGCACCGCGACCGTGGCCACGATGAAGGCGGCGAGGATCGTGTAGACCGCCGTCGTGCGCGGATCGTCGTGGCCCGCGAGCTTGCGGGTCTGAATCTGATAGATGGCATAGAAGAAGGCACCGCCGAGCACGAGCAGCGCGCCCCAGTGCACCGCGTCGGCGCCGGGGCGGAGGACGATCAGGACACCGGCGAAGCCGACGAAGACCGCAGCCCAGCGGCGCGGCCCCACGCGCTCGCCGAGGAAGGGCACCGAGAGCGCCACCAGTATCAGCGGCCCGGTGAAGAGCACCATGGTGACGGTCGTGATCGGCGTCCAGAAGAGCGCGACCCAGATCAGCGTGAAGGTCACGAGCTGGGTGAGCGAGCGGATCGACTGCAACCAGGGGCGGCGGCTCGCGAAGAGCCTCGGCCCCATCGCCGGCATGAAGAGCACCACCATGAAGCCCAGGTGCACGACGCAGCGGAACCAGATGATCTGCACCATGTGGTAGTCGGCGATGAGCGCCTTCACGAGGGCATTGAGCCCCGGCAGCCCGAAGCCTGCGGCCATGCACATGTAGAGAACGCCGACGAGCGGCGCGCTGGAGGCGGATCGGGGGGCGACCATGCGACCTTCTAGCCCGGATTTCTTATCGGGATCACGGCCTGCGCCTCATTCAGGGCAGACAAGCGGGCTGGAGTCCCAGAAAACCGGTCGCGTTTCGTTTCAAAACAAGGATTTACGCGAAATTGGGTTCGTTTTGCAAATTTCACGGTCGCCGCGCCCTGCCCGCGCCCGGCGGGACACCGCCGCGCGCGGGTACGCGCGCTGAAACTGGACACGAGCGCCCGCCGTTGACGGGAACCGGGCTGCGAAGCAGTCCGGACGGCGCGACCGCGCCGCGCGCGTAGCGCGGAGCCAAGCGAGCGGAGCGAGCGTCCGATTCCAGGAGTTCCCACCCATTCCACGCCGTTCCGATAAGTAGTGTATTGTCAGTATGTTGATGGTTAATTCGTCCCTTGCGTTCCAAGCCATTCTCTACTATTATCGATTCAGTTGTGGGACGTAGTGTGGGTGGAGACTCCATGGGCTCTTACCAAGTAGCCGCCTCGAATGCCGCCAGACCTGGACGCCTCAACGCCGCCTTCGTTCGAACCGTCAGCCGACCGGGCGTCTATGGCGATCAGCACGGCCTGAGGCTCCGAGTCTACAAGTCGCGAAAACGGGCGTCGATCTCCAAGCAATGGATATGGCGAGGAACCGTCAACGGAACACGTCGCGATATCGGCATCGGCGGCTTCCCCTACGTCACCCTCGCCGAAGCCCGGCAGACCGCATTCGAGTACCGCAAGATCTCGAGGGCCGGCGTCGATCCGAAGACCGTCAGGCGCAGGCCGGAGATACCAACCTTCGCGCAAGCGGCCGAGACCGTGATCGCCATCCACCGCGAGGGCTGGAAGGATGGCGGCAAGAGCGAGATGCAGTGGAGGGCGAGCCTCAGGGACTACGCCATGCCGAGGCTCGGCCGCAAGGGCGTCGACGAGATCACCACTGCAGACGTGATGACGGTGCTCATCCCGCACTGGCATACCAAGACCGAGACCATGCGCCGCGTGCGCCAGCGTATAGGGGCGGTGATGAAATGGGCCGTGGCGCAGGGCCATCGAGGCGACAACCCCGCCGGCGACGCCATCGCCGCCGCACTGCCCAAGGGTGGCAGCGTGCGCCAGCATCAGCGCGCCCTGCCCTTCCGGGAGGTCGGGGCCGCGCTCGCCAGGGTGAGGACATCGGATGCGTACCGGCCTGCGGTGCTCGCCTTCGAGTTTCTGGTGCTGACGGCGTGCCGGTCCGGCGAGGTCCGGTTCGCGACATGGGACGAGATCGATTTCGCATCGGCGACATGGACGATACCGGCGCGGCGGATGAAGGCGAGACGCGAGCATCGTGTTCCGCTGTCTGCGCGAGCGCTGGAGATTCTGCGCGAGGCGCGCACGTTGGCAGACGGCTCGGGCCTGATCTTTCCGTCGCAGCGCGCCCGCGCGATCCACGGTGGCACGGTCTCCAAGCTCATCCGGGAGCTGGGGATCGATGCGGTGCCGCACGGGTTCAGGTCATCCTTTCGGGATTGGGCGGCGGAGTGCACCGATGTGCCTCGCGAGGTCTGCGAGCTCGCCCTGGCGCATGTGAATTCTGACCGGGTAGAAGCCGCCTATCGGCGGACCGACCTCTTTGACCGGAGGCGGGCGCTCATGGAGCAGTGGTCGGAATTCATCGTCGGTGGCGAGACTTCCAACATCGGTGCGCCGGCACGACCAACCACTAGCCCGAGCCATTCAGTGCGCCTTTTCACGGCGCACTGAATGGCTCGGCCATCAGCCGTTGAACTCGGCAGGCAAACCGAGACACCTTGTCATCCGAAGCCTCGGAACAAGCCTCCCCCCTTTTGCGCCGTGCGTCCGATTACCAGCGGTCCCCTCTGCGCCGCGGCGAAAGCGATACGCAGTCGGCCGGAGAGTCCGCCGCGCGATCCGCGCCGGATCGACAAGACTTGAATCGACGCCGGGACCGGCCAACCGATGCGATCCAGCTCGGAGATTACGTCAGCCGTCAAGGCCTCGTTGTCGGTGAGCCGACGGATATGGCGGGTCACTCGATAGTCGCTCACGCTCTGCCATTCCCGCGAGGGTCCGAACAGCGAGTCGCTCTCCACCTTGAGCGCCGATGGCGCAAGGACGAGACGACCGGCTCGGCCCGCGCGAAGTACATTCATGCCTTCAAGCGAACGCTCGAGCCCGGCATGGTCGTCACGGACCTGCCGCCAGCTCACACCGCCGCGCTGCAGCAGGCTTGGAGCGAAGAAGAGGAGGCGCCGGCGCGGCAGGTCGGGAACCACGGCGACGTGGCGGTGGCTCCCGTCACGGGCGGGGCTGCCGTCGTCTTCGTGGCCGCTCACATAGCGTGGAACGCTTTGGCCGGGCGGCAAGGTGGCCTGCACCCGCGCCAGCATGGCGCGGCGCGCGGCGTGGGCGACATGAGCGGGGTCCGCGTCGTCGGCGAGGCCCGCCTCGATGGCGAACGCCAACACGCCCGGCATCGGATCGGCGGGGCACATGAGGCCGAGACCGAGGTAGCGGCCGTCGCCCAGCACCAGCGGCCCGGCGAGCGGCGCGGCGAAGGTCAACGAGACATGCCAGAGCGCCTCTTTCGGGAATCGCGGGTCGGCGGCGAAGGTCTCGACCCGCTCGCCGCGGCCGTCGAACGGCTCCCGCTGCACGCGCACCACCGCCGGCGACGCCCGGACCCCGGCATGACGCAGGGCCTGGCGCGCAGCGTGGACGGCGTGGGCCTCCTCGCGAGCCCGCTCGGCGGCGCCCTTGGCATCCTCGGTCGGGCGCGCGGGATCGATGCGGCGGCGTCTCGCGGCCCCGAGCGCCAGCGGCGTCATGCTTCGCCAGTGCCGCCCGGCGCGCTCGTAGCGTTCCGCCATGGTGTCGTCTTCGTCCGCGCGCTGCAACTCGCTGGCGATCACGCCGTCGTCGTCCGGCCAGGCGACCTGGGCGAAGGCCCAGGCGAGGTCGTCCGCCCGCAGCGGGCAGGACTGCGGCACGTAGACCGCGAGGCGCCGGATGGCCATGTCGGCATGGGGATGGCCGATCGAGGGGATCGGCACGATCCGCACCCGTGCGGCCTTGTCCGCATCCGTCGCGCCGCGGCCAACCAGGTAGCGCGCGACTTCCTCCGCTCGCGCCGGCGCCGCGTCGTACAGCTTTCTCTCCGCCTGGTCCCGGACCTCGCCGACGAGCGCCGCCGCCTCGCTCAACGGCCGAGGGGCGAACGCGGACGCTGCGTCTCCTTTCCTCAGCTCGAAAAGGAGGCGATGCGGGGATGCGTTGTATGTGACGTTCGCCAGAAGCGGCTTCGGCGGCTGGGCGAAAAGCCGAACCGGCTTGCGGTTGCTTCCGCCGCGGTGGAAGCGGGTGCGCATGCCGTCAAAGCGGGCTGCGAGGCTGCGCCCCGTACCCGACCGCGGGCAGAGCAGGTCACGACCCGTGCCGCCGCCCGCCGACGGGCGGTAGACGACGCCGCCGTGGGCGGAGAGACGCTCCTGCGCCTCGTCCGCGTCGAGTACGTCCGCATCGGCCCAGGCCATGTCGATCCCCCGGCCGAGCTGGTAGAGCTGCCCCGCCGCCTCGCACAGCGCCGCGGCCCGCTCGTTGTCGCCGTCGAAGCGCCAGCAGTAGAGGATCGGCTCGGTGGCATCGAACAGGACGGGGCGGACGGTCTTGCCCACGCGGATCGACGCCACGGCATCCTCGATGTCGGAGGCATTCTTCCCGGACAGCGCGGCATCGAGGTCGTTGTTGGGCACGAAGACGGTATAGCCCTGGCCCGCTTCGCCGCGCGGGGCCGCGATCACAGGCGGCGGCAGCCCTTCCAGCCACTCCAGCCCATCCCGCGCCGCGTCCGGCACCGTCGCGCCCGTGGCCGCGCCCGCCATCAGCGCCTGGAAGAGGCGCGCCGGCGCGGGCGGCCAGCCGCCGGCCCCGTGGTAGCGGCCCTCGTGGAACCTGATGGCGACGAGAAGCGCGCGTTCCATGGCTCAGCCCTTCTTCGTGGCGTCCGCCTTGGCCCGCGCCTTGTCGAAGGGGACGGTGCGGCCCTCGCGCACACCGAAGGCCGTCGCCGCTTCCTCCGCAAAGGCGAGAGCGACGTCCGGGTCCAGCGCCAGCGCCTCCCGCGTGCCGTCGCGGCCGACCGCGGCCCACGCCGCCGGCTCCCCCCCGGCGGGGGGGGGGCCGCGGGCCTCGGCCGCGGGCTCGGCGGGGCGGGGGGGGAGCAGGCAGCCCTGCCGCAGGAAGCCGTCGAGCGGCGCGGTCGCCGCGACCAGCGCGAGCCCGAGCACGTAGCGCCGCAGCACGGTCGCGTCATCGCCGCTCAGGCCGCGCAGCGCCACCAGGTTGACGGTCACGGTGCGGCGAATCTCGCCGTGGACGACGATCCCGCCGTGCTCGCCCGTCGCAGGCACGTGCACGAAGCCGCGCTGCGCAAGCGGGCTCTTCGTGTTCCTTTCCTGCTTCTTCTGCTCGTCTTCGGTGAATGTGCCGAGCTCCGCATAGTTGACCGGCGGGTTGTACTGCGCGGAACGCTTGAGATCGTCGACGTCCCAGGCGCGGATGACCGACTGCACGATGCGCGGCAGCTTGGCCTGCGTGTCGCGCGAGTCCCAGACGCCGAACACCAGAGAGGTCGGTGCCAGCCGCGCGATGGGCGCGGTGTCGCCGCTGTCGAGAAAGGTGCTGAAGGCGTCGTGGGCCTCCTCGGCGAGCTTGGTGGAGCGGATAAGCGCGTCGCCCAGCCGGTGCCCAGCCTGGAGAATGGAAATCGACCTGTCGTTGCCGTAGGTGATCGTCACCTGCGGCACCAGGGCGGCGTAGGGCTCCTCCTCGAAGAGCGGCTCCATGCGGTTGGCCTGGGCGCCCACGCTGTCGACGGTCGCGACCCTGGTGCCGTCGGCGAGCGTGTCGATGTTGTAGCCGATGCCGGCGTAGGTGGGCGGGAAGATCACGGCGTCGCTGCCTTCCACAGGGAGCAGGGTCTGCCGCAGTGTCAGCGCGACGGGGCCGGCCCGGTCGTTGGCGCAGCGTTCGGCAAAGGCGGTGTCGAATTCGGTCATGACGGCGGTGTCTCCTCGGTGACATCGGTGATGCAGCGGGCTTGGCCCTCCTGCCCGGGCCAGTCCAGCCGCATGGTGAACAGGCGGAACGGCATCCCCGGCACCGGCACCTTCTCGGAGCCGAGGGCCGCGCGCAGGAAGATCGGATCGTACAGGTCGTCGCTGGCGAGACCGGCCACGCCGTACCCATATTCCAGCCTCTCGCGCCTTAGGGGGCGGGCATTGGTCAGGCCGATGGCCGCCAGCAACTCGACGATGGGATACCCTCTCATCACCATGTCGCCATGGGCGTTGGGCGAGAAGCCGGCATCGATCGGCACATAGTCGCGGCGCCAGTCGAAGCGGAAGCTGCTGCTCTGCTCGGCGCTCAGCGAGAATGGATCGTGCGCATAATCGCTCGCCCGGCCGCGAATCAGGTCGAGTGCATCGCGCGCCAGGCCCGCTCCCGGATAGCCGCCGGCGCCGGCCCAGAACTTGACCCTGTCGCGCCGTGCCTGCCCCTGGTCGCCCCAGTAGTCGATATGGATGGCCTTGTCGGTGCCGTCGCTCAGGCGCGCCGGCAGGACATCCGGCCCCGAGTCCCTGAATGGGAATGCGCCGGAATCGTCCTTCCTGGTTTCGATCTTCCACTTGTCGGTGCTGTGGGACGATCCCGCCGGCGCGAAGGACGTGACCGTGGCCTCGTCCAGAAAGCGCAGGACGCGGACCACCGGATTCTCGCCGCCGCACGCGCCGAGGCGGAAGCGCACTTCGGCCGTATCCCGCCAGTCGAAGCCGCCGCGCGCCTCGCCGAGCAGGACCTCGGCGGCTTCGAGGAAGCCCAGGCAGGCGAACACCTGGCCGGGGTTGGTGAGGTCGACGGGAATTGACGCCTCGGCCATCATTGCCTCTCCTCGTCCAGCCGCCGCGAGGCACTCTGATCGGCGGCGCGGAGCAGCGCCTCCCACCAGGCGAGGCCCCAAGGGCCCCATTGCCGCTGCAGGTGCGCAAAGCGAAGCGCGATCGCGTGCGCGCTGAATTCCGCCTCGCTCGGCGGCAGCTCGTCGTAGCCAGCGACGCCAATGGCGGGCCGGGCACGCCCATGGTGCGCGGCGATCAGGTGCAGCGCCAGGTCGAAGCACGGGTCGGCGCGGTCGAGGCCGTCGAGTCCCTTCCTTTCGGCGTCGAGTGTCGACTTGAGCTCGTGCCTGTATCCGCTCAGCAGATGTTGGTTCGGCGAACCCGTCGTCTTGGCATAGGGGCCGCCCTCCCGCGAGGCGTTGAAGGCTCGCTGCCAGCGCGGGGCAGCCTTGCCGTCGTCGTGATGGCGGGCGGCGGCGACCAGTATGGCCCTGTCCTCGGCGTCGAGACCGAGCGCGGCGGCGATGCGTTCCGCCTCCTCCCCCGCCCATTGCTGGTGCTGGTCGAGGCGCTGCGGCCGGCGCGCCACCGCCTTGGAGTCCTCGCTCTCGCCCTCGCCGCGGCGCTTGCGGACGACCAGCTCGGACTCGGCCTCGCCTTCCGCCGTTTCGCCGTAGGGCAGCACCAGCACGTCCTGCCAGTCGTCGGCTTTGTGCTCGGAGTCGCTCTCCGGCGCTTTCCGCTCGCCCGCCAGCCGCGCCTTCACCGTGAGCGTCCACGGGGTTGCGCCCGGATCGTCGCGCCTCTCGACCCAGTTGTCGTCCTCGATGGTAGGAGGCCGTTTATCGGCGCCGTCCTTCAGCAGGCCCCCTTCGATGCCGCCGAGCCGGGCGTCCACCACCAGCCGTTTGCCGGCGAGGCTTGCCTCAAGCGCCTTCTTCGAGCGCCTCTCGATAGCCGCCAGATTCAGGGTGGGCTCCTGCCGATCCGGCCGGTTGGCACTGTCGAGCAGGAAGGCAATGGGGGCATCCCGAGTCAGCGGCACCAGCGATTTCTTGCGCGCGTCCGCTTCCTCCCTGTCGTTCGCACCATCATCGTCGGGGACGGCCGGCGACTCGACCGCCGGTGCGACGGCCCTGTCCAATTTCTTCAATTGCTTGCGCGCGCGCTTGCGCAGCCACTCGGCCACGCGCCATGTCTCGGTCTCCAGGAGCTCTGCCGTCTGTGGCGGCGCCGCCGCGAAGAAGGCCCGGATCTCCCGCTCCGCGGGCGCCTTCACGTCGCCGCCGCTGGCCGGGAAGCGGAGCGGCAGGTACTGGCGCCAGACCACGGCGGTCTGTGGCCTGTCGTCATCCACCCATCCGCGCAGCCACGGGGCGACCTCGGGCCGGCCCGCGTGGTCGTCGAGCGATGTCATCGCCCAGGCATCGACCAGGGGGCGGGTGAGCGCCGGGTAGAGCGGCATGCGCGTGGTGGCGGCGGCGACCCTCTCGCGCCGGGCCGGGTCTGCGGCGAGGCCCAGCAACGCGTCGGGGCCGGCCTGACGTCCACCGGCGTCGCCGTGCGGCAGGGCGTCGAGAAGTGTGCGCACGGCCGCATGGCGGGCGACGGCGTCCTCGTCCGCCTTCTTCCCGTCCGGCGGGCCCTGGTCGATCACCAGCACCCGCGCCTCGCCCCTGGCATAGCGATTGACGCGGCCGAGCCGCTGCACCATGCGCTCCCAGGCGACCAGGTCGCAGACCATGTGGTCGGCGTCGAGATCGACCCCCACCTCGCCGGCCGAGGTCGCGACGAGGAACACAGGGTCGCTGCGCGCGGACTCGCCGGCGCCGATCAGCCCGTGCTCTTCCAGCTCCTCGGCGGCCCCCTGGCGCTCGCGCACCCGCCGGCCGCCGACGAAGAGGATCACGTGGGGCCGGAACTCTTCCTTGCCGGCCCGCTTGCGAAGATTTTCTGCCACCTTCTCCGCGTCCTTGCGGTGGTCGCAATAGACGGCGACGCTTGGCGGCGACGCGGCGGTTGCAGACTCGCTCTGCATCAGGCTCCAGGCCCGCTCGGCCAGCACATCGGCCAGGCCGGCGCCCGCTTCGAGGTCCTCGACCGTCAGGCTCTTGCGCGCTGCCAGCCGCGTGCAGACGGTCCCGTTCGCCCGATCGTCGTCATCCAGGCGGAACGGCGTCTCGTCGGATTCGAGACCCAGCGTGGCCGAGAGTGGCAGCACGCGGAACGGCGGCGGCAACCCGTTGCACGCCGCCGGGCCGGCGAAATATCCCTTTGCCGCCTCCGCGCCCTCCGCCGTAGGCCGGCGCTGCCCTTCTTGGATCGCCTTGAGCAGGCGCTCGAAGGGGCAGGCGAGGTGCGCCTCGTCCAGCATGACCAGGGTGTCGCAGCCCAGCAGCCCGGCCGCGTAGGGCCGCATGCGGCGGGACACCCCGTAACCCTCGAACAGGAGTCGCGAGCCCACCATGTCCACGGTGCCGACGACGATCGCCGGCGCGGAGGGGTCCGCCATCCACTCCCGGTTGTCGGCGTGCCGGCCGCGCAGGGTGGAGATCGGCAACCGCCGGCCGCAGAGACGAAGGCCCTGCCGCACCGGCGCCAGCCCTTCCTCTCGCTCCAGCGCCTCCCGCAGGTCCCCGGCGAATGCGGTCGCCTGATCCACCACGGCGCGGCGGTCGACGACATAGACGAGGCGCCGGGGCAGGGCCGCGCCCGCCGCCCGCGCCAGCAGCCAGACCGCCATGACCGCGGTCTTGCCGAGCCCGGTCGGGATATCCACCGCCGGGGGCAGAGTGCCACGCAGGAAATGCTCCCCGAAGAGCCGCCGCTGCCACGGAAAGGGCTGATGCCCGGTTAGCGCAGCGAAGGCATCCTCGAAATCGAAGGTCGGCGACACGATCATTCCGTCCTAACGCATTCTGAGCAAGTTGCGTGGCACCCTGTCAGGGCTCCGAATATTGCGTCACCTGCCGATTTTGGTGTATATGTTTGTCGGCGCCCGAGCCAAGACCTAGACCCGTAGCTTCGGCTGCGCGAGGAGACTTTGGGCACCTCCGGGCGCCAACTATTGGTCTTAGCCATTGCGGACCACTTTGCCACGTCGCATCGTGGAGCGGATCTGGTTCGGCTTGATGCGATGGAATGCGACGAGATAGGTCTCTCGTCCATCGGCGGTGCGCTTGACTACCAAGCGCCACCATTGCCCCGCCTCGGTCTCGGCCACGAATACTAGAGTACGCTCTCCCTGCCGCACGACTAGCCCCCGATCGATTACGTCTTGAATTCGGGCATAGTCTTCCAGCTTGACGTCCGAGTGCTTCTCCGCTTGCTTGCGGGCCGTCTCGTCGGACAAGCGTACCATCGGCGACTGGCCGCCGAGAACGGCCAGAAGACGATCATCAAGCCTGGCAATAGTGTTGCCCGTCAAGAGTGCCGTCGCACGGGCGGGTGGTGGAGTGCGTGTCATCGAATCGAGATTCTATCGGTAAATTCAGAGCCGTCAATCGTCGCCTTCGGCGTTACATCAACTTGCAATCTGGACCTCCATGCGCTAGACATGGTTGAGATGCTGAGGAATGAGCTCTCGGCCGCGGGTCTCTTTCGGCGCGGCGCCTGATTGAAGGAGGTATCGCCGTAGGCGACATCGAATTCTCGTGCTCCCTTCCGGGCTGTTTCGTTAGCCCGGCCTCATTGAGATGGGGCATGTGCAACGCCGACTCTGTTAATGTTCATCAAGCGCGGCGCCTGAGCAAAGAGCGATAGGGGTGCACTGATGACCATCACCCAGCTCGAGCTCTCCCTTCCCGCGCCGCCGGCGTGTGGGGATGCGCCGATGGTGCCGGCGCGGATGGTGAACGAGTTTGTCTATTGCCCGCGGCTAGCCTACCTCATGTGGGCGCAAGCCGAATGGGCGGAAACCGGCGACACGGTGGAGGGGCGCCGCGTCCACGCCCGCGTGGATCGCGCGAGCGCGCCCCTGCCGGCGCCCGAGGCGCTGGAGGACACGCCGGACAAGACCGCAAGCCGCGCGCTCACCCTCTCCTCGGAGCGGCTCGGCGTGATCGCGAAGATCGACATCGCCGAGGCCGAAGACGGCGTGGTGACGCCGGTCGACTACAAGCGCGGCAAGCGCCCCCACGTCGCGCGCGGGGTCTACGAGCCGGAGCGCGTCCAGGTCTGCCTCCAGGCGCTGCTGCTGGAGGAGCACGGCTACCGCGTGGAGGAAGGCGCGATCTGGTACGCCGAGAGCCGCGAGCGGGTGCGCGTCGCTCTCGACGAGGAATTACGGAACGCGACGCGCGACGCGGTGAGCCGGCTGCGCCTCACGGTCGCCCACGGCCGCATCCCGCCGCCGCTCCGGGACAGCCCGAAGTGCCCGCGCTGCGCCCTGGTCTCGGTCTGCCTGCCGGACGAGATGAACGCGCTCGGCGGCTCGGACCTCGCGCCCCGCCCCATCGCCGTGCCGGTCGACGAGGCGCTGCCGCTGGTCGTGCAATCGCAGAGGGCGCGCATCACCAAGACGGGCGATACCCTCAAGATCGCCGACGAGGAGCAGGGGGACACCACGGTGCGCCTGATCGAGGTCTCCGACGTGGCGCTCTTCGGCAACGTCGCCATTACCACGCCCGCGCTCGCGGCGCTGATGGAGCGCGACATTCCGGTCACCTTCCACAGCCACGGCGGCTGGTTCCGCGGCATGGCCCACGGCATCGGCCACCGCAATGTCGAAGTGCGTACCGCGCAATACCGGGCGAGCTTCGACGAAGCCGCCTGTCTGCGCTTCGCGCGCGATCTCGTTGCCGCCAAGATTGTGAACCAGAGGACCATTCTGCGCCGCAACTGGCGGGGCGACACGGAGTCGCGCAAGGCGGCGCTCGACCGGCTCGCCACAGCGCGCCGTTCCGCGGCCCGTGCGTCCTCCCTGGCGGCGCTGCTGGGATTCGAGGGCGATGCTGCCGGGGCCTACTTCCGCGCCTTCGCCGGGCTGCTGGCGCCGCCGGCGGCGGAGAAGGACGAGGCCGGGGACATGGCGCCCTTCCGCTTCGAGGCGCGCAACCGCCGCCCGCCCACCGACCCGGTGAACGCCATGCTTTCGCTGGCCTATGCGATGCTGACGCGGCATCTGACTGTCGCGCTCGCCTCAGTTGGCCTCGATCCCTACCGCGGCCTGTTCCACGCCCCGCGCCATGGCAGACCGGCGCTCGCTCTCGACCTGATGGAGCCCTTCCGGCCGGTGCTCGCCGATTCGTCAGTGCTCACGGCGGTCAACAACGGCGAGGTCTCGGCGTCCGACTTCGTCTCCGGCGCCACCGGAACTGCGCTGAGCACGGGCGGTCGCCGCCGCTTCGTCGCCGCCTTCGAGCGGCGGCTCTCGCAAGAGACCACTTACCCGCTGTTCGGCTACCGTCTCAGCATGCGCCGCCTTCTCGTGCTACAGGCGCGGCTGCTGAGCCGCCACCTGCTGGGCGAGCTGCCTTCATGCCCCCACTATCTGCCCCGGTGAGGCTTATCGTGAATGACGAGAGGACCTACATCGTCACCTATGACATCGCCGATGCCCGGCGCTGGCGCCGGGTCTTCAAGACCATGAACGGCTTCGGCGAGTGGCTGCAGCTCTCGGTGTTCCAGTGCCGCCTGTCGCGGCGCCGGCGCGCGGAGCTCGAGACTCGGCTTCGCGAACTCGTCAAGGCGGGTGAGGATCACGTGCTGCTGATCGACGTCGGACCGGCGGACAGGACAGCGCTCGTGGTCGAAAGCATCGGCAAGACTTTCACCTCCATAGAGCGGCAAGCGGTCGTGATATGATGTCGACCGCCTACTGCAGAGGGCCGACGGTTGCCTATGTCTGCCGCCGCGCGGTTTCGAGGGGTGCGACAGAGAGGGACGGCCGGGGGGCGCTCGATTCTGTGTTGAATGTTGATTTTGTTGAGTTCTTTGACATCGTAAGGACATTGACTCGGAACCTGAGCGTCCGCTCAAGGGGGGTGGCAGCAGGCCGCTCGAAATCGCTCGAACTCCGGTCCAAGTTACAAGAGGTTGCGACGTAGGCAAGTTCCGGGGCTTTGTCGCCCCGGCCTCATTGAAGCCTCGACGAAGAAGAGCTCAACAAGGGCTCCTACGGAAGTTCCGGGGCTTTGTCGCCCCGGCCTCATTGAAGCGGCGAGAGCTCGGCCATGGTCGTGCAGGGGCTCGTGGAGAGTTCCGGGGCTTTGTCGCCCCGGCCTCATTGAAGCGCGTTCATCGTCGCGTTGTGGTGCGCCTCCTCAGCAGTTCCGGGGCTTTGTCGCCCCGGCCTCATTGAAGCATTCGTGCCACCGGACCCATAGGTCGCCTGCGCCGCAAGTTCCGGGGCTTTGTCGCCCCGGCCTCATTGAAGCTGGGGGGGGCTCATGCGCTCATCCCGTCATAGGCACGAGTTCCGGGGCTTTGTCGCCCCGGCCTCATTGAAGCGGCGGATGCGCCACGGTCTCGGCGACGCCGGCGTAAGTTCCGGGGCTTTGTCGCCCCGGCCTCATTGAAGCATGACCGCCACGGGGAACGATTACCGCATTCCGCAGAGTTCCGGGGCTTTGTCGCCCCGGCCTCATTGAAGCGTCAATGCCGACGGCTCGCGCTGCGGGGTCAACGCCAGTTCCGGGGCTTTGTCGCCCCGGCCTCATTGAAGCAGCTACGAAATGACCAACAGCAATCCGCCCGGCCCCAGTTCCGGGGCTTTGTCGCCCCGGCCTCATTGAAGCTCACTCACGCTGATCGTGCGGTTCATGGGAGCGCGGCGAGTTCCGGGGCTTTGTCGCCCCGGCCTCATTGAAGCTCGATCTCCGCGCGCCGTTGCTCGCGGAGCGACAGGAGTTCCGGGGCTTTGTCGCCCCGGCCTCATTGAAGCGCCGGCGCGGTCCAAGTGGGGTTCGCTATCGCGGCAAGTTCCGGGGCTTTGTCGCCCCGGCCTCATTGAAGCGACGAGTACTCCGAGATCAAGCCGGAGACCGAGGGCAGTTCCGGGGCTTTGTCGCCCCGGCCTCATTGAAGCCAGGACGATGAAATCGACCTGCCCACCCCGCCCATGAGTTCCGGGGCTTTGTCGCCCCGGCCTCATTGAAGCTTCTGCGCGGCGATCGTGACGTTGCGTGAAACCGCGAGTTCCGGGGCTTTGTCGCCCCGGCCTCATTGAAGCGTCTCCCTGGACTGTGGCGGCGGCGGCCGGCCACGTCAGTTCCGGGGCTTTGTCGCCCCGGCCTCATTGAAGCACGCGGCCGATCTTGCCCGTCTTAAGGACGGAACCGAGTTCCGGGGCTTTGTCGCCCCGGCCTCATTGAAGCTTGTGATCGTCGCGGCGTTGCAGCCATCCAAGCAGGAGTTCCGGGGCTTTGTCGCCCCGGCCTCATTGAAGCGTGTAGGCCGGAGTGAACGAGTAGACCTGCTCGCCTAGTTCCGGGGCTTTGTCGCCCCGGCCTCATTGAAGCATTGTCACGTCAGTAGTTCCGGGGCTTTGTCGCCCCGGCCTCATTGAAGCGTGTCCGGAGCGGAGTCGACGTCGGACGATTGGAGGCCAGTTCCGGGGCTTTGTCGCCCCGGCCTCATTGAAGCAGGCGCTTCTCGATGACCTGTATCTCCGCCTGCTGGCGAGTTCCGGGGCTTTGTCGCCCCGGCCTCATTGAAGCTGTCTCGAGGCGCTTCGGTGGATGGTGCGCGACGGCAGTTCCGGGGCTTTGTCGCCCCGGCCTCATTGAAGCGTGAACAGGAAGCGCCCAGACTTCAGCGCCTCGAGCGAGTTCCGGGGCTTTGTCGCCCTGGCCTCATTGAAGCCCGCGCAGGAAGCGGAGCGCGGCCTTCGGCATCACCAGTTCCGGGGCTTTGTCGCCCCGGCCTCATTGAAGCCGGGTCAACCTGTCGGGGGTGCATGTGGAAAGCGCGTGATTCCGGGGCTTTGTTGCCCCGGCCTCATTGAAGCAAGACGCGTGTAGGAAAACAAAAGTCGTAGTGAGTCGGGAAGGGTCGTTATGATGTGTTCAGAGGCGTTATAAGGGGCACGAGATAAATGAGTTGAGTGCCGCCGGAAGAGTGGGCGCGAAAAGGTTGTGTGTGCAAGAGTCTTTGTGTGGATGACGGTCGAAATGCGCGCATATTCGATGGCATCTAGATGTGGCACTTGACAACCGACGCTCTGTTGATCTCGCGCTCTTGGCCAGAATGGCCGGAAGTTCCCTTCCGGCCATGGAAAGCCCCTTGCTCCTGGGGTTGCGGCGCGTCA
>MKWU01004712.1_pt1 | contig 15723 bp, 11 predicted proteins | sample 809101 | NCBI WGS metagenome assembly MKWU01 (sample SAMN05860141, study PRJNA318959) | sponge metagenome | host: Aplysina aerophoba | place: Slovenia: Piran, Adriatic Sea, Gulf of Piran | collected 2013-05-07 | reverse complement strand
ACGTCGCCGGGCCTGTTTCCATTCGCATGGCCATGGGACGCGCCTCGCGGCTGCTTGATTCATTATACGCACCAACCGGCCAATACGCTTCATTTGGCCTGGATTTCTACCGTACTACAGCAACATAAGGTGCAAACTTCATGCCACGATGATTCCGTGTCGACGACTTGATGATTCCGTGCCTCCTTCACGATGCTTCTGGGCCGACGGCATGGTAATTTCGCGCCACACCAGGATTCTATTGGCATATATGTGCCAATTTGGCATACCAGATCGCACAAACTGCCAATTTGGCATATTGCTTGCTACAGTGTCTCACGCTATTTGGTCGGCAACTTCATCCCTCCGCTCGAATCCGTGTATGCCACGGCTTTCGGTTAGCCATTCCGGACCGCGCCGCGCCGGAGGTTCTTCTGCCCGGACCGTGCTGCGCCTGTGTAATTTGCTGCCCGGACTGCGATACGCCTGTGTAATTTGCTACCCGGACTGCGATACGCCTTGTGTGTTCTACTTCCATCGAAACAGGTTGACAATTCGACGGTTCGGGTTACCATGTCGAGAAATGATCGGCCTGCGTGTCCGTACTTGAAAAGAGCGGTCTGTTCAGCCTGTTCCGGGACAATCACGCGCCTGTTTTCGACGGGAACAACCGCGACATTTCTCTGTCTACTGTCTCCATACGAGGAACACCCATGAAACGTCCTTTCATTCGGATCTTGACGACCACGCTGTCATGCTTTCTTATCGCGGGATTGGCCATGGCGGGTTGCGGCGGCGAAGGCGGCGGAAGCCAGGACCACGCCGAAGAACCGGCCGAAAGCGAGGCGCCCGACCCGAACACCGAGGCGCGCCAGGAGTACATGAGAGAGATCGCGCAGCTCTGTGAAGGGATCGCCCTGGCGATCGAGGAAGGATCCGTGGGGACGATCGGCGCCGACGTGTCGAATCTCAAGGGGGTCATGGAGGAAGTGTCTACGATGCCGCCGCGGTACGATTCTTCGAGATTCGGGTTCTACGCGTCCGACTTCCAGATACGCGCCGAGACGCTCATCGCCGCCGCGGAGACCGGTTCGGCCATTGAGGCCGACTCCGCGATGCAAGCCCTCGCGATCACCTGCGGCGTTTGCCATTACAACTGCAAGTTCCCGGCCGATCCGTAATTCGCGGTAAGTTCCCGGCCGACCTGTAAATACCGGTAAGTTCCCGGCCGATCCGTAAATACCGCCAAGGAGGAACCATGGTACGTCAATTCACCGCGGCGCTCGCCTGCGCCGCGCTCATAGCCGCGGCGTGCGGTGAGTCCGAAGTCCCCGCGCCGTCCGAAGAGGAGCCCGCAACCGTGAACCCGATGAATGAATACGGCATGACGGCCAGCAACGTATTCCTGTACTACGCCGACGTGGATGCGGCGACGGAATTCTACACCCGGACCCTGGGCTTCGCCGTTGCGGCCGATTACGGGTTCGCCAAGATCCTCCGCGTCGGCCCGAGTTCCTTCATCACCCTCGTCGACGAAGAGATGGGCATGCACAGCGCCAGCGATCCCAAGACGGTGGCCATCGCCCTCATCACGGACCAGCTGGACGAGTGGTGGGACTACATGAAGGACCAGGAGGTGGAAATGCGGTCCACCTCCTACAACCCGGTCGAGGGACGTCCCCATCACGGATTCGTGGCCATCGATCCGGAGGGTTACCTCCTGGAGTTCGAGCGGTTCAACGAACACGCCGAGAACGAGATGCTGGTCCCGGTGCTGAACGAGACCGAGACGATCTATCCCGCCGAAGGCGCGTCCGACGTGCCTCCGGGACTGGGTTTCAAGGCGACGGTGGTCTGGTTCTACTACAAGGACATGCCCGCGATCCAGGCCTTCTACGAAGAGGTCATGGGCTTCGACCTGATCGTGGACCAGGGGTGGACCAAGATCTACCGCATCTCGCCATCGGGCTACATGGGCCTCGTGGACGAGCAGCGCGGCATGCACAACTTCACGGAGAAGAAGGCCGTCACCATGTCCTTCTGGACGGACCGTATCGACGACTGGTACGCCTACGTCAGCGGCCACGGCGACTTTGAAATGCGCTCCGAGAAGGTCGAGGAAACGGACCGGTACCGCGCCTTCGTCGCCTACGATCCGGAGGGCTATTATCTCGAGTGGAACGTCTTCAAGGACGCGCCGGACAACGAGACCCTCCACCGGATGCTGCGCGGCGAAGAGTAGAAGGAAGAAACATGCCGACCATCAGGCCCTACGACCCCGAACGCGATCGCGACGCGATTATCCGGGTCTGGCGCGAAGTACATTGGATCACCAGCGACGTGCAGGCCAAGTGGGCGCCGCTGTTCATGGAGAAAACCCGTACCGACGTGGCGGAGGTGAACGGTGAAGCAGAATGCCAGGCTTCATCGACCGACGGGACGTTCCGCTACCAGGACGAAGACCTGGCCATGTCCGCCATCGTGGGCGTGACGACCAGCCGCGTCGCCCGCAAGCAACGTCTCGCCCAGCGGGTTACGGCGCACCGCATCGCCGAAGACGCCGCCAGGGGGGCGGAGATCTGCATGCTGACCATGTTCGAACAGGGATTCTACGACCTGATGGGATTCGGCACGGGTCCCTACGGGCACCGGGTGCGGTTCGATCCCGCCGACCTCACGATCGATCGGTCCTTCCGGGTACCCAGGCGCTTGACCGCCGACGACTGGGAAATGATCCATTCCGCCATGGTAAACCGCAGGCTGACCCACGGTGGCTGCAGGCTGTATCCCGCGGAGTTGCTGCAGGTCGAACTGAATCACTCGGAGAAATCCTTCGTGCTGGGGTATTGCGATGGCCCCGGCGGCGAGCTGACCCACTTCTTCTGGGCGAGCGACGATGAAGAGCACGGCCCGTGCTATGTCTACATGATGGCCTACCAGGACCATGACCAGCTCATGGAACTGCTCGCGCTCATGAAATCTCTCGGAGACCAGATACGGCTTTTCCAGATCGTCGAACCCCCCGACGTACAAATCCAGGACCTGATCAGGCAGCCCTTTAGGGCCAGGATGGTATCCGAAAAAGGTCCCTTCAACACACTGATTCGGGGTGATGGGTACTGGCAGGCCCGGATCTGCGACTTGGAAGCCTGCATGGCCAAGACCCACTTGCACGGACCGGCAACGCGGTTCAATCTCTCCCTGAGCGATCCCATAGAGAAATACCTGGACGCCGGCACGTCCTGGCGAGGTCTTAGTGGGGAGTACGTGGTCACGCTGGGCCCCGAGTCCCAGGCCGAACCCGGCGCTGACCCCGCACTACCCACGCTGTCCGCCTCCGTCGGCGCCTTCACCCGATTGTGGCTCGGCGTCCGCCCCGCCACCGGCCTGGCCGTCACCGACGATCTGGACGGTCCCCCTGAACTGCTGTCCGCGCTGGACCGCACCCTGCGCCTGCCCGTGCCGGGGATGTGCGGGTGGGAGTTCTAGATAGACAAGATCATTGCTGTTCGTGATGTTTAGATCCCCTGATACGTTTTTCTTTACACGTAATTTCCTGTCGTTGTTTTAAGTAACCTGAGTTTACATCCCTCTGAACAAAATCTTATAAAAGGCAGTTTCCTGTGATTTTAAGAATATCATCAAAACGCCAAGTCATCTCTTACCGGGAACAGCGACTTGCCACAGATATTCGATAACATAGAGCAGTCCCTTCTGCCGGCCCTTGCCCAAACCATGGAGGTGTCTGATCGTGCAGACTTCTGCGTGGGATACCTAAACTTGCGAGGCTGGAGATCCATCGACAAATACGTGGAGAGTTGGAGTGGCGGTGAAGGTCACTGCTGCCGCTTGCTGGTGGGAATGCACCAACTTCCCCACGAGGAATTTCGAACAGCGAGGAGCCTGGTCGAAAGGCAATCGGCTTTGGACAACAGTAAGGTTCTTCAACTAAAGAAGCAACTCGCTGAAGAGTTCAAAGATCAATTGGCAACTGGGGTACCAAGCAATGAGGATGAGAAGGGATTAAGAAGACTTGCGAAACAGATAAAGGCAAAGAAAGTCGTCGTCAAACTTTTCCTCAAGCATACGTTGCACGCAAAACTCTACCTCTTGTTTCGTCCGGATCCCATAAACCCGACCGTCGGCTTCCTGGGGAGCAGCAACCTCACTCTTTCCGGACTCTCGAAACAGGGTGAATTGAATATTGACGTACTGGATCAAGACGCCTGCAATAAGCTGGCCGTTTGGTTCGAAGCTCGCTGGAATGATCGCTGGTGCATTGATATATCCAAAGAACTTGTTGAGATCATAGAGGAAAGCTGGGCGAGGGAAGATCTATTACCACCCTACCACATCTACCTCAAAATGGCGTATCACCTTTCGCAGGAAGCAAGGGCGGGGATTGCCGAATTCCGTATTCCCAGCGATTTCGGCAACAAACTGCTTGAATTTCAAACAGCAGCTGTCAAAATCGCAGCGCATCACCTGAATAAGCGCGGCGGCGTTATCATCGGAGACGTCGTCGGGCTAGGCAAGACACTCATGGCCACAGCGTTGGCGCGGATTTTCGAGGACGATCACAATCTGGAAACACTGATCATTTGTCCCAAGAACCTGGTATCCATGTGGGAAGATTACCGCGAACAGTTCCGGATGCGCGCCAGGGTATTATCGATCAGTCGTGCAATAAACGAACTACCCGGGATGCGCCGGTATCGCGTGGTAATCATCGATGAAAGCCACAATCTCAGAAACCGGGAGGGTAGGCGTTACAGGGCAATTCGGGAATACATCAATGAAAACGAGAGTAAGTGTATCCTGCTGTCGGCAACCCCATACAACAAGACGTACGTCGATCTGTCCAACCAGCTTCGACTCTTCGTTCCGGAGCATGTAGACCTCGGGATAGCCCCGGAACGCATGCTTCGCGAAATCGGCGAAACGGAATTCATACGCCGTCATCAAGCTCTTACCCGATCACTGGCCGCTTTTGAACAGTCCGACTACGCGGACGATTGGCGGGAACTGATGCGGCTGTACCTCGTCCGACGGACACGCAGCTTCATCCAGGACAACTATGCTGCCACAGACGAAGAAGATGATAGGAAGTACCTTACTTTCGAGGATGGTAGTCGATCCTATTTCCCCACACGTATACCCAGGACGATCCAGTTCGAGATAGACGACCAGTACGCCCAGTTATTCTCGGACGATGTGGTCGATGCCATCAACAGCCTGGAACTTCCTCGCTATGGTCTCGGGAACTACGTCGCGGAGGTGCCGACCGAAGCACCTACGCAGGAAGAACAGAAGATCATCGAGGATCTGTCCCGCGCTGGCAAGAGACTCATGGGTTTCTGCCGGACAAACTTGTTCAAACGCCTTGAAAGCAGTGGCCATTCCTTCATGCTGTCGGTCGAACGTCATGTTCTGCGCAACTATGTGTTTCTTCACGCCATCGAACATAAACTGCCGTTACCCATCGGAACAACGGATACCGGGATCCTGGATACACAGTCTTACGATGAAGATTCGGACTCGACAACTGGGAGCATTTTCGATCTGGACGAAGAAGATGAGGCAGAGGATCAAAGTGGCGAGACTGAGCTCAGAATAGAAGGAGACTTTCGAGCCAGGGCAGCCGAGGTTTATGAGCTTTACACCGGCCGCTTCAAGAATCGATTTCGGTGGTTGCCGTCACAATTGTTCGTCGCGGATCTTAAAAAAGTTCTCACATCTGACACAAAAACACTGACGAGTCTCATTGAAAAATCCGGACCATGGCAACCGACGCATGATGCAAAACTGGATTCGCTGGAGAAGGTCCTGAAGGAGAAACACCCCAATCAGAAGGTTGTTGTTTTTTCACAATTCGCTGATACGGTGCAATACCTGGATAACCAGTTGAAGATCCGCGGCGTATCGGAAACTGCACCGGTAACCGGCGATTCGGCAGATCCGACCGCACTGGCGTGGCGTTTCAGCCCCGATTGTAACGAGAAACAACAGTATGCTACCGACCGCGGTGAGATTCGAGTCCTCGTCTCCACCGATGTGCTCAGCGAGGGACAGAACCTGCAGGACTGTGCCATCGTGGTGAATTATGATCTACCATGGGCGATCATTCGATTGATTCAGCGGGCAGGCCGAGTAGACCGCATAGGTCAAAAGGCGACCGAAATCCTCTGTTATTCGTTCCTGCCTGTAGAGGGTGTTGAACGATTGATAAAGCTCAGGGCACGGGTGCGGACACGTCTCAAGGAGAACGCCGAAGTCGTAGGAACAGATGAAGCATTTTTCGAGGATGAGGATACGAAGACTGTGGTCGACCTATATAATGAAAAGTCCGGTATTCTCGATGATGACGATGAATCGGACGTCGATCTTTCCTCGTATGCGTATCAGATTTGGCGCAACGCGACGGATGCAGATTCGTCGCTCAAGAAAACCATCGAGGGTCTTCCCTCGGTCGTGCATTCATCGAAAGCCTATAGTGAAAACCCGAATCGACCGGATGGTGTGCTCGTTTATATGCGGACTGGTCAAGGGAACGACGCTCTGACTTGGGTAGACAGAATCGGAAGAAGTATCACGGAAAGCCAGTTCGAGGTACTTCGAGCCGCCGAATGCGATCCAGATACGCCGGCGATGGCTCGTCACAATACGCACCATGAACTCGTAGCGCAGGCCGCGAAACATGTTCGAAGGTCGGAGAATCGAGTTGGCGGGCAGTTGGGCCGGCCGTCAGGCGCAAGATTCAGAACCTACGAAAGGCTTAAGAACTACGCTGACAGTATTCAGGGGACTTTGTTCGAGTCTGACGCTTTGCACAGAGCGATTGACGAAATGTACCGATTCCCCTTGCGGCAGGCCGCAGTGGATACATTGAACAGGCAGCTACGTAGCGGTGTTTCAGACGAAACATTGGCCGAACTGGTAACTGCGCTCAGGGAAGAAGGCCGACTCTGTATCGTGCAGGAAGACGACGAAGAACTCGAGCCAAAGATCATCTGCTCGATGGGGTTGATACAGATTTCTGGATGATCGGCACCAACGTCCTGGCCAGCTGAGACTGATTCGAATTGTTTGACTTCACTTGCTTACCTTATTTAGTTTGCTTGCAAGCGATGAGGTCGATACTTGAAGACAACCCGCTATTTCGATGAACAGGTGCGTCGCAAGCGTCCCTACATCGAATTGACGTGGTGCATTGAAACCGTCGCCGCGCCACTTCACCGTGAGGAACAACCGAACGGTCGCATACGCTTCTGGGGTAAGGTCATCCAACCCGGTCAAAGCCGGCCCCGGCACCTACGTGTAGTGACGCTGGCAGATGGAGAGACTATCCATAACGCGTTTTTTGATCGACGATTTCGCGAGGAGGATTATCCATGAAACTTCACTACTATCCAGAGACCGACAGCCTATACGTCGAGTTCAAGGCTGGCGGCAGCACGGAGACGCTTGAAGTCACGGACGGCCTGAACGTCGATCTGGATGCTGGTGGAGAAGTGGTCGGATTCGATATCGATCACGCCTCCCGACGTCTGGATCTGTCCACGCTAGAAACCGAGGCACTTCCCATCCACGCGATTAAAGCGACCTGATCCCGTCGTCGTTGTATGCGCCAAAGCGTCGACCATGCCGATTACACTGAGTCGGACTATGTTGTAGAAGTAGTGATGTACAGTCTCTAGAAATCCCCTTCCAAACTCGGTTCTCCTGTACACTTTGCTATACGTCTCTAAAGACGAACCGGCCTGATCACTCTAAACTGGGGTGCATAAGGCCAGGCGTTACGAACATGGCGCCCCGAACATCCAAAACTTGCTGAGGATATGCCAAATGCCGACTGATCTCGACCGAGGGAGTGTAAGGAAACGTCTTGAGGAATTCGATCTACAGCCACTTTTCATTGAAGACCTGGGCTGGGATCACGGCGGAGAGAACCTCGAGGTCAATGTAGCCGAGAAATCGTTTCGCCTTGAAGCCATAGCTCATAAACGCGGAATGGTAGCGTATCAGCAAATGGCACCGGCAGATGGCGACTTCCCCGACTATCCCACTCGTCAGAAGATCGAGAAGCAGGTTACCAAAGCCGTGCGCGAGCATATCATCGTCTACACACCTCACGACGAATCCACGCAACACTGGCAATGGGTTAAACGCGAGCCGGGCCAGCCGGAACGCAACAGATCGCACATCTATCATCGGGAACAATCAGGCGAATCGCTGATCCAGAAACTTGAGCACCTGGTCTTCAGACTGGATGAGGAAGAGGACGCGTCAATTAGTGATGCATACAGCCGCGTTCGCGCCGCATTCGACGTGGAGAGAGTCACCAAAAGGTTCTATGTGCGTTTCAAAACCGAACACCAATCCTTTCTGGAATTTATCAAAGGCATTCTGGAGATGGCCGACCGCGAGTGGTACGCCTCGATTATGCTGAACAGGATGATGTTTATCTACTTCATCCAGAAGCGGGGGTTCCTTGATGGGGACGCGGACTATCTTCGCAACCGACTTGTCGCCGTAAAGGAGTTAGACGGAAATGGCAGGTTCCACGGGTTCTACCGCCTGTTCCTAATGCGGCTTTTCCATGAAGGGCTTGGCCAACCAGAGACCGACCGTTCACCAGAGCTAGCGGCATTGATCGGCAAGGTCCCCTATCTCAACGGTGGCCTCTTCGATGTCCATGACCTAGAAAGGGACAACCCACATATTGACATCCCCGACGAGGCTTTTCAGCAGATCTTCGATTTCTTCGACGCCTACCAATGGCACCTTGATGACCGGTTCCTGCACAACGACGATGAGATCAACCCCGATGTGCTCGGATACATTTTCGAGAAGTACATCAACCAGAAGCAAATGGGCGCCTACTACACCAAAGAGGACATCACAGGGTACATCAGCCGGAACACCATCATACCTTTTCTCTTCGACGAAGCAAAGAAACACTGCCCCATTGCTTTCACGCCCGGTGGTGGCGTCTGGCGTTTGCTGCAAGACGACCCTGACACGTACTTTTTTAAAGCGGTGCGTCACGGCATTACGTATGACGTTCACAAAGGTATAGCCTTGGACGAGAAGCAAGAATTGCCGGCGGAGATTGCCTTTGGGTTGAATGACGTATCCAAACGCACAGCCTGGAACGAGGCTGCTCCGTCCGAGTATGCCCTCCCCACCGAGACTTGGCGCGAGTACGTTGCCCGACGAGAACGTTACGAGGAAATCCGTACCAAACTCGAAAGCGGTGAAGTCACTTCAATCAACGACCTCATCACTTACAACCTGGACATTGAGCAATTCGCACAGGACGTGATCAGTTCGAGCGAAGGACCAGAGTTAGTCCGTGCATTCTGGAAGGCCGCCACCAGCGTCTCGATCCTAGATCCAACCTGCGGGTCCGGTGCCTTCCTGTTTGCGGCTCTTAACATCCTGGAACCTATATACTCCGCTTGTTTGGACTCGATGGACCTGTTCCTTGAAGACCAGAAGGTTTCGAAACGGAAACATCACCCGGAAAGCCTGAACGACTTCCGAAAGGTTAGGGAGCAGGTAGCCAACCATGAGAACGAAACTTATTTCATCCTCAAGTCCATCATCGTCGATAACCTGTTCGGCGTGGACATCATGGAAGAAGCCGTGGAAATCTGCAAGCTGCGACTCTTCCTGAAACTCGTTTCCAAATTGGAAACCTACGAACAGATCGAGCCCTTGCCCGACATCGACTTCAACGTACGAGCGGGCAATACGCTTGTTGGTTTTGCGTCGTTGGATGAAGTGAAACGAGCATTGGGCGGCGATCTGTTTAAGCTGTCGGAACTTCCCAAGATCGAAGCACGAGCCGGAGACGCCGATCGGGCTTTTCGCCAATTCCAAAGAATGCAGACCGAGCAAGATATGGATGCGAGCGATCTAGCCTCGGCGAAAGCTGTTCTGAGGGAACACCTTGATGATCTTCGGATGGAATTGGATGGTTATCTGGCAGGCGAATTCGGTGTAGAAACCGACGAACAAGAGGCATGCGAACAATGGCGAGGAACCCATCAGCCCTTTCACTGGTTCGTGGAGTTCTATGGGATCATGCAGGGTGGTGGCTTTGATGTGATTATCGGGAATCCTCCGTATGTAGAATACAGTAAGGTAAAAGCAGATTACACCGTCAGAGGATACTCCACGGAATCCTGCGGTAACCTCTACTCATTTGTACTTGAGCGCTCTTATGCCACCCTACATACAAGTGGTCGCATGGGGATGATCGTACAACTTTCAGTTTCCTGTACTGAAAGGATGATACCCGTCCAATCCAAACTCCATAACGAAAGTGTAGGTATTTGGTTCTCTCATTTTGATGACCGTCCAGCAAAGCTGTTCGATGGATTGCAACATATACGAGTCACGATCATTCTTTCGCATAAAGGTGATAGCAACAAAAAGCGTACTTGGTCCACTTCGTATTCGCGTTGGAGATCAATTGAACGGATACAGTTATTTCGAACACTGGCACTGACTTCCATAGAGGGATGCCTGAGTATCGTGCAAGGATCAATTCCCAAAATTGGACAAGTGTTAGGTTCAAAAATACTCCACAGAATTTCATACCACGAGAAGCTTGGTAACCGTCTACTTCAACACGGATCTGGCCTAGTATATTACCACAATGCTCCTCAATACTGGATCCGTGCGATGGATTTTGCTCCATACTTCCGGAACGAACGTGACGGTGAGCAGATTTCTACTCAGGTTAAGAAGCTGGTTTTAGATAAAAGGACGGATGCTGCTGCGACAGTAGCGGCACTCAACAGTTCGTTGTTCTACTGGTGGTTCTTAATACTGTCAGACTGTCGACATTTGAATCTTCGAGAAGTTGAAACATTTCCGCTTGGGCTTGATCGAATGAGCGAAGATACGAAAGCCTTTCTCGGTAGGCTTTCTAGCCAACTAATGGGAAACTTCATTCAGCACAAGACACGCAAGGAAACACTATACAAAACGACCGGTAAGGTCATCTACGACGAGTTCAATCAGAAGCCTTCGAAACCTATCATCGACGAAATCGACCATGTGCTCGCCGAACACTACGGATTTACGGACGAGGAATTGGATTTCATCATTAGTTACGACATCAAGTACCGCATGGGACGTTAATGCTAACAGTAAATCAGCAACAGATATTCGAGTGGATGAAAGACACACTGAATTTGCCGGTGTATGCGGATGCTTACAAAGGTGCGGTGTGTTTGTTAGAAGAGAAGGCGCCTGGATTCGTTACTTTTGTATCGCACACTGGTAGAGATATCCTGAACTCACTACCCCAAACCGTAGCCGGAATTACGAATCCTCGAGTCCAGTATAAAGATTTGGTGAACAATTTACAGAAGAAATGGCAAGATGAATGGCGAGGTCAAGGATTTACATCTTCTCAACCTGACGAAAGAGGTCATATGATCCCATACGATGTATGTGATATGGTTACAGTGCTAATAAAGGAGCATGAAGACGGACATCAGAGGAGTCAGGAAAAGGGAGAGTTCTTCTTGAACACGTTTTTAGGCTTCTCCGACAAAGACAGAATCGACAATCTAAAAAAATGGAAAGAAGCAAAGAGATTCTTTGAAGAATTCAACCACTTAAGCGAAAAGGAATTCACATCAGAAACCTTAGCTAAAGTTGAAAGATATTTCAAGATTCTCGAAGAATTCCTATACATCGCCGCAACGAGCGAATACAGCCGAATACGGAGCTTGGATGAAATCCTCGAGCAAGCAAATAAGTAAGAAAGCACGAAAATCTATAGAGCGGACAGTAGATAGATCATTGAGTTTGATTGAGAGACAAACCGACCGTCAACACTTCTTCTCTCGACTAAAAAACCCGCATTGGATTCAGCCCTTATCCGAGCGTGACTGTTTCACTTCCCCCCCGGGTGTAAGACACTTGCCCGATGGTTTTATCCAGTATCCGCCGTGGCCAGAGTTACAATACCTCAAGAATGTTACTGAGAAAGTACCGGATGAAGTCGTCGACATAGTATCCGAGTTTCCTCAGACCGACAATCCGAGAGTCTATGACGATATTCTGGACATAATCCTGATGCTCCAAGGTGAACGGTCTGCGAGGCTTAAAACGAAAATGGTCGAGTATGCCGATCTTCAGTACTATCTATTGCCTCACAAGTTTGCCGACCTACTAGCCCATTGGACTGCTGAGAATGAAACGCAAGCCGCACTGGAACTTGCAAAGATACTCGTTCAGTTCCACCCCGATCCGCTGACACATAAAAAACAAGCGCAGCAGAGGTCGAATGCTGGGGATGATTTGAAACACTCAATAGCTGCTTTGCTAGAGCCAGTTCCTCGATTTGACGATTGGAACTACCATGAGCTAATGGTAAAGGGAGTTCGGCCGCTCGTTGCTAAAGAACCCGTTAAAGTTGCCCGTGTGCTTGTAGATGCCACAGCGAACATGATCACTTGCAGCATACATCCTGATGAACTCGAAAGCGGCGTAGCTGATGATTCATCAGAAATATGGTGTCCTAAGCTTGAAGAACAACGCCGAAATAGCGCAGAATCAAAAGAATCTCTCGTAAATACGTTAGTATACGCATTCAGGGAAGTTTATGCTCAGTTAACCACCGAATCGATTGCATGCTTGGATCGCGTTTTAAGAAACCAACGGTGGCACGTATTCGAACGGATCAGGCAACACCTTTACGCACTACATCCAAATGATCAGACAAAGCCTTGGATTCGAGAGCTGATTCTTGGATACAGTGATTATGCGAAAGGTTGGATATATCCTTACGAGTTTCAACGGATGATCAAACTATCCTGTGATCATTTCGGGGACGCATTACTCACGGAAGACGAACGAACCGGTATTTTCGATTTGATCCTCAGCGGTCTTGAAAGGGAAGCATATCGTGAATGGGTCGGCGACCAGTTCAATGAAGCGGATTTCGAGCAGTGGACGCGGGAGTACCATCGTCTGCAATTCAGACCGTTTGCTTCGTGCCTCTTTGGGAAGTACGCCAACTACTACCAGGGACTCAACGGCGATGAAAGCGAAGACGATGTTACGGATGAAACCTACATGTCTTTTCGAGCATCGGAAGGCGGTACGTTTACTTATCGAAGTCCAAGGTCCCCAGTCGAACTATCTGCACTCTCAGACGAGGATTTGCTGGATTACATAAACGAGTGGCAGGACGAACACTCAGATAAGGATGACTGGACGATCAAGATTAACATTCCGGCCTTGGCTGATGCGTTTTATAGGGTGTTCACCAATTCAATCATCACGGACCCGCATAGACTCGAGTTCTGGGTCAAACACAACCGTGAGCGGATTAAGCGGCCGATCTTCGTCCAACACATGATTCATGCTATGCAAGCGCAAATCAAAGCGGGGCACTTTGACCGAATTGAACAATGGTGCGAATTCTGTCTGTGGGTGATTTCCCATTCGGACGAAGACCATGAGACTCCTATTCGTTACGCCGGTCGTTTAAGGGAAGATTCGAGTTGGCGTTCATCAAGACGTGCCGTCGGTGATTTCGTCGAGACCTGTCTGAAGAAGGAAGTCAACTTCCCGATTTCAGCCAGGGAGGGACTTTCCGGTTTACTCGAAGCGATCTGCACACAGTTTGATTGGGACCTGGACCGACGTGAGAAAGAAAACGATCCTTATGGTAAAGCAATTAACAGTACTAGGGGCCGCGCTTTGAGAAGTCTGGTCGATTTTGGCCATTGGATACGCAAACATGATGAAGAATCGGAGATCGCGGAGATCAGGTCTATTCTCGAACAAAGACTCTGTTCGGAAGCCAGTCTTCCATTGACGATTCCTGAATACGCCCTTCTAGGCCAATACTTCGCGCATATTTACGAACTGAATAGAACTTTTGCCGTGAATAACAAATCGGACTTTTTCCCCCAAGACAATTTATCGGCCTGGCAGGCAGGGTTTGGACAGTTCCTGTGGGGAAATGGACCCTACATGCCGATCTTCGAATACGTCCGCGACGACTACGAGTTTGCCTTGAAACATATAGATGACATGAATCAACATAATAAACCCGGACGAGAGGTACCCGATGCTCTGGGAGAACACTTGTTTATCTACTATGTACATGGCGTGTTCCCAATGACGGGGACTGGTAGTCTGCTGGAGTGTTTCTACCACCAAGTAGCGAGTGAACCAAAGCGGTGGGCGACTTTGTTCGACCATGTGGGTCGTAGACTGCGTAGTACAGGCAAGCGACAACTTGACGAAACATTGAAGGATAAGATATCCACCTTCTTTGACTGGCGACTGAATTTCGGAGAACCGAAAGAACTCCGCGAATTCACATTTTGGCTGGCGGCCGAGTGCCTGGAGGCCGATTGGAGATTGGACGCCTATTCAAGGATTCTAGATGTTCCTAACGTTCTGGATTCAAAATTTGGTGAACCCCAACATGCTTCTCTGCATACAAGGGCGCTACGTAAGATGATCCCAAAATACACTGCGAAAGTTGTAGAGTGTTTCGCCAAGTTGATCCAATCCATGCAGAAAGAAAGTCCGATTTACATCCCTTTTGACGATGCAAAGGCGATTCTGAAAGCTGGATTTAACCACGAAAACGGAAACGTACGCGGAGCTACCGAACGTGCAAGGGAGGGTCTACTCCAGCGCGGACAACTCGGGTTTTTGGATTTGGATGATTGAATGTTGGCGCTTTGGAATCAGATTGTTTATCATTATAGCAGATCTCTTGTAGGTATCGCGAACGTATCAATGGAGCGCGAGACGATGAAAAACGAATTCACGGCGATTATTGAACGGGACAAAGGTTGGTACATCGCCTTTTGTCCTGAAATACCCGAAGCAAATGGTCAAGGTACGACCAAAGATGAGGCTTGTGAGAGTTTGGCCGAAGCCATTGCCCTTGTACTGGAAGATCGCCGGGAAGAGGGGCTTCGCGGAGCAGCTCCTGGAGCTATTCGAGAAAGAGTCACCATTTCGTGAAACGGAGGAGTTTAATCCGGCATCTCCAAAGACACAACTGTCAACTCAAACGCGAAGGACGTTCGCATTCTTTGTGGTGTAATTCCATTACGGGGGCTGTCGAAACAATTCCTCGTCATACCGAGATTTCCAACCGTCTGGCGCGTAAGATATGCCGAAATCTCTCAGTTCCTGATATACTGAAACCATGACTAAACGTCACATGATTTGGCCAACAAAGTTGTTTGCAGAATTACCTGTTCTCCGGAAGTACTCCTCCCATCTGAACACTACTCGTAATAGGCAATCTGAGTCAGCGTAACGACATCGAGATGACGTTGATTTTCGAACAACTCACGTCAAAATGACGTTGATTTTCGAACGACTCAGCGCATGAAGCACGGAGGCGCCTGGCTGGCCGCCGGCGGATGTACGATGCGCTTGACCAGACCGCCTGATCCGTCGTCCTGCCACTGGATCTGTATGCCCTTCAGGTCGCGCTGGGCGCCGGCCTGGACGTCGCCCAGCGGATAGACACCGAACGGTCCCAGGACGGTCAGTTTGGAGGTCGCAAACAGAAAGTCGCGTATTGACGCGCGGTCGATTTCCCCGGTGGGCGTAGCGGCCCGGTTGATGCCCTCCGCGAGCAGCTCCACGGCGGCGAAACCTGCGGCGGCCTGGTAGTCCGGCATCCTGTTGTAGGCCGCTTCGTAGCGTCGTACGAACATCTCGTTCGTGGCGATGTAC
>MKWU01004710.1_pt1 | contig 15724 bp, 17 predicted proteins | sample 809101 | NCBI WGS metagenome assembly MKWU01 (sample SAMN05860141, study PRJNA318959) | sponge metagenome | host: Aplysina aerophoba | place: Slovenia: Piran, Adriatic Sea, Gulf of Piran | collected 2013-05-07 | reverse complement strand
CGGCTGTGCCATCCTCAATCGAATGATCCATCTGGGCAAACCCCAGTCGTATCGAGTAGAAAAAAGCAGCTAACCAAAAAACAACATTCGACAAGCATACCCCAAATATGATTCATGCAACAACGCCTCGCAGAGTACTCATCAAGCACACCTGAATCCCTGAGCATAGCGAACCGCTTGCGGAACCATTGATTGGCTCCCTCCGCCAAGGCGTCCGCGTCTTGTGGTGCCAGCAGTTCGTGACCCAGCACTTCTCGAATCTCTTGTTCCGATGCTTCTTTATAGAAGTCCACGAGTGGCAGGAAGGTATTGACGGTACGGAAGCTACGAAACAGTAACTTACCTTCAGTAGGCAAATACACGGCGCTCAGCTTCCTGTCAAGCGTCAGCCCTGGGTGTTCTATGGTCTTGTAAGTCTGGTTATGCATCAACAGAGATAGGCCCGGTCGGATCACCTGAGAATGGGTGAAGTTCTGGAACAGCATCAACTCCTCTCCTTGGTCGTTTAGCGCGAATGCCACCATGCCCTTAATGGAATCAATCAATGTCTCATTGGTACCGATCGCATCAAAATTCCGGATGGTCTCGCTGTTTTCCTCCGCTATCCAGGCAGGCAGTTCGTAGTCAGACAAGCGAAAGCACTCGCCCTCATCTAATTTGTAACCGATGTTGAAATCAATTTCACGTATATCTTCGACAAATGTGTCATACTGATTTTTCCGGCTCTCCGCGAGATACTCCTGTAGCTGAGTTTGCCGGCTCTCCGCGAGATACTCCTGTAGCGCCTGATGCAGAGGAATCTGTAGCATGCGCATTTGGGCACCTTTTGTAATGATCGCCGCAAGATGGAAGTTCTCAAGCATCTGACTCTCCTATGTATAGATAAACGTTCCAATCGAGTCCCACCACTTGGACTTCTTTTTCAGATCGCCGCAAGTCCGTCTTGCTAATGAGAAGATTGGATACCCCATGACGATCCTTTACAGCATAAAATCGATAGCCAAATAGAAGACGCATGACTGGATTGAAATGAAAGGCACCTGCATGTGCAATGGCTATGATAATGATTGACAGAATGTACACACTCATGATCCACTCATTAGCAAACGTCGAGTGCTTTGATCTGACAAAGGGCAACAGATAGATAAACAGGAACGTGAGCATTTCCTGATCCCTACGTTCAAATTCCTTGATATAGAGTAAGTGCTTCTGGGTATTTTTTTTAGCATATTTCAACAGTCCCCAACATAGAGCCACCAGAAAAAACGCCACTACTATCCACCAAATCCAGTCAGTCCATGGCTTGCCACACTCCAACTGATTTATGGCCACGGCACCTAACACAGGGGACAAGGATGTCGATACCAGAAGACACTTGGCGAAGCTGCTCAGCATACCGAGGCTTCCATAGTACGAGTTAGTTTAATCAACCTCACTCTGCCGGTGAGAAGCTGCTGCATCATGCCCTGCTTGACGGCACGAGTCTTGTCCCGGCGTCGTTCCAGCGCAGCGATCTCGGCGTCCATGTCGGAGAGGACGGCAGCGATTGCACATTGTTCGGTATAAGTGGGGACACTCAGTTCTATTGACGCTACATCTCGCTTACCGATCTCCAAAAAAGTTGACCCTATGGCCCGCTCTATCATTTGCGGTTTGAGTGTCAAAAGCAGGTAATATAGAAACTCATTGGATACATCGTCTCTACAGACAAGTGACTTGAAACCTTGGTTCGTACATACTGGAGATGTAGCAATCTTGATTTCCCCAATAGTTGCGCGACTGCACAGGAGAAGAGCACCAACAGGAAGCAGGCTTGCTGCGCAACTAGCCAATCCCGACTCAGTGACACTTCGCTCCGTCGCGAGGAGGTACTTTCCCGGCGTAGCCGTGATGTCGGTAGGTGTGCACCATGGAATCGGCCCGTTCCAGTAGGCACCGATCTGAGTACTTGGCGTTGCTCCGTTCTTTATACGCGCAACTTCTCCGAGTGTTGTCGTCTCCCACGTCCCGCTAAACCCCGGCAGGCGGCTCTCGCCGGTGAGGAGTTGCTGCATGGCGGCCTGCTTGACGGCCCGCTTCTTGGCGATCAGCGCCTCCAATGCCGCGAGCAACCCATCCACATCCGACAACGCCCCGGCGATGGCGCGTTGCTCGTCGGGAGGGGGAGCAGGCAACGGCACTATCTCTAGTTTGTCTTTTGGGAGATGAGCGATACTTGTTTGAGTGACGTAGTTCGCCAGAGAACCAGTCGATGCCCATAGTTGCAGCAGGGACATCATCAAGTATATGTCATAGTTACGTGTTGGTCGGAGTCTGTGTAGAGCCTTTTGGTAATAGCACTCTGGAATGGGCTCGTCCCAAATAGCAGCACGCCCTATCTCGCCACCTTCGCAAACTAGCAGATCACCCCGTCGGAGACGGAATCGCTGCAAATCGGCCAAAGTCATCGGAACCATGTCGATGTCGTCTACGTCAATCCGTCCCCATTGGACAGAACGATTGCCGATGTACGGTTTCGGTACTCCAGAGTTCTTAGCTGCGTCGAGCATTTTGCCAAGCTGAACTCTGAACTCTGTACCGATAGCCGATACACGCCAGTCCTGTGGAATCACCCCCACCTCAGTCCGCTTGTAACCCACTGGCACCTCTTCCGCTAGCGCACAGCGTCCATTTCCAAGGGCGCTCCCCATTGTCCCTTGCTCGCTATTCATCATGTCCACCTACCCTCGAATGGTGGCAGCAATGGTCGTGAACTTGGCAGACAGTGTCTGCTAAATCTGCGCGGCAGACGGCGAGCATAACGGGAACCGACACGCCTCGTCCACATTTGCGCATCAAGTCTGCGGGCAAGAAGCCGGTCGGATGCAGCCAATTCGTCTCGATCAATCTCATAAGCTCCCGTCTCAATATGGAATCTCCGATCAGACAAGTTCGAGCCGAAGTTCTCGGCCAACCGCTTTTGCAGCGCGCGCCAGCACGCCGACTGTCACGCCGTCATGCCCAGGATCAAGCAGGCGATCAAGCTGGGACCGGCTTGTACGGAGGCGGCGCGCCATTTCTGCCTTGGAGATGCCTTGCTGCTTTATTGCCTCGGCAAGTTGGAAGGCCAGCACACGCTTCACGGCCAGTTCAGTGGTTTTCTCATAGGCACCCTGCTCCTTGAGATAATCATCAAAGGACTGCCCAGGGTAGCCCTTCTCTATGTCTTTGGTCATTTCAGACCTCTCATTCTCTTGATCGCCAACTGGAGATCGGCTTTCGGCGTCTTTTGAGACTTCTTGATGAAGCCATGAAGCAGGATCATCTCGCCAACTCGCGCACACTCCAGCCGTTGCCCGCAGCCTCGACCTCGTAGAAGCGGCACTCCTCGGAATTGTCGATGGTCAGCAGGGTGCCGTAGTGGGACCAGCCGAGGATGAAGCAATTCACCAATTCCACAGACAGTGTCTGTGGAATTTCCGAGACGCTGTCGGTCGAATTGCAGGAGTTCCGTCAACGGACGCCAAGGATGCCAATTGGTCCGACACTGTCGGACCAATTTCCTTTTCAGGTGTTCCTCGGCCTTCGCCCCGAGCCTCGGCGCAGCGTCAACCGCAAGTAGTCCTCGGTCGCCTCAAACTCCGGGTCAACGCCGTTGTGCGCCCGCATCAACGGAATGATCTTGTTCCGCACCCCCATGCCGCGTGCATCCGAATAGCTGTAATCCCGCAACGTCTCGGAGATGAGCAAATTGCGCGGCACCCGTTGACCAGCAATCATCTTTTCGATTGTCATGCCGTTTTGCAGCGCACCGGGACTGAGTATCTCTATCCGGTCCGCATAACGGACCACCTCAATCTCCTCGTACCGCGTCCAGTCCCGATGCGTCAGCGCATTGACTACGCCTTCGCGCAGCGCTTCCAGCGGATAGTACCAGCGTCGTTCCCGACGCATGGACTCTTCCACTTGAGCCGCCTCCTCGGAGACGAACGGCCGCATCGCATCGGCAAGGCGTTCAATCAGCCCCTTTTCCACCAGTTCACGACCCCCTGACAACACCTGCCAAAGATCGACCAGCGGCCCTTCAAGCACTTGATCGTCAAGGGCATCGTAGGTTTTCTCCTCTCCCTCAAAGCACATCCAGCGGATGCCAGCATGGCGCAACAAGCGGCGTGGCCGATATCCGAACAAGATCAATCCGGCGATCGTACAGGCAGGCGGGCCGTCTTCCCGCTCGACCATGAACCCCAGCGCGCAAAGCCGCTCATTCCACACCCCCTCGATCTCCGGCACTTCCTGGTTGCCGACGATAGCGGTGAGGTAGTCCGCCAGCCGTTCCCGGCTCAAATCGCACAGGCCGCTGCCGGAAACGGGCAACAGTTCCGTGTGAATCAACCCACCGGCAGCGAAAAGCCGCGCCTGCTGCTCGCGCGAAGCCAGCCGAGAGGTACTGCCGACCCGGACGTAAATGTCTTCCCTCCCGCGATACCGGACGACATAAGGTTTGGTAGCACCTTGCGTGACAGTGACAATCGCGACGCGGCGAACATCATCTAGCGGAACTTCCTCGTAGAACGGCAGAATCATCGGATGCACCACCCGCCCAAACACGGAATCCATCACCCAATGTTCGAGATCGTCTCTTTGTATGCCGGTGATGGTGCCGTCGTCTTCCACTCCGAGCAGGACGCGACCTCCCTGAAAATTGGCGAGAGCCACCACCTCCCGCGCCAGTTGCTCCGGACGCAAATCATCCCGCTTGAACTCCACTCCAGAGTTCTCGCCGCCAGCTATCAGTTCGAGAAGTTCCGCTCGTTTCATCGCACTGCTCCGCAATCTACCGTCAGCCCCTTTCGCCTACTTCTTTCTCTTTGGAGGCGGTGGGGGCTTTGGGTTCGGTTTCGGCAGTCTCCCAACAGGCGGATAACGGCCTCGTCAATAGCGACTCGCCCACTGTCGGCATACGCTTGGCAAGCTGGTAGCAGGATCGATTTCGGATAGCAAATCAAAAGCACCTCCTCCGATAGGGCACAGCACCCGGCTCCAAGGACGCTACCCATTGTCCCTCGCCCGCTATTCATCTTCTTCGTCTCCCCGATAGTTCAATTCTCTCTGGATACTCTCCAATTGGGCTACAAGCTCCTGTTTCGATGGCAGATAGAGCTGGTATTTCGACGCGTAGATATTGGCTTCTTCCGGTAGCGTCAGCTCAACCACGGCATCGTTCTTGCGGCCACAGAGCACAATACCGATGGTCGGAAGTTCGTCGTCCGTCTTCACATAGCGGTCAAAATTCACCAATTGTGCAGACAGTGTCTGCACAATCTCCGGCAGTTCCATCAGTGGGTCAGACAATTTCCGCAACGCTGTCGCGGAAATTGCCCGATCACCCGAAATCCGCAACAGTGTCGCGGATTTCTCTTGCGCCGGATTCTCAGAGAGAATGTGACCGTAAAGCAAATAGAACCGCCTCATCCGCTCCAGAGCATCCACAGAGAACCCGCGACCAATCTTGGCTTTGAGCACCGACGACAAGGTTCGCAAGGTCTGTGCTCCGTATTCCGCCCTATCCGCCCCATGCTGTTCATACTCCACGATATACCAGCCGAACAGATAGTTTCGCACTACAAGTGAACTATCGACGGTACGCGCCGCCGAGCGTTGTGTTTCCTCGTGGGTGCGCCGACACAACTCGACAAGATTCTCAAAATCGAATGTTTGACTCATAGCAAAATCCCCCGAACTCACGCTTTTCTGGCGACGATCTCGCCCCACGCTTCTGCGGCAAACGCCTCTGGCATCTCGCCCCACGTGAGGAATGATGACTTTAGTTGAGCCAAGACCCGTTTATCCGCTAGTCCGTATTCCACAAGCTGATCAGAGAATTCAGAGTCGCCGCACAACTCCGCCAGAAAGTGCGCGTTTCTCCGCGTGGACTCCGCATCCGGCGTCCAACAGTCATACGACGCGGAAACCTTGACAATCTCGAATCCTGCCTTGCGGAATAGTCCTGGCTGGCGACGTCCACAGTACGGATCTCCGCCATTTCGTTTCATCAGTTCGATGAATAACTGCGAAAATTTCCCCAGCGGCTCAGGCATAGGCTCAAGCAGGAATCCTCCGAAGTCGGCGTGTCTTGAGCCTACTAGCCCTCCCGATTTCAGTACTCGGCGAATCTCAGAGATAGCTTGCTCTGAGTCAGCGATGTGCTCTAGGACTCCGTGAACGAAGACGACATCGAATGACTCGTCATCAGCAGTCAGGCTGCAAAGGTCGCCCGTTTTGAACTCGATTGTAGGGAATCCATCGGCGAGGCGCTGAGCAAGATCGATTTGACTCTGCTCTCTGTCCACCCCTAAGACGCGCCCAAGTGCCACGATCTCCGCGAGTCCTTTGGTTATTGTCCCAGGCCCACATCCACCGTCCAAGAGAGCCATCCCGGGTACAAGGTATTTCAGAAGAAACTGAGCGTGCGTGTCGGCTGTGCGCTCTTGGAAGAACCGAGCCGTGCGCTCATTATAGCCAACAGAATACCGATTCATCCGTTCAGCTTCCGTACGGAATAGGTTTCAGCCCCATCCCCTAGCGCCCCTTAAACCACAGCTTCATCGCCGTCCCACCCATAATCATCTCCTTCTCCGCTGCGGAAATATTCGGCAGATGGCAGTCGAGCAAATCCACCAGTTTCTGGTAGCCCGGCTCCACCACAATCCACGGCGAATCCGTACACCACATCATCCGATCCGCGCCATAAGCTCGATACACATCCTCGACCATGGACTGCATATCCCCGTAAGGCCAAGGCACCTTGGAAAACGCGTACTCCCCCGAAATTTTGACATAGACGTTGGGCAAGCGAGACAGCGCCATCACTTGCGGATAGTTGGCCGGCGGCAGCGGCTCGGCGTCAAAGCGGGGACGACCCCATCGGTCCGGCCCGCCGGGCGTGGTTGGCATCACGCCGAGATGGTCGAGGGAAATGTTCACGCCGGGAAAAGCCGCGGCCAGCAGTTCAATGCAGGGAAACTGGGCCCCACCAGTATAGATGTTGATGTTGATCCCCAACTCGTCCGCACACTCAAAGACCGCGTACGTCGCCAGATTCTCGGCCCGCTGTGCGGTCGGATCGCCCAACGCCCCCAGCCGGATCCCCTCAATGCCAGTGGCGGCGACGAGCTCGCGCAGGCGAGCGGGCGGGTCCGGGTCATTCATGTCAATCAAGCCCGTCGCCGTAAAGCGGTCGGGCCACGTCTGCACGCAATGCGTGACATAGGCGTGCTGCTCGATTTGAGTGCCATTCATTTCGATCAGCACGGCTCGGTCGATGCCCGAAGCATCCATGTCGGCTATCAGCGCCTCAATCGGACAGGCGCGGTCGGCCGGTGCGAGACCGCTCAGTTCGCGGGGGAACCGCTCGCTCGGCAGGTCGAAGACGTGAACGTGCACATCGACTTTATCCATCTCTTACGTCCTTTCTTTAGGGATCGAGATTTAGGTTCCAGCGCAACTCGCCGGGCGAGGCCGCGTGTAGGTAAATCGGGTTCATCAGCTCGCTGCGGTAGCGCGCGAAAAGTATGGGATCAATAAAGCGCTTCGCCTGCGACCAGTCCCAATCTATGTAAGTAAATGCCTTGATGTTGGGATGGTGGCGCAAGAAGCGGAGGAAGGGGATGAACCAATGGGGCCACGCCTGCTCGGCTTGGCCCAGATCGGTGGTAACTGGCGTGACCACGCCGACGAGCACTGGGTAGCCGCGCTCCTGCGCCGCCTCGATAAAGGCACGGCTGCGGCGCAGATCTTGCGGCGCGGCCACGTCAATCGACCACCAATCGACGTACTCATCCCCCGGATAGTAGGCCAAGTAATCAGAGCCACCGTCGTCCTTCTGCGTCCATACCAACGCGACATGGTCCAAGCCCCAGCGACCCCGCAGCGTTTGCGCTAGCCGCTGCCAAGCCTCGACGTAGCTCGTCGCCTCATAGGCGCGCCAAGAGCTATTGAACGCATAGCCCAACCGCAGCAAAACCGGGCGCTCTAGCTGCTGCAACCCCCAGCAGAGCCGCTCAATCGCCTCATCGAGTTGGCCCTCGGCAATGGCCGCCTCGTAGGGCTGGCCGGCAGCGCTGAAACCGAGGTCGATTTGCGGCAGACCGTAGCCTGCATACTGGTCCAGATGCGTGCGCAAAGTCAGATGCCAGTCGTAGGGCAGGTCGTGGAGTTCGTAGTACACAGCATAGACGAGCGGGCGCGTGCGTTCTTCGGGGTCGAGCGGCCCAAAGCTCAGCGCAGCTCCGTGCAAGATGCGCTCGCCGAGCGGCTCTAGGCGGTGGAGGTAGTCGGTGCGCGCGGCAAAGTGGCCCAAGGGATCGGGCGCGAGCGAAGCCCCGTAACAGCCCGCAAGGGCGAGGGCGAACAACAACAATAGAGAGCGCATGGTAGCAAACCTGTGAAGCGGGGAGTGATATTGCACAATATCGACATTTTGAGTTGGCACTCAAAACCGCTCACCCGCAGCGTGGAGCACGCCGAGCGCATCGCAGGTGACGTGGAGATTGGGCCGGCTGCGGTTGGGCCGACCCCAATCGACGAGCGAGTCGTCGCCTTTGCCAATGCGCCCGACTCGGTAGTGTTTGCGCTCAGCCGGGAACGTGCCGTCGGCGAGTTGCTTCGACTTGAGCAGATCGAGCGCCTCGCGGCAACGCGCGTCGGCGAGATAGCCAGCTTCAACCATGACCTTGAGGCCAAAGAGGAAGTCGCAGTGTTCGTAGTAGGGATAGTGCAACGAAGCGCAGTCGGCGCTTAATGGACTTCCATCGGGCTTTTGGTAGAGGTGGTGGGCGAGCAAGTGCTCGGCGAGGCGGGCGGCGGCCTTGCCAGAGGCTTGGTCGGCGCGGAGGCGGGCGTGCAAGGCAAGGCCGCGCAGGGCGGTGAGCGCTTGGCCGAAGGCCGCGGGACTGCGGCCCAATGCCTTGGGCAAGCTGCCGGCGAGGCGCTGGGCCAAGGCGTCGGCGCGGCCATCGTCGAGCTCGAGGAACAGCAAATAGTACAGCGCATTGCCCTCGATCGCGCCGCAGATAGGCTCGGGGCGATCAGCAGCAAAAAGCCACTCGCAGACTTGATCGCGCAAGGCCCAGAGGCTCTGGTCGCGGGGTGCGGAGCCTAGGTCGGCCAGCATGTAGAGCACCCAATGGGCACCGCGCCAGCGGTGGCTCGGCGGAAGGGGGATGCGGCCGGCAGCATCCAACTCGGCCAACAGGGTGCGGACTAAGACCGACTCGCGGATCTCGTCGCGGAGAATGCGAATCTCGCGCTCGCTGGGCGGGCGGGCCGAGACGTTGAGGCGGATCTTGTAGCGCACAAAAGGCTCGTCCATTGCGGAGAGCACGCGGGCGACGTGGGCGGTGGACATAGGTTCTCGGACTCGGAAAGATGCGTTGGCAGCGGAAAAAGGGCTTGTATATTGTTGTGCAATCACAATAACAGACGCAATAGTTCGCTTTGCCTACGACGAGACGGAGAGTAGATGCCTAAAACCAATAGAGGCTGGTCCATGGGCCGCCAGTGCAAACCGGCGGCTGAATACGACATGCGCGTCGCTCGCGGCCTGTTGCAACGAGAAAGCGCCCGCTGGCCAGCGTATGCGATTGTTACCACGCCCAGCGCGTACGCGACCACCAAGGACCACCTTGTGCGCGAGCCAGCGGGCGTGGTCTTTGCCGAGTGGCTGGACTCGGCCCATCAGCAGGACCTCAGCGACCGGCTGCCAGCCGGGATCGAATTGGTCATCGGCTTGGGCGGCGGCAAGGCCCTAGACGCTTCCAAGTTCGTGGCCTTGGACAAGGACGCCGAGCTAATCTTGGTGCCGACGATCCTCTCTTCCGGGGCGATCATCCACAGCCACGTGGCGCGGTGGGACGGCTATCAGACTGTGGGCGATTTGGACGATTGGCCGTGGGTGGATTGCCAATACGTGCTCGTGGATGTCGATGTGGTCCTCAAGGCACCGGATTACTTGCATACCGCCGGGCTAGGCGACATCCTCTGCGGTCATGCCGGGTTGGAGGAGTGGCAACGGCGGGCGGCGTTGGGACAAGGAGCGGCGTTCGACCCGGCACTGGCGGCACAGCAGGTAGCCTATCACGAGTCAATCTCCAGTTCTTTTGCCGCAACACTCAATGCCAACGGGCGCATGACGGAAGCGAGCGCGGCCAACATCGCGCAGCGGATTAAGGAGCGCGATAGCCAGCAGCTAAAGGCCCCTACGGAAAGCGGCGACCATCCGTTCTGGATCGCGCTGGAGACAGCCAACCAACGCACTTGGATCCACGGCGAGCTCGTGGCCTTGGGGGCGATGATCATCACGTGGTGCTGCACAGAGGATACGGCGGGGTTGGCAAAGCGGCTGGACCGCTGTCGGGTGCGCTGGCGGCCCAGGCAAATGGGGCTAGAGCGCACGGCGTTGCAAAAGGGACTGGAGTTTGTGCCGCGCTACATGGTGGAAAGAGGAGTCAACTCGGTGCTGCGAGAGCCAATTGATGGAGCGCGCTTCGACGCGCTGTGGAGTTTTTTAGACGCGGACATTTAACGCCGTTGACCTAGCGTAATGTTCAGCATACAAGGGACGCCCTTACGGCACCCCCTAAGTACACGACAGTAGGGCTTCACTTGGGAACGCGGGCGTCCCGCCCGCCTGCGGGCCAGAGGCCCGCGCTCCCAGGAAGACAGCACAAGACGCACACGTTGGTTAAGTGTCGTGTACTTAGCGGCACCCCTTATATGTTGCCCGGCACACAATCCCCGCCCTAGATGTTCAGCCAGTAGTTGAGCTTCACTAAAAAGATATTAGTACCCTCGTCCGCAAAACTGCGCCGCAGGTTGTACCCGGGGCGAAACGCGCCCAAGTCGGAGTCGTCGTGGCGGAACTGCGACCAGACGATGAACAGGGTGCTGCCCGGTTTGTATTCCCAGCGCAGGACGGCGTTGCTGTGCAGCGAGCGGTTGCGAAAATCAGGGCTTTCCTCCGGGCCGGGATGCGCGACAAACGAGTAGGAACGCGGCTGCGCCAGTTCCTTGAAGTTGGCGTACTGGCCCGCGCTAATAAAAGGCTGGACATAGAACTCCAAGCTCAAGTCGCGGCTAAAGAGGATGTTGGCCCGCGTCGTCAGGTCGAGGGTTTGGCTGTCTAATTCCCCGTACACGAATTGATCGTCTTCTCCGTCGGCGTCCGCATCGAAGTTTTCGACCCATTGGGCGTCGTTGAAACCCCAACTATAGCGCGGCCGCAGGCTGATCTCGAACCGCGAAGTCGGTCGGACGCGGATGCTGCCGGAGACCTTGCGGCGGGTGCTGCCAGCCGAGTTGCCCTCCCACTCGTACTCGACCCAACCGCTGACCATAAAGCGGTCGTCGCTTTCCAACTCAATGGCAAAGCCGTCGCTTGCCGGCCTCGCGATTAGGGGGCCGCCGCGAGTGTCGAGATCGTCGAAGGACCGCCACATGTGGTAGTAGTCGAAGTGGACCCACCAGTAGTTTTTGAACTGGTGGTGGGTGTTAAAGTCAAAGCCGTTTTGCAGGTTGGTGCGGTCGAAGTTCCAAGTGCCCCAGCGGTTGAAGTTGTAGAAATTGCGGCGGAAGATGGCCCAGTCCTCTTCCTTGCGCAACTGGATCCAGAGCCAGGGGTTGTAGAAGTCGCTGCGCCATTGGAAGCCGAGGTCGTCAATCTCAAAGTGCCGCGAATAGGCCTCCCACCAAAGCTCGCCGCGCAACCAGCCGCTGTTCTTGCTCAAGACCGCCATATTGCCCAAACCACCGCGACGCTGGTCATCCACCGTAGCGCGGCTGCCGGCGAGCTGGCCCCAAAAGGTGTAGCCGTTGTCGCGCCACTTGAGGGTCCAATCCACGCCGCCGGTATAGGCATCGCGCGCGCGGTCGCGCTGCACGGCTGTGCCCAAGAGGCCGACGTGCGAGTTGCCAGCAAATAAGTCCTGCTTGACGCGACCGACGAGAAAGTGGGTGCGCGGCTCGACGAGGAAGTCGCGGCGCTCTTGGTACTCCTCGCCGGACACTTCGCGCACTTGGGTCGCTTCAATCCGCGCGTACTCTTTAGCGGTAAGGGCCGACAGCAGGCCAAAGGTGGTCTTGGACGCCGTCTTGCCCGTTAGCTTGGCTGCACCCAGAATGGTGGTGGATTCGCTCTCGTTGATCGCGTCGTGGCCGTCGGGCAGCGAGTGATAGCCGGGCTGGCGACCGATGCGCCGCGAGTAGAACAGGTCAATTGGAGTCTTAAACACCTCGCCGTCCTCCACGAAGAAGGGGCGGCGCTCATCCTGAAACGTCTCAAAGACCGAGAGGTTGAGCTCGGCCGGGTCGGCTTCCACTTGGCCGAAATCCGGGTTGATCGTGGCGTTGAGCGACATATTCGACGACAGCCCATAGCGCAAGTCCGCGCCAGCACTACCAAATAATTCGCGCGCATCCGCCACAGTGGAGCGACCCACCGAGTAGGGCAAAAGTTTCAGCGCACGCTTAGATTCGATGTCCGCTAAGCCCTCTAAGTGAGCAAAGCGCGAGACCGAGCCGCTCTCCTTGCGCGGGACCATGACCCAGAACGCCTGTTCCTTCTTGCGGCTTATATAGCGGGCGATGTTGATGCCCCAGTCCCCGCCGTTGCTAAAGCGGAGGTTGTGAAACGGGATGGCAAACTCCACGCTCCATCCCTCTGCGCCGATGACCTGCGCGGATTCCCACACGCCGTTCCAAGTGTCGTTGTCCCAACCATAATCCTTGATCACAGCGTCGTAGATCGATCCGCCAGCATACACTGCAAAGGCGTAGCCCGTCTGGTGGTCGTGATGCGTGTCCAAGCTGACTTGAATCCAATCGGCTTCGGTCCACTGGTCGCGGCGCACCAAGCGCGAGACGATCTGCTCAGGTGCCGAATCGTAGGCCATGATCCCCACGTAGAGCGCCTCGTCGTCGTACGCCAACTGTACGGTAGTCTTTTCACTCGCTGGCTGCCCTTCCTCTGGCTCGCGCTGGACAAAACCCGTAAAAATCGGGGCCTGCTGCCACACCGAGTCGTCGAGCACGCCGTCGATCTGCGGGCGGGCTCCTTCTATACGCACGGCGTCGAGCGCGTGGTCGGGCGCTTGGTGGGCGTGCAGAACGCGGGGTCCGAGGACTGCACAAGCCACCGATCCCAAACAATACAGCCAATTGAACAGCCGAGAGCACACGTTTGTCTTGCGGTTTTGCATATTGTTTGTCTTGTGGTTCTGCATGTTGTTTTCTGTGTCCTAAAGTCGAGGGGGTTGATATTCCTGGGGCAGCGGCGGCCGCCGCTGCCCCAGGCCGGTTTCGCAATGCCGCTGCGCGTCAAATAGCCATTAGCTTAGGAAGCGCAGGAGCGGTATCATCGCGAATACAAATAGGCTGATCAGTACGTACATCAGTCCTTGATTGATGATCTCGCGTCGCATAGTGTGGTTGCTCCTTGCGATGAGGTCCTTGGTTGGCTTGGTGAATGTCGCGCAGACCCGCTGCCGTCCGCCCGGGGTGGGCGGCAACGCCCCGCTATCTAAGCCGCGCCGCAAAGCGGCGAAGCGCTGTCGCGCGTCGATGACCCGGCCGGCCCTGGTCGCAACGCGCATCTTGGCACCGCCGTGGGCAAAGGCCCAAGGGGCGGTGTTGCAGTGTCGTGTTTTGTCGTTGGTTTTCATTTTTACGGTTCCGTTCAGCATTCTTTTAACCTGAACAAAAGTTCAGTATAAGCCTGATACAATGTCAAGTATTTTCACAAAAAAAGAGGCCGCAGCGCGTTTTCATTTTCGCGCCACGGCCTCTTGCCACGTGTTAGCTCTCGTAAAGACGAGCTTCAGTCGGGGACACAGCCCCGTCCTCTCGGCGCGAATAGGGTGTTTTCGAGCTGCACGTCGGCAGCCAGATAGGTGCATCCACCATCTAGAATTCCCCCGGCAGCTATGCGCGGCGTCCCGCACATGTCGAAGCGATATGCACCTATCATTTTCATTCTCCTAATTTCAATCCAGTTTCAATCCACGCCCCGCACGGGGGCGATGCAGCCGCGAGAGTTTAGAGTTTATTGTTGCTCTAATTGTTGCTCTATAAATCTAGTTACGAGGGGGCGTAAAACAGTGTCAAGGGACGCGCAAAAAAATTTCAAAAAAGCGAACCATTAGTGGTTAGTGCCCAGCGATCAGCGCAACCCCCCGGCCTGCGGTGCGGGGACTGGTCCCTAACTACTGACCACCGACCACTGCTTTTTAGGGGCCGATCCAATAGAGCAGAATCGACAGCCCGAGCGGGCTCCACAAAGTCGAGCCGATGAGGATGCCGCCGAGCAGATCGGGGCGCGCGTCAAAGCGCACGGTCAGGATGAGGGCGTTGATAGCCGTAGGCAGGCAAGAGCACAACAGCAACACGTCGCGCACCGCCCCCTGCGCGCCGATGAGCAGCGTCAGGCCGATGCCAATCGCCGGCCCCAACAGAACCTTGGCACCAATGCCGCCGTACAGGGCGGCCGAACTGCGGCCGCGGAGGGGGATGTGCGCGACTTGCACCCCGAGGAGAATAATGGCGAGGATCGGGCCGGCTTTGCCGATCAGATCGGCCGCGTCGAGGATGGAAACCGGGATCGGCACGGCGAGGGCATTGATGGCTAGGGCCAAGGCCGCGGCGTAAATCAGCGGCAGCCTGAAAATGCTCTTGAACGCTTGCAGCGGACTTTGCCGCCCGCCCGCGGCGATGTACGTGCCCAGCGATGCGGCCGTAACATTGCCGTACACAAAAAGCAGCATGACGATGGCTAGTGCCTCGTCGCCAAAGGCGAAGAGCACTACGGGAACGCCATACGAGGCGATGTTGACCGTAGGGAGGGAGAGGGTGACTGCGCTGCGAGTGGGTTTGTCCCAGCCAGCGAGACGCGCGACAAGCGCAATGACGGGCATACTGACCACGTACATTCCAACCTGCCAAGCGAAGGCTTGGGCGGCGGCCGAGCCGGTGACCGGGTGGCGCACCAGCGCCGCAAACATCAAGAAGGGCAGGCAGATGTATATGGCCACATCGGCCAAGGGGGCGGGGTCAACAGAGCGCCGCCCCAACAGATAGCCGCAGCCGATGAGCAGGAAAATCGGGGCAATGACGTCGAGCAGAAAGGCCATTACCGCAAGCGGACAGGGCCGATGTTACACCTGCTCTTCCCGACCCGAAGCGGCTGAGCGGTACGCTGCGTCGAGCATCTCCACCCCGCGCATGGCTGCTTCGCCCGGGGTCCAGTTCACGTCGGTTTTGCCCAAAATCAAGTCGGCAAAGTTGTTGGGCGGACCATCGCACTCGTAGGCCCCCGCGTCCTCGGCCACCTCTTCGACGACGTGTTGGCCATCGTGGCGGCGCAGGTGCATGCGGGCGCGCTCGCAATCGATGAGCAGCATGCCCTCCGAGCCGAACAGGCGCACATCGACCTGAAAGGGCTGGCCGGTGGGCACATTGCCCGCACCGCTGACCGTGCCGATGGCTCCCGAAGTAAAGCGCACGGTCAGCGCGTCGTACAGCTCAACCTCGGATCCAGGCGCGCTCATGGCGGCAAAGACGCGCTCGGCGCGTAGCCCGGACAGCCAAAACAGCAGCCCCGAGGAGTGCGATATTTGCGCGTGGGCGTAGCCGCCTTCGGCTATGGCGGGATCGTCCCACGTAGAGGGCGTGGGGCCGAAGAGGCTGGCACTGT
>MKWU01004709.1_pt1 | contig 15725 bp, 14 predicted proteins | sample 809101 | NCBI WGS metagenome assembly MKWU01 (sample SAMN05860141, study PRJNA318959) | sponge metagenome | host: Aplysina aerophoba | place: Slovenia: Piran, Adriatic Sea, Gulf of Piran | collected 2013-05-07 | reverse complement strand
TGGCGTGCATGATCGTCCCGGCCGTCACCGAGGTCTGACGTCGGCAGCCGGCGCACTCGAAGGTGTGGGCTTTGCCGCGCAGCGCCCATCCTTTGTCGTGGCTGCACGAGGGACAGACGAAGCCGTCTGGCCAGCGCATTTCCATCAGCCAGGCCGCGCAGGCGTCATCGTCCGGAAACAGACGCTGGAAGGCGAGGAGGCTATCGGGGACTGGTCTCATCTGAGAACTCCAGGTGTGCGAACGAACAGTGAACATTATAGCCGTTCGATCACCCCAACCTCAAACTCAATATGTAGTGGCCAAGCCTCGCAACCGGAGCTAGGTGCATAAGCGGTTTGATGTATTTTGAGGCAAGCCGTGATGGCGCGAAGCTGATGGCCGGCCTGGAAGCAGCGAAGCAGGCCCGAAAACCTGTCGTTGCGATGAAAGTCGGCAGTTCCGATGTTGGCGCCGAAGCCGCCTTATCGCACACCGATTCTCTCGCCGGGTCGGATAGCGTGGTCGATACCGTCCTCAAGAAATACAACGCCTACCGTGCCTACACGTTGGATGAGTTTTTCGACATCGGCTACGCCTGCACTGGCGGCCTGTTCCCGGCCGGAAACCGCATCGGTCTTGTCACGATCTCGGGCGGGGTTGGCATTCTGATGTCCGATCATGCGGTTAGTCTTGGCCTCGACGTTGCCCGTTTGTCGGAGGCGGCACAAGCGAAAATCAGGGACATCATTCCGTTCGCGGGGACTCGCAATCCGGTAGATATCACCGGCCAGGCTGTGAATCAGCCTGAAATTCTTGAGCACTGCCTCAACATCATGATCGAGGAGGGCGAATATGACGTAATCATCGTGTATTTCGCCGGCATGACGTCGATCGAATTCCTGCGCAAGACGGGGCTGACCCGAATACGCGAGAAGCATCCGACGGCGGCGATCATCATTTCGGTGACTATGAACGAAGAAGCACGGAGGGTATTTGACGATCTAAACTATCTCGTCATTCCAGAGCCGACCCGTGCCGTCAGGGCGGCGGCGGCCTTGATCCAATTCGGGCAGCGATACGCGAAAGCGGACCAGCCGGCACCGCCATCGCTCCCTGTACCAGTCGATCTTCCGGCCAAGATGCCGAATGAAGTCGAAGCGAAGCGAATCCTCGCCAGGGCCGGTATCCCCGTGGTTGACGAACGTTTGGCGACGAGGGCGGGCGATGCCGGGATTTGGGCAGCCGAAATCGGCTTTCCGGTCGCGATGAAACTCGTCTCTGCCGACATTCTGCACAAATCGGAAATCGGCGGTGTGCTTCTCAATGTCACAGATGAAGCCGCGGCGCAGGAAGCTTACGACACCCTGATCGAGCGCGCGAAGACGGCGAGACCGGACGCCAAAGTTCAAGGGGTCGTCGTGGCGCCGATGATAACGGGCGGCGTCGAGACCATTCTTGGAGTGAAGCGCGACCCGGTGTTTGGGCCGGTCGTCCTCTTCGGGCTCGGTGGCATATTCGTCGAATTGTTGGGCGATGTGACACAACGTCTGGCGCCGTTTGGCGTCGAGGAGGCGCATGAGATGATGCGAGAGGTCAAGGGCTTCCCGTTGCTCGATGGCGCGCGCGGCGCGACGCCGTCAGATGTCGATGCACTCGCCGAAGCGCTCTCGCGACTATCCGTTTTCGCGGACCAGAATGCTCATCGGATTGAGAGCATCGACATCAATCCGTTTCTCGTCCTGCCGAAAGGCCGGGGCGCTCTTGCGGTCGATGCTATGATCGTCAGGAGCGCTTAGCGCAGCTCGGCCTTGTCGACGGGCGCTTGTTCCGCTCCCCGCTCCGCGCGCGTCCCAGCAGTGACGGCACGTGTGACATCCCGGCGACCGAACCGAATTCGGGGTCGGTGCCACACCGCTTCAATCGCCGTGAGGTCAGCCTGGTCGTAGAGAGCAAGAGGACCCCATCTTCTCCTGGCGGCTGAAGCCCCGGGTTTTCGTGGTCACGGCAGCGACAAGGGTGAGGGCGGCTGGTGCTTCAGTCTCATTGTGGCGAGTTGCGCGAGGCCGCCGCCGCCCACACCCTAGCGGGCGCTACTTCAGGAAGATGACGCCCCACTGGTTGTCGACCACCTCGCCCGCGCCGCTCACGGTGAAATTGGACGTGATAATTCCGGTTGCGCCGTTGAAGATCCCGGTGCCGGCATCGATCTGCCAGCAGATCCCGCCGTGGGTCAGGTTCGAGTCCGCGCTCGGCCCCATCGCGCCCTTGCCGCGCGTGCTGAAGGTGAAGCCGTTGCCGCCTCCGAAGTTGATGACCCCCGATTCCGTGAAGCTGCCGTCCTCATTCGGGAATACATCGGACTCGAAAGACGCGGCGTTGCCCGCAATGGATTCGATGGCGGCGGCGACCCCGCTGTCGCTGATATTTGTCGTGATGGAGGCCGACGCTCCAGTGGTCTTTGCCTCCAGCACCCCTTCCTCGCCTTCCTTGGGGCCTGCGGAGCCGCGAAATTGGATAACGTAGCTGATTTGCTTCATGGCGCATCTCTCATGATTGGTTGGTTGAGCTACCGTTTAGTCCTGCTGCGCGCGGAGCACAGAGCGCATTTTTCTCGTCCAGACTCTTCGCGGCAGGCCTAATCGTGGGGCGGCAGGCATGGCGTAATACGCTGAAATAGAGACGTAAATCTTTGTCGAGGCGCGCTTCCTCCCTCGCACCGAAACCGTCATGCCCATCACCACCGACGATACATTTATTCTTGTCTGCCGGCTAGCCGTTCGGCACGTGGCGGCTTGATGCCCGCCGCCCGCTGCCCTCAGCAGTGACCGCGCCTGGCGCATCTGCCGTCCCTGTGACCTGGCGCGGCACGAATGAGGTTGGGGTGACCCGGGACGCGCGTCCGTGATACAACTCTCAACTGCTCCAGATGAGCGGAACCTAGGGAGACCTCCGCTGTGACCAACATGACGCGATATCAAATTGGCGAGAACGATCGGAAGTGGATCGACCACATCAGACGACAGCCTGTGGGGATCCAGCCCCCGGAAGTCATCCGCCTGCTGAACAGGATGCGCGGTGAGGCTATCGAGGGGAAGTATTGCCTTGTGATCGATCGGCCCCACCAGGAATGGGTCGTGGCGGAGATGCAGGGCAGAGGAAAACCGCTCAAGTACCACAACATACGGGTATCGAGCAGGGACGAAGGCGAGTGGGAAATCTTCAAGCTGCGCTGGTACCGCCACACCGGGGAGACCCTGGAGTAGTATCGCTGCGCCAAGCATAGCGCTACCACACGGCAGCCCCCTGGCGATTGCCGGCGTGGGCGCCTGACCGTTCGGATCGAGATTCCAAGACGTCACACCAGGGAGTAAGGACGCAATGCTCAAGATCACTGGCTATAGCGATCAGATCAGTGTCGCGCCGGGCGACTCGATCAAGTTCATGGTGAACTGCGAGCATCCAGAATACCAAGCCAAGATCGTTCGCGTGGTGTCAGGTGATCTGAATCCCGAGGGGCCCGGGGTCATAGAAGAGGTCATCGATACCCCGGCGAACGGGACCTATCCGGGGCGCAAGCAAGAAATTTACGCCGGGTCTTATGCCATGGTCCCGAGTTCGGCTCCCCTCGAGAGCCTCGGAAGCTTCTCGGTCCAGGTCATGGTGTGGCCGACGACGCCCCGCAAAGGCCTGCAGGCGCTGGTTTCAAAATGGTCGACTGTGGACAACAGCGGTTTCGCGCTGGTGATCGATGAATCGGGCGGCGTGGCGTTCATGGTGGGAGACGGCACGGGCGGAGTCGCCTCTGTCTCGGTCGGCAAGCCGATGGTCGAGTACGAATGGTACCTCGCGGCCGCGACCTACGATGCCGACACCGGCGCGGTTACGGTGCGCCAGGAGCCTCAGGTCGAGTTCCCGACCATCGATGACGCCGGCACGGCGGAGCAGACTGTCTCAGCGGCGCCCGCAGTTAACAAGGCGCCGCTAATGATGGCGGCGTGTTACGGCGGCGACACGCCGCGCGGCGATGCAGCAATCGGCAAGCACCACTTCAACGGCAAGCTCGACAGCCCGTCGATCGTTTCGGGAGTCCTAAGCCCGGGGGAGAGCGCACAGATACTGGCTGGCAACGCACCGACGACGCTGGCGCAACGCGTGGTCGGAGATTGGGATTTCTCGCTCGACATCACTGAGACCACGATCACAGATGCCTCGAGCCACCGGCTGCACGGGAAGATCGTGCATATGCCGACCCGCGGCGTCACCGGCTACAACTGGACTGGCGAGGAAATGCGCTGGAAGCATGCGCCGGAGCAGTATGGCGCGATCAAGTTCCACGACGACGATGTCTACGACTCGGGATGGGACGTCGATTTCGAGCTGACGATCCCGGATTCCATGAAGAGCGGAATCTACGCGGCGCATCTGCTTGCAGGCGAAAATCGTAATGACGAGGAATACATTCCCTTTGTCGTCAGGCCCGCTCCGGGCAAGGAAAACAAGATCTGCTTCCTGTTCCCGATCACGAGCTACAAGGCCTATGCCAACGAGCATTTCGCGACCGATCCGTGGCCGGCAGAGATCATGACCCACCGCGCGGTCGAGCTCGACAAGCACCATATTTTTCTGAACGAGCATCGCGAGTACGGGCACTCGCTCTATGACCGTCACTCCGACGGCACCGGCGTGCACATCTCATCGCGACTGCGGCCGGTGCTGAACATGCGGCCCAAGGCGCAAACCATGCTGGGCGGCGACGGCTCGCAACTCTGGCAGTTCAACGCGGACACGCACCTCACCGTGTGGCTCGAGAAGATGGGTTACGAGTTCGACGTGATTACCGACGAGGACGTTCACTACGGCGGGACCGACGTTCTCGCGCCCTATAGCGCCGTGCTGACTGGCTCGCACCCGGAATACTATTCCAAGAGCATGTTCGATGCCGTCTTCGATTACACCCATCAGGGTGGGCGGCTCATGTACATGGGCGGCAACGGCTTCTATTGGCGCGTGTCATACCATCAGAGCGCGCCGGGAGTGATCGAATTACGCCGTTCAGAAGGAGGAAGCCGCGCGTGGGCGCCCAAGAGCGGCGAGTACTATACCGGCTTCACCTGCGAATATAGCGGTCTTTGGCGCCGGCAGGGTCGCTTCGGCCCGAACGTCATGGCGGGTGTCGGTTTCTCGGCGGAAGGCTTCGATGTCTCGACTTACTATCGACGCAATCCCGACAGCTTTAACGAGCGCGCCAAGTTCATGTTCGAGGGTATCGGCGACGATGAGTTGATCGGTGACTTCGGCTTGATCGGCGGCGGTGCCGCCGGGCTCGAGGTCGACCGGGTCGAACGTGGATTCGGTACTCCGCCCCACGCCTTGTGTGTCGCGTCATCAGAGAATCACACGGACACCTATCTCGTGGTGGTCGAGGATATCCTCTTCAATCTTCCCGGATGCGGCGGACAGGAGAACGAGTTCGTGCGGGGCGATCTGTGCTTCTTCGAGACGCCCAACGGCGGTGCTGTCTTCTCGGTGTCGTCAATGGCGTGGGTCGGTAGCCTGCCGTGGAACGACTGCGACAACAACGTGTCGAAGTTGACCAAGAACGTGCTCGACCGGTTCGTCGATCCCATGCCGTTCCCCGTCCAGAAGAAACCAGCACCCGAGATGAAAGACTGCTACAGTTGGCGGGTCAGCGGATCGACTCCGGCGGCGGAGTAGACATGAACCCGGGCGGAGTAGCCCGGTGTATGGACGAGGTGAGCTGACCCGTAGCGCAATCGGTTCGTAACACTACCAAAAGGGAGAAGACGCGATGAAACTCTTGCCAGGAATGTCGAACTACGTGTGGGCCAAGTATCGCACGCGGGCCGAAGTGCAGCGCTTGCACACACCGGTCGAAGAGCTCGCCAAGAAGGGCATCAGCCGACGCGATTTGCTCAAGGGGGCAGCCATCGGTGGCGCTGGCGCAATCGTCGCTTCAACCGCGACGTTGGCAGAGCTCAACGAAGGCAAGGCCGAAGGCGATCCGATCCCGGTTGGCAGCGCGCTGCCCTTTACCGGATGGGGTGCCCACGACGCAATCGAGTTCCGGAACGGCATCGAGATGGCCGTTGAGGAAATCAACGCGCTCGGTGGCGTGCTCGGTCGCCCGATCGAGATGCACTGGGAAGACACCAAGAACCAGTCGGCCGACGAGGTCGTGACTGCGTTCAACCGGCTGATCGACAGCAAGGAAGTGCACGCCATCATCAACGGCTACAATATCGGCCCCAACAATGCCGAGTACGAGTCGGTTGCAGATGCGGGCATCCTCTATCTGCACCACAACACGCTGCTGCATCACCATGACACGGTGATGAGCGATCCGGACCGCTATTTCAGCTGCTTCCAGACCGACCCGGCAGAGTGGTGGTACGGCGCCGGCTATATCCAGTTCATCTCCTGGCTGCGCGATACCGGGCAGTGGAAGCCGCGCAACAACAAGCTTGCGCTCGTATCCGGCTCCACTCCCTATTCCATCGTCATCGTGAACGCGATGCACGAGACTGCGGCCGAGTATGGTTGGGAGGTCGCCTACGGTCCCGAGATCGTCAAGACGCCCACGTCCGAGTGGGGCCCGACGCTGGCCAAGGTGCGGGCGGCAGATCCTTCCGCCTTCGCCAACACGCATTTCCCGTCTCAAGAAATTGCGCAGTGCCAGAACCAGTTCATGCAGGATCCGATCGATGCGCTGACCTACTATCAGTTCGGCGCAATCTCGGCGGTGTTCACCGACATCGCGCAGGAGAACGCGCTGGGTGCGACGGTGGCCACGGTTATCGGTCAGCTTCAAGACGAAATCGGCACGACCTTCGAGAACAAATATCGCGAACTGTACGGCGAGAACTCGACGCCACTGGTGGGCTGCGAAACCTATGTGTCGATGTATCACTGGGCAATGGCTGCGGCACTCGCTGGCGGTACAGGCGAGCCAGGAAACTACGAGCAAAACAGGAAAGTGGCTTACCGCCTGCAGAACCTCATTTACCGGAGCGTCGTCGGCTCCGTGAACATGCACCCCGAGTGGCAGGCCGGCATTCCGTATCCGGACTATACGAATGACCCGTCTCTGGGGCAGCCGCACCTGTTCTTCCAGATCCAGGAGGTGTCGCCGCGGCGCGCACTCGTCGCGCCGGAGCCCTACAACACGGGCCACTTCATGATTCCGTCCTGGTTCAAGGATAACGGGGGTCTGCCGCAGATCGTCGCGTAACAGAAGGCAAGAGCCCCGAAGAAGGGCAATGCATCTTGTGATGTAGGGCCGGCCATGGATGAAGCGGCCCACGCACCGCTGCTATCGTGCCGAGGAATCTTCAAGTACTTCGGCGCGATGGCGGCGGTCGACGACCTCAACCTCGATGTGCGGACCGGCGAGGTCCTGGGGATTGGCGGGCCGAATGGCGCCGGCAAGACCACGCTGTTCGACGTCATTTCGGGGCTGAACCCCGCGAGTGCGGGGACCATCACTTTTGACGGCCGGAATATCACGAAGTCAGGCCCGGTCGAAATCTGCCACGCCGGCCTCTCCCGAACCTACCAGCTCAATGCCGCGTTTGAGACCCTTTCGGTACGCGAGAATATCCTGTGCGCGTCATATTACGGGCCAAGGAACGTCTTTTTCCCCAGGCTTCGTTTCGACAAGGCAACACAGCAGCTCACCGATGAGGTCCTCGAGTTCTCCGGGCTCCTCGACTATCAGATGGAGCTCGCGCGGGAACTCCCGGTGCTTCAGCGCAAGCTCCTGATGATCGCGAGCGCGCTGGCGACGCGGCCCAGGCTGCTGCTTCTCGACGAGCCGGTGGGGGGCCTCAACGTCGACGAGATCGACGTCCTCATGAATTTGGTTCGACGCATGCGGGAGGACCGTTCGCTAACGGTCGTTCTAATCGAGCATGTCATGCGCTTCCTGGTAGCGCTCTCCGACCGCGTCGTCATCATGCACCACGGCAGCAAGATCTACGAGGGATTGGCCGAAGGACTGACCAAGGACCGGACGGTGGTCGACGTCTATCTGGGCGAGGGCGCAGCGCGGCGTCTCGAGCACATCATCGACGAGGAACTCCATCATGGCCACGACGCGTCTTGAAGTCGATGGCCTCTCGGCTGGCTATCATGGCCAGCCCGTACTTCGGGACCTGTCCCTGCACGTCAAGGACGGGGGGGCGGTCGGTATCATCGGCCCCAACGGGCACGGTAAGACGACCCTGCTGCGTGCGATCTCGGCGCTGATCCCGATCATGGGCGGCGACATCAGACTCGACGGCACCTCGATCACGGGTCTGCGCGCGGACAAGGTGGTCCAGAAAGGGATTGTTCACATTCCGCAAGGCGATCTCATATTTACGGACCTCAGTGTGTTGAAGAACCTCACCATGGGTGCCTACCTTGCGCCCAGGGAGGAAATCGCTCCTCGCTTGCAGGGCGTCTTTCAGATCTTTCCACGTCTGGAGGAGCGTCTAAGTCAGTCTGCCAGCACGCTGTCGGGCGGCGAACGGCGAATGCTCGCGCTCGGTCGCGGCCTGATGTCGGCGGGCAGGATCATGCTCATCGACGAGCCGTCGCTCGGCCTCGCGCCGATCGTTGTCGACCAAATCTATGACGTGATTCGGGATCTCAAGGCTGAGGGCCGCACAATCCTTATCGTTGAGGAAAACATCAGCCGCATCGTCGATTTCGCCGATTACGTCTACTTGGTCGATCACGGCGAGTTTGTGTGGGAAGGAGAGCCGGACGAGTTGATGCGGCACGAGAAAATCCTTGAAACGTACCTGGGAGGGTAAGCTCAGGTGACAGCCTTCCTGGTCATATTCGAGACCGGCCTCAGCCTTGGCGCGATGTACGCTGCAGCGTCGATCGCGCTCTCACTCGTCTGGGGCTCGATCGGCATGCTCAACATGGCATTGGGCGCGATGCTCGCGATCGGCGGCTATGCCTCCTTCGCCGCCGTCGAGTATCTTTCCCTCCCCTGGTGGCTGGGGTTTCCGGCGGCCCTGATCGTGGGCTTCGTAGCCGGCGGGGTCCTCTACTTCATCACGGTCAAGTGGATGTACCGGGTGCCGACGTTCGACACCAGTATCGTGATCGCGACCGTCGGCGTCGCCATCGTCATCGAGAACCTGTTGGTCAAGATCTTCACGGCCTACGCCAAGAAGCAGCCCTTCCTGGTGGACCACGGGATTCTGATGGGTTCGGTGACCATGCGCTATCAGAGCCTAGTCAACCTCGGAATTGCGCTGGTCATCATGGCCATCCTGGCTTGGGCGCTCAACAAGACCCGGGCTGGCACGGCCATCCTCGCCGTTGCCCAAGACCGAGACGCGGCCCAGCTCATGGGCGTGCCGGTCGAGCGGGTCTTCCTTCAGGTGCTGGTGATTGCCGGTGTGATCGCCGCAGCGTCGGGAGTCCTGCTGACGGCGGTTATCCCGATGTCGCCCTATGTCGGCCATGAGCCCCTGCTCAAGGCCTTCATCATCTGCGTCATCGCGGGGCTCGGTAATCTGCCGGCCGCTTTTGTGGCCTCGTTCGTCCTCGGCTGGTTCGAGGCAGCGGTCAGCTATGGCGCCGGCGCGCGCTATGGCTTCCCGGCCATGCTGGTCCTGGTCATCTTCGTCCTGCTGTGGAAGCCCTACGGGGTGTTCGGACGGCGAAAGGTCACCCGCGTATGACGGAGATTACGGCGGCAACGCGCGTGCGCGGGGGCACCTACGCTGCCGCTCGTCGCCAGGATTTGAGGCTGGACCTCGCGATCGGCTTGTTCCTGCTCGCGATCTGCATCATCATTCCCGTCCTGAGTCCGGGCAAGTACATCCTCGGTCAGGTCACCCTGTTCTTCATCTGGGCCTGCGTGGTCACCCAGTGGAACCTGGTATTCGGCGTCGCCGGCGTCTATTCCCTGGCGCAGATGGCGGTTTTCTTCGTCGGCGGCTACGGCGCTGCCATGTTGGGCTTCTATCTCGACATTTCGCTCTGGTACGGCGCCTGGGTCGGCGCGGTATTCGCGGTCTTCGTCAGTGTCGTGATCGGCGCGGCGACGCTTCGCCTGCATGGCCCCTATGTCTTGTTGCTGACTCTCGCCATCGCCGTCGTCATCCAGGCGCTTGTGCAGAGCGACGTAAATTGCTTCTTCTACGAAGGAAAAATTTGCTACCCGTTGACCGGCGGGCCGCGCGGCCTGATGAAGTTCGGCGATCTCGGTTTCCGCGAGTGGCTGAGCTACAAGCAGGTGCCGCTCGGCACTTACTACCTCGGCCTCCTGCTCCTGGTGATCAATACGCTCTTCGCTTTGATCATTATCAAGAGCCCCTTCGGTTCCGCGTTCCGCGCACTGCGCGACAACCAGCCCCTGGCCGCCTCTCGCGGCATCGCCCGCGTCAAGTACCAGATCCTGGTTTTTGGTCTGTCAGGCTTCTTCACAGGGCTGATGGGCGCAGTTTACGCGGCGCAATTCCGCACGATCGGGCCGGCGCTCCTCGACCTCGACCTGCTGCTCTTCCTTTTCTCAATGCTGGTGGTCGGCGGTCTCGGCAAACGCTGGGGCCCAATTATCGGTTGCATCATCATCATGGTGGCCAATGAGCTGATGAAAGACCTCGGCGAGTGGCGCATGATTTCCTTCGGTGCAGTTACGGTCCTATTCATCGTGCTCCTTCGCGAAGGAGTCGTGGGACTGGTTGAAACTATCTGGCGACGGTACATCGTCACCAGAGTGCACTGGCTTAAGGATCGGCGGAGTTCGAGTCCGGCGGAGTGAGACCAGGTTCGAGGCAGTGCGCGGCGACGAGCATGGCCGATGAGAAATGCCGCCCGCTTCGATGCCCACACACCGCTTCGCAATCGATGCGACGTTGCGTTACTCCGCCGTTGACCAGAGTCGACAGGGGAGGACGGCAATGACAAACGGTTCAACCACGGATCTCTGCTACACGACCGCGAGCGAGGCGCTTGCCCTCTTCAAGGCGCGCAAACTCTCGCCGGTTGAGCTCACCGAGGCGGTTATCGCTCGCTCGGAGGCGGTCAATCCCGAGGTGAACGCGTACACTTATACCTTCTACGAGCGCGCGCTCGAACAGGCCAGAATAGCCGAAGAGAAGTACGGCAAGACCGACGGGCGCGTGCGTGCGCTCGAGGGCATCCCCTGTGTCATCAAGGACCTTCACCCGGTCAAGGGTGAGATCACCACCTGGGGGTCGCGCGTCTATGAGGGTGTCCGCTCGGAGTTTACGGCGCCCACCGTCCAGCGCCTCTTCAATGCCGGCGTCATCATGCACGCCCGCACGACGACCCCAGAGTTCGCTCATACGGGGCATTGCCACAGCCCACTGTGGGGGGCAACGCGCAATCCCTGGAACACGGAATACAGCTCCGGCGGCTCCTCGGGCGGGGCAGGCGCCGCGGTTGCTTCGGGCATGACGACGCTGGCCGACGGCACGGACGGCGGTGGCTCGGTGCGTATTCCGTCTTCAGCCTGCGGAATTCATGGTTTCAAGCCGAGCTTCGGGCGCAACCCGGTCGGGATCTTGGAAACTAACCTTGAGTTGATTCTGCACTTCGGCCCTATGACGCGAAGCGTCGAAGATGCCCGGCTCATGCAGAACGTCATGTGCGGCCCTTGGGAAGGGGACATCACCACGCTGCGTCCAAAGCTGCGTATTCCGGAGCTTGACAAGCTCGGCGGTGTAGAGGGCAAGAAATTCGCCTTCTCAATTGACCTTGGCTATTTTGAGATCGATTCGGACGTCGAGAAAAACACCAAGGCAGCGGCCGAAGTCTTCAGGACGCTCGGAGCGCAGGTCGACGAGATCGATCTCGGCTGGACGATGGACGTGTACGATGCCTGGATGACCCACTGGCAAGGGTTGTTCGCGTCGGTCGCGGGTCAATATCTGCCGCGCTGGCAGTACCAGATGGATCCCTACGTCCGTGAGTTGCTGCACACTGGGATGAACCACAGCCACGTCCGTGTCAAACAGACCGAGTTCGTGCGCACTCAGATGTACGAACGTCTCGGCAAGGTGCTGAAGACCTATGACTATTTGATCTGCCCGACGCTTGCCGTGCCCTCTGTCGAAGCCTGGCACAAGTGCGACGACCCCGAATTCGCCATCAATGGCAAGCCGGTGGATGCGATGCTGCAGTGGTGCCTGACTTACCCCTTCAATCTCGTCAGCCAGTGTCCGGTCGCTACGGTACCCACGGGGTTCGCTGTCAGCGGGGTGCCGACGGGCATGCAAATTGTCGGACGCACCTATGACGACGTCAGCGTTTTTCGGGCTTCCGCGGCCTATGAAAGCGCTAGTCCCTGGCGCACCACAACGCCCGATATCTGAGGGATTGTAACGAGTTCGGCTAGACTACATGAACGAATAGCGCTTATCGGTCGCCAGTATCGGCGCTTCCTCAAGACCAAGCTCCTTGCGCACCAAGTTGGTTCCGGCGACCAGCGAGACCATCTTGTAGAAGGCGTGCGTGCGGCTCATACCCTGTCGGCCAAAACCGCAATCGGAGCTAATGACAAGGCGGTCGGGCTCGATATGGTCCAGCGCCTTACGGATTAAGTTGGCCACGTCCTCGGGCCGTTCGACCTCCAAAGTGCGGTGATAGACGGCGCCAATGCAGATTTTCTTGTCGCTGCTGATGCCGGCGGCAATATCGGCGATTTCCGCGCCGCCGTCGGCTGCGGTTTCAAATGTGACGACATCGACATCGAGTTGATCAAGATATTCCAGGCTGGCTTTGTAAGAGGGACCGACTTCTATCTTTTGTGCGAACGGATTGCCCCAGCACGTGTGGCACCAGACTTCAGTCTTATCGCGCAGGCCGCGCACCTCCGTGTTGAACGCTTCGACGTACTTGTCTTGAGAAATGCCGAGGTTTCCGTTGTCGTTGAAGTGGATCGCAGGCTCCTCGATCTGAATGACGGGACATCCCGCACCGGCAAGTTGATGGTGCTCGACGTTCAAAGCTTCCGACATCGCAAAGAGCGTGTCTTCCCGGCTCTTGTAGTGGCGGTTATCGGCGTACATCTCAATCCATTGGACCGAGCAACACCCCAACTTTACTGGTTCCGCTACAAGCCGCTGAGCCGCTTTCCAGACGTCAGTGTATTCGAGGTGCCCCTTGCTGACGGGCCCCTCGACCACCGGCGGCATGCGCGTCTCGCTGATTTCGTGAAGGATATCGCCAGGCGTCTGCTCTCGGGGCGAGGGATATTGGGGCTGCGGGCGCACATCCACAGAGCCCAGTCCTTCCAGGCGATCGAAAATGTAGCCGAACCAGGACCGCCCCCCGATGTCCAGATCGAAGCGCATATCGCCATCGACCAGGATATCGAGACCTGCACGTTTCTGATCCCCAAGCAAACATTGGACCGCATCGGTGTACTGCTCGCGAAAGAAGCGTCCGCCCATGCTGATCGAAAATGCTTTTCGGTCTAAGCCCGTAGTGAACCAGTGTGGCCGAGGCAGCGAGCCCGTAATTGTGGTCGCAAGAGGCCGGTCTTTGGTGGCGACGAACATGATCCCCCCTTGGCAATGGCCTAATTGGGTCGCCGCGGTCCTGGCGCTCGTGTGATGTAAATCACCACGACAGGATGCGGACTACTTGCCGAAACGTCCTCGTTTCCGTGGAACGAGACCGTCATGATCAACGCTACGCCTCCTACCTTCGAGCCGCAAGCGAGCCCGCGTGTTGCGGCGAAGCACAGCCTCGAAAACGGCCCGCCACTGCTGCGTAGATCGGGCCTTGGCTGCCCGTCGAGGCCCAGATTGCATCGTGTCCGGCGAGGGCGGCCCACCGGGCTCATCAATTCGTCGTTGTGAGGCCCCCTCTTGGCCCTCGTCGTCGCACCAAAGAGAGTCTAATTTATCTCCCTTCTGCGCTCCAATTTCTCAGCCAACCCCTTAAGGCGATTGACGCCGTCGCGAAGACGAGCCCGCATTTCAGCTTCCTTGGTGTTTGCGTTCAAGGGCTGCCAACTCATACTCATCGACAGCGTGAGTCGCCGATCGGGATCACGCCAATGTGGGGCGACAATTTGCGAGACGTTTGTGCCTTCGTAGTGGCGCCTCTCGACAAGTGAATACGTGATGCGCATTTCCTTCATGTTGGCGCTGATTTCTTGAATCGTGACATCGTCCGATGTCGCACTCGTTCTCTTCCAAATGCGTTCGCCGCGTTGTTCCGCATCGCTTGACTCATCACTGAAGTCTTCGCCAATTCGTTTGGAAAGATCGTCTATGAGAACTGCCCATATCGTGGCGGGAGCGGCAGAGACTCGATTGCGGAAGATCGTGTACGGCATTGTATCCCTCTGACAACGACTGATCCGTGCGGCTACAGCGGCGCACGTTAGCAGCTACGGAAGAACCCCTCGCCCGCAGAAAACAATGGTAGCAGGCGGCGATCGCCTCGGCATTGCTCACGGCTCCGCGACTCGTGTCTCGGACGGTCGGTGTACTGACTTCGATGCAAGTGGTTGAGTGAGAAAATTGCACGTTGACCACTCTGTGAGGGGCCGGTCAACATGGAATGCGTGATCGCCGGTAGTTGGTGGAAATTGCGCGTCAGAGGGAGTGGGGGCATATGCATCTCACTGTGCGTGAAGAGGAACGGATCCAGATTTGGGCTGCGGCGGAGATGGCGCGGCGGCGGCTGGACCGCGGCGTCAAGCTGAACTACCCCGAGGCGATCGCTCTGATCTGCGACGAGATCCTGGAGCGCGCGCGCGAGGGCAGCATCCCGATGCTGACCGACATGATGGAATACGGCGCGACGATCCTGAAGCGGGACGACGTGATGGTAGGCGTGCCCGAGATGATGAAGATCGTCCAGGTCGAGGCCATGTTCCCGGACGGGACGAAGCTCGTCACGGTGAGGAACCCGATCCGCGAGTAGCGCGGGCCAAGCGTGGAGAACAGCCATGGCTGAGAGAAAATGGAGCCCGCCGCCTATTCCGGAATCGATCGTGCCGGACGAGGCGTTCGAGGTGGGCGAGCCGGAGAGGTGCGGCGCCATCGACTTCGCCGACGACGACATCGAGATCAATGCCGGCCGTCCCGCGATAGAGATCGTCATGGTCAACACCGGCGACCGGCCGATCCAGATCGGCGCCCACTACCATCTTGCCGAGTGCAACAGGGCGATGGCCTTCGACCGGGCCGCCGCCTTCGGCATGCGCCTCGACGTGCCGAGCGGCAGCGCCGTGCGCTTCGAGCCCGGCCAGAGCCGCAAGGTGCAGATCACCGGCTACGTCGGCCGCCAGGTCGCCTACGGCATGAACAACATGACCAACGGCTCGGTCCGCTCCGGCATCATCAAGGAGCAGACCATGCGCAGCCTCAGGGCGGAGGGCTATTGCTTCGAGGGCGAGCGCTATCCGGTCCAGACCCCGCCCGACGAGAAGTTCGGCGGCGGCAAGGACGGCGACTGAGGTCAGGAGCAGGGAGCCAGAGCATGAGCATGAAGATCGCCCGCCCGGACTACGCCGCGCAGTACGGGCCGACCACCGGAGCCAAGATCCACCTCGCCGACACCGGCCTCGTGGCCGAGATCGAGCACGACTACACCACCTACGGCGACGAATTGGTCTTCGGCGGCGGCAAGACCATCCGCGACGGCATGGGCCAGGCGTCGAAGTGGAAGCAGAGCGACGGCGGGCTCGACATGGTGATCACGAACGCCGTGATCATCGACCCCATCCTCGGCGTCGTGA
>MKWU01004708.1_pt1 | contig 15727 bp, 16 predicted proteins | sample 809101 | NCBI WGS metagenome assembly MKWU01 (sample SAMN05860141, study PRJNA318959) | sponge metagenome | host: Aplysina aerophoba | place: Slovenia: Piran, Adriatic Sea, Gulf of Piran | collected 2013-05-07 | reverse complement strand
GGCCTGCTGGCAATACTCTGTTTCACCCTGGGACTGGCTTGGATGTTTCCCGAGCCTCTGTGGAACTGGCCGGGAGCTTGGGTGTTCTACCCTGCCGAAGCGATCAACAGCGCAGTCGATCGGTTTGTCGCGGCCAACGGGCTGTTGATCGAAGCCATCAAGAATCAGTTTGTGTTCATCGTGCTGTTGCCGATCAAGATAGGGCTGTTCCGCGCGGTGGCGCCGTTCACGTGGGGATTCTCGCTTACGGCGACCAGCATAGCCTTGCTTTGGGCAGGTGTCGCAGTCGCATCGATGGTGGCGCTTGGCTATGGTCGCTGGCGCTTGGCGGCGCTTTTTCCAGTTGCGTTTGGCCTGTTGTTCTTTGGGTTCACGGGCTTGGCATGGCCGGTCGTGATGCTGGTCTTCGGCTTGTTTGCCTTCCAGTTGGGCGGTCCCAGAGTCGGGTTGTTCGTGACCTCGTCGCTGCTGTTCCTCCTGCTGTCCGGCATTTGGCAGCCTGCGATGATATCGGTCTATCTCTGCACCGTGGCCGTGATCTTTTGCCTGCTGGTCGGTGGGTTGATTGGAATACTGGCCTCGACTTCCGACACAATGTCGTCGATCATTCGTCCAATCAACGACACCTTGCAGACGCTTCCCCAGTTTGTGTTGCTCATTCCGGCGCTGATGCTGTTTCGCGTGGGAGACTTCACGGCCATGATAGCAATTGTGGCCTACGCCATAGTTCCCATGATCAGGTATACCGAGCAGGGATTGAGGCAGGTGTCGCGCACAGCAATCGAGGCTGGCATCAGCAGTGGCTGCACGCCGTTTCAGCTGTTCTGGCAAATCCGGTTCAAGCTGGCCATGCCGCAGATTCTGATCGGAGTGAATCAAACGATTCTGTTTGGGCTGAACATGCTGGTGATCGCCGCCCTTGTCGGAACGACCGGGCTTGGACAGCAAATATATCTGGCCCTCAGCAAGGCTGATTCGGGTGCCGGCATCGTAGCCGGCCTGGGCATGGCGCTAATTGCGATGTCCGCCGACCGCATTCTGCAAGCCTACCTTCGACGAACCGACTGACGTTGAGAGGCGCGCCTGGGCGGCTGTGGAAACAAGGCCGGGCCGGCGCATTCGAAAGGCGCCTGTGCGCAGCAGTCCTGGGTTGGGTTCGTCGGGCTTCAATTGGCAATGGTCCGCACTGGGAGATTCAAGGGTTAAGTCGACGGTCGAAGTCGCTGGTACGCTTGAGTCGCGTCTCCCACCGCAAGCCGCGGAAAGTGCAGCAGGGAAGGTCAGGAACACAAGAACGAGCTGCCTGCATGGCACATTTGCCGGCGGAAAGCGCCAGAGGCAGCGCCATGTTTGGCAAAATGACATTGACATTGAGAGCAAACTGCCGTGAATGCCGCGAGTTCAGTCAAGGGTCGCCAAATGGCAATGGATATGCATTCTTATCGTACACACACCTGCAACGAGCTGCGCAGCGAGAACGCCGGACAAACGGTTCGGCTGTCCGGCTGGGTTCACCGAATTCGAGATCACGGCGGCGTGTTGTTTGTGGACTTGAGGGACCACTACGGCATCACCCAGGTTCTTGCGGACCCCGACAGCCCCGTGTTCGCCGAGGTCGAAGGGTTGAGGGCCGAGCATGTCATCCGCGTCGATGGTGAGGTTCGGCTGCGGGACCCCGAGCTTGTCAACCTCAAGATATCCACGGGCGAGATAGAGGTGTTCATCCAGAACATGGAGGTCCTGTCACGAGCCGAGGACTTGCCGCTGCCAGTGTTTGGCGAACCGGACTATCCCGAGGAAATCAGGCTGAAGTACCGCTTTCTGGATCTGCGGCGCAAGAGCCTGCACCAACGCATGGTGCTCAGGTCAAGGGTAATTTCCTGGATTCGGCGTCGCATGGAACAGCTCGGCTTTGCGGAGTTCCAAACGCCAATTCTCACGGCGTCGTCGCCCGAAGGCGCACGTGACTACTTGGTGCCGTCACGGATCCATCAAGGCAAGTTCTATGCGTTGCCGCAGGCGCCGCAGCAGTTCAAGCAGCTGATCATGATTGCCGGGTTCGACCGGTATTTTCAGATTTCCCCTTGCTTCAGGGACGAAGACCCGCGTGCGGACCGCGCGCCTGGCGACTTCTATCAGCTCGATGTCGAGATGAGCTTCGTCGATCAGGAGGATGTGTTCAAGACCATCGAGCCCGTCCTGCGAGGACTTTTCGAGGCGTTCGGCGACGGCCGGCCGGTGTCGCCCAAGTTTCCACGCCTGACCTATCGCCAGTCCATGCAGCTGTATGGAACGGACAAGCCGGACCTGCGCAATCCGCTTCGCATGCAGAATGTCAGCAAGCATTTTGCCAAGTCCGGCTTCCGCATTTTCGCGTCCATACTGGAACGCGAAGGGTGCGAAGTGCGCGCGATTCCGGCGCCGGGCGGCGGCAGCCGCCGCTTTTGCGACCGAATGAACAGTTTTGCGCAGCGTCAGGGCCTGCCTGGCATGGGCTACATATTCTGGCGGGAAGGCAGGAGCGGCCTGGAAGGCGCCGGGCCGCTGGCAAAGAACATCGGACCTGAACGAACGGAGGCCATTCGGCAGCAGTTGGAACTCGATCGGGGTGATGCAGCGTTCTTCCTCGGCGGTCGGCCACATGCCTTCGAGGCGGTAGCCGGCCACGCCCGTGACGAAATTGCCGGTCAGCTTGGCCTTGTTGACCGCGATCGGTTTGCCTTCTGTTGGATAACCGACTTCCCAATGTACGAGCAGGACAGGGAAACCGGCAAGATTGACTTTTCGCACAATCCGTTCTCGATGCCTCAGGGCGGGCTGGAAGCGTTGGAAACCAAGGATCCCCTAGACATAGTGGGCTACCAGTACGACATAGTCTGCAATGGCGTGGAGCTGTCCTCGGGCGCGGTTCGAAATCATCGTCTGGACGTTCTGTACAAGGCGTTCGAAATCGTCGGTCATGACCGCCAGTTTGTCGATGAGCACTTTTCCGGAATGGTGAATGCGCTGCGCTATGGAGCGCCGCCGCATGCCGGCATTGCTCCCGGGATAGAACGCATGATCATGTTGCTTGCGGACATGGAGAACATCCGTGAGGTAACGCTCTTCCCGCTCAACCAGCGTGCGGAAGACCTGATGCTGGGAGCGCCGACCAAACCGACCAATGAGGCCCTTCGAGATCTCGGCCTGCGCCTTGTGGAGAAAGGAAGCGCCAAGTAGCTCTTACCAGTGGTACAGTGAGCTTGAATTGATGTGCATCCGGCAGCGGACAATTCGTACGCTGTCGAGATGTCAGCAAGGCGCTTTCCCAAATCGATTCCAAGAAAGGGATTGCGGTCCGCCCCGTGGGTCAATCGACACCTACGACCATTTGCCTGCATGCCACATTGCATCCAAACGAAGTCAAGCTTGTCGGCGCCAGTGAGACAGAGCCTCTATTGGATGACGCGGATGCTGGACCGCACCGACCCTCGCAAGCCTATCAAGTCCACAGTGACATGCCATGTACCCGATCGCGGCACCCTAAGCCGGACCGGCGAACTCTTGATCAGTCCTCCGTAGTAGTTGTGACTGCGCCCCGACTTGTAGCTGTTGAAGTTCGACTGATCCATGAGACGCACATTTGCAGCGCTTCCTCTGAGAGTGACCACTACGATTGCGCCGGCTCTGACGTATCCCAGTCTGTAGTGTGTGAATTTCACTTGGTACCTCCTACAGCGGGGCTTTTCGAGCATCGCAAGAGCATTTGCCGGTTCGTTGTTCCAGCCACCACTCAGTCGAACACCGCGATTTGGTGTTGTTTGCCCAGTTATTTCTTCCCAGTAGCAAAGAAAAGTTGCGAATTGAATTGACGGCGATCTGCACGGCGGTCGGGAACAGCTCGGAACAAGATGCGGGTGTTGTCGGCGTCCTGAGCGAGGTGGGGCAGCCCGTGAAGCAAGTTGATGTTGTTCGTGTGTTGGGACAGTGCCTTGGCCATGCCATGGCTTCTTCGAGCGCGGGTGCAAAGCTTGGGAATTGAGCAAGCGGTCCAGAGAATCCAGGCAAGGAATGTTTGTGAGGACATCCGCGATCAAGTCGCCGTGGCAATTGGGAGCTTGCGCTGCAGGTGGCCCGCAAAATTGCGTGTGTGCGTGATGCAGGCATTGCCTTCTTCGTTCTTGTTCATTCCGCAGCTGGCAACCCGCACACAACCTTGGCGAGGGTCGACTCATTGGTGCGGTGGTCGCGCAGTGGTTTGAACCCGTGCGAGACAGGAGGTCAGGGGAAGGACGAATCGTCCCCTCAAACCGGATCAGTCGATCCTGCATCCGCTGTACACGCGGAAGTGGCTGCCGAAGATTGCTTTGGCCATGGACTGAGCGTGATTGCCATTTGCACTCACCCTGCGAAGGTGTTGGCCGCCGCGTTTCCCTACCACTCTGCGATGATGGTGAATGTGTTGATCTACGGCCATGCGACGGGCGTCTATTCATTGCGCAGGTGCGTGCCAATGCATTGAAGCGCAAGGTGATGTGCTCTGGTCGGATGCAGGTGAACCGGAAGCGATTGCAGGCCAAGTTAGAGGAGTTGCAGCGGCAGGTGGAACAGTTCGCCGTCGCGTTTTGCCAGTTGTCAGTCGGCCAGGGTCAATTGCTGCCGAAGATGGAGCTGCTCTCTCGGGCGGCTGTCGGCGCAACCCACCGTCTCGGTCGGGTTGTCAAATGTTGTATCGTTCGAGCAGTTGAGTCGCATTCTTCAAATTGAACCATTGTTCCTGCAACACTTGCTTCGGCGATTTCCGGAATGCGCTCACGTACAGACTTGAGCGGGTTTGTGGAAGGGCGATGGCGACGAGGTTGATTGTCATTTCATCACGCCGATCTCCCGACCGAGCTTGTTGAATGCCTCGGACCTTACAATTCCCAGCATTCGGAAAGCATCCCGAAAGAGAGTCTGCCCTTCAAGCGTGCTCACAATCAGCTCGCGCGTGAATCGCTTTCCAACTCGGGCGACCGTCAAGCGGTACAGGAAAGAAGTTCCATCAGAGTTGCTTGACTTGAACACCTCCCGCACTTCATTTCTCTCTTGGGCGCAGGCGGATTCATAGCGCTCTTGAGTCAGCCACTCAGCATCAAGTAGGCGACGCAAGATGACAGACGTGGTGACGTTGAAGGTGCGAGCCAATCGAGTCATAGCCTCCGCCAGAGGTTCGTCTTGTCGCAGCATGGATCGAAATGTTTCCATTGGCACTAGAAACTCAGCCGCCACAGCGTTGCACCAAACTTCCTCATCCCTACTGCCTTTCTTAGGCAACTTTTCAGTGTTCGACAGTGCGGATTTGCCGAGCCAAATGTGCCCCAGTTCGTGGGCGAGCGTAAACAACTGTGCACTCTTGGAATTCTTGCCATTAATGAAGATCAGCGGCGCGTAAGGATCACAAAGAGCAAATCCACAAAACTCGGCGGGATCGAGTGGGCGGTGAGTGTTGCTCTTCACAATACCGCTCACCATGACGAGAATGCCGGATTCATCTGCTCTTCGAACAATCGACTGCAACAGTTCTCTTGTTTGCGGATGCTTCCCTTGAGCAGGAAGGTCAACACCCAATCTGGTTCGAATGCGGGTCGCAACAGTTACAGAGTGGTCCTCAAGCGACGCGCTCCCGACGAAATCAAGACGGGGCGCGCCGGAATTGCGCGCAAAGTCCCGGTACCAATCCTGACGCTCTTGACAGTCATAGATTGTGTCCAGCAAGTGGGGACTTGGTCGCGTAACCGACTGGCCAGCAAAGGTTCGGAAGTCTGGAATGGGCACGGTCTCGTCTGGCGGTTCCGAAAGGAACATGTAGCCGAGCGGTACATGGACAGCGCGTGCGAAATCTTCCAACTGCTTGAAGGTGGGTTGTACATGGCCAGTCTCCCACTGAGGCAGTTTCTTGAACCTTCTGGCCAATGCTTCCTGTTCCATCTTGGCGCGTTCTCGCGCCCAACGTAGGAGCTTGGGATTGATGGATGCGCGGACCATGGGCACTCCTCACCAGGCCACAAAATTCATCAAGAATTCCTGTAGGGGCCGGATGCTTGCCGCGATGGAATCGAAAACCAACACTTCATTGAGCCAAGCGGACCCCACACCACAAAAATTTACAATAGGCCAATCCAGTTGAGAATTGAAGGGGACTCGAAAGGGCAAAGGGCAGAATTGCCTTTGCCGGAATTTGACGGGAATTTGGCGCTCGCATTTGGCAACCAATGCAATTCTGCAAAAACCCTTGTCGTGTTGGCAGCCACGCGTCGGTTTCAGCGAGCAAGGTCAATTGGCATTGACCCACAACCAAGAGCAATGCAGCGCATTGCCGCGACATGCGTATCGTTGCCTATGCGGCCCGGCTCCACGAATTGCTGGCAGACCATTGCGTAGTGGCGTATGCGCATCCGTCCGAAGGACTCGGCACTGTCCATCAACAAACAATCCAAATGTCAGCGACAAGAAGCTAGTCTGTGTTTCGATCAAAGTCTTACCCGATTGGGCTTACAATTCTTGCAGCCGTCCTCTGGGGGCTATGGTGGCTGCCAATCCGCCATTTGAACACCTTGGGCATTGAGGGCGGTTGGTCGGGATTCCTGATCAATGGGGTGGCGGCTCTGCTGTTGCTGCCTGTTCTGCTCTGGCGTCGGGAAATGAGCAGAATGTCCGGGATAAGTCTCGGAGGCGCAATTCTGATTGGCGCCGGCGTGAACCTGTATGCCTTTGCCCTTTCCTACACCGATGTGGTCAGAGCAGCGCTGCTTTTCTACCTTACACCGGCATGGAGCACGGCAATCGAATGCTTGTTCATGGGGCGTCGATGGAACGCGCTCAGTTTGGTCGCATTTTCGCTTTCGATAGGAGGATTGGTTGCAATATTGGGCGAAGACATTGGCGCGGCACATTTTCGACCGGGCGATCTTATGGCGCTTGCATCGGGAATCTTTTGGTCGATTGGCACTGCCTTGGTATTCTCCGCGCGGCGCATCGCGCCGTTTGCGACAGCCACGGTATGCATGCTCAGTTCGACGATGATTGGCGCAACAGCGATTCTCATCCTTGGCGGCGCAGTTGGCGAGCTGCCCAATCGGGAAACGTTCATGGCGGCAGTTCCCACACTGCTGTTGCTCTCATGCTTCTACATGCTGCCAATGATTGTCATCACGACATGGAGTTCCGCTGTTGTGGCGCCTGCACTGCTGGGTTTCCTGCTTTCCTTCGAGATACTGTCGGCAGTTGGCTCAAGCGCTTTGGTTCTCGACGAGCCATTTGGCCTGCGCGAGATTGTGGGTACCATTCTCGTTGGATTGGGTGCCATGACGGAGTTTTTGATGTCGGGCCGAGTTCGCAAGAAATTGCCGGGCGACCGTTCCTGAGACATCAATGCCTGTTTGGATTCTTGACAAGTGGATTGAGATAACGCCCGCCACCAGATTTGCAGCATGATTGGCACAAGTGGATGACCTTTCTCGAGTTTCTGAAATTGTCGGAACGCTCGTGTCCTTGGCGCGGGAAGAATTCAAGACTCTCTTGGTCGTGGACAGAAATTCGCAGCGGGCATTGGGAGAGCTTATGTTCAATGTCCGAAAGGATGGTCGGACTGACACGAAGCTATTCATAGAGTTTATGCGGATGGCTGAAAACGATGATGAGGCGAAAAGGTGGTTCCTGCCTCTGATGCAGACACTGTCAAAAGCAAAACACACATCAGAGCGCCAACGGCTTTTCCGATATGGCATCGTGCTTCATGCGATGATTGACACGCTTGAGCCAAATCACCCTGGTTGCGCGAGACAGGCCCTCGTATCCGAACAAATTGTCTAGAGAGTCTTGGAGAGACCTCAGGTACCGTGTCGTTGCTTGCTATCTGGGTTTTGTACCAAACATCGACAAATGTTTGGGTCCAAACAAAATGGGGTAATGTGACCCGCAGGATTTTTGACTTTCTTCGAAAGCGGACATCCGTTGGGCCACATCGATTTGGTCGATGTGTCAACCACATCCATGGTTCCCTTATGCACTCAGTTAGAGGATGTGTCAACGCTAATTCCCAATTGTGCAAGCTGCCCAACCGGGAATTCATCGTTTCCTTGCGCGCGCTCACCGTGTTGTGCCAATTGGAATCAATTGGTGCAGATGAAGCGGTACCCAACAAGGGCTGTTTCATCCTGCCTTTGCCACCGAGCCAAGTAGTCCAAGCAGGTATCCAACAATGCCGCAGTTTGCCGATGCATCTGAATTTGTTGCCATCGCAGCTGGCTGGAACCCCGATCCAACACTCTCCAATTCGCTCAGGGCCGAGGCCTATACTTCGAGGAAATGGCTGAAGGTCGATTTCGAGGAGATTGTCTCGTCAAGTTGGCAGTGGGTATGCCATGCGGAGAAGCTTCGCCAACCAGGTTCCTTTGTGACCACAAGCATCGCCAACCATCCAGTTCTTGTTGTCAGGGATTTGTCGGGCGAGCTGAGGGCTTTCTACAATGTCTGCAAACACCGAGCTCACGAACTGATGTCAGGCGAAGGGCAGACTTCTCGAATTGTCTGTCCATACCATGCCTGGACCTACGATCTGACTGGCCAACTGCGGAGAGCGCCCCATACCCGGTCACTTGCGGATTTCGATCTGTCCGACATTTGCCTGACCCCGGTGGCGGTGGAAGAGTTCTGCAGCTTTGTGTTCGTCAATCTGGACCTGTCGGCAGAGTCGCTTCGCGAACAATCCGAAACTCTAGCCGATGAGGTTTCCCATTGGGCCCCGGATCTGGATCAACTGACGTTCAGTCGCCGACTGACGTACGAAATCTCCTCCAACTGGAAGAATGTCGTCGACAATTTTCTTGAATGCTACCATTGCCCCGTGGCGCACAAGGACTTCTGTACGCTGGTGGACATGGACACATACAGAGTCGAAACCCATGGCATTTGGTCGAGCCACATGGCCGAGGCAGGCAAGTCCGCAAATTCCGCCTATTCTGTCGAGGATGCATCGGTGCGGGACCACGCAGTGTGGTGGCTTTGGCCAAACACCTGCATGATGCGTTATCCAGGCCGCGGCAATTTCATCATCATGCACATCATACCCGTCGATGTGGACCGGACATTTGAAACCTATGACTTCTTCTTCGAAACCTCCGAACCGGTCGCCGGCGAATTGGAGGCAATCCAATACATCGACAAAGTGCTGCAAGCAGAGGACATCGCCCTTGTGGAGAGCGTCCAGCGGGGCATGAGCACACCTGCGTTCGAACAGGGAAGAATTGTTCACGACCCGAGCGGTTCGGGAAAGTCCGAGCACGCCGTTCATCACTTTCATGGACTGGTTCTCGAAGCATATCGCAGGAGAGCCGGCTCGTGAGCGGGCGACTGAACAACCGACGCGCCTTGGTTGCCGGTGGGGCAGGCGGCATCGGAAGGGCGATATGCGACCGCTTTTCCGCCGAAGGCGCAGACGTGATTGCGCTTGACCTTGCCGTTGCGGCTGATGTGCCGGGAGCGCAATATTTCCAGTGCGACATCACCGACGAATCCCAGGTCGCAGGCGCAGTTACGTTTGTCGACGAGAGGTGGGGCGCCCTGGACACACTCGTCAATGCCGCCGGGATCGAAGTGGAAAAGTCCATTGAGGACACCTCGCTGGCAGAATGGAACCAGGTCATGGCGGCAAATGTCACCGGCATGTTCCTGGTGAGCAAGGGTTGCCTGCCGCTGCTGCGCCGTTCCCGTCATGCGTCAATCGTGAATTTCGGCTCATACGATGGATTCATTGCCGACCCCAAGCTTGCCGCATACTGTGCGAGCAAGGGAGCCGTTCATGCCCTGACGAGGGCAATGGCCTGCGATCACGGTCCGGAAGGCATTCGCGTCAATGCAGTCTGCCCAGGATATGTCGACACTCCGATGCTCGAATCGTTTCTTGGCAGTTCCACCGGGACGCAGGACATGCGCAGCAAGGTTGAACGGATTCATCCCACTCGGACCATGGGAACTCCGCAAGACATCGCCGGGCTTGTCCTGTGGCTGGCGTCGGACGAGGCAAGATATGCATCCGGTCAATTGTGGATCATGGATGGCGGCCTGACGGCTCAGGTACAGCAGATGCAACTGTGATGCCGGGAAGGGAACAGTCCCGATTGACGGATTCCGGTATGTCGCGTTCAAGAACCGTCGGGACAAAGTCTCGGATCGCGGAGGGACAGATTGCCGTGGTCACAGGCGCCGGGTCCGGAATTGGCAGAGCGATCGCTTCCTGTCTCAACGACAGTGGCGTGAGAGTTCTCGGCTGTGGCCGCGGCGAACCTCGGGAGAATTTCGAAACGGAAATCCACTGGAGGTGCGCCGACGTTTCCAGACCGGACGACATTCGAAGTCTCGGGAGGACGGTCGCGCAGATGCCGGGGCGCCTCGGCATTCTCGTCAACAATGCTGGAATTCAGCTCGAGAAGAACATTGTCGCGACAACTGACCACGACTGGTCCATGGTCATGGGGACGAATTGCCGTGGCGTGTTCAACGCCTGCCGCGAGTTCATTCCGATCATGGAGTCCCTGGGTGGCGGAGTGATTGTCAACATTGGATCCATCTCGGGCAACTTCGCAGATCCGGGTTTGGCCCTGTACAATGCGTCAAAGGGATTTGTGCACGCCTTGACGAGATCCATCGCCGTTGATCACGGGCCGCTGATTCGATGCAACGCCGTCAGTCCCGGCTGGATCATGACCGAAATGGCTCAGGCAGCCTTTCAGGAATCGTCGGATGTCGCCCAAGTCAAGGCAGACGCACTTGCTCGGCATCCAGTCGGCCGCCTTGGCCTGCCTGCGGACATTGCCAACATGGTCAGGTGGCTTGTATCTGATGATGCAAGTTTCGTGACTGGGCAGTGCATGACCGTCGACGGAGGATTGACGGCGGCAAGTCCAATACGCACCGATCTGTACTGAATTGCCACAAACTGCCAGAGCAAAGTGGCGACAAGCAAAGGAAGGCAAGCTACAACATGACGTCCAGAAACCTTGAAGCCCTCGAATTCCTGCTGACGCGGCGCTCGCAACCGTACTTGACGCTTGCGGAGCCAGTGCCCGACACCGAACAACTCATGACGCTGCTGACTGCAGCTGCCCGCAGTCCCGATCATGGCATGCTTGAGCCTTGGCGGTTCATCGTCATTGAAAAGTCAGCCATGGCCCGGCTGGGCAACATCCTGCGTCGCCGCGGTGCGGAGCTAGGGAAAGCGCCTTCCCTGGTAGAAAAGGCCGCTCAGGTCTTTGACAACGCCAATCTAGTGGTCGCCGTGATTGCGTCACCCAACGAGGAGGCAAAGATTCCAGCAATCGAACAGACACTGTCGGCCGGGGCGGTTTGTCTTTCATTGTTGAATGCGGCGCTGGCTTCCGGCTGGGGCGCAACGTGGCTCACAGGGTTTGGCGCTCACGACGAAGACTTTCGGCGACAGGCGCTTGGCATCGAGCCGCCCGAATATGTTGCCGGCTTCATCCACATCGGCACACGAAGGGTGGTTCCGTCGGATCGTCCGCGACCCAATGTCAATGACCTGGTCAGTCGCCTCACCAACTGACGCCGGAAGCCGGCACGGCGGCAGTCTCGGGGCCGATCAACCGGCGGAAATTTCCTTGCGGGCGGCCCGATTGGCTTCGGCAATCGACATTCCTGTGGGTTCCGCGTCGAGGTTCAAAACCGGCAAAACCTCCCGCAAGTGATCATGGTGCGAGCGAATGCCAGCTTCGAGATCTGAAAGAATGATGCCTTCAAAGGCTGAGGAGCGGGTTGCCTCGGCAGCCCACACGGTCAGCATTCGGTCCTCTTCGGATGTCTCCCGGTCGATGCGCCCGCTGAGATAGCGTGCGAGCCGCAGTTCCCGGGACTCATTGCGATACCGGAACACACCGCCTGTTTGCACTGTGCTGACCGCTGACAGCGGGAGTTCCCGATAGTGGATTACGCTGTCGGGATAGAGCCCAAGAACAAAGTTTGGAAACAGGCCCAAGTACAGCCAGAGTTGCCGATGAGATTCCGGCAGGCGCTCGGGGCAGGGAAGTATGCGCCGGTAGTGGAGCACGCTCCAGTGGCGCCCTTCGCTCTCGTTGAAATGCCCTGCCGATCGCGAAACATAGTCTCGATAGGGTTCGTCAAAGTAGTGCTGGCCATACAGATCGTGCAATGCAGGATGTGCCTGAGGCACATGGTAGCCCTCGTTGTCCACATCACGAACAGCCTTCCAGTTGGCGCAGATGGTTTCGCTGTAGTCGCTGTTTGCCGATACCATGCCGGCAATGTCATACGGCGCCACCTCGGCCTCAAAGGGAGCCATCATTTCCGCTACGCTCGGCTGCGGGCCCGGGCAAAAGCGCAGGAAGACCAACCCATTCCACACTTCCATGTCGAGCGGCTTGAGACCCCAATGGCGCTTGCTCATCCTTGGGAAGGTTTCCGGACGGGAAACGCCTCGCAGGCTCCCATCCAAATTGTAGGTCCAACCATGGAACGGACACACGATCATGCGCTTGCAGACGCCGCGCTCGGCCGCAACAACCCGCGAGCCGCGATGGCGGCAAAGATTGTGAAACCCGCGCAAAGCGCCATCTTCGCCGCGAATGACGAATCCCCGTTCGCCGCCGATGTCCAGCGTTGCAAACCGCCCCGGTTCGGCCACTTCGCTGACATGGCAAATGTACTGCCAGTGGGTCCGAAACAGTTCCGCGCACTCGAGCTCGAACAGCCTTTCCGAAAAGTATGTCCATCCCGGCAAGCCGGAGCGCTCAGACTTGCACAACATGTTCGTCCATAATCCCTACGAATTCCTTGTCGTGTCGTTCACTTGCCGCCATTGGGACGTCAAAGCCAGCATAGCAAGGCCACAGGCCTTCTTGCTGCGCAGCGAAGCGCCATGTCGGGGTTTGGCCGCAAGGAACGTGGTTCACCTTGAAGACCGTGCGCTTTCCAGCAGCGCAGGGTGATGCAGGTCCAACCTGCCAGTCATCGCAACTGAAAAACGCGTCCTCGGGAAGCGACAATTGCACCGAAGGTCCGATCGGATTGACTGGCATTTCTTGAACCGTCACGTTTGCTTGCATCTAGCTGGTTCGCTCTCACGCCTCGCATGACGATGTGCCGACTAGCCGGCAACAAAGCCCTCGGACTTCAAAGCCGCATGCGTTCGTTCGATGGCGATGCCGAGCTTCTCCACGACAAAGTCGATTTCCTCTTCCGTGATTGTGAGCGGAGGCGACATTATGTTCAGATGGCCAACCGGACGCACCAGCAGGCCCAGTTCTTCGGCGGCGTCGGAAATGCGCTTGCCAATGTTCAGATCGCCCGGGAACGTTTCCTTCGTCCTCTTGTCGCGCACGTTTTCCACACAGCGCATCAAGCCCAGGCCACGCACGTCTCCCACGAGCGGCAAGTCGCGCAGCTCTGCAAGCCGCTTGCCAAAGTACAGGCCAACCCTCTGGGCATGGGCCAGCAAATTGGTTCGTTCCATGATCTCGATGTTCTTCAGCGCCGCGGCACAGCACACGGGATGCCCGCTGTATGTGAACCCACTTGGATAGGAACGACTTGAATCGCCCTCCGATATCACCTCGTGCACACGGTCGGAGTAAATCACCGCGGAAATCGGCAGATAGCCGGACGACAGTCCCTTGGCGCTGCAAATGATGTCGGGAACGATGTCGAACACTGATTCCGATGCAAACCAATGTCCCAATCGGCCAAATGCAGTTACAACTTCGTCGGATACAAAGAGTATGTCATGCCTTCGGCAGATTTCGCGCATGCGGGGGAGGTATCCGCGCGGCGGCACCAGCACACCGCCGGCTCCCATCACGGGCTCGGCGAAAAAGCCTCCGATGAACTCGGCCCCGATTTCGGCGATCGTTGTCTCGAATTCATCGACAAGGAAGTCGCAGAAGGCGTCTTCGTCCATGCCTTCGGGCGCCCGATAGAGATCAGGTGCGGAAAGGTGGTGGATTGTGTCGGTTATGAAGGCGAAGTGGGAACTCCGGTCGTGCTCCTTGTAGCCGAGCGACATCGAGGCATAGGTGGACCCATGATAGGACTGCTTGCGGGCAATCATGTGGATCTTTTCGGGTTTCCCCTGGCAGGACTGGTAGTACTGCACCAGGCGGAATGCGCTGTCGACTGCGGTCGATCCTCCGGTTGCGAAGTGGGCTCGGTTCAGGTCGCCTGGCGCGAGTTCGGCCAACTTGGCGGCGAGCAGCGCCGCCGGCTGATTGGACATGTCGGTGAACGTTGACGAATAGGCCAGCCTGCGAACCTGATCGACGATGGCCTCCGCCATTTCCTCGTTGCCAAGCCCAATGTTCGTGCACCACAGGCCGCCAATTGCATCCAGGTACTGCTGACCGTTGGCGTCCGTTATCGTGCAGCCTGTGCCATGATCGACAATCAGTGCGCCCTTTTCCCGAAAGCTCGAAAAATCGGTGAAAGGATGAAGAAAGTGGCGGCGGTCACGCTCCCAGATGTCTCTGGCGGCGTCATTCGACAATTCTAACGCTGACATGTTGGTTCCTCTCGTTAAGCGCCTGCAATCTTGTGCCTGATGCCGGCATCGATGTCCAGATGGCCATTGTCGGTCGATCTGGCTGGCGCCTTGCATTGGGGGAGGATGCATTCAAGGGAAGGCGCCGCTGTATCCGGCCGGCCGGCACATAGTTGTGTCGAACGCATTGTCCCAATGGTCTGTGCATCTCCGTTGCAGCCAAGGCTGCGGGACCGTCGCTCGGAAATGGCTGCCCTGCATTCAGGAGTCGATGGAACGGGCGATGAGTTCCTTCATGATCTCGTTCGTTCCCCCGTAAATCTTCTGCACTCGGGCGTCGGCGTAAAGCCATGCAATGGGAAACTCCATCATGTAGCCGTAGCCGCCATGCAATTGCAGGCATTCGTCCATGATCCAATTCTGTGTTTCGGTCCCCCAGTACTTTGCCATCGAAGCCTTCTCGGCGCTGAGTTCGCCTCTTTCCAGTTCGGCGATGCAGTCGTTCACAAACGAACGAAGAAGCTCGGTCTTTGTCTTGACCTCTGCAAGCTTGAAGCGCGTGTTCTGGAAATCCATGATGCGCCTTCCGAAGGCCTTGCGGGATTTCACGTACTCCACGGTTTCCTTGAGGGCACAGTCCATCGCCCCAAGCGCCGTAATGGCAATGACCAACCGTTCCCACGGCAGCTGCCGCATGAGTTGGTAGAAGCCCTGGCCTTCCTCCTCGCCAAGAAGATTGGTCAGCGGAACCTTGACCTCGTCGAAAAACAGTTCAGCCGTGTCGTTGCCGTGGAGGCCAAGCTTCTCGAGTCTCCTGCCACGGCGAAAGCCTTCCGCATCGCGTGTGTCCACCAGGATCAGGGACAGCCCCTGAGCGCCCCGCTTCGGATCGGTCTTGACCGCCAGCACCACCAGGTCGGCCGACCAGCCATTCGTGATGAACATTTTCGAGCCCGAGATTCGATACAGATTGCCGTCCATGGTGGCGGTGGTTCGTATTGCCTGAAGGTCGGAACCTGTTCCCGGCTCCGACATTGCCAATGCGCCAATCACCTCGCCGGACAAAAGCCTTGGCAACCAGTACGACTTCTGATCGTCCGAACCGTAGTTCAGGACATAGTGAATGACGATCGACTGAATTCCATCCCCCCAGCTGGTGTCTCCGACGCGAGCCAGTTCGTACAGAACGACCGAATCGAATCC
>MKWU01004707.1_pt1 | contig 15729 bp, 21 predicted proteins | sample 809101 | NCBI WGS metagenome assembly MKWU01 (sample SAMN05860141, study PRJNA318959) | sponge metagenome | host: Aplysina aerophoba | place: Slovenia: Piran, Adriatic Sea, Gulf of Piran | collected 2013-05-07 | reverse complement strand
TCGAGCATCGTCTTCGCCGCCGTCAACGGGCCTGCGCCCCAGTATGCCGACCCCAACACGGGCTGTCCAGAGGGGAAGTCTCACCTTATGTATCAACAACATGATATGAACCCGAGATCAGCCCTGGATCACCTCCGGTGAACTTGCCCGTGCCATCGAGTTTGCAGAGAGCGCCGACAACCCGGCGGCACGGGCGGACCTGTTGGCAATCGCGATCGACGCGGGCATCGACTGGACGACCTTGACTGGTGTAGGGGTAGAAGAAGACCTTGAAGAGTGACGAACACAAAGATCTGGTGAACGCCGTGTTGGCGAGCCGAGATGAGATTGACCCAGAGCTCGAAACCGCAGTACTGGAGGCAATCGTGGACGCTGAATTCAATTCCGCGGGTGACGGAGATGCGGCGATGCACGCGATCAATGCCGCGTTGACCGCTGCCATTGATCGCGGTGTTGGCTACGTCCACGGAGCAAGTTCATCTGAGGGGCCCGATGACAACGTAGGCGGTGATGGCGAAGACTTGGAGGACGGACCCTGATGCTGAGGCTCCGCCGGCTCGAGATAGAAGGATTCGGGCCCTTCGCCGACCGCGCTGAACTCACTTTCCCCAACGAGAGGGGCGTAACGGTCGTATATGGCGACAACATGCGCGGGAAGACGAGCCTCATGAACGCTATCCGCTATGCGTTCTTGGGCGAAATTCAAGGGCGCGGCGACCGCACACGCGGAATCTTGTCCGCGTGCAATCGCGACCTCGTCGCCGCGCGCAAGTTCGGATTTCGCATCGGACTCGCAGTCCACTATGAGGGCGCGGACTTTGACCTGATGCGCGAGGTCACGGCGATGACGACTGTACCTCAGAGCGATGCGGACTTCACGGCCGTGGTTGCCCTGCGTCGGGGCGGCGTGGTACTGGGACCCGCCGAACGGACGGCGCTGCTTCGTGCGATGTTGCCGAGGGATGTCGCCCGGTTCTTCCTGTTCGATGGCGAACTGCTCGATCAGTACGCTGAACTGCTCATCAGCGAGAGCGATGCCGGCCGGGTCATAAGCGAGGCGATCGAACAGATCCTCGGCGTACCGGTACTCCGGGACGCACGCGATCACCTCATGGTGCTCGCTTCTGCCGCAAGCCGTGCCTCGGCGAAGGAGGCATCCAAGCACCAAAAGACTCAGGCGATCGGCAACGCGCTCGAGAGCGCAAATGACATGAAGGAATTCCACGAGCAGGAGCGTGACCGTAAGGCCGCGGAGCTGGAGGATCTGCTGGCCAAGCGTGACGAAATCGAGACCGAACTGCGCCACCAGGAAGCTTACGCAGCCGCTGTCGAGCGCCTCGATAGGGCACGCAAGGACCGCAAGGCGGCACGAGCCGCCCAAGAGGTAAAGTCGACCGAGCTGAAGGTCGCGATGAAGGACGCTTGGCGAACGGTGCTGGAAGAACCGGTTGCTGACGCCAAGGCCGCAGCGCAAGAGGCCGTCGAAGAAGCCTTTTCGTCGTTCGTGTCCTCGCTCCGACTCCACGCGATCGAAAACGGTCACTGCCGCACTTGTGACCAGGATGTTCCCGAGGATGTCCGCTTGCGTTTGGCAGAAACGTTGCCGTCGCATGCGACCGCAGCCGAGGTTGTGGATTTCGCTGGCAATGCTGCGCTTACGCGGAAGTCTGAGCTCGATGGCTTCCGGCAGAAGGACGTGCGCGGTGAGGTACGACTCATTTGGGAGGCACTTCGGCAAGCGCGCCTCGATGAAGCCGAGGCGGCAGGCCGTATCGTGGACGCGAACAAGATCTTGGAAGATCAGGATCCTGACGAGCTCCGGAATCGCAAGCTGACACTCACTGAGCTTGGCAGCAAGATAGGCGCCACGCGCTACGCCATCGCCGCCGAGCAGAAACGTATTGACGAACAGAATGAGGCCATCGCCCGCTTCGCGCGGCAACTAGAGGCCGCCGGCACTCCGGAACTCGCGGCATTCCAACAACGTGAGAGGGTCTTGGATCGTACCCGGACAGTCTTCGCGGACGCCGTCGACCGCTACAAGACTGCGCTCCGTAGTCGCGTGCAAGAGAGTGCGACGGAGCTGTTTGTCCAGATGACGACGGAGAAGGAAGACTACGCCTCACTTGCCATCAACGAGCACTACGGACTCACGATTATCCACAAGGACGGTCGGGCCGAGGACAGCCGCTCCGCCGGCGCAGAACAGGTCGTGGCGCTCGCGCTGATGGGTGCGCTCCAAGCGAACGCGCCCCTTCGTGGTCCCATCGTGATGGACACCCCGTTCGGTCGACTCGACCCAAAACATACCGCCAACGTCGTCAGGGCGCTGCCGACAATGGCCGAACAGGTTGTCCTGTTCGTTCAGGAAGGCGAAATCGATCGCGACACTATCCGAGAACTACTGGGGAGCCACCTTCTGCACGAGTACCAGCTCGACAAGGAGACGGCCCGCCGCACCCGTGTGATGGAGGCTCGCTGATGCCGGACGAAGACCGCAAGCAGATTGGACTCACGGACGATGGCAAGGCAACCGTGGCACGGCTAACGGACAATCTCGGCTGGTTCGATGAGGCCCAGGACGCGGGGAGGTTCGCATGCGCCCACGGCATCCGCTCGGGCATCGAACCTGGACAAACGGACGCGCCAGTCGAGACCCGTTGGTCGCCTGACCTGTTCGACCCCTCCGGCGAGATCCGAGCACTCCTACGGGCCATGTACCCCGACACAACCATGCCAATCCGGCTGATGGAGTACTTGATCGACGAAGGACTACGTCGCATCGCCGCGAAGATCGATGCGGGAGAAGACGGCCCAACGGAGCTGCTGGGCTGACCTGCTCGGCGACAAGTTCCAACGCACGACTGCGCTGCACCCTCGACATCTAGGCTGAGGGCGTACGGCGTTGCGGATGGCTCGTCTCGTCGGCTCACTCAACAAGGGAACGAATCCACGATTCAGCCCCATCGAACGAGAACCGATGATCGGGAATCTCACCGAGGACGCTTCGGTATCTGGCCTTGAACCGGTCGATCTCGACTTCTTCGGTGGCGAGGTCGACCACGCTCATTTTCTCGCGCGGCAGGTCCCGCAGGGCTTCGGAGAAGAGGGTCCGGGCCGCCAGGTCAGTGGACGGGAAGGAGTAGCCGATGAACGTGATGTTCTCCGCTTCGGCCAAGGTCTCGAACGCGAGGGTCCACACGAGGCGCAGGACGGGCTGGGCGACGAGACCAGACTTGGAGAGCACCGGCGGCACGATGAGCGGTTCGGATTCGAGGTGTTGGTCTATGAGGGAGAATGGATAGCGCGTGCCCCAGTCGCCCTGCCATTCGTGGTGGTGCACAATCGAGTCGAGCGCAAACGGCTCGGTGTGCCCGAGCCGGGGCCGCCAGTTGACACACCCGTGCAGTCTCAGCAGCCGCGGACCGGAGGGTGGCGCACGGTGGCCTACGGGGGAGACGGCGTCCAGCGAGGTCCGGCAGAAGAACCCGTATCCCCATTCGGGAGTCCACACCTCGGTACGCCTGAGCGCTTCATCGAGAAAGTCGTCGTAGTTGAAGGTGATGATGTCAGACTCGTTCGCGGCGCAACGGTCGGCGAATGCGTCGAAGTGATGACTGGCAACGTGGCCCTGTCTGGCTCTGGAGAGACGGAGGAGAAACGCCCGCCTGAGTTCCGTTAGCAGGAGCCTGTACTCGTCGGCGGCGTTCTGGCTGAGGTCATAGGGCATGAGCTGGTCGAGCCGGGTCATCAGGCGCTCAATGTTGATGAACCCGTCGGGGTGCCGGTTCCGCTCCCATTCAAGCAGCCGACTCGCGTTGGGCAGGCCGCGAACTTTGTCTACGAGGCCGTCGTTGTCGAAGTCATCGACAAGGAGGGGCGCATCCGGAACGAACGCACGCGTGAAACCGGCGCCGGTAACGTATACGTATTTCGGCGGAGTTGGCGGCGGCACGTTCCGGCCCGGGTCGCTCGAATCGGACAGCGGACGGTCAGACGGCTGTGGCGGAACCGGGTAGCGTCTGCTCTCTCTCCCACTCCCAAGCGTCGCGGTGAGAGGTAGGCTTGCCGACCTGCTCGATGATTCCGTCCGGCCATCGGCGCTGGTGTTCACGTTCGCGGCGCTGCAGGTCCGTGGTGATGCCGTGATGGACCACCCTTCCGTCAACCTTGAACCGGTACTTGTACGTCTTGACGGGTGCGGCAGCAACTTCCATGAAAGTGAGTATGTGCGGGTAGGTGCACCGGGTCAATCCAGCCTGCTTGTATCACCGGCGGAATGTTGCTGAAGTTCCGGTAGCTGAGCCCTCATGAAGGAGGGCCGGCGGTAGCGGACGATGAGGGGGTCGATGCGGAGCCTCGGAGTCTCCCCGGTTTCGCCGGACGGTCCGGCAGCCTGCCGCGACGAGAAGCGTGAACCATGCAAACGCCCCTCACCCACACCGTCCTGAAGGCCAAGCAGCGGGAGCTGCGCGGCGGGTTTCCGGAGACGATGGGGCTGCGGGTGCACCGGGCGATCAGTTGGATCGGGCGGGCCGAGGCCGCGGGCGACGACGACGCGCGGTTCCTCTTCCTCTGGATCGGGTTCAACGCGGCCTATGCGGACGAGGAGGAGGTCCAGAACGCGGCGGCTCCCGAGCGGGACGCCTTCAAGGATTTCTTCCACCGGGTCGTGGTCCTGGATGCCGGCCAGCGCATCTACGGCGCGATCTGGGACAACTTCTCGGGACCCATCCGGGTGCTCCTCCACAACAAGTACGTGTTCACCCCCTTCTGGAAGCACCACAATGGAGTGGAAGGGTTCGAGGACTGGGAGGAATGGTTCCGGGCGTCGGAGCGTCGCTTCCGGCGCGCCCTCGAGGAGCGGGACACGGTCCGCGTTCTTCGCCTCGTCTTCGACCGGCTCTACGTCCTTCGCAACCAGATCGTCCACGGCGGCGCGACCTGGAACAGCCGGGTCAACCGGGACCAGGTGCGCGACGGCGCCGCGATCCTCGCCTTTCTCATGCCCGTCTTCGTCGACGTCATGATGGACCACCCGCACGAGGACTGGGGACACCCCTTCTACCCGGTCGTGGAATAGGGCCCCGCGGCAGAGGACGAGCCCCAAGCACTGTTCGCCAATCCCCTCGACGCCGTGCTGACTCATCCTGGAGACGCCCGCGGCTCGCTCCTCGTCATCAGCGACACGGGCATCGCCCCTTCCGGCGGCCTCGTGCCATCCTTGGCAACGCGGAATCGAGGAAACGGGTTACGATTGGGGACGGTTTCGATATACACCGAGAACATCCGACAACTTGCCAGGGGCCGGTGCGTGCCGGCCGAACCCAAGACGGCTATCGTGTACGCGGTACCCGCGATGCGCGAGGGAGATACGGGATGAGCAGATGGTTGACCGCGATCGTCGAGCGCGAGGGCGATGGATACGTCGCGTTGTGCCCCGAGGCAGATGTCGCCAGCCAGGGAGACACCGTGGCCGAAGCGCGCGAGAACCTTCAGGAGGCGCTGACGCTGTTCTTCGAGACCGCCTCCGCCGACGAGATCGACAAGCGCCTTCGCGGCGAAGTCTATGTGACCCACGTCGAGGTCGCGGTTGGCTAGGCTGCGCGTTCTTTCCGGGCGCGAGGTCCGCCGGATCCTCGCGTTCCATGGTTTCGTGGAGGTAAGGCGACGCGGCAGTCATATCGCGATGCAGAAGGCCGGCCCGCAGGGTGCAACTACCGTCCCGATTCCCGACCATCGGGAGTTGCGCACCGGAACCTTGATGTCGATTATCCGACAATCCGGGGTGCCGCGTTCGGAGTTCGAGTGAGGACCGCTGGCGGCGCTACAGGCGCGACGAAACGTCCTGTTCGCGAGTAAGGAGAGGCACTCTACTTCCGCGTCGTCCAGGCCGCCAGCGTGCGGACTCCGAGGAGCGGAATGTTGGAGTTGGGGGCGCTGACGTAGACCTCGTTCTCGGCATCCTCCGGTGCCGTTCCGGCCGGCCGACTGAGCTTCGAGGGCTCGGCGGGTGCCCACAGCACGGCATGGGTGTCCAGCAGGAAGTTCGGCGCTACTCGTCCTCGCCGGGGAACAGGTTCGATTCGTGGAACGAATCGATGTCTTCCCGAGGTGTCTCGTCGAAGTCCGGGGTGACCCGGATCTGGCCCTTCAACATCCCGAACTCGCGCTTGGCCCGCCGCTCGCGATAGGGCTCAAGACGCAGGTAAGGATCGCCAGCCTTGGCTATCACGATTTCCTCTCTCTCCCAGGCCAGCCTGCCCAACCGGGAGAGCTGTGACTTCGCCTCACGCATGTTGACCTTCATCCAGTCTGGTTCCTGGCCGAGTCAGCCCAAGTCTCCGTGCGCACCGGGGCATTGGCAAGGCGCCGGGCGCCGGGCGAAGTCGGCGGATTCTTCAAGAAGGTCGCGGCCTTGGATGCCGGCCAGCGGATCTACGATGCGATCTGGGACAGCTTCTCGGGGCCCATCCGGGTGCTCGTCCACAACAAGTACGTGTTCACCCCCTTCTGGAAGCACCACAATGGAGTGGAAGGGTTCGAGGACTGGGAGGAATGGTTCCGGGCGTCGGGGCGTCGCTTCCGGCGCGCCCTCGAGGAGCGGGACACCGTCCGCGTCCTTCGCCTCGTCTTCGACCGGCTCTACGTCCTTCGCAACCAGATCGTCCACGGCGGCGCGACCTGGAACAGCCGGGTCAACCGCGACCAGGTGCGCGACGGCGCCGCGATCCTCGCCTTTCTCATGCCCGTCTTCGTCGACGTCATGATGGTGAACCCGCACGAGGACTGGGGCCGTCCCTTCTACCCGGTCGTGGAATAGGGTCGCGCGGCGATGGAAGAACTCCGAGCGCCGATCGCCAATCGCGCTCGACCGCGTGACGAGCGCGGATCACGCTGCGGCGAAGCGCTCCACCACGATGTCCCCGGCGCGTTCGCGAGCCTGCCAGAGGTCGTAAGCCATCTGCATTCCCAACCATGTCTCGGGCGTCGAGCCAAAGGCCTTCGACAGCCGGATCGCCATCTCCACCGAGATTCCCGTGCGCTCGTTCACGAGCTCGGAGAGCGCCTGTCGCGTGACGCCCAGCCCCTTGGCCGCCCGCGTCACCGAAAGACCCAGGGGCTCGAGGCATTGCCGCTTCACGATACCGCCCGGGTGCGGCGGGTCATGCATCGCCATGACCGGTCTCCCTGGTGATAGTCGACGTAGTCCACATCGACCGCTGAACCATCCTCGAACCGGAAGGTCACCCGCCAGTTGCCCGGGACCGAAACTGCATGGTGACCCTTCAGCGGTCCCTTCAGCTCGTGGAGACGGTATCCAGGTAGATTCATTCCCTCGGGTCCGCGGCTGAGATCGAGTGCGGCCAGGATGTCCCGCAGCTTCTCCACATGGGCCGGGGCCACACGCAGTGCCGTCTTGCCATCGTGGAGCGCCTTGAGCCCACGATGCCGGAACGATGCGATCATCACGCAACTCTACGCTGTCGCCTGTCAGTCGACAATTTGCAGACCGCCCGACGCCCGTTCCCGTGGCAACGCGGCGCCATCGCCGTTTGCCGCCTCAAGCGGCTAACTGATGACGGAACAACGGTGGGCAATTCGGTGGCAGTGGCAAGCGAGGTCCACGCCGCCATGGTCGCGCATGACTTGGTCGTCGCTCCCCTCCCTTCGCATGACCGCGATGGTCGCCGCCGCGCGCGCCCCGTCGAGGCGCTCGGGGACGAGGTCGGCTACATGTTCAGCGGCGCCCGGAGGACGGCCACCGGGAGTTCCCCGGCCCGCGGGACGCGAGGACGGGAATCACGGTTCCGGCGGCGAGAGCCGGCCCGGACTTGACCGGGAACGAAGGGGACGTAGAGTCATCCGCCCATGGCGCAATTTCGGGAAATCGCGGAAGTGGAGGCGACGGGCGATGTCGCGCTCGTCTACGAGGAGATCCGCCGGACGTACGCGGTCCCTTACGTCTCGTCGCTCTTCCGGCACCTCGCCGTCTATCCGGGCCTCCTGCCCTGGGCCTGGCGGATCCTGCGCCCGGCCCTCCTCTCCGGCGCCGTCCAGCGCCTCGCCTGGCAGCGTGTCGACGTCGCCGAGTTGCCGCCGCTGCCACGGCTCTCCCGGGAGGCGCTCGGCCGTCTCGGGGTCGATGCCGCGGGTCTTGCGGCGATCCGGACGGTCTGCGAGTGCTTCACCCGGGTAAGCCCGATCAATCTCGTCGTCGCCGCCTGCCTTGCCCGCCTGCTCGAGGAAGAAAGTCCCGGCGTGGCCCCCATGGTCACTCTGGAGCCGGCCGATCTGCCGGCGCCCTTGCCGGCCATGCCCGGCATGGTCCCTGCCGCGGCGATGACGCCCGAGAACCGGGCCGTGCTCGCGACTTTCGAGACCGATCTTTCCGGCGAGGTGTTCATTCCCGGGCTCTGGCGCATCCTTGCCCATTGGCCGGGCTTCCTTGCCCATCTCTCCGCTTCGCTCGTGCCGCTCCTCCGCGACCCCGCGGTGCTCGACGCCTGCGAACGGATCGCGGACCGGATCACTGCCGTCGCCCCGTCCGTCCTCGCGACGCTTGCGCCTCCGGATGAGCCCGCGCCGCTCCCGCCCGGCAATACCGCGGCCGTCCTCTCGGCGATCCGGACCTATCGCGGCACGAGTCCGCAGATGGTCGGATTCGGAACCCTCATCCTCGAGGCGCTGCCACCGGACCGAGCGGGCCGGGATGACGGAGCGGTCCGCCGGCGACCCGCGATCCCGCCCTACCGTTCCCCGTAGTGACGCCGCCAGATTGGCCCGACGACGCGATGTTCGCGTACCGCCGCCACAATCGGGGAAAGCCGAGGCAACTCGACGTCGCCGCGATGCCAGGCGAGGAGCATCGCGAGGTAGACGTCCGCAATGGACATCGCCTCGCCGAGCAGGAAGGGCCCCTCGACATGCGCGTCGACGAGGGCCAGCGCCTCGTCCATGCGGCGAATCGCGGCGCTCCGCAGCGCGTCGTACCCTTGGCGGTCGTCCGTGAACCGGCACGGATAGCCCCGTCGTATCACCGCCTCGTAGAGGTTCACGTTCGCAAAGATCGTCCAGCGCAGGAACGCCGCATGCGCCGGTGTTCCGGGCGGTGGCGCGAGGCGCTTTTCCGGGAAGCGGAGCGCGAGGAGGATGAGGATCGCCGACGTCTCCGTCATCGTCGTCCCGTCCGGCAGAATCAAGGTCGGCACCTGGCCCCAGGGATTGGTTGCACGGAAGCTCTCCGGCAACGGCGTTCCCGTCTTCGAGTCGAGCTCGATCAGCTCGAACGGCGCGTCCGCCAGGGTCAGCGCCGCCTCGACGACGAACCCGCCGGAGCCCGGCCGGTTGTGGAGGGTGTAGCTCACGAGGTTACCTCTTGCGGTTGTCAAAGTAGTCCGTATCGGCCGCCGCGTGGTTCACGCGGCAAGGGTGCGGACGCCGTAGAGCGAAATGTTGGAGTCCCGGGTGACGAGGATGAGCCCTTCGGCCCGGGCCTGGGCGATCAGCGCCCGGTCGAAGGGGTCGCGGTGATGAGGTGGGAGGCCACCCGCCTGCTCCGCATGGTGGAACGTCAAGGGAAGGGGCTCGAAACCCTGCATCCGGATCGCGGCCTCGAGATCGCCCGGCGCGTCCAGCTTCCCATGCGCGCGCTTGATGGCGATCTCCCACGCGCTGACCACGCTCACGAGGACGTCGTTCTGCGCGTCCTCGAGCGCCGCTCGGGCCGCTCGGGCAAGCTTCGCGGGCTCGGCGAGCGCCCACAGCACGACATGGGTGTCGAGGAGAAGGCGCGCCACTACGCATCCTCGCCGGGGAACAGGTTCGAGTCGTGGAACGAATCGATGACTTCCTGCGGGGTCTCGTCGAAGTCGGGAGCGATCCGAACCTGCCCCTTCCACACCCCCAGCTTGCGCCCGGCTCGCCGCTCACGATAGGGCTCGAGGCGCAGCCAGGGCTCGCCGGCCTTGGCGATCACGATTTCCTCCCCCTCCCACGCCAACCGGCCGAGCCGCGAGAGCTGCGACTTCGCCTCGTGCATGTTGAACTTCATCCGCTTCTCGCCTAGCTAAGTCGGGCTAACTCTTCTTCGGAAGGTTGGCATTGTCAAGGAGCCGAGAGCCTCGTGGCCCGCCCGCTTCGAACGAAGTTTCGTCGTGCGGAGCGGGAGCTGCTCAACTCGACGAGAACGGGTGCGAGAAGCCGAAGTGGCGCTCCAGCACGGTTTCGCCGTGCCTCGTGATTTCGACCTCGCGTGGTTGCCTGGTTCGCTTCACCCAGCCTTCGTCGAAGGCCCGCTCCGCGAGGGCGGCCCCGAGGGAGCCCGCGAGGTGCGGCCGTCGTTCGCTCCAGTCGAGGCACTGCCGCGCGAACATGCGCCGCTTCGAACGGGCGGCATCGAGGTCGATTCCGAGCTCGGCGAAGAAGGTTTCCCCTGCCTCGGTGAGCTGGAAGTCGCGGTCCTCGGGCACGAGCCACCCGTTGTCGACCATGGCGGAGGTCATCGCGACGCCGAGCTCGCCCGCGAAGTGGTCATAGCAAAGGCGCGCACGGTGAATGGCCTTCTGCTCCCTCGACGTCGGCGGCTTCGGCGCCGCCCTCTCCGCCCCCAAGCGGCCGAGTACCTCGAGGGCCTCGGCGACCTCGGGCCCCGCGATCCGGAAGTAGCGATGCCGCCCGTGCCGCTCGCGGGAAAGCAGCCCGGACCGGAGCAGCTTCTCGAGGTGCGTGCTCGCCGTGGCGGGCGCGACCCGCGCGACCCGGGCGAGCTCGGTGGCCGTCAGCGCGTGCCCTGCGACCAGGGCGTCGAGCATGGCAGCCCGGGCCGGCGAGCCGATCGCCACCCCGATCGTGACCATCGATGGTTTCTCATCCATATTTCGTATACGATCGAAATGTGAAATACACGCCGCATCTCACACCTGCGCTCGGCTCAAGGGGAGCATACGCCATGAATGCACAGCCCGGCTGGACCCGCCAGGACCTCGATGCCTACCTCTCCGATCGCTACGTGTCTCTCGACCAGGTCGCGGACAAGACCGGCCTCGACCGCGACCTCCTCGAAGAGCAGGTCGACACCGGATGCATGCCGGGGCCGAGCTACGAGCTTCGCTCCCGCGAGGAGCTCTACGCGTCGATCAATGGCGGCTCCGACACGGTCGAGCTCCGGACCGTCGCGCGGTACTTCGCGAAGGACGTGATCGCGTGGGTCGAATCCATCGCACCCCGCCTCCGCGATTCGTCGCCCGCGGAGCTTGCCCCGGTTCTCAAGTCGGAGCTCCGCGCCGCGTTCCGGGAGGGTCTCATCGAGCACGACGGCGCATCGATCGAGTACGAAGGGTTCATGAGCCTGACGGGTCCGATCGATCCCGCCAAGTTTGACACCCACTTCGAAGAATACATCTGGCCGAACTGGCGGGCCGGTACCTGGGGGATCTGCGTCCATGGCTCGGAGCGCATGCAGAACGTCGCGCGGAAGACCATTGCCGTCAGTCGCCTCGAGCGGCTCACCGATGACGGGACGAAGACGGACTATGCAAAGAGCGAAGCCCGCGAGGTCCACGCCGCCATGGGCGAGTATGACGCGATCGTCCCCCCCTTCTCCCCGCATGACCGCCATGAGAGCAGCCGCGCGCGCCTGGTCGAGGCGCTCGGGGACGAGGTCGGCTACGTGTTCAGCAGCGCCCGGAGGACGGCGACGAAGAGCCCTCGAACCGGCGGACCGCAAGGAGAAGGATTGCATTTCCGACGGCGAGAGCCGGCGCGGACTTGAACGGGAACGAAGCGACCGTAAAGTCAGGCGCCCATGAAGTCGATTCGTGAAGTCGCGGAAGCGGAGGCGTCGGGCAAGATGGCCCTCGCCTCCGAGGAGATCCGCCGGTCGGCGGCGGGGAGGGGAGCACCGCCGTCGCCGGGAGGCCGGATCAGCGTCGTCCCTCCGAGAGTGCCTTCAAGGTGACCACCGCGTGACTGTGCTCGGTCGTCGCCAAAGCATTGGCGAAGCGTTCGTCCGCCGTCACCACCCGGGCTCCGATGCGATGCGCCAGCGCCAGATAGACGCAGTCGTGGACCGGCCTGTCGAGAGACAACGCGAGGCGAGCCGCATCCGAGCCGTACGTCGTCGCCGGGCTCGAATCCCCGGTCCACCGCGAGAGTCGGCCAACCGAGCGCGTGCGACGCGACGCGACGTGGGGGGACGGGGCGAGACGGGGCGAGCTTACGACACGCTCGCATGACGGCCCGCCGCCCCCCACCGCCGGCTCCGCCGCCCGCGCGGCCCATCGCGACGGTTCTTGCCGCCTGGCGTACTCGGCGGCGCGGCGACGGTCACCGAGGCGCTTCCTGCACGGCGTCCGCCAAGAGGGTCGGATCTGTCACCTGACCGAACTTCACCAGGCTGCCGCAAGGGTCGTACACGTACAACTCGTCCATGCCCCGGGGCGTCTTGACGACCCCGCCCACCCTGATGCGCTTGGCGAAATCGGCCCGCAGCGCATGAATGTCGTTCACCCGGACGTAGCAGGAGGTGTTCTCGGCGACCTGCTTGTCCGTGCAGAGCCAGAAGTGGATCTCGATATGCTCGCGGATGGCGATTCCATAGTTGTTGTCGCCAAAGTCGTGCGTCTCGAATCCGAGCTTGCTGAAGTAGTCGAGGGAGGCCGCGATATCCAGCGTTGCGAGCACCGGGATGGCACGGTCGAAGATGGAAGTCCTGGCCGTCTTCGGTCACGCTCCTTTCATTCTCGGGGGGCGGCCGGTCACTCCCGGCGAGACTCCGGTGCACCCGTCCGGTGAGTGCGGCAGGGAACGGTGAATGTGGCGCGCCGGTCAGGCAATGAGGCCCGGCACGAGGCCCGCGAGGTGGGTCCCCAGTGTCACGTGGTCACCGGCGTCGAAGTGGATGGCGTCAAAGTCGCGGCATTCGATGACCTCGCCGTCATTGATGAATGGCCTGTCGTTGCCGTCGGGATCAGGACCGCTCGGGCCGCAGTGCCGGGGTGCGCCGGCGCGGGCGGCTCAGGATTCTCCGCCCGGGAGGCGCTCGCCCTGGCGGTCGGCGCGGGCGAGGGGGGTCGGGCGTTCGGCAGGGGGGCCGAAGCCGCCGCCGCCCGCCGCGTCGATGCGAAGGACGGAGCCGGGCGGGAGGTCGAGCACCGCCTTGTCGGCGATGGGGCGCCCGTCGACGGCGAAGGCGGCAGGGGCGCCGGCCTCGCCGCCGGCAAGGCCGCGGGCACCGCGGTGGGTCAGGTCCGCGAGCACGGAGAGGCGGATCGGGGTCTCTCCCCCGTTGCGCACCGTGAAGACCTGGCCGCAGCCGCCCCGCCGCGCACCCGCGCCGCCGCTTCCGGCCCGGATCTCCTTCCGTTCGACGACGAGCGGGGTCAGCGACTCCATGATCTCCACCGGGGTGTTGGAGGTGTTGGTCGGATAGCACAGGGCGTGCGGTCCGTCGTTGCCGTGACCTGCGCCGACGCCGCTCGAGACGAAGATGTGCTCGACGAAACGTGCCCCGGGCGCGGTCGCCCCGCTGAACACCACCTGGGGGCGCGGCACCCCGCTCTCCGCGATCACCCGCTCCGGCAACGCTTCGGCGAGGGCGAGGAGCACCGCCGCGCTCAGGAACTGCCCGGTGAGGTGGCGGGCGCTCACCGCCGCCGGGAACGCAGGGTTGAGGATCGAGCCTTCCGGCGCCGCGACCGTGAACGGCGCGGCGGTCCCATGGTTGTTCGGAATCGCCGGCCCGAAGACGCACTTCAGCGGATACACGGTGTGGGCGTAGGTGTAGCAGTAAGGGACGTTGATGCCGAGGGGCTGCGCTGGTGCGGTGCCCTCGTAGTCGACCGCCACTCCCTCGCCGTCCAGGGTGACCCGGCACCGGATCGCGAGCTCTTCGTCGAAGCCGGCCGCGGTCACCTCGCTCGTCCAGGTGCCTCGCGGAGCCGCCTCGATGGCCGCCCGGACGGCCCTCGTCGAGCGGGTCACGATCTCGCCCGCGATCCCTTCGTAGCGTTCCTCTCCGTACTCGCCCGCGAGCTCGAGGACCTGGCGGCTCGCGCGCCGGCAGCACGCGGCCATCCCTTCGAGGTCCCCGATGACCTTGTCCGGCACCCGGACGTTGCTGGTGATGAAGCGCTTGACGAGCGGGTCGCGGCGCCCGCGCCGGGCGTAGCGGGTGACCGGGATGCGGAGGCCCTCCTCGAAGATCTCGCGGCTCAGGGCGGAGTAGAGGGCGCCGCCGATGTCCGGTCCATGGGCCGAGATCGCGACGAATCCGACGAGGGCGCGGCCGGCGAGGATCGGGGCCGCCATGGTGATGTCCTGAAGGTGGCCGGATCCGATCCACGGATCGTTGGTGATGACGAGATCCCCCTCGCGCCAGTCCGCCGCCGGGTACTCGGCGAGGAAGGCGTCGAGGGTCCGGGGCAGGGTGCCGATGAACGATGGACTCGCGATCGCCGACTCGGCAAGCGCCCGCCCGTGCCGGTCGAACACCACCACCGCGAGGTCCTTCGATTCGCGGATGGTGATGGAGTAGGCGGTGCGGATCATGGTCGCCGCCGCCTCGTCCATGATCGAGAGGAGCCGGCTCCAGACGACCTCGATGTCGCCCGGCAAGAACCCGCCCGCCTTCGTCTCCGGATTGTCGGTCGCGGTCATCGTCCCTCTCCGTCGAGATCGATTCTCAGGTTCCCGAACGCGTCGAGCCCGAAACGCGCGCCCGGGGTCACCACGGTGGTGGTCTGGCGCTCGACGACGAGGGCCGGCCCCGGAAGCCGCGCCTCGGGCGAGAGCGACTCCCGCCGGAAGACCGGGACATCGACGAATTGGTCGTCGAAGCGCACCGGGCGGACGACCGGGGTCGCGCCATCGCGCCCGGCGGACGGCTCCGCTTCCGCGGCCGGCGACCGCGGCGCCTGCAACGTCCCCTGTCGCAACTCGAGGCGCCAGCTCACGATCTCCGCCGTCGCCCCCGGATTGTCCCGCCCGTAGTGCTCGCGGTAGGCGGCCGCAAAGGCCGTGTCGAGCGCCTCGCCCGACTCCGGCCCCCACGGCGGACCTCGAAAGGGGACGTTGACCTCGTAGCCCTGGCCGCGGTAGCGCATGTCGACGGAGACCGACGCCTCGACGGCCGCCGCCGCGGGCAGGCCCATGTCGCCAAGCGCCTCCGCGCGCATCTCCGCGATGAGCGACTCGGCGGCCGGCCAGTCGACCTCCTCGACCGGACACAGGCGCGACCTCGCGACGACGCACACCGCGGGGGCGAGGCCGAGCCCGACCGCCGCGCCTACCCCCGCCCCCGGCATGACGAGCACCTCGGGGGAGCCGAGCCGCCATCCGAGCGCCGCGGCGTGCACCGGGCCCGCTCCGCCGAAGGCGACGATTCGGAGCCGGCGCGGGTCCTCGCCCCGGGCCACCGCGTGGAGGCGGGCGGCACGGGCCATCTGCTCGACCACGATGTCGTGGATCGCCATCGCGGCGTCCTCGACCGAGCGTCCGAGCGGGGCCGCGATCTCGCGCTCGATGGCCTCGCGGGCGAGGTCGGGGTCGAGGCGAAGATCGCTCTTCTCGGTCCCGGCGCCAGCCCCGGCGCCGGCCCCAAGGTAGCCGAGCACGAGGTCCGCGTCGGCCACCGTCGGCCGGCGTCCCCCCCGCCCGTAGCACGCGGGGCCGGGCTCGCTCCCCGCGCTCTGCGGGCCGACGGTGACGAGCCCCAGCGCATCGACGGCG
>MKWU01004705.1_pt1 | contig 15736 bp, 11 predicted proteins | sample 809101 | NCBI WGS metagenome assembly MKWU01 (sample SAMN05860141, study PRJNA318959) | sponge metagenome | host: Aplysina aerophoba | place: Slovenia: Piran, Adriatic Sea, Gulf of Piran | collected 2013-05-07 | reverse complement strand
CGCGACGTGGCGTCCGCCGATGTTGCCATCGGCACGGCGCCGGAGTTGCCGGTGTGCCCACCTGCCGAGGCCTCGGCACTGGCTGGCGGCCCGGCCGCCGCCTGCGCTGTCGGCAACCCATCGGTATGGTCCGCGGGCCCGGACGCCGCGGCGTCGGCTTCGGCTGGCGCTGGTTGCAGGGTCTCGACCCGGGACAGCAGGCCCATAGTCTGTTTGTCGGCGCGCGCTGCGCAGGAGTGGAGCAGCGGCGGTCCCGGTGCGCCGGCAAACTTGAACCGGGTTGCAGCGCGGCCGGGCAGCTAACCGAGCACCTCCCTCATCGCCTGGCCGATCGCGGACGGCGACTCGACCACCGCCGCACCCGCCGCCCGCAGCGCCTCCTGCTTGGCGCGCGCCGTGCCGGCAGCACCGGCAATGATCGCCCCGGCGTGCCCCATGCGCCGTCCCGGCGGCGCCGTCGCGCCGGCAATGAACGCCACCACCGGCTTGCTCATCGACGCCACGTACTCGGCGGCTTCCTGCTCCGCGGTGCCGCCGATCTCGCCGATCAGCACCACGGCCCCGGTGTCCGAATCCGCCTCGAACAGCTCGAGCGCCTCCCGCTGCGAGGTGCCGATCACCGGATCGCCGCCGACGCCGACGCTGCCCGACTGGCCAATCCCGAGCCGCGACAACTGATCCACCGCCTCGTAGACCAGGGTTCCGGAGCGGGAAATCACCCCGACGTTGCCGGGCCGGTACACGTCCACCGGCATGATGCCGGCCCGCGCGCGCTGCGCCGGGGCAATCACCCCTGGGCAGTTGGGACCGATCAGGCGGGTCGCCGAACCGCGCAGGTAACGCTTCACCTGCACCATGTCGCGGGTTGGAATGAACTCGGTGATGCAGATTACCACCGGGATGCCGGCGTCCGCCGCCTCCAGGATGGCGTCCGCGGCGTACGGCGCCGGCACGAAGATCACCGAAACGTTGGCGTCCTGCGCCGCCACCGCGGCGCGCACCGTGTCATACACCGGCGTCTCCTCCAACCGCTGTCCGCCCCGTCCCGGGGTGACGCCGGCCACCACCGTGCTCCCGTAGGCGCGGCTGATCCGTGCCTGCAACTGGCCGGCGCGCCCGAAGCCCTGCACCACGATCCGGCTCGACGCGCCGAGCAGCACCGCCATTACGCGGCTCCTTTGCGGGCGGCGAGCACCGCGGAATCGGCCGCCTCGGCAAACCCGGCGGCACGGATCAACTCGACCGCCGCGCCGTCGAGAATCGCCGCACCCTGAGCGACGTTGGTGCCGGCGAGGCGTACCACGGTGGGCTGCGGCAAGGCCCCCTCCGACTTCGCCTCCACCACGCCGGCGGCGATGATGTCGGTGCGCGCCAGCCCCCCGAAGATGTTGACCAGCACCGCGCGCACGTCCGGGTCGGCGCCGATGATGCGCAGTGCGGCGACCACCGCTTCGCGGCGATTGGCCGTGCCGATGTCCAGGAAGTTGGCCGGCTCGCCGCCAGCCAGCTTGATGGCATCCATGGTCGCCATGGCCAGGCCGGCGCCGTTCACCAGGCAGCCAATGTCGCCGTCCAGCTTGACGTAGTTGTCGATGCCGGCGTCGTGCGCCTCCAGTTCGCGCGCCGCCTCCTGGCCGCGGTCGCGCAGCCGGTCCAGCTCCGGCTGCCGGAACAGGGCGTTGTCGTCCACGTCGAACTTGGCATCGCCGGCCAGCAGGGCGCCGGTCTCGGTAACCACCAGGGGGTTGATCTCGATCATGCTCGCATCGCTGCCGTCGAACGCGCCAACCAGCGAATCGATCAGCCGCACCGCCGGGGCGAGCAACTCGCCGTCAAGGCCGGTGGCGAATGCCAGGGCGCGCGCCTGAAACGGCTGCAGTCCGCAGGTCGGATCGACGTGCTGGCGGTAAATCTGCTCCGGGTTGTCGGCGGCGACCTGTTCAATCTCCATGCCGCCGGCAGCCGAGGCGATTACCATCGGCATACCGGCCGCGTTGTCGATGACCACGCTCAGGTAGAGCTCGCGCGCAATGGCCACGCGTTCCTCCACCAGCACCGCGTCCACCGGCAGGCCGGCCGGGCCGGTCTGATTGGTCACCAGCCGCCCGCCCAGCATTTCCTCCGCTGCCGCCCTTGCCGCCTGCGGATTCTCGGCCAGCTTGATGCCGCCCGCCTTGCCGCGCGCTCCGGTGTGCGCCTGCGCCTTGACCACCCCCGGTCCGTCCAGCTCGGCCGCGGCGCGTGCGGCCTCCGCGGCCGTGGCCGCGACCCTGCCGCGCGGCACCGCCACGCCGTAGCGGGCCAGTAACTCCTTGGCCTGATACTCGTGCAGTTTCAAATCTGGCCCCTCCTTCAGGCCGCCGGCCGCGCGATCTCGGCCAGCACCCGCCGCAGCGCCGCGGCGGCGACCCCGAACCGCGCCGGCGAGGTGCGTCCGTGACTGGCCCCGGCCACGTCCAGGTGCGGTTCCAGGGTGAGATAGCTGTCGAAACCCGCCGCGTACGCCTCGGCGAGAATGCGCGCCAACGCGCCATCCCCCTCCCCGGCCGGAACCACCGTCCTGGCCTCTGCCAGCGCGTCCTTGATGTGAAAGTAGGAGATGTACGGGCGCACCATCTGCCAGCACCGGTACGGTTCCTCGCCGCACACCACGAAGTTGGCGAAGTCGAAGATGCCGGTAAAGGCGGGCGACCGGACGCTGTTCAGGAGATCGAGCACCCGCTCGCCGGTGTCGCCGTAGATGCCGCGCTCGTTCTCGTGCGCCAACACCACGCCGCTCGGTTCGGCCAGCTCCACCAGAACGCCGAGCCAATCCAGCACCTGGTTCCGGTACGCGGCGGCATCATCCCCGGCCGGGATGAAGTAGGAGAAAATGCGCACGTACGGCGCCTCCAGCACCGCCGCATACTCCAGCGCGCGCTGCAGGCGCTCCCGCTCCTCGGCGAAATCGCCGCCCACCGGGAACTTGCCGATTGGCGATCCCACGGCCGAAAACCCCACGCCGGCGTGCCGTGCGGCATCCTTGACGCGCCGCACCTCCGCGGCCGACAGCTCCAGCACGCCCTTGCCCCACACGCCGCGCAACTCGATGTTGCCCACGTCGTTGGCAGCCAGCACCTCCAACTGTTCGTCCAGTTCCTCGCCGATTTCGTCGGCGAACGCACTGACCCGCCGCCGGTTCCAACTTACCTTCATCGCCGCTATCCAATCGGTCAGGCGCCGGGTTGTCAATGCCGGCCGGCGCGGCCCCGACGCGGCCCCGCGGCCCCGCGGCGCTACAGGTTGACGTCGATGGTGCTGCGCATGCCGTTGCGGACGATCCGGAACCGGTACTCGCCGCTCTCCCCCGCTCCGGTCATCCGGTAGAAGTCGGCGGCGTCACGAATGGCGGTGCCATTGATGTGGGTGATGACATCTCCCGTGCGCAGCCCGGCTGCCGATGCCGCGCTCGACTCGTTGACCTGCGCGATCAGCACGCCGCGCTGATTGCCGGCAATTTCGAACTGGGCACGCACACGGTCGGTGAGCGGCACCGGGAAAATGCCGGGCCAGTCGCGCACCGCCCACGCCTCGGAGTCATCGCGCAGCGCGACGCGCACCGTCACCTGCAGTGGCGCGCCCGCGCGCAGCAGGCCGAATGTGCTCTCCTGCCCCGGTTCCAACGCACCCACCGCACGCACCAGCTCGCCGCTGTCAGCCACCGGCTGGCCATTCACGTGGGTGATCCAGTCGCCCGGCCGCAGGTCGCCGAGCGCGGCCGGGGAGTCGAGGATGATGCTCCATGCCAACGCCCCGTCGGTGTCCTCGACGCCGAGCGACTCGCGCGTCTCCGGGCTCGCCGAACTCACGAACACACCGAGGTAGCCGTAGCGAACGGTGCCGGTCTCCATGAAGTCGCGGATGGCCCGCTTGGCGGCATTGATCGGCAACGCAAACCCGACCCCCATGTTCACCCCGCTGTTGGACGCGATCCACGTGTTCACGCCGATCACTTCGCCGTCCAGGTTGACCAGGGCCCCGCCCGAGTTGCCGGGGTTGATGGCGGCGTCGGTCTGGATGTACTCGGCGATGTTGATGCGGGCGCCCCTGGTCTCGCGCCCGAGGGCACTGACGATGCCGGCCGTCACGCTCGACTGCAACCCGAACGGACTGCCGACGGCGAGCACCAGGTCGCCGACCACCAGCTCGCTGGAATCGCCCAGCCGCGCGGTCGGCAACCCGCGGCGCGCGTTGAACGCAACGACCGCGATGTCCTGGCGCGGGTCGGTTCCCACCAGCTCGGCCTCAAACTCCGTCCCGTCGTCCAGGGTGACCAGGATGTTGTCGCGGTTCTCGATTACGTGATTGTTGGTCAACACGTAGTAGCGGCCACCTTCCTCGCTCACAATGATGCCGGATCCGGTACCGCCGGGCTGTTCGAACGGACGCGGCTGGGTCTGATTCGGCGAGAAACTGAATTGCCGCCGGCTCACCGTCCTGGTGGTGTTGATCTGCACGACCACCGGCATCACCGCGGCCGCGACCGCGCGGTACGATGCCTGCAGTTCGCGGAGCAGATCGATCCCGGACGGCATACTCGCCGGGGCCGCTGTTGCTGCGGTCGTTGCGGTAGCCGGCGCGGGCTGCAGGGGTGCGGCTTCGTCGGCGTCCGCCTCGGCGAATATGCCGGAAGCCGCAGCCAGGCCTTGACTCAACAGCAGCCCCATCAGCACAAACACGCTGCCTCGCCGAGCCGCGGTGAAACCTGCACGTTGCGTCATCGTCGCGTCCCTCCCGTCGTGGCTTGCATACCCTTCAATGGTATTGCATAAGCGGTACCGCGGCGACGTTGAAAGATCGTTAACTGCTCGTTAAGTATGGGTAACGTGGACCGGTTGCGGGGCCGCGGCCGGCGCCGCGGCAGCCGTCACCGCGGCAAGCAGGGCGACGCCAAACAGCCGGCTCAGGCGGGAGTAGTCGAGCGCCTCGCACTCGACGAGCGCCTGGACCACGGTTTCCTGGAAGAAATTGAACGTGGCCACCACGTCCGCCGGGGCCAGACCGAGACGGCGCGCGGCGCGCCCGTAGCTGGCGCCGAGCTGGCGAGCGCGCGGCAGGATGTCTTCGCGCTGCGCCTCCCCGTTCGGCGTCTCGGTGGCGGCAGCCACGTCCGCCTGCGCGACCGCGTAGCGGATGAGCAAGCCCAACAACTCGCGCCCGAGGTGGGTCATCGACCGGCGCTGGTTGCCGCTCAGTTCGGCGCGCAGCCCGTGCAGTACGGAACTGCCGGAAGGCAGGGCGGCTCGGCCTGCCTGCCGCATGCCGTCCGGCGGCGGGCCCGCAAGCGCCTCCCGCACCGCACTGCGTGCCAACTCCGCGATCGCGGCCGCGGTCGCCGGGTCGTCCTGCGGCGCGGCGATCGCGCGCTGCAGGTCCTGCAACCGGTAGCGGCGGTGCCCACCGGGCGTACGCAGGCAGCGAATTGTGCCCTTCTCACTCCAGTTGCGGATGGTCAGCGGGTGCACGCCAAGCAATTCTGCGGCTTGGCCGATGGTGAGCAGGCGCCCGGCGCCCTTTCCGGCAGGTGGATTCAACGGGCGCTCTTTCCCGCTTGCGAATCGCATAAAATCGTATATATCTTATCTGTGGCTACGCCTTCCATGATCCGCGCCTGGCTCCTCAATTATCGGCCCCTCGACCAGCACCTGGCAAGCGACGCCGCCGCCGCCGTGACGCTTCTCCCGGAGCGGCTCGCCACTGCGCTCGCAGGCGCAAACGGGACGCACGCGGAGTGGGCCGTGCTCGCCACCTGCCACCGGTGCGAGGTGTACGCCCATCATGCGAGCGGCTTGCTGGTCGGCGGCGTTCTGGATGAGCTGCTCTCCGGTGCCGTGCGCCGCACCGTGACGGAGGTTGCCGCGGATGAGGCGGCTCGCCACCTGATGCGGGTGACCGCCGGGCTGGACTCCATGCTGCTCGGCGAAACCGACGTCCAGCACCAGGTGGTGGCAGCCTGGCAAGCCGCCGCCGGTAAAGGCAGCACGGGCCCGGTCCTCGACGCACTGTTTCGCGCCGCGATCCACGCCGGCAAGCGCGTGCGCACCGACACCGCGATCGGGCGCCACGCCACCTCGCTCGCGCCCGCGGCGGTCGACTTGGTGGCCGGGCGGCTGGCATCGATCAAGGAGTCGCACGCGCTGGTTTACGGCGCCGGCACCATGGCGCAGCGCGCGTGCGAGCGGCTGCGCGATCTCGGCGTCGGCAGCCTTACCGTCACCAGCCGGACCCTGGAACGCGCCGAGCGGCTCGCGCAACACTGCGGAGGCCGCGCGGTACCCTGGGATCCGGTCGCCGCCATGCGCACGGCGGACGTCGCGATCGCGGCGACGGCGGCGCCGCAACCGTTCATCGACGATGCCCTGCTGACCGCCGCCATGCGCGGGCGCGGCCGGCCTCTGCACGTGGTCGACCTGGCGCTGCCGCAGAACGTCGATCGCGGGACGGCGCCGCTGCACGAGTTTCACTACTATGGCCTGGCCGACCTGGAGGACGCGACGCGGGCCAGCCACGCGGCGCGCGCGGCCGAAATTCCGCACGCCGAAGCGGTGATCGAGCAGGAACTGGCGCACTTTCGCGCCTGGTGGCAGCAGCGCGAGATCACCCCCGCCCTGCGCATGCTCGGCGAGCTTGCGGCGGCCACCCGCGACGCCGAACTGGAGAAGGTGTGGCGCCGCCTGCCCGGCCTGACCGACCGCGAGCGGCGCATCGTGGAGTCGCTTGCCCACAACGTGGCGCGCGGCCTGCTGCGCCGGCCCATGACGCGGCTGCGGGACGCCGCGGGAACTCCACTCGCAGGTCAGTATCGCGGTACACTGGAGTCGCTATTCGCGGATCGGCCGACTGCGGAGCAACGCTGAACCGGCAAGGCCGCTCCTCAATAAGAAAACGATGAACAACACGACACGCGAATCCACCGCGGCCCGGCCCTCAGCTGCCGATGCCGCATCCGATGACCCGCGGCAGACGCCGCGCACCCTCTCGCACTTCGCCCTGCTGCGCTTTACCGCGGCCTGGTGGCAACTCGCGGACGACGACCGGCGCCGCCGGCGCGCGGCGCTCCGCGAGGCGCTGTCGGACCTGGGCGATGCGCGGCACCTGTACCAGGTGTTCCCTGCCCAGGACAGCGCCGATCTGCTGCTGTGGACGGCGCTGCGGGAGGCGGCACCCGACGCGGTACACGCTTTCTTTCGCGACTACGCCGCCCGGCTGGCGTGCTTTCGCGGCGTGCTGACGTGTTGCGCACCGCTGTGGGGTTTCACTCGCCCCTCCACCTACACCCGGGTGCGGTCGGCGCAGGAGATGGATCCCTTTACCGGCGAGCGGCAACCGTTTCTGGTGCTGTATCCGTTCGTCAAGACGACCGGCTGGTACGCATTGAGCCGAGACACGCGCCAAGGCATGATGAACGGCCACATTCGCGTCGGCAAGGAGTATCCGGACATCACCCAGCTCCTGCTCTACTCGACCGGCGTGCAGGACCAGGAGTTCGTGGTGGTGTACGAGACCGCCGACCTCACCCGCTTCTCGGACCTGGTAACGCAACTGCGCAGCACGGAGGCGCGCGCCTATACCGAGCGCGACACGCCGTTGACCACCGCCTGCTACCATCCGCCCGGCGCGGCGCTGGAGCTGTTCTGATGAATTTCGGGACGGCGCATTTCCGGCGTGCCCGCGCACGACTGTCTGCCCGCGCCGCCGCCGGCGCGACCGCCGCGTGAACCCGGCCGTGGTGCCGACGCTGGTGGCCGCCTGCCGGCGCCAACCGGTCGAACGGGTGCCGATCTGGCTGATGCGGCAGGCCGGTCGCTACCTGCCGGAGTACCGCGAGCTGCGCAGCCGGTATGGCATGCTCGACATCCTCGGCAGCGCCGAGTTGGCCGCCCGCGTCACCCTGCAACCGCTGCGCAGGTTCGACTTCGACGGCGCCATTATCTTTGCCGACATCCTGCCGCCGCTGATCGGCATTGGCCTGGAGCTCTCGTTCGGAAACGGCACCAGTCCGCGCATTCACAACCCGATCCGCACTGCGCGGGAGGTAGCCGCACTGCGCGCGAGCGACCCGCGCCACGATCTGGCCCCGACCATGGACGCGCTGCGCATGGTGCGCGCCGAGTTGCCGCCTCGGGTTGCGCTGATCGGTTTCTCCGGCGCGCCGTTCACCCTGGCCACCTACGCCATCGAGGGCGGTACCTCACGGCAGTTCACGCTGACCAAGCGGATGATGTTCGAGCAGCCGGCGGCCTGGCACGCACTGATGGAGCGGCTCACCCGCCTGGTGACCGACTACCTGATTGCCCAGGCCGAGGCGGGCGCGCAGGTGCTGCAGGTATTCGACAGTTGGGCGGGGGTGTTGAGCACCGACGACTACCGCGCCCACGTGCTGCCCTTCCTGCGCCAGGTATGCGTCGATCTGCAGCCGGCCGGCGTGCCGCTGATCTATTTCAGCACCGGCACCGGCACGATGCTCGAAACGCTCGCCGACCTGCCGTGCGACGTGCTCAGCGTGGACTGGCGCGTCGACCTGGCAGCGGCGCGCCGCCTGCTTCCGGCCCGCATGGCGATACAGGGCAACCTGGAGCCGGCGCTGCTGTTCGCCCCCGCGGAGCTGCTCGAGGCACGCGCACGGACGGTGCTTCGCGCCGGTGCGGCCGCCTCGGGGTACATCTTCAACCTCGGCCACGGCATCCTGCCGCAGACGCCGCCGGAAGCCGTGGCGCGGCTGGTCGATCTCGTGCACGGCTACCGTCCCGCGGCGGCCGGAAACGCGCCGCAGGCGGCTTCCCGGTGAGCCGGCTGGGCGTGCTGGTAATGGCCTACGGCGGGCCCGATTCGCTGGCCGACGTGGAGCCCTACCTGCTCGACATCCGCGGCGGCCGGCCCACCCCGCCAGCGCTGGTGGAGGAAGTCCGCGAACGCTACCGCCGCATCGGCGGCAAGTCGCCGCTGCGCGAAATAACCGAACGGCAGGCCGAGGCACTGCGCGCCGCCCTGTGCGAACGGGGCGTTGCGGCCGACGTGGAGGTGGGCATGCGCCACTGGCAGCCGCGCATCGCCGCGGCGGTGCAGCGCCTCGCCGGGCGCGGCGTGACACGGGCGGTTGGGCTCACCATGGCGCCGCATTACTCGCGGCGCAGTGTCGGCGCCTACCAGGAACAGGTGCGCGCGGCAGTTGCCGGCGCAACCGGTGGGCCGCGGTTCACGTTTGTGTCTCACTTCGGCGACCACCCGCGCTTCATTGCCGCCGCGGCGCGCGAGGTTCGCGCCGCCCTGGACGCGCTTCCCGAGGCACACGAGGCGGTGCCCGGCAGGTCCGGCATCCGGGTGCTGTTCTCGGCGCACAGCCTGCCGGAAGCCTGGGTCGACGGCGGCGACCCCTATCCGGAGCAGTTGCACGCCTCGGCCGCGGCGGTAGCACGGGCCGCCGGGCTGGTTCCGGGTCAGTGGCGCCAGTGCTACCAGTCCGCGGGCGCCAGGCCCGGCGCCTGGCTCGGACCAGCGCTCGACGCGGAGGTGCGCCAGGCCGCGGCCGACGGCGCCGGCCACGTGGTAGTGGCGCCGTTCGGTTTCGTGGCCGACCACGTGGAGATTCTGTTCGATATCGACATCGAACTGCGTGATCTCGGCGACTCGCTTGGTATCCGGGTAAGCCGTACGCGTTCGCTCGGTACCGACCCCGAGTTGATGGCGGCGCTGGCCGACCGGGTACTGGCGTCCGCCGCCGATGGAGCGGCGCATGCAGGATAGCGGGCCCCACGATCCCGGCGGGTCGATGAGCGAGCCACCCGAGCCGCGCACCCGCCCGCGCCGCGTGGTCATAATCGGCGGGGGCATCACCGGGCTGGCCGCCGCCTACTACCTGCAGCGCGCCCTGCCGGAGCGCTCGGATGTGGAGGTCGTGGTCCTGGAAGCAGACTCCAGGCCGGGCGGCAAGCTACGCACCCTCCACCATGCCGGCTTCGCGGTCGAAACCGGCCCCGACTCGTTCCTGACCAGCAAGCCGGCCGCCCTGGCGCTGTGTCACGACCTGGGGCTGGACGGCGAGCTGATCCCCCAGCAACAACCGCGCGGTGCGTACGTGATGCGGCGCGGGAAGCTCATTCCCATCCCGCCGGGCCTGCGCCTGATTCATCCCACTCGACGGTGGGAAATATTGCGCTCGCCGCTGCTGTCGCCGGCGGGGCGCGTACGCGCACTCGCCCACCCGTTTACGCGCCGACGGCGCGAGACCGGGGACGAGAGCATCGGCGCCTACGTGCAGCGCCGATACGGCGCCGAGATGCTGCGCGTGCTCGGGGAGCCGCTGCTCGCCGGGATTCACTTGGCAGACCCGTGGCAGCTCAGCCTGGAGGCAACGTTCCCGGCGCTGCACGCCGCACCCGGGCGGCGCGCCGGCTCCGGCCCAAGGCCACCGGCGCCGGGACCGAAGCACCTGCAGGGCAGCCCGTTCGCCAGCCTCGCCGGCGGCATGGAGAGGCTGACCGCCGCTCTCATGTCCGAGTTGGGCGGCTCCGTGAGCGTCGACACAACGGTCCACGACATCATTCCGTCGGAAGGCGGATATCGTGTAGCTCTGCAAGGAAATCCATCCTTGAGTGGCCACTACGAGCTACCTGCCGACGCGGTGCTTGTCAGCACACCGGCGGCCGCCGCGGCCGGCCTGCTGCGCGGCGTCAACCCATCCCTGGCCCGGTTGCTCGAATCGGCGCGCGCCACCTCCTCGGCCATCGTGACGCTCGGCTTTCGCGATCCCGGCCATGCCTTGCCTCCCGGTTCCGGCTTCCTGGTGCCGCGCGGCGAGCACAGCCGGCTGCTTGCCTGCACCTGGAGCTCGAACAAGTTTGCGGCGCGCGCGCCCAAGGGCGGCTTTCTGGTGCGCGGCTTCGTGGGCGGCTGGCGCGACGCCAAGATCCTGGAGATGGAACACGGCGAGCTGCTGGACCTGGTGCGCGCCGAACTGGCGCGCCAGCTCGGCGGGGTGTTTGCCGGCGACGCACCGGCCACGATCAGCCACGTGGAACGCTGGCCCGAGGGCACGCCGCTGTACCAGGTCGGACACCGGCAATGGCTGGCCAAGCTCGCAGCCGCCGGCAAGACGACCCCCGGCCTGTGGCTGGCCGGCGCGCCGTACGACGGCGTCGGCATTCCCGACTGCATCCACCAGGCCCGCAACGCCGCCGGCGAGATAGCCCGCTACCTCGGCTGATCTGCCCCGGTTGCTCCGATTGACGCCGGTGCGCACGAATCCGGCAACCGCATCTGAGCCGCTTCCGCAACACGCGCGATGGCGTCCAGCTTGTCGACGATTTCCGGGTCTATCTCGCTGTCGGGGACGTAGTCGGCCAGTTCGTAGAAGCTTTTCTTGGCCATCAGGTTCGGCAATCCCAACTTCCTGAAGTAGGACGCGAACAGAGGTGTAAGGAACTCATCGCTGGCCTTGATGTCCGTATCCCAGGGAGAACCTCTGTCGAGGGTCACCAGCGCAGACTCGATCTCCGCAATTGCACTGTGCATCGCCTGCAATCGCCGGTCGGCCTCCGCTTCCGTGAACAGCGGTCCCGGCACGGATTCGGCAGCCGACGCCTTGGCGTACGCTTCCAGCGTGGCCTGCGAGCTCAGGTAGTTCTCGATTTCTCGTCGATTCCATATCTGGCACTCGACAGGGCCCAGATCAGGAGGCGGGATTCGATCAAAAAGAGCGATGCCGCGTAGGGCCGGTAGCGCCTCCTTCAGGCCGTGGAAATGCCGCCGCACGGCAGCCGGTTGGTTTTCCACGACGCAGACGAATGGCCGCTCCAACGCCTTGCTCGCCGGGCTATGGCGCAGCCGCCGGGCGAACGCCTGCAGGATGCTGAGATCGGTCGAGCCTTCGATATAGAGCACCCAGCCCGTCTGTTCCGCCTGGTAGTACTGGTCGAACGGGATATCCCGCAGCGCCTTCAGAACCTGGCTGCCGCGGTCGTCGATGCGATGCGGTTGGCCGACGAAGGCCACCACCATGTCGCGGCCGGCAGCCTGGTTGAGCAGCACCTCGGAGTGGCTGGCGGCGATGATCTGGCTGCCGCTCTCGCGCGCGACGTCGGTCAGCAAGGCATATATCTGCCGTTGGCGCAGAATCTCCAGGTGCGCGTCCGGTTCGTCGAGCAGCAGGACGGCGCCCGGATTCGCGTACAGGTACGCCAGTAACAGCAGCGTCTGCTGCAAACCTCGCCCGGCGGACGAGAGGTCGAGTTGGGTACCCCCCTCGCGGTAGGTCATCGCGATTTCGCCGCGAGCCGCGACGTACCGAGGAGGATCGAGTTCGGCGCCGAACAAGCTCCGAATCTGCTCAACCAGCCGATCCCACGGAGAGAGGTGCTGATTGTGGACCTGCAGGCAGAGGTTGCGCAGCACCTCGGCGGTACGGCCCTCGCCAATGCGGACGTTCACGGCACCGCTGTCGAGACGGGTCTCCGTGGCGGCCAGCCCCGACATCGGCGGCAGGAATGCAATCTGGACGTTTTCCGCCTCATCGGGAATGGACATCCGGTCCGCGCTCTTGCCGCCGGACTCACGGAGCGGCCTGCAATAAAACGATTCCTCGTTCGCGTAGTCGAACTCCAGTCCACACGTCCAGGACCGGTCGTTGGATACCCCCTCCACGATCAAGTCGATGCGGATGTTGCTGGTCCGAGGCTTCCCATCGACGCGTCGCACGTCCCGCACGTGCAGTCCGCGCCACAGCAGGTTGGCGTCGGGAATGGGAATTGCGACAAGGTCGCGCCGGTTGACGGTCACTCCCGGTCGCTTCTCGGGGGTGCTCTTGCCTGACCGCTTCTCGTTCCAGCGCTTGAGGCCGGCATCCCAGAGGGCGAGGGCCTGCATCGCGGACGTCTTGCCGGAGTTGTTCGGACCGATGAACACCACCGGACTGCCGAGCTCGATCTCGACCTCGCCAAAGCGTTTGAAGTTGCGAATGATCAGCTTCGTCAGCAACCGGCTACGCCCTCATCGCAACGTGGAACTGGTACTCGCCGGAGCCGACCTCAAAGGTTACGTAGTCTCCGTCGGCGCGCGCCGCCGTGATGCCTCCCGCACCGTCGTGGAACGCGCCATCCTGCCACACCACCTGTCCGTGTTCGCGGATCACTGGCTGCGCCAGACCCGCCGCCGGTACCGCCACGCTCGCGCTGCAGTTCACCGGCACGGTCACCGCCATTTGCAGTGTATCCGAGGTGCGGGTCCAGCGCGAGCGCACCGTTCCGTTGACGGTGTCCACCGATGCGGCGGCGCCGGTCAGGCCGCCGAGCGGGCGCGGCTTGATGGTCAGTTCTCGGAAACCGCGGCCGGCGGGGGCGATGCCCGCCAGGAAGCGGTACAGGAAGACCGCCACGCTGCAGAACATTTTCATGTTGAGGCTCAGGATGCCGCCCTCGAAGCTCTCCCACACGGTGGTAGCGCCGTTGGCGATGGTGTGGCCCCAGCTCGGATAGGTGGTCTGCGTGGCGATGCGATACATCAATTCGCCGTGGCCGTGTTCGGGCAGCACGTGCTGCAGGGCGCCGGCGCCGATGATGCCGGTCGACAGGTGGCCGTCGTGGAGGCCTTCGATGTCGTCCACCAGCACGGCCAGCGCGGCCGCCTCGTGGTCCGCGGGCACCAGCCCCAGGTCAAGGGCCAGCGCCTGCGAGGTCTGGCTGCCGCCACCGTAGCGGCCGGTGCCCGGGTCCAGGAAGCGGCGGTTGAAGGCGTCCCTGATGGTGTCGGCCAGGGCCCGGTAGCGGGCGGCGTCCGGATCCTTGCCGAGCACCGCGGCGCTGTCGGCCACGATCTCGGCGTCGCGGAAATAGTAGGCGGTGGAGGTGAGCGCCACCGGCGTGTGCAGCGGCCGCCAGCAACTTGCGCCGTCGGCCTGCGGCTCCATGTGGTCGCCGAGCCCCTCCTCGATCACGTGATCCCGCGCCATGGTGCCCAGGTAGTCGACCAGCCGCCGCATTCCGTCGTAGTGGCGCTCCAGCACGCGCCGGTCGTCGTAGTGCCGGTGCATCGCCCACACGAACAGCGGATAGGTGCTCATCCACGCCGGCCACGGCTGCCATGACGCCTGCCGCCAGTGAATGGGGCTGATCACCGGCAGGTCGCCGGCGGCGCGCTGCGAGCCGCGGATGTCGTCCAGCCACTTGCTCCACAGCGCGGCCACGTCGAAGGTGTACAGGTAGTCGTCGACCACGAAGCCGGGGTCGCCGAGCCAGGACACCCGCTCGCTGCGATCGCCGGCGTCTTGCAGGGCGCCCTGGAAGCTGGTGCGGAAGGTCCATTGCACATTGCGGTGAATCTGGTTGAGCAGCTCGTTGGAGCACTCGAAGGTGCCGGTGGGGGCCACCTCGCCGTGCACGACCCGCCCCTCGAACTGGTCCAGGCTTGGCGCCTCCGGCAGGCCGGAGACTTCGACGTAGCGGAAGCCGTGCAGGGTAAAGCGCGGCTCCCATACCTCCTCGCCGCCGCCGCTCAGCACGTAGGTGTCGACCTGGCGCGCGTCGCGGTTGTTGCGCTGGTCCAGGAAGCCGTCGCCGTACAGGCGGCCGCCATGGCGCAGCGACACCTCGGTGCCGCGCGCGCCGCGCACGCGCAGCCGCACCCAGCCGCTGAAGTGCTGGCCGAAGTCGACCACGTACACCGGGGCGTACGGGTAGCGCGGCGAGTGAACGGCGACCGCGGGCAGCGTCTCGCGGACCGAGATCGGCTCGATCACCTGCGCCTGCAGCGCTCCCACCGGCTCTGGGGCGGCGTCCGCCGGCTGCCAGCGGCTGTCGTCGAAGCCGGGCGCGGACCAGCCCGGCTGCTCCAGGCGCGCGTCGTACACCTCGCCGTCGCACAGGTCGTTGGCCACGATCGGACTGGCCGAGGCGCGCCAGGAAGGGTCGCTGGCGACGGTATGGCGGGCCCCGTCGGCGGTGTCGACGACCAGCTGCACCAGGGCGCGCGGCGCGGCGCCGTACGGTTCGGCGCGCGGATCGGGGCGCAGGTGGGGCGGCCGGTCCGAGCTGTACCAGCCGTTTCCGAGCCATACGCCGACGGCGTTGCCGCCCGGTTGCAGCAGGCCGGTGACGTCGTAGGTGCTGTACAGCACGCGGTGCTGTAACTCCGGCTCCTGGTCGTTGTGGTAATAGGTGGGCGCCGGGTCGAGCACGCGGTCGCCCACCTTGGCGCCGTTGAGATACAACTCGGAGAAGCCGAGACCGGACACGTAGGCGCGCGCCCGCGTCACCGGCGCCGGCAGCGAGAACTCCGCGCGCAGCAGCGGCGCGGAGATGGCAGGGTCGGGCGCGCAGATCCAGGACGCCGCCCAGTCGGCGGCCTGATCCGTGAACACCGGCCGGGGGGCGATGCTTGGGCCTCGGTCGTCATCGTCTTCGATGTCACGGAGTGACCGTACAGACTCCAGCAGCCCCATCTCGAACCACGCCGCCGCGCTCCACGGCCCCGGGATGCCGGCTTCGTCCCACACCTGCACCGCCCACCAGCAGCGCTCGCCGCTCGCCAGCTCACGCCCGCCATAGGCCACGTTGGTGGAACCGGCGGCGTCCACGCGGCCGCTGTCCCACAGGCTGCCGCTGCCGGCGTTCAGCTCCTCCGCCGTGGCCGTCGCCACGATCCGGTAGGCGCTCTGAGCCCGGCCGCGCGCCGGCACCGCCACGGCGGATCGAGCCACTCCGGCGAG
>MKWU01004704.1_pt1 | contig 15740 bp, 9 predicted proteins | sample 809101 | NCBI WGS metagenome assembly MKWU01 (sample SAMN05860141, study PRJNA318959) | sponge metagenome | host: Aplysina aerophoba | place: Slovenia: Piran, Adriatic Sea, Gulf of Piran | collected 2013-05-07 | reverse complement strand
TGAACCAAAGCAAACCTGCCGACCTCTGACAACAGCGTCATTTCTTCTTTCCTTTGGAAGTATGGAGTCTCTTTTTTTGTCAGCCCATCGCTTCACAAAAACCACCACAGGTGCAAGGAGTTGAAGCTGTATCGGCTTGAATTTAAGTCATGAATAGCCTCATTTAATGCCAGTTAATATAGGTACGGGTATGTTGCCCTCTTTTTTTCAAAATATAAAGAGGAAATTAATTTACGAATGACTTCCGACGTCATTTGAGGCGATTTTGTATCTAACGATTGCTAGCAATTAAGATCAATCCAATCCTAACCTACAGTATCAATAAATTTCCCCTATAATCACCCTTTCACCTTATCATCTTGATTGAGGCTCAATAAGATGATTTCCTTTTCACATTCATTCGGGAATAGAATGATTGAGTTACGACAGTTTAGGCAATTTTTTATTACGAATTAAATATCTTGGCAAACACCCTTACGAAACACCTTCTTGCTTGTGCGGATAAGGTTAAAAAATTCAACCGAACTTGTTTCAAGCTTAATTGAGCAAATGAATGGTTGCTATTTTCAACTTTATGATTTATGATTAAATGGAAAGAGAGATTATCAATGACACAAGCATCCTTTGATTCAGTGACTTCAACCAAGCGTCTTAAGGACAGCGGGTTTTCCGAAGACCAAGCCGAAGCGATTACGATAGTCATTCAAGACTGGTTAGAGGGGGATATAGCGACGAAGGCCGATATCACCAAACTTCAAAATGAACTCAATAAGTCAATAGCCGAGTTTAAGATTGAAATAAACAGGAATCTATATGAATTTAAGGTTGAGATAAACAGGAATCTGTCCGAATTTAGGACAGAGACAAACAGGAATCTATATGAATTTAAGGTTGAGATAAACAGGAATCTTGCTGAATTCAAGTTAGAAACGAATGAGAATCTAATTGAATTTAAGGTTGAGACAAACAGGAATCTGTCTGAATTTAGGACAGAGACAAACAATAATTTTGCTACAATCAAGACCAACTTTAAATGGGTGTTTTGGATTGGTGGCGCTATTGTAGGTTTGCAGGTAATGCCTTGGATCCAAAAAATATTTGAAATATCAGGTTTGTGAACGCAAAATCCTGACTTAGAGGCGATTGACCAGATTGAATGCATTCCCTTATTCAGGGGACGTCGTATCCTCGGCTTTTCTAGTTAAAAACATTCTGATTGCTCGGTAGCAGTATCTTGTATACCTATTGGTTTCCTTTGTTCTCTGTATTATTCCGAACAATTGGCTCGCTTATCAAATAGAGCCATGTTTTAAGTTTAACCGTACCTAAATCCAAAGGCATTGCTTTAGGATTTTTATCATGGTTTAAAGCCAAGACATTTGGATAGACCACCGATTTATTTACGGCTGCCAAACGCAAAAGGATGTCAATAGTGATATTAATGATGGTTCAAATGGAAAGATAATCAATTCAAGGAATTGGGTTAAGAGCAGTTATCCCATGCTACAACGATTGACCAAACATATCTTTGATCAGAAACTGCTGATATCAGCCGTGTAATAGCATCACAATCTTAGCTTGATAAGAGTTCTGAAAAAACTGTTTTGTACATTTTTCGAATCATCAACACCAATCAATCTCAATATAAATCCTCAAAGTGTCAAAGTCAGGTGTAACAACGATAGGGACGTGTCCAGATTATTTCCGTTTCTCATTCATTCGGGAATAGAATGATAGAGTTACAACAGTTTAGGCAATATTTTTAATGCCCTATCCCTTCGTTACAGTCATACGCAAGTTGCGAGAACGGGAAATCCTCTACATGTCCATGCGTATAAAGGCGATAAATCCCAAAGTATTGAAGAATTAACGCATAGCACTGATATCAATGCTGTGGATGATTGGGGTCGAACACCCCTTCATTTAATTGTCCAGAATGACTGGGTTGAAAATACCCAGCTGCTTTTTGATGACTGAGCAAGCATCAGATACGCGACCATCGCAATCGGCTTCCTATGGATATGACCAAAGGGGGAAGTGATGCATACGGTTTGATTAAAGAAGCAACTGACCTCGCGAACTAGTTTATGAGGCTGTGCAGATACATGGAATTAGATGAGAATGACTTTGACCTGCCATAATATGGGAATGATTCTCTAGGTCGGGATGTTTCTGTCATTGATGAAAACGACTCTTCATAAAAGTAGCAAGAGTTCAAAGTGTGATTAATTCAACGGTCGCACTCGCAAGTAACACCTTGGAATGTTTCAGAAGCTATGGCAGAAAATCTTTAAATCTTTAGGCCGTCCAACGCTAGCGGATGTAATCCCAACGTCGGATAAACGGTTCGGCCAAAGTAAGAATCGGAATAAGATTTATTAAAGTTGAAACAGGGTGGGTTAAACTATAGAAATTGTGGTATTTTCAATTGCTTTGGTCGTAGATATGCTATTGACTTTATCGGGATAGGACTCTCACTATTAATCTAATCAGTGCACTGTATTTTTTGGTTTGACACCGATGTGGACTCGGATAGATTTTACACTTGATTCTCAAGATTATTAATGTCATACAATCTTGAGTTCATACTCTTTAATGAGTGCACATTTATAACTGGAAGATTTGGTGAATCAGAAGTTTGCTATTTTCAGCATATTAATCGCAACTTTTGCAATCACCTTGAATGATGCAATAGTTAAGTTGCTCAGTACAGATTTCCCCCTCCATCAAATTATATTTATTCGCTCTGTTATCGCTTTATCAATCACTCTGTTATTGTTTGTTCCATTTGAAGGTGGGTTGGAAAAGCTCAAAACAAAAAGAATATTCTTTCATGTGGTCAGAGGTTTAGCGATCGTGGGTGCGAATGCAACTTTTTTTGCTGGTTTGGCCGTGTTACCTATTAGTACAGCAGTGGCAGTATTTTTTATTGCTCCAGTGTTAATAACAGCTTTTTCTGCAATTCTTTTGAAAGAACAGGTCAATATTTATCGGTGGCTGGCACTGATTGTTGGATTTTCTGGAGTATTCTTGATTGTTCGACCGGGAACTGGTCATTTTGAATGGACTTATATTTTACCTCTCTTGGCCGCCGTGTTTTATGCCATTATGAATACACTAACCCGAAGTGTAGGAATTACAGAAAGTGCGAGTGCCTTATCGGCTTATGTACAATTTTCGTTTCTTGTGATGTCAATTGGCTTAGGACTTGTTCTCGGCGGCGGTCAATACTACGAACCGGGCCATCCATCAATCGAATTTTTTACCCGGTCATGGATAGTTCCACCCAACGGAATAACATTTTTCTATCTTGGACTTGGAGGAATTTGTTCGGCAGCGGCAGGATTTTTCATTGCTCAAGCATACAGATATGGTGATGCAGGGTTAGTGACTCCGTTTGAGTACACAGCCCTGCTTATGGCAGTATTTTGGGGATTTGTTTTTTGGCATGAAATTCCCGACCTTATTTCTGGTCTTGGTATGGGTTTAATACTCAGCTCTGGAGTTGCTGTATTGTTTCTAGAAACTAAGCCCGATTCAAGAATAACCATCAAAAGGTGGCTAAAGGCAAGGATTCCGTTTTAGGATGAGTTCAAGATGATTCGGTAAATGGGGTTATTGACCACCTTTGAAAACAAACTGCGTATGCCATTCAACATATTCTGGATTGGGACGCTGTTCTTGGTATTGCGGGAGATGGAGTGTAGAATTATTATACTGAGCAAGCCAAATATCATTTGTTCTCACGAAAACCTTATCAGAAACTAACATTACATAATTGTTATCGGAAACAGGCTTTAAGGTATAAGCACCTCGGTCAAAGAGTGTGTGATGTGTTGAACAAAGTGCCAAGCCATTGCAAATCTCATCAGGTCCGGACCAACAATGCGATTTGATGTGTGCTGCCTCCAACGCAAGAGGGGATAAATTTTCATGATCAGATATCCAAACTGAATGGCGACATACGGCGCACTGCTTCGTGTATGCCTCAATGACTTTTTTTCGGAAAATACTACTTCTGACTTTTCGTTCAATTGTTTCTTGACTTTGACCATCTTTGGTTTCTAGAGATTGTAATTCATGCACGGGAACGTGGGCGGCGTCAATTATGTCCTCATGTAATGTTACTGGGAAAAATTTATCCAATAAACTATAAATTAATGAGAGGCCAAATCCGGGGTTGGCACTGATAGCATTGTAATCATCTTCCAAAAGTCCTGCACTTGAGCTGCGATAATATTGCTTGATTGGTTGTCGACCTGTATGAGCAGGAATTAAATCAGTACTTGTATTCCATTCCCAGACTCCATCAAAGGTGAGATACCAATAGGGCATGTCGATTCTTATTTTGGTTTTGAACATAGAAAAAGGACTCAATTCTTTCTCGACAATTTCTTTGTAGTAACTGTAAGGCATTAGCCTTTTAGATGTCGCTTCTAGTTTGGTAACATCTTTGATGAAGTTGTGGGGTAATAGACTTTGTTGCCAAGTGTCTAGACTAAATTGGTCTTGAAGGCATTTGCTTATCGCCCAAATCAGTAAGAGGGGTTTGTGCGGTGACGGGTTGTTGTTTCCACCGTGCGTTTTGATGTTGAGAAACCGGTCAACGATCTTACGTAACTTTTCGTTATTGTCGTATTGTATCATTTTTCTCGGATTCCAAGTGTCAATTCAAAACCATATTGTATATGTGAAAAATTCTATCTAGCATTTCCTAAAATATTTTTATTGTAATTCTTATAAAAACAATTTAATAGAATTTCTTTAATGAACTGCACTAATTAAAACCCAATTCAATTATAATGATTTATCTGGACAATAACGCTACTACACAACCACTACCTGAAGTGGTCAGCGCCGTCGCCAATATTCTAGAACGCTGCTGGGGCAATCCCTCAAGTCCTCATATATTGGGACAGATGGCTTCAGAACAGATTGAAATTGCCCGTAATCAAGTGGCAGCTTTATTAGGATCAGAACCAGCTGAAATCACGTTTACTTCAGGTGCAACTGAAGCGAACGAAGCTGTACTCAAGCATTTTGCAATATGTGGTTACGATCTGATCACATCTGAGGCTGAGCATCCTTCCATCACTAGTTTTTACCAAACCAATTTCCCCTCCAAGATTCATTATATTCCCCTTGATGAAGACGGTAAATGGGAACTTGAAAAGCTTGATAAACTCCCCAAAGTGGGGGGGGGGTAGAAGGGATTATAGCCCCAGTATAATTGCTTTTTCATGGGCTAATGGGGAAACGGGCGTCATCCAAAACGCCAAAAGAATTGCTGTATTTGCCCAAGACATTAACGCGCCCATTCTGGTCGACGCTTCCCAGTATGTTGGAAGGGATAGCCTGACTCTTCCCTTGGAGGGTCAAGCTTACTTTACTTTTTCGGGACATAAAGTTCACGCTCCCAAAGGAGTTGGTGTACTTGTCCAGTTTTGTTCCAATCAGAACAAGGTGGTATCACAGATAGGTGGGGGTCAAGAGTCTGGATTTAGAGGTGGAACCGAGAATGTTCCGGGAATAGTCGGTCTTGGAATAGCATGTTCTCATTGTCAAAAGAACCTACCAAAGATCACGAAACATCTTAGCCTTTTACGGGATAGTTTTGAAGAGAAACTCCTCAATAGGATTCCTGAAATACGCATTAATGGAAAAGAAGTCCATCGCGTTACTAACACGAGCAACATTACCTTCAAAGGCATTGATGCTATGGCCTTAGTGGCTCGGCTTGCCAGTCGGAATATAATCTGCTCGCAAGTATCAGCCTGTTCATCGGGAAGACCGGCACCTTCCGCAACTCTGCTTGCTATGGGTTTAAGTGAAAATGATGCTCATGCTAGCGTCCGCTTCGCTTTCAGCCAAGACAATCAACTTGAAGAAGTTGAAACAGTCGTAGAGGCCGTTCGCGAGGAAGTATTTGAACTGAGAGAGCTGTTCGGGTGATTCTATGAGAATTGTAGGTCATGAAACATTCTACCTCAGACCCAGTTGGCTGACCAAGGGTATCTTCCACCTGAAAGATGGGAATGCAAAACCATTCAATAACCCTGAGGTCGCACATGATTTAGGGGTAGGGCGAAATATGGCTAGGTCCATAGGGTGGTGGCTTCAAGTAACAGGACTCTCGACAATTAACAATAAGAGTAAAAGTACAAAGCTTTCGGCGTTGGGAGAAGTTATCTTTGATAATGATCCATACATGACTCGGCTTGGGACATGGTGGTTGGTCCATGCTTCCTCAATGACCCAAGACACGATACTGAAGTGGCTTTTTTCATTTTCACGAACGTATCGCTTTGAACGTTCGGCATTGATGAGTGAACTATTCCGCGAACTCACGCAGCAAAAAGGAAAAGAACCAGCACAAAAGTCAATTCAAAAGGCGGTCTCTGTCGCATTGAATTCTTATGCAGTAGAGATACCAAGGGTGATAGCTGACCCCGAAACTAATCTGAAATCTCCGCTCTGTCGGCTGAATTTAATCCAATACTTTTCATCGTCCAATTATTATCAGCGTTACAATCCAATGACCGCAACTCCAGAGGCACTTGGAATTTGTCTCAATGGAGGTTGTAACAATCCAGACGACTTGAGTTTCTCCTTCAGAACATCTGATAGGTTGCAATTGTTGCAGGCTGCTTTTGCCTTGGGTCATGACTCCCTATCAATTCACGATTTAGCTTTCCAGGGTCAGAAAATCCTTGGAAATGAGTTCATTGAAGTTGGTTCACTCAACGGTGTAAAAACGGTTCAGTTCAAAGTAATGGATTCCGCGGAATGGGCACGAGAATACTATAATCGAATTCTGTCTGACTTTAGGGCTGTCGCATGAAGTCAATCAGCTTAATTGAGGATAGAAATTCCCCACTTGCCATCAAGCATTACAAGCCGACTCTGTCCTCGCAAGAGGTCATCGAGTCGATAACGGGATGGAGGGGAAGTTGCACAACACACGTCGTAGCTCCCTATGGAACAGGAAAGTCATTTGCGGCCCTTGTTGCTCTTACACTTCTATCAGGGAGCAAAAAAAATAAAAAGCAACTTTTTGAATGTTTGGGGAAGGATAGCAATCTAGCAAATGATCAGGTATTGCGAAGGGGAAAGAGTAAGAATCTAGTGCTGAGCGGACATTGTCCTGATTTAGTTGAAGAACTTTGTCAACAAGCTGGAATAACGCGACAGCCAAATCTTCAATCAGCATTAATTTCAATTCTTAAAGCTCACAAGAACTGTGACCGACTGGCTATCGTTTGGGATGAGTTCGGACATCATCTCCAAACCTTGTCCCGACATCATAACGAAGAGGATCTGATTTTTGTCCAAGAACTAGCAGAATGGGCTGTGAGAAGAAAAAGCCCGGTAGTGACTTTCACAACCCTGATGCATAAGAAGTTCGGTGATTACAATCGCAGTAAATCCTTGAAGGCCATTAATGCTTGGAAGAAAGTTGAGGGGCGCTTTGACACAATTCGGCTTGAAACTGATACTCTAAGTCAATTGGAGTTGATTGCTGACTTAATCAACCACAAGAAGGACCGCTTGTCCAACATCAAAAACTATACAAAACGAGTCAAATCAGCGGGCTTTTTTAACAACATTGAAGATCGTGTACTTGGTAATGTTCTTGAAAGATCAGCCCCTTTAACACCGGCAGCACTTGATACTCTCATTAAGCTCGGCTCAAATGTAGCCCAGAATGAACGGACTATTTCGCATTTTATCCAAGACCGAATTGTTTCTAGACAAGAAACTAATCCAGTGGGCCTATGGGATCTTTATGAATATTTCGCACCTATGCTTGCAAGCGATATCTCAACTGGTGGGACCTACAGAAGATTTCTTGAAGCCGAAACAACGTTGTCCAAGGCGGACTGCGAGATTAGTCGTGAGATTATTAAGTCAATCGCATTGTTGCAAATTGGGAGGGAAACAAGCGCGGTAAAGTTAGCGAAGAAGAAGCTTATTGATTCAGTGTGCCTGGGTACATCTCGAAGTGTAAAACAAACACGAGAAGCGATAGAAAACCTGATCAAAATAGGGTTAATTTTCCATATAAAGCAAATTGATGATATCAGGTTTTGGCATGGAACGGACCATGACATTTCATCCGCGATAGCAGAGGAAGTCGATAAATATTCGTCGCATTTCAATCTTATCAAAAGTCTTGAAGGACTTCACCCTCCAGAACCGCAGTTTTCAGCTCAATACAATTTTGAAAATGCAATCACACGCTATGCTTTGCCCAAGTATGCAAACTGTGCAAACCTACAGGATATTCGTTGGGTCAATCAGCAGGCCGAAATCCATAAGGATGAGGATGCGGTTATGTTTCTTCTTCTTGATTCTGATATACAATCCCTTGATTTGGAAACAATACCAAAAGAATTCCCTTCACATTTCTTAATTGCTGTACCGCATGAGCCATTGGATTTAGCTCCGCATGTGCTTGAAATTAAAGCAATAGAACGGCTTCAATCAAGAAGTGACCTTGTTAATAAAGATCCCTTATTTCTTGAAGCGCTCAAGCTCCATAAAGCAGTTATTAGTAAATTTCTATCGACTGAACTTGATCAAATCCAAAATCCTGACCTTGGTCATTTGAGGTGGATCTGGAAAGGAAAAATTTACAGATTTGGCACGGAAAACACTCCGGATGATGTTTTATCAGATGTGTTTCGGATTCGTTACCCGTCAACACCAATAATTCGGAATGAACAGGTTGTTAGGCGCATTGCTTCTGGTTCTACACTTTCTGCGGTAAAGCGTTGTTGTTTAGCGATACTTGAGCACAGTGGTCAACCTGAACTCGGCTATCATGGTTCAACTTCTGCTGACGCCTCGCTCTTCCGAACAGTGTTTGCTCGAACCGGATTATATGTGTCAACTGAACAGGGCGGAAAATGGGTAACTCCAGATGAAGTCAAGGAGGATAATTTAAGACGTGTGTGGAATGAAATTTCCCAGTTCTTCACACAAAAAAAGAAGCACCCTGTATTTTTTGCTGAATTAGTACAGACCCTCAAGAATCCACCATATGGAATTCGCCAGGGACTATATCCCTTGTTAATTGCCTCAGGTCTCAGAGCATTTGGTCAATCAATTGCAATTTATAGGAAAAACGGTTCCTACCTGACCTATCTTGATGATATTCAGCCGACGTCAATCCTAGCAATTTGTAACAACCCTGGTGACTACTCCCTTCACGTAACTTCTTTGACATCAAGCCAAACTCAAAATCTTGCGGCTTTAGTGGACATCGTATCCAAACATAGGGATGCTCAAGAAAATGACCTCTTTCGTGCCTTTTATGACGGTCTCTATGAATGGAAAAAAGATTTGCCGTTCCTTGCCTTGGAAGCGGATGGATTGAGTTCTGAAACTAAAAAACTGCAACCGTACCTGAGGGATCCTAATTTTGACCCGTTTGATTTCTTTTTGAATCAATATCCAGCAGCCATTGGCGGAAGGATACTAACCAAACGGTGCGTTGAGAAATTCAAAACAGCACTGACCGAAATTGAAGGAACAAAGCACCAGATTAACGACTGGGCAATCAAAGAAGCCCAGCGACAATTCAACCAACATTTGGCGGGTGAATCTAAATCATTATTGGATGCAGCAGAGACATGGGCCAGAATGATTGCTTGTTCTAACAAATCATTAAGTGGATTTGGTCAGATTGAAAAAGGGATATTGAATCGCTCCAAGAATGCTTCACAATTTCTCAATGGGGAACTGGGGTTTGTGTCCGCGATTAGCACCATTCTCATTGGAAAGATACCCGAACAATGGATTGCTGAAGACAAAAAACACTTCGCTGTAGAATTGCACAAGGTTCTGAACTCAATAGGAAGCAGTATTCTCAGCCAAAATAACGCCGCCCCAGTCGCCTTCATTAAAAATCACATTGCAATATTGTTTGAGGGTTTAAGCAAGTCAATGGGTTCAACTCAGCTCAAAGAAATCATTGATGACATTTACAAGGAAAGTTCAAGACTATGACGACAGTTCAAGAGTCAGTAAAAGATAGTAATAGACGGCATGTTATTCCTCTCAGCGGGGGAAAAGACTCGACAGCCCTAGCCGTTTATATGATTGAAAATCACTCAAACCTTCCCCTCGAGTTTATCTTTACTGATACGGGCGCTGAGCTCCCTGAGACGTACAGTTATCTAAACCGCTTTGAAGCGATATTTGGGGTGACCATAAACCGCTATACTGCCTTGGATATGCCGAATATCAATGTTCGCTCTAAAGGAGGAAAGCGTATACCGTTTGATGTTGTATTGAATGAGATTTTCGCAGGTTTTTTACCTAATCCCCAAGCACGATGGTGTACTCGAGTTTTGAAAATCCAACCTTTTGAACAATTCATCGGTAGTGATGAAGCCTATTCCTATATTGGTATTCGTGCTGACGAGAATAGAAAGGGGTACGTCGGGAAAGGTAATCCCAAAGATTCAGGCAATAAACCCGTGAAGATTTCCGACAAGAACAACATTATTCCTGTTTACCCTCTTAAGGATATCGGGTACGGTTTGGCCGAGGTCAAATCGCTATTGGAGAAAAGTGGTCTCGGCTTGCCTCCTTACTATGAGTGGCGTTCAAGGTCAGGGTGCTATTTCTGCTTCTATCAGCAAATCGGTGAATGGCAAAGACTTAAAGCTCGGTATCCCGACCTGTTTGAATCAGCCAAAAAATACGAAACAGTCAAGCCAAGTGGCAAAAAATACACTTGGGTCAATGGGCGCTCACTTAAGGATATTGAGAACCTGAAAACTCAATATCCCTTAAGCCAAGCCGAAGAGGAGGATGGCTGTGCAATATGCCATTTGTAAGTAATGCGTGATAACCCAATAGTAGAATTTCTGGCTTCGTACGGGCCTAACCCCGCGGCGAACAATATGTATGACGAGTTTGTTACTCAGGCAGAAAAACAGACACAATGTGCTCCCTTGGTCTTCAGCCAACCATTGGTTGAGAAAATGATCAAGTCGCTACGCCAAAACCCTAAAACGATCATCTTAACGGGAACAGCTGGGGACGGTAAAACCTATACAGTTCGGAAGTTTGTGGAAAAGATTACTGGCCAAGCTCCTCGTTGGAAGAACACCCAAAGGATTTACGAATTGAAGCACTGGTCTCTTCCCTACGGTGGAGTGAAAATAATCAAGGACTTGAGCGAGTTTAAGGAATCTCAAAAGAATGAAATTTTCCCAAAGATAAGAGACGCACTCAATGGAAATAGCCCAGAAATTTTCATCATTTGTGTCAATGACGGGCATTTACTTAAGTTCTTCCGAGACCAAAATGAGAATGAAATCAAGGATAAATTGAGCATTATGCTTCAGAGGGATTATGAAGAGCACCCTGATCTTGATACTTACATGTTCAATCTCTCCAGAAGGTCGCATGCCGAGTCATTTCACGAAATTGTTGATAAAGTTGTCAACCACGACAGTTGGCAAAATTGTGCAGGGTGTGCGTACATGGATAATCAATCAAACCCCTGTCCTATTCGATACAATCGGAAAATATTACAGCAAAAGGGTAGTGATTCAATGCGTCAGAGACTCATTGATTTGGTCCGCATGGCTGCGGCTGATGAACGACACCTTTCAATTAGGCATCTCGTTATGTTAACAGTTAACATCCTGTTAGGGGACTCTCATTCGGGTGATGGTCTTCTTACCTGCAGGAAAGCGCGGATAAGAGCAAGAGACAACCATTATGAGTATACAAACCCCTATGCCAATGTATTCGGAGAAAATTTAAAAGAAAGTGACCGAAAGCAGTATGGAGTTTTTAGTGTCCTTGGTGAATTTCAAGTGGGCTATGAAACGAACAACTATTTTGACCATGCCCTGCTTGATGAAAACAACGATAAAAACTTACCCCAATGTGAGATTTACAGTGGGAGGATTTTTTCCAATATTCGTAGCTCTTACCAAGCAAATCGATCTCAATACTCTGGAAAGTTCAAAAAAAGCTTAATCAACCAAAGGCGCCGTTTATTTTTCTCGCTTGACCCCAATGATAAAAGGGCAATCGAAAATCCTCAACGCAATCCTTGGAATCTCTCACTGTATAAGCATGGGTATTGCTACACAGCTATTTTAGATGCTCTACACAATGATTTAAAAATAGACAATCATCATCGACAGCAACTACTGCTTGGATTGAACCGAATGATGACAGGTATGTTGACTGACACAAGTAATCGGCTATGGATTACTGAACCAAATGGGGTTTTTCAGGGTCGATCTCAGCCAATTCTTGCCTCTCTAGTTGGTACTGGAGCGAATTTCACTATGAAACTTGAAAAGCAGAACTCCACCGACACAGGGAAACCGCCATTATTCAAAATTTATGAGAAATCGTCAAACAAAGAATGCATTACTCTAGCTCTTAGACCCACTATTCTAGAGTGTCTTTACCGGGTGGCTGAAGGAGCCCTACCGGCGAGTTTTTCAATGGAGTGCAAGCGAGAAGTTGAGGATATCCGCATTCGAGCAACGACAATTAATCGGTCATCTCCCAAAATGATCTCTATGGAAAGAGGTGATTTGAGGGAAAGCCTTATTGAAATTCTTTCGGGAGAAGAAGAATGGTGATGGAAGAAGCCCATGCAAACACTAGGCGACTTAATGTTGAAGGGAGGATCTTTGGCTTAGCTCCAATGCGAGTACAAGAGTATATGTATGGTCATCGCATATATAACGAGCAAGTGCCTTATATGATTGTACTTGAAGCACTAACTGTCTGCGCCTCAAAGCCGCTTGGTTCAATACTGGTGAGTTCAGAATCTCATGAAACAATCGAATACTATCTTCCACGTAGGGAGAAGTTAAGATTTTTACTTTTTCAAGACCGCCTTCTAGAACAAATAATTTCCGACACAAAGATACCACGTCCCAATAAATGGAATTGTTGGAAAAAATCTGTGAATGAGCAGTATCAATCATCAAACGAAAGTCTAGATGCGTTCGCCTACCTGAACGAAGTTTTTCCAAAAGATAATGATAGGCTTCATAATCTTCATCAAGCTGTAAAACTTCTGAAGTCTATGGAACTTGACATTATCAACAATCGCCGTTGGACATCAAGATTCTTATCGGTATCAGGTCCAGACATGATTCTACCTGATTATGGTATAAAAGGTAACAATTGGAGTTACGATAGAAGATTTTTTGCTCGCGGTGGTGAACTCATCTACCTGATGCTAAACAGGTCAAGCCATGTAAAAAGAGTCAAGAAGCTGATTGATGAAACATTTTTAAATAAAGATGATCAAATCAACAAAATCGCGCGTAAATTGTCAGGTCAGCTAGAAGACAAAAAGAATGATCTAACCAGCAATAACAAGAGAAAACCATCAGATTCACAAGATAACAATTGTTCAAAAACAACAATAGGTTACCTGCCCTATCACCATCATGAGTCTTACGATTTAATCGCAAGTGATTGGTGTAATATCTTGGAAAGCCAGTTGCCAAAGCGACTTCTATTTGAGCCACTGTTTCGAATTACTGGTATCAATTTACTTGGATATCTAATAGCAAGAACAAAAGCTATCAGAGGTGTTAAGGAACCCACTTACTTAATTGTAGATCTTACTGATGGCGAAAATAGGAAAATCCGAGAGGCGGCAAAAACTAACTTTAACCAGCACCGATTTGAAGCCCAGGATGCCGTTAAACGCTATATTGAAAATATTCTGTCTGAAAATGATCGTTGGAAGAGTGCACTGGAAAATAATAATATTGGTGCTGCTAAGCAAGAGATAAGAGATTGTTTTTTCGACCCCAAAGACTACCCCAAAGAATTGGAAGAAAATCCACAATCAGTTGAAAAAATCAAAGATGATTTTGTTAATCTCGCCAACAAACGTTCCAGAAACAACATCAATGATTACCTACTTCCCCTCTCAAGGAATTCAGGCCTTGTTACTACTCGCCAAGGTATAGGGCCATGGTTTGCTATTGACGACAAACTATTGGTTGCTCTTGTGCTTGCAAGCGTTGACGAAGCCGTTGAGTTGCAGGATTTTTTAGCTTGCCTTCATAAGAAATATGGGTTGATTATCGGCCCTGTTGAAGCCCGTAAGGCATTTGGAGAAATACGGACCGAAGCGTATAACACTAATCTTGTCGCATTAGAGAAGCGCTTGACCCAGCTTTCCTTGACAAAAAGGCTATCAGACGATTGTGCATTTGTCATGAACCCATACACACCCAAAAAAGAATATGATTAACTCAGAAAATAATTCGACGGTTAAACCGGATAATCTCATCGGATTAGTCGTCTGGAAATATGTCAAAAAAGTTGCAGAAGAGACACCCGCCCATGAGCGTCTTTTCTTTATGCTTACAGATCTTGAGGCCAAATCTCTCCTCGAAATCATAGAAAGCGTTCCCGAAGAAATTGAAGGAAGAAGTATCCTACTTAAAATACATACTCAAGCGGTCAATGAATTTGATGTATCCCACAATTTTCTTACGGAGGAGTCGCCTACTCATTTTCGGCATAACAACCAAGCCAATGTGATTCTATATGCAGCACCAAGTGCCATAATCGAAAGTGTTGGTGCAGGATTGGGGACTGTTTCAAAAATAAATGAATCCAAGATCGTGGAACAAACCAATGAATGGCTAGAATTTCTCAATGAGACTAATGAGCAAAATAGCTATCTCAGGGCAGTTCTAAAAGGATTGGGTGAATCCAAGGAGTATTTAAATCTCCAGATGTGGGTTGATTTCGTGAACATGATACGTGACCAAGGTTTCGTTTCGCCCGTTGATATCCGCGTCAAAAAAGCTTTACCAGCTTTGAGAATTCCACAAGATGGTATCAAAAAACTTCCTAAATTTAATCGGACTGACAAATGGAAGGAAAAAGATAAGTTATTTAAGTCTGCCTTCACGGAAGCCAAAAACGGTCCAGGTAACTACGCGTCACTATTAATACCTAGACGGCTTGAGCGAGTTGATGTTAACGAAATAAGAAAAAATGTGGAAGACTTTCCACATGAAGATGATGAAAAGATCATTGACCAACTAAATACAATAACGGCATTATTAGACGACGCAAACAATATCCAACCTAATGGGTGGAGGCCTTCTCAGGAGAACTTTTGTAAGAAGGTATCGTGGGAACGAGTCGGTGCAAGGGTATTTGAAGGGAGTCGCAATACGAAATCTCCAAAAATAGGAGAGCGTACCAAAGAATTTATTGAAGGTGATTACCATGATGAGGTGACTGAGGAGGATAAAGAAGTACTCAATAATATGCTTGATAATCCACCAAGCCCTAAGGAAACTGAAATTGAATTCTTCAATTGTTGGGGCGAACGTCTCGCTACGAATATCAGCTTGTTCAATGCTTGGCAGAAGCGATTGTTCTTAAAAGAGAAATCAGGACGAGATCTTTTATCTGCATTTTTTGCTGGTTTTGAATCCTTGGTTCTTGAAGCAAGTGATATTCTTGGGAAATTAGAGAATCCAACGATTATTGTTCGCGTAACAAAACACAATAAGGCAACCTTTTGGCAAGGTTTGGATAAGGAAACTCAGAAACTCTTTAGATTTGAATTGAGCAGTATGAGCGGGCTATTTGAAGACGTGGTCACTTGGGATATTGACGCGGCATTCAATGTTGAAGCTCATAGATTTGAAAAAAAGAAAGACTCAAAAAAGATAGATCTCGTCCTTTATCTCGTAGACCGTAGCGAA
>MKWU01004703.1_pt1 | contig 15740 bp, 10 predicted proteins | sample 809101 | NCBI WGS metagenome assembly MKWU01 (sample SAMN05860141, study PRJNA318959) | sponge metagenome | host: Aplysina aerophoba | place: Slovenia: Piran, Adriatic Sea, Gulf of Piran | collected 2013-05-07 | reverse complement strand
AGCGCCGCAACCGACAAGATTGCGGCCAAGTACGACAACGGGGTGCTGAAGGTGGAGATCCCGAAGATCGCGGCCAAACCGAAGAAGGCGAAGGTGGTCAAGATCGGTTGATGTGAATGCCAGCGGGCGGGTCGTCCCGGCGGCGCCCCGCCCGTCAGGTTTCTCGCGAAGAACCCACCGCGGCCAAGGGCGCAGTGACCTGCACGACATGACCCGTTCCCGGCCTGCTTCCCCACAGCGGGCTCCTTTCGATGGCAACCCAGAGGAATGCATATGATTCGCTTCGACAAGTTCACGCAGAAGGCCCAGGAGGCCGTGCAACAGGCGCAGGAGCTCGCCGCTGCATCGAATCAGCAGCAAATTCACCCGGCGCATCTGCTCATCACGCTGGTAGAGCAAGAAGAAGGCGTCGTGCAGTCCGTGCTGTCGAAGTGCGGCATTCAGCCCGCTGCTGTCGCACAGGAAGCCCGCGGACTGCTGGAAGAGATACCGCAGGTCAGCGGCGCGGAGGGCGGCTCCCATTTGGCCCCGCCGCTGAACGAGGTGTTCCAGAAAGCGCATAAGGAAACCGCGCGTTTCAAGGACGAGTACGTCTCGACCGAGCACTTGCTTCTCGCGATGTCCGCGCTGAAGCACGATCCGGCAGGGCGGTTGCTCAACAAGATGGGCGCCGCGCATGAGCCGATCTTGCAGGCTTTGGTCACGATCCGCGGCACGCAGCGCATCACCGACCAAAACCCCGAGGCCAAGTATCAGGCGCTCGAGCGCTATGCCGTCGATTTGACCGAGGCGGCCCGCCAAAGCAGGCTCGACCCCGTCATCGGTCGTGATGAAGAGATTCGGCGTGTCATTCAAGTCCTCTCCCGAAGGACGAAGAACAACCCGGTGCTCATCGGCGAGCCGGGTGTCGGCAAGACCGCGATCGTAGAAGGTCTGGCCCTGCGGATCATCAAGGGGGATGTTCCCGAGACGCTCAAGAATAAGAGGCTGGTCTCGCTCGACCTGTCGGCGATGGTCGCGGGAACCAAGTTCCGCGGCGAGTTCGAGGACCGCCTGAAGGCCGTTCTCAAGGAGATTGAAGAGTCCGACGGCAGGATCATCTGTTTCATCGATGAGCTGCATACGCTTGTCGGGGCCGGAGCCGCCGAGGGCTCGATCGACGCCGCCAACATGCTCAAGCCGGCCTTGGCGCGCGGCGTGCTGCGTTGCATCGGCGCGACGACTCTCAACGAGCACCGCAAGTACGTCGAGAAGGACGCCGCGCTCGAACGGCGCTTTCAGACCGTGATGGTGCAGGAGCCGGATGTAGCGGACGCGATCGCCATCCTGCGCGGCCTCAAGGAAACGTATGAGATCCACCACAGCGTGCGATACACCGATCCGGCGATCATCGCCGCCGCGACGTTGTCGCATCGCTACATCAGCGACCGCTTTCTACCGGACAAGGCCATCGACCTCATTGACGAAGCGGGAGCGGCCTTGCGCATGCAAATCGATTCCGTTCCGGTGGAGGTCGACCAAATCGAGCGCCGCGTGATGCAACTCGAGATCGAAAAGCAGGCGCTCCAGAAGGAGACGGACCGTTCCTCGAAGGAACGTCTCCACACGATCGAAAGCGAACTGGAGGATCTGCGCTCGCAAGGGATGAATCTTCGTGAGCGATGGCAGTCGGAGAAGCAGCTCATCGATCGCGTCAAAGTGCTGAAAGAAAAACACGAGACTCTCCGCAATGAAGAAGAGGAAAGCAGCCGCAAGGGCGACCTCCAGCGCGCGGCCGAGATTCGCTACGGCGAAAGGACGGCCGTCGAGAAAGAAATGGAGCAGGCCGCCGCACAACTCGAACAGCAGCAGACCGACAGCAGTCTGCTACGCGGCGAAGTCAACGAGGAAGACATTGCGAAGATCGTCGCGAAGTGGACCGGCATCCCTGTCGCCCGCATGCTGGAGGGCGAGGTTCAGAAGCTCGTCCACATGGAAGATCGCCTGCGCGATCGCGTCATCGGCCAGGACGAAGCGGTCTCTCTTGTTTCTAACGCCATCCGGCGGAATCGGGCCGGCCTCAGCGATCCGAACCAACCCATCGGCACTTTTGTTTTCCTGGGGCCGACGGGGGTCGGCAAGACCGAGTTGGCGCGGGCGCTGGCCGAGTTCCTGTTCGACGATGAGAAGGCAATGGTCCGCGTCGACATGTCCGAGTACATGGAAAAGCACGCCGTCTCGCGTATGATCGGCGCGCCTCCGGGGTATGTCGGCTACGAAGAGGGCGGGCAGTTGACCGAGCACGTTCGGCGAAAGCCGTACTCCGTCGTGTTGCTCGACGAGATCGAGAAGGCGCACCCGGATGTGTTCAACGTCCTGTTGCAGGTGCTCGACGACGGCCGCCTTACGGACGGCAAAGGACGCACGGTCAACTTCAACAACACCGTCATCATCATGACTTCGAACGTCGGATCCAGCGACTTGCAAACGGCGAAGATCGGGTTTTCGCTGACACACGACGGCCGTGATCAGAATCAGGCGATCCGCACCCGGTTGATGGCTGAGCTGAGCCGGACTTTCCGGCCGGAGTTCCTCAACCGCATTGACGACATCATCGTCTTCAACAGCCTGGCGAGAGAGCATCTGGGCAAAATCGTCGAGCTGCAGCTCGGTTATCTGCTGAAGCTTCTCGAAGACAAGAAGATCCGCGTCGAGGTCACCGAATCCGCCAAGGATCTGCTGCTCACCGACGGCTATGACGAGAGATTCGGTGCTCGTCCGCTGAAGCGCTCGATCCAGAGGCTCATCCAAGATCCGTTGGCGTTGGCCATCCTCAACGGTGATTTCGGCGAGGACGATGTCGTCATCGTCGATCGTGACAGCGATACAGCGGCCCTAAGCTTCAAAAAGAAGATAGCAGTCGCGGCCTAGGACCTGTTGGCGGAGAGATGGTGTTACGGCAAGCAGGTTCAAAGTCGGGTGTCTTGAACTCAGGTCCACTGCGACAAAGGCGGCTCTATCCTGGTCACGATACACGGTAAGCCCTTTGCCATACTCGTTTTTTGTCGAACTCCATCGATCTGCCGGCTGCACTCTCCGAACTCCGGACGGATCATGTCTTCGTACTGGAACAGGAACTCGGCAACGTCAAGCAGAGTGTGCCGAACATGGAGCGGCTCTGCGCGGCAATGAGTGGATTCTCAAATCAACCGGCCAGCGGCCTGACTGGCGCCTAACCGGCTTTTTCGGATACACGCACTCCGCACGCCGCCAGCATCTCGTCACGCAAACGTTCGCCTTCCATCGGCGCAAGCTTCCCATCGGGACCAGTTGCGTAGAACACGTCCATCGCCTTGCGGCCCTGCGTGTCGATCAGAACGACCTCGATATCGAAACCGCCGGAAGAGATCGTTCGAGCCAAGTCGTACAGCAAGCCGATTCGGTCCTGTGCAGTGACATGAATCACCGTGGCTCGTTGCGACGTTTGATTGTCGATGCTCACGCGGGGCTTGATCCAGGTCCTCGCCGCGGTACGAAACACGGGCTCGCGGGCCTGCAGCAGATCCTTCACCTCAACCCGGTCCTCTGCGACTTTCCTTAGCGTGCGGGCCAATTGCAAGGACGCGTCCGGGCTCACGTCCAAGCGGTGGTTGGAATCCACAACGATGAACGTGTCCAGAACGAGGCCGTATGCATTCGAGAATGCTTCCGCCTTCTCAATGCTAACTCCAAAAGCCGCCAATCCACCGCACAACGAGGCAAACAGATTCGGCCGGTCCTTAGTTATGACAGCGACTTCGTAGAACGACCCGTTTGCCGTCACGCTGACGGCGGAATCCTGTTCGGCGAGACTCCGGCTGAGCTTAAAATGCGAACGAATCTTTTCCGGAGTACGGGTTCGGAGATAGCGTTCAGGGAAGCCCTCCAAAAACTCATCTACGTCCTTGCGCTCGCCGGCTGATGCGGGGGGAGCCAGATAAGTCTGTGAGGCCCCCGGACGGATGCGAAGATCCTCCACATCACCGGTAAGACGGTTGTACGTGGCGACATAAAGTTGCCAGAGCAATTCTCTTCGCCAGGGAGTCATGGCCGAGGGGTTCAGCGAGCGGATGTCGGCGAAAGTGACGAGGGTTAATGCCTTCAAGCGATCAGTCGTGCCCACAATGTCAGCCAACTCATGGATCGTTTCGGGATCACTCACGTCACGTCCTCGCATGAACGCCGACATGGTCAAGTGGTGCCGGATCAGGAATCGCACGGTTTCCCGTCCGGCGTCCTCCATGCCTATACGCTCCATAGCGCGATCGGTCAGCTCGATGCTCCGTTGCGAATGGTCCGGGCCCGGCACGCCCTTACCTACATCGTGGAACAGAACGGCGAAAAAGAGGCGCTCAGGATGCGCCAATTCGACCAATAGACTGCCGTAATCGCGAAGGTTCTCGTCCTTGCCCTCTCGTAATTCATGGATGTGGCGCACCGCACGGAACACATGCTCATCCACGGTATAGCGATGATAGAAGTCACGGATGACGAGACAGTCGATGAGTTTGAACTCCGGAAAGAGTGCAAACAAAACGCCTGTCTCGTGCATGGCGGTGAGCGCGCGGTAGGCGTGGCGCAGCTTAAGGATCGCTGCAAGCATGGGCCATACGTCGGCTCGCGAACGGGCATAGGCCTCAATACCCGGAAGAGCCTCCTTGATCCTGCGCTCCGTTTCAGCCGCGAGCGGCAACCCGTGTCGTGAAACCCAGCGGAACAGTTCGAAAACAAGCTCGGGACGGTCTTTGAGGGCTTGACTGTGCCGAAGATAAATTCGGCCACGCGATACCGGAAAGTAGACATGCGAGAGCCGTGATGAACGGTCCCTCACGCGCGTCAGCAGGGTTCGACGCGAAACAGCCGCCACCTCCATCATTTGAGCTGCCAGTCGAGAAACAGCACGGACGTGACGGAAGTAGTCACGCATCCAGTCTTCTGTGCGGTGCACCTTCAGAAACGGCTTGGCCAAGGCTGACTGAGAGACACGGTCCTGCATCTCAAACGTGAGATTGTTGTTGTCGCGTCCTACGAAGTAGTGCAGGTAGCAGCGTACAGAGAACAAAAAGCGCTTTGCTTGCGTCCACTCCGTGCCATCCTTGTTCGGCAGATGCTCCTCGCTCAGCGGCACGTGATCCTGAGTAACGTTGACGAGTTGCGAAATCCAACATGCCAAATGAAAGTCGCGAAGCCCACCGGGGCACTCCTTGATATCAGGCTCCAGATGGTAGATCGTCTTGCCATGCCGCTGGTGGCGAGCCTGACTCAATTCGACGAGGTTTCTCAGCAAGGCACTCTGCTCGCGTAGATAGAACTGCGGCAACTGTTGGTCATGGAACAGCCCAAAAAGATCCCGGTCGCCGGCGAGGAAACGGCTATCGAGCAGGCTGATGTTGAGTTCGGCGTTTTCCGGAGTGATGGTCGTGCAATCCTTGGGCGTCCGCACCGAATGCGATACCCGGAGCTTGGCATCCCACAGACCCGCCAGCAGCCTAGCAAGCGCTCCCTCCGACTGCGCAACGAGACGATCGTCGCTGAAGAGTATCAGGAGGTCGACATCTGAATGGGGGAAAAGCTGTGACCGGCCGTAACCACCCACAGCAACAGCAGCGATGTCGTCTTTCTCGGCTTCGGGGAAACACTCTGAGAAGCTGCGCGCGACGATACGGTCAACTTCACCACTGCGAGCTGACACGTAGGCGAGGCCGTTATTATCGGAAAAGAACCGCTTCTTCTTCAGATCCCATCCGCGCATTGCCAGGGATATCGAATCCGGCAATGTGATCCGCTCCTCTAGAGAGCGTCTCCGCCCGTTTCATGGTTGCGGATCCGAACCGCTTCCTGCGTCGGGCAGACAAAGACTTTGCCATCTCCGATCCTACCTGTCCGAGCCGCCGTGACAATCGCATCGACCACCTCTTCTACACGCTCGTCCATTACGACCGTCTCGAGCTTCACCTTGGGCAGCAAATCAATCTCGTATTCCTGCCCGCGGTAGATTCCCTTGTGCCCTTTCTGACGGCCATGACCACGAATGTCGTAGATCGTCATGCCATAGATGCCGATCTCGCTCAGAGCAGCACGCACGCCATCGAGCTTGAAAGGTTGAATGATTGCCTCAACCCTCTTCATCGAAAGAACCATTGCGGCCGTGCTTCCCTTCCCCCGAAACCAACTCGGCACCCAAGCAAGATCCGCAAACGCCGACGCATCCAACTCCGTGTCACCACGGGCAAACCGGCATTGTTGAACGTCAAAGAGAACGAATGACCGACTTAGCCGGATGTAAGGCAATGCTATCACAGTGCCCTGCAGACCGGATGAGCAACCCGGCGCATGAAATATTTCAAGCGGAGGCCTCGTCGAGCCTGGTTCTCTTATCAAGACAGCGGTTCAGTGTCCTCTTTTGCCCTCATGGCTAGGAACGGGAGTTGACGGTGCAGATCATCGGCCGTCGTCCATAGCACCGAATCGCAGATCTGCTCATCGCCGCACCATGACGGTGGGATTCTATAATGGGCGCTGCGATGAAGTTCGGTGTAAACACGATGATCTGGTCTGGGGCATTCGACTCCTCGATCCCCCTGGACAAGATCAAGCAAGCGGGCCTCGACGGGATCGAGATCCCTGTCTTCGATGCAAAGGACGTAGATGTAGCCGTGCTCAAGCGGGTGCTGAGCGACTCTGACCTTGAATGCACGTTCTGTTCCGTCAATCCGCCGGGTAAGAATCCCATCAGCGAGGACGCGGCCGTTCGCGCGGAGAGCCTCGAGCATTGGAAGCAGGTGGTCGCCACCGCAGGCGAGGCCGGTGTGCAGTTGATCGCAGGGCCGACCTATTCTCCGGTGGGCCATTTGCCGGGACGCCGCCGAAACGACGACGAATGGAAGTGGGGCGTTGACTTCCATCGGCAGCTCGATACTGCTTTGCAGGACGCCGGCGCTGAACTTGCGATCGAGCCCTTGAACCGCTTCGAAACGTATTTTCTGAACACGGCCGAAGACACGGTACGCTTTGTCGACGAAATCGGCAGTCCGCGGATCGGCATCCTCTTCGACACGTTTCATTCGAACATCGAAGAGAAAAGCATCCCGCAGGGATACCAGATGTGCGGCTCAAGGCTCAAGCACGTCCATGCCTGTGAGAATGATCGAGGCGTGCCCGGCACGGGGCACGTGGACTGGACTTCGGTTCTCGGGACCTTGCGACAGATCGGCTACGATGGTTGGCTCACGATCGAGTCGTTCAATGGGACGATTCCTCAACTAGCCGCGGCGACGGCGATTTGGCGGGACTTGGCGGAATCAATGGATGACATCGCTTTCGAGGGAGCGGCCTTCCTCAAGCGCGCATGGGAAAAAGAGAGTCAGGCATGAAGCTTGAGGGGCGCGTAGCGATCGTCACGGGGGCCGGCACGGGCATGGGCCAGGCGATTGCGGAACTTTTCGCGGCGGAAGGGGCGAAGGTCCTCGTCAACTACAGGGTTTCCAAGGCCGAGGCAGAAGAGGTCGTGGCGAAGATCCGGGACTTCGGAGGTGACGCGGTCACCCATCAAGCCGACGTCTCACAGGACGCCGAGGCGCGTTCGATGATGCAAGCCGTCGACGAACGCTGGGGCCGCTTGGACACTCTCGTGAACAATGCCGGGTGGAGTAAAGTCACTCCTCACCATCAATTGGAAGAGCTCACCGACGAGATCTGGGAACGCACGCTGAACACCAACCTCCGTGGCGCATTCTATTGCTCAAGGGCGGCAGCTCCCCTTCTACGAAGGCAACCGGGGGCATCGATTATCAACAACACCTCCGCATCGGCGTGGCATGCGACAGGCAGTTCGATCGTCTATGCGGCATCGAAAGCGGCGATGGTGAACATGACGAAGTCTTTGGCGCGGGTTTTTGCCCCGGAAGTTCGCGTCAACGCAATTGCACCCGGTCTCGTACGTACGCGCTTCGCCGGCTGGCCGGATTCAACTTTCGAGGAAGGTCCGAAGGTCACGCCGCTGCGACGCATCTCCACGGTCGAAGAAGTAGCAAAAGTCTGTTTGTTTCTTGCCGCGGATGCCACCGCGATTACCGCAGAAACGATCTTGATCGACGGCGGCAAAACACAATTGGGCTGAGGGTTGCCGATCAGCGCCACGGCCTCCCGTATTGTTTGAATCTGCTATGCTGCTCATTCCACCTACGGACCTGCTCCCACAGTGCCCCGTCAGCTGGAGGACCTCTTGGACGAGCCGACACTGAAAATCACCGACTCGCGGACATCAAAAGACTACGAAGCGCCGATCCAGAATGCCACGATCCGGGCGATGGATCTTCGCCAGATCAAGGAAGACTCGAACGAGTTCGGGATGTTGTCCTACGATCCGGGCTATACGAACACTGCGTCTTGCACCAGCCGGATCACATACATCGATGGTGAGAAAGGCATTCTGCGATATCACGGTTTTCCTATCGAAAGCCTGGCTGAAAATTGCATGTACACCGAGGTAGCCTATCTGCTGCTGCACGGTGAGTTGCCGACCACCTCGGAATTGCGCAACTGGAACGAAGAAATCAACCATCACACGATGGTTCACGAAAACATCAAGAAATTCGTCGACGGTTTTCTCTACGATGCGCACCCGATGGGGATACTGGTCAGTTCCGTGGCCGCGCTGTCGACGTTCTACCCCGACGCGAAGCGTATCGAGAGCCGTTCGAACCGAAGGTTGCAACAACTGCGGCTGATCAGCAAGATACCTACTCTGGCGGCATACGCTTTTCGGCACAGCCTGGGACTACCGTACGCCTACCCCGACAATGACTTGACCTATACAGAGAACTTCATGAACATGCTCTGGAAGCGTACTGAGCTACGCTACAAGTCGAGTCCGGTGCTCGCCAAGGCCCTCGACGTGCTGTTCATCCTGCATGCCGATCATGAGCAGAACTGCAGCACGAGCACGATGCGTACCGTTTCCAGCGCGAACTCCGATCCCTATGTAGCGACGGCGGCGGCATCGGGCGCACTCTACGGGCCTTTGCATGGCGGTGCGAACGAGGCCGTCTTACAGATGCTGGATGAGATCGGCTCGGCTAAGAACATTCCTGAGTTCATTAACCGCGTCAAGGCGGGCGAAGTGCGCCTGATGGGGTTTGGGCACCGCGTCTACAAGAGCTACGACCCGCGCGCCCGGATCATCCGTCAAGTGGCCGACGAAGTCTTCGAGGTGACGGGCCGGAGTCCGAAGATCGATCTCGCGAAGGAACTCGAGCGCATCGCTCTCGAAGACGACTACTTCGTCAAGCGGAAACTGTACCCGAACGTCGATTTCTATTCAGGCATTATTTATGAGGCGATGGGCTTTCGACCCGAGATGTTCACCGTGCTATTCGCGATTCCTCGAACGTCCGGTTGGCTGGCGCATTGGGAAGAGTTGATGCTCGACCCGGAACGCCGTATTGCCCGGCCCCGTCAAGTCTACCTCGGTCCCGAAGAGCGCGAATTCGTGCCGATCGACAAGCGCTTGGGAGAGGCACAAAAAGCCCACAACTGACCTGAAACATCCTCCTGATCAAGCGGCGTTGATACCGGCCCAGATGTTTTCAGCTTGAAAGATCCGCGCACGGGCGGAGGAAAAACTAGCCGGGTTTCACTCCCCTCGCAGAACGGCGAGCGGCTTCTTTCCCAGGATTTGAAAACTGGCCAGCCAGCCGGCGAGGTTGGCGAGAACGGCCGTACCGGTAATCGCAGCCAAGTGAGGCCAAGGATCAAACTCGAAGCGCACATCGAGCAATTGTTCCAGGAGCAAGCCGGTAAAAACCGTTGCCAACAAACTGCCCATCAGGCCCGCACTCAGCCCCAGAATCAGGAACTCCACCGAGAAGATGCTTGTCACGCGCGCCCGAGTCGCTCCGAGAGTCTTGAGAATGGCCGTCTCGCGCACTCGCCGCAGCCTTGTCGCAATCACGCTGGATGCCAGGATCACGATCCCCGCCAAGATGGTGAACGCCGAAACGAATCGGATGACCAGTGCGATTTGATCCACGATTTCCTGAACGATTCGCAATACGTCTGCGATGCTGATGATGGTCACGCTGGGGAATTTCTCAAAGGCGACCCGCTGCAGCTCAGGTGCTTGCTCGGGCGCGACACGAGCCGAACCGTAGATGACGGACGGTACGTCACTCAATGCATTGGGGGAAAGAATAAATCCGAAGCGTGAACCGGGGCGGATCGCTTCGGCGCGATGCAACGCCACAACCTTGGCGCGCACCGGCCCGCTCCCAACTATCCACTCGAGCTCCGAGCCGACTTGGATGCCGAGCATCTTGGCCGTCGACTCGCGTGCGGAGACGAGAAACTCCTCGGGAGTTCCCTCCCACCAGCTACCCTCGATGACTTCCAGATAATCGGGTTTCTCCAGTCGCCACGTCAGGTTGCGCGTTGCGCGGTAGGTGCGGCCTCGTCTGCGGTCGTAGACTTGCTCCAGCGGCAATCCATCGATCGACACGAGCCGCGCCGCCATCGAGGGCACGAGGTCGACCTCGCCTTCGACGCCCGGATGATGCGTGATCCATTCCTCCAGTTCATCCCGATCGGTGTGGGTAATATTCGTCATGAAGAGGTTGGGCATGTCCGGTGGTGCACTGAGGGCAAGTTGACCGACGACCGAGGCCTGCAAGATATACACCGTCAACGTAAACATCACTCCAATGCCGAGAGCGACTAGCACAACGTTGGCATGGACCCCGGGGCGATGTAGATTCGCTACGCCATGCCGCCACGAAGGCGACAACTTGTGCGGCAACAAGCGGGGGACGGCCTTGAGAAAACGCATCAGCAGCCGCGCGACGAGGTTGAGCGCCAGTAGACCGACAAGCAGCCCACCCGCGAACCACGCGCCGACTTCGAGCGACTCGCTCAACCAAGCGGCAACCGCTATCATCAAAGCGACAATCAGTAACCCAACCCGGAGCACGGTCCCACGTTTTGCTCGGGCGTCGGGCGGTTCCATATCCCGCCGAAAGAGAATCGCAGGGCGGATCTCGCGCACCCCAAGCAGCGTCGGGAGCGTAAACAGCAGCGTCGTCAACACTCCGATCGCCAAGGCTTGGACAGCCACAACCGGCTGCCATTCCAGCCCTGCCGGAACCGGTATGTAATCGGGCAGGAACGATGGAAACCCGACCTGGATCAGCCACCCGAACAGAACCCCGGCCAAACTCCCCGCCAACCCCAGGGCGATCGTCTGCACCATGAAGATGCGTATGACCTGCGAAGAACGTGCTCCGATGCACTTGAAGATCGCAATCGTATCGAGCTTCTGTTGCAGATGCGAATACATCGCCATCGCAACGCCGAGCGCACCCACGATGAGAGCAACGAGGCTGACCAGACTGAGGAAGTTCGTCGCGCGGTCCAACCCGCGGCGAATCGTCGGGTGAGTTTCGCGATAATCCGTAATGTAGGCGCCCTCGAAAACAGCCCGCAATTCCTTGCGCGCCTTTTCAATCGAGATTCCCTCGGGCGGCAGCTTGAACAGATAGCGCTGCGACGCACGGCTGCCTGGACGAATGAGACCACTGCGGTCAAGCGCTTCCCGGCTGAGCATCATGCGCGGACCGACATTGAATGATCCGGTCATGCGGTCGGGCTCAACCCGAACGACTGCAGCAACACGAAACGTCCCGTCTCCCAGCCGAACTTCATCGCCGATTTCTATACCGAGACGAAAGAGCAAGTCTGGCGACGCGGTTACCGTATCCTCGGTCAAGGCTCCGTTCAGAGGACCCGGTGGGTCCAGTTCAATCTTGCCGTAGAACGGATACTTTCCGGGGTCAACCACCTTGACCACCACCAGAAAAGGCCGCCCGGACGCCTCAGACGACATGGCCGACACGGTTTCGGTCACCCAAGTGCTCTCGACGCCGCGCTCGTTGAGGCTCGAGAGAATCGCTTCCTCCTCCTCGGTCGCCATGTGAAATTCACGAACAGCCAGATCAGCCGCCATGAGCGTTCGAGCATCGCGCAGCAGCATCGTGCGGAACGCCCCGCTGAAACCGCGAACTCCGGCGAGGGCTCCGACACCCATCGCCACTGCGAGCGCGATAAAGAAGAACTTGCCAGGGGATGTCCTTGCGTCGCGCCAAGCAAGACGAAAAGCAGTCTTCCAGGGGAAAGGGACGGTCATTTCAGATTGCCTGGGCAGGCGTCAGACGAGCGATTCATCGGAGGCAATGCGCCCGTCGTGAAGAGTGACCAGACGATCAGCGCGTGCGGCCAACTCTCGGTTGTGCGTGACGAGCACGAGGGTTGTGCCCTCGGAGCGGTTCAACTCGTCCAGTATGTCGAGCACGTGTTTACCGTTCGCACTGTCGAGATTGCCCGTGGGCTCGTCAGCCAATATGAGTGGGGGCCGGCCGACGAAGGCTCGGGCGAGCGCCACACGTTGTTGCTCACCCCCGGAAAGCTGCACAGGATAGTGGTCGAAACGGTCGGCGAGGCCGACTCGTTCCAACAGTCCACGAGCTCGCTCAGCGCCCGCGAAACCGTCCCCGGCCAAGTCCAACGGCAACAACACATTCTCTTCCGCGGTCAGCGTGGGAACCAGTTGGTAGGACTGGAAAACAAAGCCAATCTTGCGCCCACGCAATACGGCCATATCGTCTTCGGCGAGATCCTGGATCTCCTGTCCGTCAAGAACGACCTTCCCGGCTGAAGGGGTATCGAGCCCCGCGAGAAGGCCCAGCAGGGTGCTCTTGCCGCTCCCCGAAGGCCCCATGACCGCAACGAATTGACCTCGTTCGACAGCAAAGCTGATGCCCCGAAGGATGTCCACTCGGTGGGTGCCGCTATGGATGCTCTTCAGCAACCCTCGAACCTCCAGTATCGGCTTGTCAATCGACATAGCGGCGTCGCGAAAGATTATTATTGCAGCAAGTGCGCCGTACCTTCCTGATCATCGTTTCGTTGCTCCTGCTCGGATGCGATTCCCCTCAAACGGGCAGCGAGTCAGCCGGACAGCCACCGGGAGGACCTCCACAAGGCCGCGATACCACTCCAGTCCGACAAGGGGTCATCGTCGCTTTCGGTGACAGCTTGACCGCCGGTTTCGGGGTGGGCACGGGAAGCAGCTACCCCGATTTCTTGCGACGGGAACTCGACAAACGCGGCTATGCCTATCACGTCATCAACGAAGGGGTCAGCGGCGACACCACTGACATGGGTCTCGCGCGGATCGAGATCGTCACGTCGTGGAAACCCGATTTTGTGATCGTCGCGTTCGGAGGGAACGATGGGCTCCGCGTGTTGGCGATCGATCGCATGAAGTCCAATCTCCGCCGGATGATCACCGAGCTGCAGAAGGGCGGAGCACAGGTCATCCTCTCGGGGATGAAACTGCCGCCGAACTACGGCGCGGAGTACCGCGAGTCTTTCGAGCAGGCTTTTGCCGACCTTGCCGAGGAGTTGAAGCTCCCTTTTCTGCCGTTCTTGATGGAGGGAGTAGGCGGCGTCCCGCACCTGATGCAGGACGATGGCTTACACCCGACAGCGGAGGGCAACGAGCGTATGGCGTTGAACGTGCTCGAAGTGCTCGAACCGCTCCTGGTTACACCCACAGAGACGGCTGCGGCGCCGTCATCCTGACCTGCATTTTCTCGTGACCCGAGGGTCATTCCCTGACAGACCCGCTATCAGCGCGAGGGGACGGCAATCATGTCCAACGTGATCGTACGCCCCGCAAAGCCGCTCCCCACAACGAGCGCCTTTGATGCGGCGGGCGGCCGCTGGGGGTCATAGTATTCCGGACGGATCTCGTTGAGTTGCCTGCTCAGGTCGTCGTTCACCGGATAGTAGGTCGCCTTGGCAAGGTGGTCGAGGTCAGTACCCGTCTCGCTGAGGATTTCTTTCATCGATGCGAAGATCTCATGGATCTGCTCGACGCCGTCAGCTCCTTCGCTACCCCAAAGACCAGAGATATAGATCGTAGTGGGGTGGTAGACCCTGGCGATGCGACTGAACACCGGGGAGACACGCTCACCAGGGGGCGACAGATATTCGATTGGCATGGACTGCAACCCGTTGGGAGAGGTTGCGATCACTTCGATCTCAATGGGGTTGTTGTTCGTCCATTCGATAAAGGCCATCGGCGGCGCTTTGCCGTCAAAGAACTTGATGAGCTGGTCTTCAGCGCCGCCCATCTCAGAGATCGGCTTCATGAAACTCTTGACGTGAACGATGTGTTCGATCCCGAGCCCCAGAAATGCCAGCGTGTCTTTGATCTCCAGCATCGTTGCGTGAGTGGCTTCGGCGACCGTATCCTTGCGGGCGGCGCGCCCGGCAACGTAAACGCGCGTACCGGTGGGGAGCACCCCAACATGATGTGCGCCCCCCTTTTCGGCCAGAGCAGAGCTGTTGCGGAGGGCGACGACCCCGGCTCCAGGATCTTCTGACGCGGTTGCTACGGCGTCCATTGCGACGAGCGCCGAGGTGTTCATCAATGCGCTTTCGGCTAAGCAGACGGCCGGCCGGGCGCCTTCGCCGAATCTCTCGACGATGACAGCCTTGACGGGCTCAACTACATCCGAACCAGAAACGTAGACGTTCAGTTTCACAACTTGTTGAAGCGAGCTTCCCACTGCTTCTAGCGCCTTGTCGATGCTATCGAGCACCTCGTCCGTCTGCTCGCCGGCATCATCACTGTCGATCGGAAAAAACTGAGCCGTATGTGCGAGCGCTGCCCCTGAGGCGATCACGGCGTTCGCCCCGCCGGTCAACTCGTTGACGCCGACGTAACGGACCTCGGGAACAGACGTTTCAGGGGCAGAGGATTCAGGCTCTCCGCAGCCCCAGCAATAAAGCGTCGCAATCAGAAAGAAAGCGCTTTGTCGCACAGTTCTTGATGTCGTCATGGGTTCATCTCTGAGCTGAACAAGTCTCAGGTCAAGGCATGCTTCTTGACAAGTTGTTCCGTTACTTCGGTTCCGAAACCCGGCTTCTCCGACGGCCTGTAGAAACCGTTTTCGAATGTGGCTGTCATGGCCTCCATCAATTCCGTGCCGTTGTCACCGGTGCCGAAGCTTTCCGCCCAGCGGCAATGCGGCGAAGACAGCGCCAGAGGCAGTCCATAGAGACTGCCGCCACGATGCGGGATGAATTCCAAGTGGTGCTCCGCCGCCATAGCAGCGATCCGCCGCAGCGACGTGACGCCGCCGCACCAGCTTACATCGGGCTGAACGATCTCGACCGCCTTGTGCCGGATGAGATCGGCAAAACCGAAGCGCGTATATTCATGCTCGCCGCTGGCGATCTTCGCGCTTTTCACTTCCCGCACCAGCTCAGCATAGCCGGGGACGTTATCCGGGGAGAGCGGCTCCTCGATCCAGAAGAGGTTCACTTCTTCAAGCCGCCTCGCCATCTCGATCGTGTAGTCGACCTCGTCCCAACGCGAGCCGCAATCGATCATGAGCGATTTTTCGAGCCCAATGGTCTCTCGGGCCTTCGTCAGCAATTCAACGACGCGGAGCTTGCCGGCCTCGCCTTCGGACAGGCCATCGCGAATCGGAATCTTGAAATGACGGAAACCATTGTCGAGCGCCTTCTCCAAGTTGAAGCCCGTCGCATAGGAGGCGATTCGTTCCTTGTTCGTCCCGCCGAGCAGACGGTAGACCGGTTGACCCGCCTGTTTGCCGAGGATGTCCCACAGCGCATTGTCGACGCCGCTCAAAGCCATCACA
>MKWU01004702.1_pt1 | contig 15741 bp, 10 predicted proteins | sample 809101 | NCBI WGS metagenome assembly MKWU01 (sample SAMN05860141, study PRJNA318959) | sponge metagenome | host: Aplysina aerophoba | place: Slovenia: Piran, Adriatic Sea, Gulf of Piran | collected 2013-05-07 | reverse complement strand
CGCTTGCCAATGCAGAGGAAGTGCGGATTGCGGGATTCGGGACCCTGGACACCAGAAGCAGGCCGGCCACTACCGGACGCAACGCGAGGACCGGAGAGGCGGTCAAGGCAGGGAAGACGCGCAAGGATGCCGTCAATGCAGGTGTCGGGTCATAATGCTGCAACGCCAACCGGGCGTTTCCGGCGAGCACTCAGCCCGCCCGCATGTGGAACTCGGCCGATTGCTATGCAATGTTCGACACTACGCGAGCTACCGGGCTGACGCCGGGAGAAGCAAAGGCAGCTGGTGTGGCCCATTTCAAACTTGCCGAGACCATGACCCAATTCTCTAGTCTGCCGACGGTCCCCGCAGAGACCCGCCGAACACTGAGGCAAAGATTCCATCGTTGCATTCCTGCAACGTACGTCCATCCGGCTGAGCAAAGGGGGTCCACAAACGTTACAGATGAACTATTCCTGCAGCTCCTCTCGAATCTGACTGTCGAATATGCCGCTACGCTTGAACAAGCTCATACCATTTACAGCGAAGCTCAATGGCATGATTCTACAGAAGCGAGCTTCGATGACCTAATAGATAAAGGTTGGATTCAAGTCATTTGGGGAAGAATATCAATACCGATTGACGTAGCAATAGTCGCTCGGAATAGCTCTTCAGATCTCATGCCTTCATATATTGCTCTGGTAGAACAGAGATTTTTTACGTCGAATGTCTGGAGCCCGGACGTATCCAAGGACACACTCCTTACTGACCTAGTCAACAGAATCGATTCCGGTTACTTAAGAATAGACGACATTTATTGTCAAACTCCCAGCTGGGTGGCTGCACGCCTTTGGGATCGCTCGTACTCAATGACTTCGGAACCTTCCCAGGCCCTCCGTCTCTGGGTAGATCGGTGGAACCTACTTGGCTCTCCCGACATAGAGATCGCAAGAGCATGGAATGAACCAGCCCGCACTGCTTTTCGCGATTCCATCTTTTGTGCATTAGCCGAAGATAATGGAATTTGCACGTTTGAGGATTTTCGAAACGAATTGATACATCGCGTGACACTAACTACCGGGCGCGCCCTCGCGTCGTCCGACGATTATGTTCCAAGTCTTCCGGTTAGTCTGATTGAGCGCCCTCTTTGGCTTCGAAATCCATCTATTGAACGGTTGGTCGACGAAAAATATCTTCAACTTAAGGAATATGCCCACTTGATTTATCTGTTAGAAGCAGAGATCACGAACACCGAGTGTTCTAGTGCCCCGCATCCTACGTTTCTTCGACTCGCCGATTTAGCTCTGGATCGCGCGCCGGTCTTCTTGATTCTTCTTATGCATGCGCAACGCAATCCATCTCTCATAGTGGAATTGCTTCTGCATCCGCCAACTTCGGCAGTAGCGTGCTTGTTAGTTGCGCAATGGCAAGCGCCCACAAGTGCCTGGGATCGGGCGCTCCTTGATAAGGATAATCAGTCAAACAGATTGATCGCATTTTCTGATGCTGTTTCGGTTCTCCAATATCATCTCAATAAAGAGAATATCCATACGCGCGAAGTCGCCCTTCTTCTTCGCTGGTTGCACGATAGTGTGCGAATAAATGCGGGGGACCGGAAGACGAGTTTTGAAGAAATGCTCGCGAGGTTCTCAACTGAGCTGGTCCGTCTGTCACAATCAACGATAAGTAATATTATTGAAATATTGTTAGAAGACGCGGCACCCTTGCGTTTGGGGGCAGCTAACTTCCACGCCGCTTTGGATGCAATCTCTGTCGGTCGCCTCGCCGACGAGATCGATCCAATACCTTTGGCCCAGGGTTACTTGACTTCCTTTGCTACAGACGAAGGAATGTTGTCGGCGGCTGGAGTTACGCCCCGCATGGCAGTAGCTTTGCATACGCTTGCTAAGCGAATGCCGGAGGAGGTCTACCATAACATCTTGTCGCCTGTGAATATCATTGCGCGACTATCCGCTTGCACGGAGGAAAACCAGTTTACTCTTGTGCGCGCGATTGGTCAGGCCATTAGAATTCACATTAGGATATTGTGTCGAATGGTCATCGGATTGTCGACGAAAGCGCCGGAAGTAATATTTGATGCCCTGACCTCGGCTATTCGCACGGGAGCAGTAACGGACTTGGAGGCAGGCAGAGTTGGTGCGTTTTCGCCAAACTTTGAATCACGAAGCTTTTTTGAGTCTCAGGATCGGACGATTGCGGCAGATATGGGAGGAGCGTTGTCGGCGATCGCTGAATCAGACACGAACGGGCTAGCAGACGCGATACTAGAGACCGATGAACCAACGGTCCTTGCGGAACTCCTTGTTTATTGCCCAATTGCGGTCCAAAAACGTATCAGAGATCGGGTCACCGAGATTGCGCCCGACGATGCAGCGCCGATCTATTCGCTCGATGAGGTGCAAGTGCGCATAGACGCTCTTCTGGCGGCGGGGCTCGGAGAGATTGCCGAGGACTATCTTCGGGACGAAATGGATCTGCGTACTTGGGGCAAGGTACCGGGGCGAAGGAGTGTTCGCTTTCGGCAATCTCTTCGTGCAAAGTTGCTGAGGGAGGATTGGAGAGGAATCAACGGGGCAGAACTACCTGAAGATCTATCTCCCTCGGAGCAGGAGACCGCACGGGAGACGCTAGCGTTCTATCAGGCGGTGGCAGCTCTCAATAATCCTGCGGCCGAGCGAAGCGAAGCAGTGGAGCTGTTTTCGCGGCTGCACAGACGAAGCGGTGATGTCGCCGCGTATGCTATCAATCTGTTCCTATCACATATCGGAAGGGTACTTGAAGACGGCTTGTTTGAAATACTAGACGACCATCGAACCGTTGAAGCGGAGAATGTATTAGCGGACGGCGAGATCAATTTGCAAAAGATACGAGGATTGAGCAAAGCAGACGCTGAAGTTTATGCGTGCTATAGGGCACTGTTGTTACTTGCGCTTGGGAAGGCTGCACAGGCGCACGAGATCCTGAATTCGATCGAATCAGTACAACTTAGGGATACGGCTATTGCTTTTGACTCTGTGGCGGTGACCCGACTGGGCCGCCAGCCGGAAGCAGTGGTAATGCTAAATGTGGCGACACGAACGTTTGGGGAAACACGCCATTTGCACGCGGCAAAAGCTTACATTGAAAGCGGATCGGGAACATTTCAAGTTTTGGGGGTTACACCGGATGATCAGTTAATCCCTGCCACGAAAGAAGCGCTAACTCGGTTGAGGCAAATGGATCCACTTCAGCAGGCGCAGGTATTAAGTCCGTGGAGCGACCCGTTTGAAAGACTGGTAACGGATCTAATCGTCTCGGCAACGTCAAGTGTAGAGAACCTAGTTCCGGCAATGCGAAATTTGGCGCTCGATTCATATGAGGATGACATTACGGCACTCGTTCGGGAACTGCTGACAGGTCAGTTGGAGTTACTTGATTGGCATGTGGCAGATCACTCCCGCGAGGGCTGGAGCGCTCGGGGTAATCCTGGTAAACCAGATCTGGTTCTTCGCCGCGGGAGCACGACCCTGTCTGCCGCGGAAGCAGTGGTATGCAGAGATGCGATTAGGGAGGATAATCTCCGAACTCATTTTCACAAGCTATTTGGGTACTCTTCGTGCAGCGTAAACTTCTTGCTTACATATACTTTTCGAGATGTTTCAGAAACCCTGCGCCGTCTTCGCTTGGTTGCGGAGAGCAACACGCCAGAGGGTTTCAAGTGTGTGGATGTTGTGGACCTTGCCACAAGTGGTTCTGCACCTCGGGGATTTTATGGCATATATTCAAATGGTATGGGGCCCATTAGAGTCGTGTTTCTTGTCTTAGATTTGAAACAAAATGAACGCCGTACGGCGGCAGCAAGTGCAGTAGAGCGACCCGTCTAGGGAAATACGGGGGGTTTGTACGGAAACGGAAATGTGGCATCGAGAACGTGGCTTTGGGGCGGGCCTGGGGGAGCCTGGGTCAAGGGGACTGCAACGTTGATACCTATTGAAGCGGGCTAGTCGGACGGACAAGTGAGGGGGAGTCAATTGATCTGTGCACCGTTCAATCGAATGAACCATGCTCCTGGCGAAGTGACGCCTATGAGACGTTGGGCTGTCGTTTCGTCGAGTACCAACAAGGGGCGATGGGACAGGCTGGGATCACCGACGGGTGCCTATACAACTGGGTACCTTGGCTGCTGCGAGGAAACAAGGCCTTGATTGGTGTGCGTTCCTGGACCTCGCCAAGACTCGAGGTTGGAGCGAAGGGTTCTCGTCGGATTGCTTCGACTGGATGGACTGGGGGACGACACATAGTCAACCCAGCGGTGCAAGGCGAACATTTGCCGCGCCGAGTCCCTAGTAGGGCGAAGGGGAATGCTTGAAGCCAGCGGCAACCGATGAAGACCGCACGGGCTGGGCCCGGCGTGATGCCGAAGGGAGACCTTGCAGTAATGTATCCTCCGCCTGTGTTGCGTGAGGAACGCGGGCGTGGTTCGGCCGCCTCGGCGGCCGGCCCTATGAACAGTGTTCGATCAGAAATTCTGGATGGTGTACTGAGTCCGCAGGTTAATCCGAGCTGGGAATAGAGACATCGATGACGCGAATTCCAATTCTTGGTCTCTCGTCGGCAGACAGGGTCGACAACAAGCGGTCTTCCAGTTCAAGGGAAGTAACCACCGGTGACCCCATCACCGGTGGCGTGGGTCGGCAGTCTTCCGTGTCTCCGAACCAGAATACAAGATAGATGCCATGCCCGTCGGTTCCGGGATCGACGGTGTAGCGGGCAATCAACTGTGATCGAACAGCACTCCAGAGATCACGATGGCAGCTTCTCTTGATCTCCACGGGAACATTGAAATGAGCAAAGGAAACACGAATGTCTGCCCGTTTGTCGTTTGCGTAACGCCCTTCCGGCTGGACTTCGATACCGAGTCGCATCAACCTGTTCCGCAGATCCGATAATAGTGCATCTCGGCAGGCGTCTTCCGGGCGAGGATTCTGTGGGCGGTTGTGATGATCCACATTCCAGTGTTGCTTCCAGTCGGACGTATTGCCGTCGCGAATGGTGCGTGCAATCTCGTTCAGGTGTTCCAGGATCAACGCCGCGAGGTCGGCAACGTTTGCAGGTGCGCCGCCAGCGAGCGTTTCGAGAACCTGAGCGACATCGCCATAGGCGAATTCGGCTTCGCGACGGGCTGCTTCTTGCCGGTAGGTGGCGTCCATGAGAAGGGAACGCCAGGGACGCAGATCGTCGTCGGACGACAAGGCCTCAAGGGCGCGCGAAGCGTCTTGCGTCGAGATGCTCGCCAGGTGCTCTATGCAGTCTCGGACCCGATCGGCAGCGTTCATTTCCGGTGTCACCATGACGCCTTCATCGGACTCGTCGCCAAGAGAGTATGGCCGGCAGGAGGCGCCGATGAGCCGGATCAGAAGCCGAAGCGCAGGCGCGCTCCGGCGGCACTTCAGATCGGGTGAGATGCCGAACTGCCTGGTCACCGCGTCCGCCAGGAAACGGATGCGGCGCTCCTTGCCAGCGGCATACGATTCCAGCCGACCGACGTAGGATTCCGGTGCGATGCACAAGCCTGCAACCAACCAGTGGACGCGCTGCGCCACGCTCATTCGGTGCTCGGCGCGCTTCTCGTTGATCAATGCCAGAAGCGGATCGATGTCACAGTAGCGCCTGGCGGCAAGTAGCAGGTGGTTCAGGCTCGACAACTGCCCGGATGCACAACGCACTGGGAATTGCCTGAGTAGAGGCATCGTGGCCAGGCGGGCGATGGGGGCATGGTCCGGAGAATGTGCCAATTCATGGATGCCCGCGGGAGATTCCGCGCCCCTGCGCAGTTTCGATAGAACGGAACGTACGAGCACATTGGCGGCGACCTCGGGGCGATTGGAAAGCGTCCAGGCAAACCAGGGCGGCGGCCTGTCGGCAGGATGCCGTGCAGTGGGCCACATTGGCACGGTGTAGTGAACCGCCAGGGCAAGCCGCAAGCGCCGGTAATCTATGTGGATCTCGCCGGATGGCGCAGTCTTCGCCATCTCCTCCAGGCCCGCCATGAATGGCAGCGCGAGATAGTGCGTCCGATTCGCGATTCCGAGGCGTATGACCTTCGTATCCGAAGGCAAGTCACTCCGGTCGATGGTCTTGCGAAACCCGGACAGAACGGCATCGACCAAGCTTTCGTCACCGGCCAAGAGAGCGTTCAGCCTGTCTCTCGGTGAATTGCCCTGAACGTTGAGGTATCCACCGAAATATACCTTGGCGAGTTCGTGCAGAAGCTGGGGCCTTGCCGTGTTTCCGCGCAGTTCGTCCGCGTGCGGCTTTACGTGGTCGCGCCAATCTGGACCCTCGGTCCGTGACCGCGCCTGTGCGCGGGGTTTGGAGGCGTCCCTGTCAGAAGTTGGGGCTTCAAGCTCAACCATTCTCCTGTCAAATGCGTCGTTGAGACCGACGAAGCCGATCAGGCGTTTCGATACAGCCTCGCGGGAAAGACCCTCATCGCAACGGCTGTAATGCAGGCATTCCGCAACTTCAGCGATGAGCCACTCGGCGGTGATCCGATTCTTGGCAGCGACCGCCTGGTCCAGGCACCACAGTCCGAAATCCCGGGGCCGCGCGACCCCCAGGAGCCTGCGATGCTCTTCTTCGCGCATGCAGTTGTAGAACCGGTAGGATTCGGTGCAGTCAGGCCGTTCACCGCAATGCTGCAGGCTCATTTCCAGCAGGGTCTTCCACGCGGCGGCGTGGCTTTCAAGCCACCTGCGAATCTCTCGCGATTCCTCGCGGCCGATATCTGGATCGTACGTCCAGTCGCCTGCCTTTGCGGCTGGTTCCAACCAATGGAACAGCCGGGTCAAGTCCACCTCATCCCCCGGTAGACGAAGAAACCGGGCCAACAGGTTCGTGGGCAGCCAGCGAATGAAGAAAGCGGGAAGGCCGTGTGGCCTCTCATCCGCGAGCAATTTGTCGTAGCGTTCGACGACTTGGTCGAGCAGCACGGCGAGCTGGGTTCTTGTCGATCTCTTTGGAAGTTGTCCAGACCAGAAATATTCGTATTCGGGGCTGTAGTTGGGTCTTTGCGGCATCCTGAGATATTGTACGATCTCCGATTCCGATATCGCTGCAGGGTAAAGCGTGGACAGCAGACAGCCGAGCAGAGCGTCGCCGGAATCCGCCACCCTGTCGGCATAGACGTCAGCGGCCAGCTCTTTCAGCTCGGTGAGCGCCTCGGCGTCATTCCGGTGGTGCCGCACGAACACGTCTACGGCGCGATCCCGAATCCTCGGCCACCTTGTATCATCACGGATTAGCTCTTTCAGCGGAGCGGCAAGCTCTGGAAGTGGCTCACCATGCCGGAGGGCTTCGAGCAGGATAACGATGAAGGATTGCCAGGAGTCCTCCCGCGTGGGAGCGGTCAGGATTTCGCGGACGTGGTTCTCCATGTCGGAGGAGACAAGGTCGCCGAGCCGTGAATCCAGCTGGAGCGTAGTGATCAGGCGGGGGTTTGCAGCAGTCTGCCGTTCGATGCCATCCAGAAGCAGGCGCTTTTCTTCCGGCGCGAAGTGTCGGGCGTCTCCGTAAAGGACGATGCCAAGAGGATCGCGCGGGATCACCTCCGCTCGGCTGGATTTGCTGTGTGCCGCGAGCCATGCGGAAAGGCCCCGCAGTTCGGAGACCACCACGCCATCGTATCCGGTGATTAGAGCGAGAATGCGCCCGACCGGCAGCCCGTTCTCGACAAGAGCGGCCAAGTATCTGGCGGCGAGAAACTCCGCAACCTGCCGGTGAACGGGACCCGTTCGCCGCTCTGTGGGAGATTCGAACAGCTTGGATTGCAGGCTGCAGCGAAGAACCTCCCGCTCTGTTCCCTGTAGCCGATCAAGTTCGAGGAAACGCTGATCGCTCTCCGCGCCCGGCAGTGCGTACCCGGCGGCACCAGTCAGAAGCTGCACTGCGCAAAGCCTTCCGCTGGCCTCGATCAGATCGGTGATACCGGCACGGTCCGGACTTGCTATGCGATGCTCTTCATTGTGCTCTGCAAGCAGGGCCCGGCATGCCATATCGAATGCCTGCGTCCTGGTCTCGGGCCAGACACTGTCGGCTCCGACCGCAACCGCGAGCATTTTCAGGCTCTGTGGATTGGCCAGTAATCCATGGAGGCCCTTCTCTTGGGCTGCCGCGACAAAATCCTCTGGATCATTGATTCTTGGAACACCGTTCAGAAATTGGCGGATATCTTGGGCGGACAGGGGATCGAGGCGGAGCACCTTGACGGCTCCACTGGGCGATACCTGTTTGAGATGATCCCTGTCGTTCGCCCCGAACCAATCGGCCTCACGACACGACAGGCGAAATCGGGGACGGCCCATTCGGTCGAGTTTGGCACGGATTCCGTCCAATGGTGTACGTCCGTCGGTGGCTCCGGTCCGTGTCTCGTCGAGCCCATCGATGAAGAGAGTCGTATCGTGCCACTCGGGTCTGTCGTCAAAGGTCAGGAAATCGCGCGCGGTGACGCGACGTCCGCCCTGGCGTTTCGCCAGATGTTTGAAAATGGTGGTCTTGCCGGAGCCTGGAGGACCAAGCAGCACGTATGCCGCCTCGTCCTTCCAATCCTCAACAGGTCGGCATGGAGATTCCGAGGGGCCACGGGAGTCGCGCTCGCCGATGTCGCGGCATGTCCGTCGAACGGTGCACGTCATGGGTTGTCGAACCATTCGCAGGCCGGCGTCGAAAGAAACTCGGAAAGGGGAAGGCCTCCCTCGCCGACGACAACGGTTGCCTGGACGTCGAAGCGCTCCGCAAATCGTTCGAGACCGCTTGTCCTTGGCTTACGCGCGCCGCTCTTCACCTCGAAGACAACCAGCCTGCGACCGCGTGTCAGAACGAAATCCACTTCGGAGCCGTTCTCTCGCCAATAGTACAGACGGTGTTCTGGCGTGCCCGTATTGAACAGGTGCGCGCCCACCGCGCTTTCGACAAGGCGTCCCCAATAGCTGCGGTCAGCCTTTGCTTCCTCGAACGTGTATCCCGACGCAACGGCCATAAGTGCGGTGTTGAGAACATTGAGCTTGGGGATGGAGGATCTCCGTCGATGGGCCCCGGCGGCGTACTTGGTGAGGCCAGTAATCAGACCTGCGTTGGACAAGAGGTCCATGTAGCGCGCCAGGGTGGTCGTATTGCCGGCGTCCTGAAGCTGGCCGAGCATCTTGTTGTATGAGAGGATCTGCCCGGAATACTCGGCGCCGAGTTGGAACAGCCGCTTCAGCAAAGCGGGCTTGTCCACCCGCTGCATGGCGAGAATATCTCGCTCAATGTTGGGCTCGATCAATGCCTCGGCTATGTACGCGCGCCACCGGCCCTGCTCGGGAACGAGCGGGGCGCCTCCCGGATAACCTCCGAAATAGACGTAGCGCTGGAGATCGAAGCCGAACGCTGCCGACATTTCGGCGAACGACCAATGCATGAGGCGGACGGTTTCGTACCTGCCTGCAAGGCTCTCGCTCAGTCCTTGCTGCATGAGCAATGGAGCGGAGCCGAGCAGAATTACGTGCAGGGGCCGATCAGTTCGCCGATCGGCATCCCATAGCCCCTTGACCGTCTCTGACCAGTTCGGGATTTTCTGAATCTCATCGATCGTCAGGACGAGGCCGCGGTCAGAATTTTCGGCGGCCAACCGAGCCTGTTCCCACTGCAGGACCAGCCATCGTGCATCTCTTGGGCCGTCGAGCGGGGCCGATCGGTGCTCTGCGAACTCAGATTGAGAACTGCCCAGGTCTGGAATTGGGGGGAGGATCGCAGTATCCGGTTCATCGACAGACACATACCGAGAAGGCGCGTCCAGCCGTCCAAGGACTTGGTGAACCAGTGTGGTCTTGCCCGTTTGACGCGGACCGGTCACGATGGCGAGCCGCTGAGGCTTCTCGCGGAGGCGGTCAATTAGCGTGGAAATCTGGGCTCGTTCATAGGCTGCCATAAAGGTATTCTATCGTATTGAGTAAAATTACTCAAGAGAGTCGCAAGCCTCATGTATTCGAGGAAAATCGATTGTCGTGATGGTCTGAACCACGCCATGGCGTGGTCGTGCCGCATAGAATGGTTCCCGATGGGGAGGCGCACCAGCTGCTGACGAGATTCGGGCGGAGCCCCCAGGCTGTAGCGAGGGTGCTCGGCGAGGATGGCGACGGCAGACGGAGGGGTCAGTCCCTCGAGTCGAGCGGCGCGCTCCTCGCCGGGGACGAGGTTCCCGCCGATGCTCCCGGTGATCCGCGCCGCGGCGTTCTGGATCGAGTCCCGCGCGAGATGAGCGTACCGCGCGGTCGCCTGCACCTGTGTGTGACCGAGCAGCTTCCCGATCATCGTGAGGCTCTCGCCCAGGGCCAGTGCCCTCGAAGCATAGAATGCCTCAGGTCATGAATTCGCACGTCCTCCAGCTCGGCACGCGGGCGGATGCGGCGCCAAGGCTTCTGAAGGTCAGTAATGTGGGAGCCCGGCACCTTGCCGCGGATGACCCAGGGATTGCCCGCCTCGCGGGGTAGGTCCGCCAACACGGCGCGGGCCTCGGGGCTGAGCGGGACGACCCGGCCCCCAGTCTTTGCGTCGGGCAGCTCGATGCAATCGTCCTTGACGTATTCCCAGCGCAGGAACTGGATTTCCGGCAGCCGGTCAGCAGCAGCAGGCGGAAAGCGGCGACACGACGGTCCGCAAGCTGCGTCAAGACGCATCGAACTCCTGGCCAAGACGGGCAAGATCGTCAAGCGCCGCACGGCGCGCGGCGTCGCGACGGTTGATGTAGGCCATCAGATCGGCGTGCATGACACGCGCCGGTGCGAACCTACCGAAACAAACGGGATCTTGCCCGTCTTGAGCAGCTTGCTGAGGTGCGGGCGCGAGACGCCCAGAATGTCGGCCGCCTGCTGCGTGGTCAACATTGCGCCGGCCGGAACCAGCGTGACGGTTTGGCCTGACGCGACACCGCCCAGAAGATCGATCACCAGGTCGGCGATCGCGGGTGCCAGGCGAACGGACTCGCCGTCTTCGCGGTGAATGGCGAGGACGTCGTTCCCGCCTGCGCGGCGCAGGCCATCTCGTCCTGCGTCGGAAGACGGTGCCCCAAGTCCACCGCGTCGGTAGCGTTGCTCATCCCGATCCTCCTCTCCCGCAATGGCCAAGGGTCTCGATAGCGGCGCGCGGGCCTGCATTCAAGTGTAATATCGGGAATAACAGAAACAAGTGTAACGGCAAGCCAGCTGCCGCGGAGCCAGCCCCTGCCTCAACCGTTGCGCGGAGTTGGAAGGTGGGTCGAGGATCGACCGTTGCTCGGGATCAAGTACAGCTGCTGTGATAGCCCGGACCACCACAAACAAACATAGAGCCCGGTTGCCCGAGCCCTATGTCGGCCGGCTTGGCCGACCCCGGAGCGCAATGCTCTGATACGCGGAACATTACATTGTCAATTCGAGGTGGCAAGAACGCCGGTTGTGCGTCGTTCGGGCCGGGTAGTGGCGAAATATGCGAGAGGATCATCAACCATGCTTAGGGGTGAGATTCCCGCCTATGCTCCCGGTAACCCGCGCCGCGGCATTCTGGATAGAGTCTCGGGCAAGGTGAGCGTACCGGGCTGTCGTGTCGACTATCGCACAAACCCCACATTGCGGGTGAAGCGGTTACGATTTTTTACCGTTTTCACCCGCTTGGTGGGAAACGGGCTGTGAAGCTGGGCCATCGATCGCATCGTGGCGAGCCGATGCTGATGGTTGCAGATGAAGACGGTTGCCGATTCGTCATTCCGTGCTGGATGACCGACCCTGACGCGGCGGAGTGGACCGTCCGCGACGTTCCACGACTGTCGCGGGCGGCCCTGTCGGAACTGCAGGGTCTCGTTGCACTGGTTCTCCATACTCCTGATGTGCCGGACACAGGAGAGTGCAATGAGACATCGAAGAGAGAACACCTTGCAGCGAAAGTTGCCTCTGACACCTGCGTTGCGGATCACCTTGCCGCAAGCCACAAAGGAGATGGCCGTCCAGTCGCTGTCAGAGCTCATCGCGGCAGTGATGCGACAAGACCCGGACCGAACGTCTCGGGACGAAGGCAGTCATGACTAGCGCCGCAGTGCTCACCGCGGCACACCGGGAGCGGGCTGCATATGTCTACGTCCGGCAATCATCGGAAACCCAGGTCCGGAACAATGTCGAGCGGCAGCGTCTTCAGTATGAGTTGGAGCGCCATGCGAGGGATCTCGGTTTTCGCGACGTCACGGTCATCGATGACGATCTTGGTCTGTCAGGTGATGGCGTGTTCCGCCCGGGTTTCGAAGCCTTGCTCGAAGCGGTATGCAAGGGCGAAGTCGGCTTGGTGCTGTCGATCGAGGCATCAAGGCTTTCTCGAAATGGCCGGGAGTGGCATACGCTCCTGGATTTCTGCGCCATCGTTGGTTGCCTGGTTGGTGACCGGGATCGGCTGTATGATCCGGCACTGATCGATGACCGAATGTACTTGGGGCTGAGAGCCCAATTCACCGAGATGGAGCTTGCGCTCTTCCGGCAACGCTCGCTGGAAAGCCGGATTGCGTTGGCGGAACGCGGCGAGTTGCGTATGCACCTGCCAGCGGGTTTTGAGAGGGTCGGCGGTGTCGGCATCGAGATGACTGCGGACCAGCGCCAGCGGGACGCGATCCATCTGGTGTTTCGCAAGTTCAGCGAACTCGGCAGCATCCGGCAGGTTTTCCTCTGGTTCCGGCGCGAGAATGTGGAGGTTCCGGTTCGCACTCCCGGCCAGGGATTGGTGTGGAAAGTACCGGTATCGTCGACGCCGATCAGCCAGATCCTCACCAATCCGGTTCACGCGGGAGCGTATGTCTATGGCCGGCGCCGGCAGGACACGGTCATCGAGAACGGTCGCAAGCGTGTGCGGCAAGGGATCCTGCAGAATGATCCTCGGGACTGGAAGATCTTGCTCCGGGATCACCATGAAGGCTACATCACATGGGAGCAATATTGTCGGAACCAGGAGTTGATCTCGGAAAACGTGACCAAAGTCAGAGGGGCCGTGCGCAACGGCCCGGAGTTGTTGGCGGGTCTGTTGCGTTGCGGCCATTGTGACCGGCGGATCCAGGTTCGCGATAACGGCAAGGCAATCAGGTATCGCTGCCTGGGCTCGATCCGCGAAAGGCAGACCTGCATCATGTTTGGTGCAGTTGCTGTCGACGCGGCCGTTGGCGCGGCAGTGATCGAAGCCTTGCAGCCTCTTGGCATCGAAGCGGCCCTGGCGGCGATGGCCGCGCAGGACACGCGGGATGACGCAGAGGTCCGACTGGCGGAATCAGCGCTGGCGGAAGCCCGGTATCTGGCTGACCGCGCCGAAGCGCAGTTCAATGCAGTTGAGCCCGAGAACCATAACGTCTTCCACAATCTGGTTCGGAAATGGGAACAGTGCCTTGCCAGGGTTCAGGCCTGCGAATCCCGGTTGCAGGCACTTGAGGCTGCACGCCAGACGGAGGAGTTGACACCTGAGGAACGTGAAGCCTGGCTTGCACTGGGCGACGATCTGGAGCGAGCCTGGAACCATGACAGGGCGACGCCGGAACTCCGCAAACGTCTCCTTCGCGCTGTGCTCGTAGAGATCACCGCGACGATCAGGGACCGGGAAATCCACCTGTTGTTGCATTGGAAGGGCGGTGATCATACCGAGCTGGTCGTTCGCCGCAGGCGCAAGGGCGAGCATCGATGGTCAACCGATGCCGGGACCGCAGAGTTGATCCGGGATTTGGCCCGGTATCTGCCTGACGAACTGATCGCCGGGCTTCTCAACCGTCTGGGCCGGAAGACCGGCAAGGGCAACAGCTGGACAAAGAGCCGGGTGTGCAGCTTCCGCTCCAGCCACGGCATTGCCGTCTATCGCAAGGGCGAACGCCAGGAGAGAGGAGAGTTGATCCTGTCGGAGGCCGCCGAACGGCTTTCCGTGGATCCTGCCACCGTCCGTCGGTTGATCCGCTCCGGTGTGCTACCTGCCCGTCAGGCCTGCAAGGGCGCACCTTGGATCATCCGGGAAGACGCGCTCGACAGTCCGGATGTTCTGGCCGGACGTGTCGGGAGACGTCCGTTATCAGCGGATCCAAATCAGGAAAGTCTCGAATTTCATTAACATAGCGAGATGGGGATTATGAGCATGTCACCGTGTCGATCTTGTTGTGACCGAGCAGCTTTCCGATCATCGACAGGCTCTCGCCGAGCGCCAGCGCCCGGCTCGCGAAGGAGTGTCGAAGGTCATGCAGGCGCACGCCGTCGAGGTCGGCCCGCTCGCGCACCCGGTCCCAGTAGTGGTTGAGGTCCGGCAGATGCCGCCACGGCTTCGTGCCCGGGATGACCCATGGGCTGCCCTTGATGCGCGGCAGCCTCGTCAGCACCTGCGCCGCCGCCGGCGACAGCGGCACCAGCCGCGCCCCGGATTTCGAATCGGGCAGGCGCAACTCGCCAGCCGCCAGGTCGACGTGCTTCCACTGGAGTTCGAGGATCTCGTTGCGCCGGCACCCGGTCAGCATCAGCAGCCGCACCGCCGCGGCCGGGTAGACCGGCAGCGAGCCGCCCGCCTCCATCTCGGTCAACACCTCGCCGAGCCGGCGGAACTCCTCGTCGGTGAGAAACCGCTCCCGCTTGTGTTCACGGTATTTGCGCACGAACTTGCACGGGTTCCCGCCCGTGCGCAGCTTCCATTCCTCGGCGAGGTTGAACAACTTCGTCCCGACATCCAGCGCCCGGTTGGCCTGATAGGGCGTGTCGCGCATATCGAGATGCAGATTTGCGATGTGCTCGCGCTCCACCTCGTCCACCGCACGATGGCCGTAGGCCGGCAGAATGAAGAGCTTCAGCATGCGGCGGTACATTTTCTGCGTGCCCGGCTTGCAGTGCACGTCCACATGCTCCTCGAGATAGCGCTCGGCGAGCTCCGCCACCGTGATTTCAGAGGTGCGCTTCTCGTCGGGGTCCTGGCCGCTCTTGATGAGCGCGATGGTCTCGGCCGCCTTGTGCCGCGCCTTGTCGGCCGAGATCACCCCGTGGCGCCCGAGCGTGATCCGCTTCGACCGGCCCTTCAGCCGGGTCTGGACCACATACACCTTCGACCCGGTCGGATAGACCCGGACCCCGAAGCCGGGGAGCTTGTCGTCCCAGAACACGGCGTCCTTGTCCTCCACGGCGAGTGCCTCGACGGTGCGCTTGGAGATGGTCCGGTATTTCAGCTTGGCCATGAAGTGCCTCCTCGCGATTGCCGGCCGGCGGCGAAAGCGTTCGGTCAAAGGGTGACGACGATGAGGACGACGATGCGAATTCTACGTTCTGCCGGGCTTCTGCCAGCTTCGCCCTGTGCCATCGTCCCCTCCATCACCGCGTGACCGAACGCTTTCCCGGCGGCGGATTCCCGGAAACCGTCCTGCGGGGCGTAGCCGTAACCAACGCGCAAGCGACCGGGGAGTGATCGGGATCGCATTGAAGCGCATCAGAGCGGCGGATGCAAGCCGCATCATCATCCGAAATACGCTGCCGTGGCAATGGGTTACATGACTGCTGTCAGTCGCATGGAACGATCGTCATGGCATGTCGTTGGGTGCCGAATCGCCGAAAATTCTGCGTCCGTGAAAGTGCCGCCCACATCGACGCCGACAAGCCAGCCCAACGCTAATCCTCCCCGCCTTCCCGGGTGCATATCCTACGAATGTCGCCGGCCTGTCCATAGCGGCCGGAAGGGAACGCCGTTGCGCCGCGGTGCGGCGGC
>MKWU01004700.1_pt1 | contig 15748 bp, 8 predicted proteins | sample 809101 | NCBI WGS metagenome assembly MKWU01 (sample SAMN05860141, study PRJNA318959) | sponge metagenome | host: Aplysina aerophoba | place: Slovenia: Piran, Adriatic Sea, Gulf of Piran | collected 2013-05-07 | reverse complement strand
GGTACCGAACCGTTCCTGGATGCGTTTCATCTGCGGCGCGACAACACGCATTTTTGCCATGGACTTATAGCTCATGGCTGATAGCGGATAGAGCACAGCCTTGACAACGATGGTCAGCAGTATGATTGCGAGACCCCAGTTGACAACCAAGCTCTGGCATAGCTCAAGCAAGTAGAAGAGGGGCATTGACAGCCACCACAACCAACCGTAATCTACGGTGAGGTTAAGGTGCTCCGAGATTTCCTCAAGGTCGCCCTGATCTTTTGGACCCACATAGAGTTTGAGGGGATAAATACCGGTCTCACCAGCAGGAACCGCAATTTCTGGCCCCGTGAAACCATATCGATAGTAGCCTTTTGAATCTCTTAAGCCATAGTACAGGTACGAGGCTTCGTCTGAAGCAGCCCAAGCGGAAAGAAAATAATGCTGCAGAATGGCGATCCACCCGCCATTGTTCTCCTGACTGAATCTTTGTTCGTCAAGATCCTCAAACGAAACCTTCTTATACCTATCGTCAGGAGTGGTTAAAGCTCCCCCTAAGTACGGTCTGGGTCCAAAGAATCCCGAAGTTTCTGACACTGGCAACCCATCACGAGTGAGCTGAGCGTACAGATTAGCAACGAACGGATCATTAGATTGATTGACTACGTGGTGTTCCACATTGATCAAATTGCTCTCCGCATTGAAAAGAAACCACTTCTCAACGCGGTAGGTGTCCGCTTCGTGAGTCAACTTAACTGTCAAGTCACCACTATCCAACTGGTACTCGTCCCGAGGTGCACTATATTTGGGTCGCGCACCACCTGCATCTGGTCCGTCTCGTCCAACCAAGCCGCTTTGCGCTACATAAACATGACTTAGAGAGCGATCAAGAATGGTCAGAGGTTCATCCGGATCATCCAGTGAAACAGGATGTTCTGGTAAACGGACGCGCACAACATCGCCTCCATTGCGATCTATCCACACATGCATGCTTGGTGTCGTGACTTTCACCAGCGCGGAGTCATCCAGACGCAAGGCCGATTCAGAACTTCCTTGTCTGACAAGCGAACTTCCTGGGACGAAATCTCCGTCACTATTGGTACTTTCTTGAACGGTAGGAGTGACTGACGTATTGCCATCACTTACGGGGTCTTGTCCTTCGCCAGGTACTTCACCTGGAAATTCCATCGGTGGTGCATCCGGGTCTTGTGACGAGCCATTTTTTTGCCCGTAATCTTGATTCCATGCTTGCAGTAGCAAGTACATACTGATGCCGAGCCCAATGAGCAGGGCATACCGATAAATCGTCTGCGGATTCATGACTTAGCCCTCTCGCGGTGTCGTGTGGTGTGGACACCCCTGATAATCCACAGCATTTCTAGCTGGAAACCAGACGAATTCATCTGGAATAAAGTCGACCCCCGACTCGCAAAATGGCTGGCATCTGAGCATTCGCATGAGACTGAGCCAACTCCCTCTCATGACACCAAACTTTTGTATGGCTTCGAGTGCGTAGCTTGAACAGGTAGGGTAAAAACGACAGCATGGCCGCTTAAAAGGAGAAATTGCGCATTGGTACAAAACGATGGCGTATTTGCACAGCGTTCGTGCTCCGTTAGCCATGACTTCAATGGGATTGAGCCGCTGATTCAATGTACTTGGGTGAATAACGTGATTCGCGAATTTCAAGTGGTTGGGCTCACTGCGTTTTTGAATCTGAACAGGTCAAGTCTCAATTCCTCTTTTAGTTGCTGATTCGTCTTGGATGAACCGGTGGGGGACTTGGTAAGAAATACCAGGTCAATGTCTGGCAACTCTGACTGATTGAGTCGAAACCATTCTCGAATAACTCGTTTAATCAAATTCCGGCGCACCGCTGATTTAACGTGTCTTTTGGCAACCGACACCGTAAATCTCGGAAACCCGAATCCGTTCATTCGCCAAACGACCCTTATCACTTTGTAGTACTTGCGATCAATCGGGTCTTTCAGAACGCGCTGAATGTCAATGGAGTGCGTTAAACGCTGTTCGCGACGCAGTTTGTACGTCAAACAGGCGTTCTAAACGGCTAACCGTTTACGACCCTTTGCTCGTCGGGACGCAAGAACCTTTCGGCCATTCTTCGTGGACATACGCTTTCGAAACCCATGCGTGCGCTTCCGTTTAATGACGCTGGGTTGGTATGTTCGTTTCATGATGTGAAATAAAGATTACGGGGAAGCGAATTTTAGAGATTCTTAATCTTCCCCTGCAATCTTCACTTGAAAAGAGCCTTTATGGATTCTCTTTTGGCCGAGAATGATCCAAGCTCTTGACTTGGACAAGCATGACGAGTTATGTCAACGCTTAACTCCCTACTATGCCTCCATTCCTACGGTATATGACGACCGTGGCGTCTCGCGGTACCCCGGGATTCTCAAAGCCATTGCTAGCTGGGAAATTCGTATTTGCCAGCGAGCCATTGCCAGGATGCTGAACATTGATAAACATGGTCCGGCGATCAGGAGTCATTGTGGTTCCAGTAATTTCGCACCCGGGTACTCCAGCAAGCAATCGCTTTACATCACCTGTCACCACATCTGCAACTAGAAGCTGGTTGTCCATGTTGAGCTCTTGCCCACCGTCAGTACCAATAAACAGACGCCCATCTGGATCGCAGTAGATTGAATCGGGGTCGCTATAAGCCTCTTCTGTATCAGCCTTTGAGGATGCCAGTTGAAAAATCTCCCAACTGAAGGTGGTCCCAACATGCATGTCACCATCATAGATCCGGATGATGTGACCATCGTTATTGGGTGCTTCGGGATTAGCCGCATTCGGCTCCTCTCGGTCTGTGTTATTGGTCAAGGCACAAAATACAGAACCATCTGGCGCGACGGTAAGCCACTCAGGTCGGTCCATCGGTGTTGGATTCAATAGATCTGCAGCTTCTCGAGTGTACACCGCTACCTCTGCTTGACTACTGAAACGGCTAAGTGCCTCCGAGTCTGCATCGAGAGCCAGCCATTCTCCAGTGAATTCTTCATTGAATCTTGCCACGTAGAGCGTACCGTGATCCAATGGAGATTCGCCGTCATTTAGGTACTTGATGTAGTCGTCATCGCCTACAAATTTATAGACGTACTCAAAAACCTGATCGTCTCCCATATAGCAGGCCACCCTACGATCTTTACCAATCGCGATTGCGGCATTCTCGTGCTTGAACCGTCCTAACGCGGTTCGTTTTACAGGAACATGGTTAGCGTCATAGGGATCGATCTCTACGACCCAACCAAAGCGGTTTTCTTCATTTTGGTACCCGTCGTCTGCCAGATCAAATCGTTTATCGAAGAGGTGCCAGCCGTAGCCAAATCCTCCTGATGTGAATCCAATGCGTTCTTGGTGGGGATTTGCCACCCAATTGTCACCAGTCGAAGCCCCGAAATACCCTTGAATATTCTCTTCACACGTTAAGTACGTACCCCATGGGGTTGGTCCACAGCCACAGTTATTGATAGTGCCCCTTGGATTATTGCCGTTAGAGGTATCTAGCAAAGGAGACCCTGCTGCAGGGCCGCTAAAGGATGTCGGTGTGTTTGCGTGGATCCTTCTGGCACTGCAAGCATCGTAGACCTTCCAGACTCCATTCTCACGAAGAATTCCTACGATCGAGACACCATGGGCATTTTGCGATAACCTGACGTCTTCTAGAGATTCCGGGGTGCCTTTTCCGATAACGTGGCCATTCGTGCCAAACTCATGATTGATCGCCAATAGTCCTCTTCGATTCACCGCATCGCGAGCATCACGATCTGGAAAATACCAGAGACCGTCGTGTCCAACACCAATTTGATTTGCTTGATCCTCAGCATTGGACGGATACGTGAATGCCGGACCACCAGGAGTGATTGGTTCCCCCCAAGGAATAATGACTTGGTATCGATAATCGGCGGAAACCCTTATCAGTCGGTTCGCTGCTTGATTTCTTGTCACTGGTCGAAAGTCCGTTAATCCTGCTCTGTTCGGCAGAACCACATCAGATTGTCCTTTAATCAAGCCTCCACCGAGGAATGCAGCCGCCGAAGCTAATCCTCCCTTCACCACATCTCTTCGTGACCTTGCAACACGAACAATTTCTGCGAATGTTTTGGATTTAGTTGGATTAGAACGCTTGTCATCTAATGAATTAGTTAGCTCTTTCATCTGACACCTCATGCATTTAGGAGCCTGCGTTTATGAAGCTAGTAACTCTTTGATTCTAAATGAGGTAAGGAACATCTGTGCAAGTAAATCTCTAGCACATGGGCAATCTCCTAACAAATGCTGTTAGGGCATTCCAAATCGAGAGTTATCCACGCATTTGAGCATCATAGCGATTACATCTGGGTTTTGAGAACAAAAATCTATGTTGTCATTGACACTGTGGAATCGTGGAAAACGGCACTTGGATTGGTCAACTAGCGAAGCTCGAATGTGAATAACTCAAGGGTAAGCCGGGGTCAAATTTGAGACTTGATTCTCAGAGTGAATAAATTCACAAATTCATCTAGCGTTTTGCATAACTTATCCACACACTTTCCACCAAAATTTTGCGACCAGCAAAAATTTTCTGGGGGGGGGTTAACAGAACCAAGGGGTCGATTTTATGGTTGTTGTATTGATTAAATCAGCGTAAAGGTGACCTTTGAGACCCAGAATAGCGTTCCTTTGGTTCATCGTTCTGACCTCAAGGTAGCTCTACAATAAAGATGAAACAGGAACTAGTTCAATTGGAGTGGATGATTGAACACACAAAAAATCTGGCAAGGATGTATTGCCCAACTAAAGACAGAGACAAGCGAAGAAGAATTCACCCAATGGATCAAGCCTCTAAAAGCCAAATTCAATGGAAATAGACTCACGGTACTCGCGCACAATGAAGTTGTAGAAAATCAAGTTCGACAGAAATACCTTCTAAGAATTAGGCAATATTTGAAATTTGATTTCAAAAACTCCTCCATTGCCTCTGTCAATCTTTCGGTAGCTCGACCTCTTCTGGCACCAGAACCGGTACGTGCAGACCAACGACCAGAAGCTCCAAAGAGCTTTTTTTCTGGTATTCGAAGAGAGCTGAATTTCTCTCATTTCGCGGTAGGAAGCTCCAACGAGGAAGCATTTCGAGCTGCACAAAGTGTTGCTGATCAACCCGGATCCAGATTCTCTAATCCGTTGTTGATTTATGGCGGCGTTGGTTTAGGTAAAACGCATTTGCTTCATGCGGTCGGGAACGCGATTCAGAAGCAGAATCCGTCCAAGCGAATACGGTATCTCTACACGGCTAACTTCGTCAGCGATGTGGTGGGATCGTTACGGCAATCCAAGTTACAGCAGTATCTAGAAGAGCTGGAGCAGTGCGATGTCATGCTTTTTGATGACATTCACTTTTTGTCGGGCAAAGATAAGTGCACCGAAGAGTTCTTACACCTGTTCAATAAGTTCGAGTCCCGTGGTGTCCAGATGGTTTTCAGCAGTGCCGAACATCCAAATGGCATTCAACGACTGCATCTAAGCTTGAAATCTAGATTTATGTCCAATTTGGTGATAGAACTTAAGCCACTAAATATGGAGACTCGAGTCTCTATTCTGAAACAATGGTCCGAAAGCTCTGTACTCGATAAGCCTATGTCTGATGTAGACGCGTATTACATTGCCGAGCATGTTCATGGCGATGTCCGCGCGCTTTCGGGGTTTTGGGCTCGGTTCACCATGTTGCTTCCCAGAGAGAATGTTGATGGATCACCCCATCGGCCCGTGATTGATCGAGCACTCGATTCCGGCTACGTGCGACGAAAGTCGGTGACGATTCATCAAATACAAGCAGCGATCACGGAATACTACGGAATCAGCATGAACTTACTATTGAGTAGTAGCAGACAAGCAGAAGTCGTGCGTTGCAGACATATGGGGATGTTACTCACTAAGCAACTGACTAAGCTACCATTGTTATCTATAGCAGAGCAGTTTCATCGAAAAGATCACACAACGGTCAAACACGCATGCACCTCAATGCGGAAACAGATTGAATCAGATTCCGAACTTCGTCTTGATTATGACGAAATCATTGAGAAAATACACGGCTAATACATTAGGGATGAATGAATGAAATTTGAAGTTCAACGCGATGACATGCGCACCTTGCTTCGAAATGTCACGCGAGCCATCAACACAAAATCTGAGCGGGAAATTCTGTCCAATGCGATCGTCAGTATTGATGAGGACAAGAAATTAAGGTTGGGGTGTACAGATACCGAAACCACGATTACCGCACAAATTCAACTCGTCAATGTCGAGGAAATAGGCGATGTGACGATACCAGGACTGCGATTATTTGAGATTTTTGGCAGTATAGCATCTGGGAGTGACACAGCGGTAGAGGCGGGTGAGAATTCTGTCGTCATTTCTAGTCCGGGTAAACGCTTTCAATTGTCGACCCTTCCACCGGAACAGCTCAAAAACACGTTGCTTAGTACGCGTCCCAGGGGGGATTCAATAACACGCGTAAAAATGCCGCTGAAACGGTTTCGTTCAATGTTGACACGGACAGCATTTGCGATGGGTAGGGACCAAACACGCGCGTATTTAAACGGTGTGCTATTTGAACTCAGTACAGAACATATGCGAATGGTGGCCACCAATGGTGTAGCCATGGCGGTGCACACCTATAAAGACTCGGAACTCGAAGGCGACGAAGTGAAAATCATCGTTCCAAACCGGGCAATCGACGAGCTCATGCATTTGATGAGTGAAGCACAAGTTCAATTTGACAATGATGAAAACACAGAAGAAGATGTTGAGTTAGTCATTACAGATCGAAGAATGCTGTCGGTGATTCGGGAGCCCTTTCAGCTAGATACTAATCTCATCGATTCTTCCTTCCCACAGTACGAATCTGTGATTCCCGAAGATACCGAACAGGGATTTACCTGTGGTACCAATGATCTTCTGGATGCGATTAGAAGTGCAGTCATTTGTGCAACTCAGAACAATCATGCGATCAAAGTCGAGCTACAGAAAGATTTACTCAATTTGAACTCGTCTAATGAAAGGGGCGATAGCGCAGGGATCCAACTACCAGTCGAGACTGAGAGCGAAGTCATGTTTACTGTTGACGGAGCTCGGTTTGATACCTTACTGAGGCATGTTGTGGCAGAGACTGTCAAAGTCCATGTGCCGGAGGAGAAAACGGCAGCCAACAATCTCAAGATTCAAGGTATCGGCGAAGAGGACGCTTGCTTTGTCATCGCCAGAATGAGAAATTGATCTGAAATCCCCAGCCCTGAGAGGGCTCGTACTCGTGTGTCTCAGGTGGGTTACCTATCAACTAGAGGGTAAATGACTCTGTTGTGATTTTCGAACAGGTAAAGATCGAAAATCTACGCAATATCAAATCTTTAGAGTTCACACCAACACCAGGATTTAATTTGATCACTGGTGCTAATGGCGTAGGTAAAACTGCGTTACTCGAAGCAATTCACGTAGTGGTTCGTGGCCGATCTTTCCGGACCAACTTGACGGACTCGTTGATTCAGCATGATCAAGCTGGTTTTTTGGTCTATAGCCGGGTTCACGACGGCTTTAGAAACGTGAGTTTGGCAGTTCAAAAATCACTTCAACAGCCAGTACGGATGAAGTTTGCGAATGAAGTGATTCAGCGAATTTCCACCGTTGCGCAGGCTATTCCAGTACAGTCGATACAACCCACGATCGCTGACCTGGTTTTTGGTAGTCCACGAATTCGACGGGAATGGTTGGATTGGGGTGTGTTTCACCAAGAGCCGGATTTCCACATGGCCACCCGCCGGTGGCGTCGTAGCATGGAACAACGCAACGCTGCGCTGAGGCAAGGAGATGCCAATGCGGCCGTTAGTTGGGATGCTTCACTAGGTAAGTACGGGGACGTAGTCACGGATTACCGACGTAGCTATCTCGAGAAACTCCAACCTTTTCTCGATCAAGCATTGAGTGAATTAAGTGTCAACCTGAAACTAGATTTGTCCTTGGTTCAAGGATTTTCCGGAAGTTCACTGGCGGAGGATTTAAAGCGAAGTTTCACGCGCGACCTACAGCTCCGGGTGACTCAGGCAGGACCACAGCGAGCAGATGTACGACTCAGGCTCAGGGTAGACAAGGAGGTTTTGACTGACGCCTCCCCTACACTATCACGCGGACAAGGCAAGATTGCCGCTTACGCGATGAAAATCGCGGAAACGAAGATGTTGAAAATTATGAACAAAAGTACACTATATCTAATTGACGATATCGACTCGGAACTGGATGAACACCATCTAGTTAAGCTCATTGAATTATTGATGGCGACAGACGCTCAAGTGATTGCTACTACTACATCTTCACCTAGCAAATTCACCAATTTAAACCAGCTAGATAGCGCTACTACAGGTGTTTTTAAGCTCCAAGAAGATGCATCAGATTTAGTAAAATTAGGGGTCAACATTTGAGTGTTTCACGAGAAACATTCGCCCTCCCCGCGAAGTACGCCATTGGAAAAAGAAACGGATGTCAAACGACTATACTGCTGAGCAAATACAGATACTACGGGGACTTGAAGCCGTTCGAAAACGTCCAGGAATGTACATTGGGGACACCGAAGACGGCACAGGCTTGCACCATATGGTGCAAGAGCTTGTCGACAACTCCATTGACGAAGCATTGGCAGGTCATTGTTCAAAAATAGACGTGATTCTTCATGCCAACAATGGAGTGTCAGTCATTGATGATGGTAGAGGCATCCCGATTGACATTCACCCTGAAGAAGGAATACCTGCAGCGCAAGTGATCATGACGACCTTACATGCAGGCGGAAAGTTCGACGATAACAGTTACAAAGTATCTGGGGGTCTGCATGGTGTCGGTTTATCGGTGGTCAATGCTCTGTCAGCATTTTTCAGGCTGACCGTACATCGTGATGGTGAAATTCATGAACAGACTTATAAAGATGGCGTTGCCAGTTCTGCGTTGACAGTGATTGGTAAAAGTGATCAAACAGGCACCATCTGTTATTTTGAACCTTCTAGGGAGGTATTCAAGATTTTTGAGTTTCACACGGATACCATCGCGAGCAAATTACGAGAGTTAGCCTATCTAAATTCCGGGGTCAGGTTACATTTAACCGATGAGCGAACAGGTTCAAGTACGGATTTCTTCTATGAGGGAGGTCTAATCGAATTTGTCAAGTACTTCAACCAGTCACGCCATGAACTGCATGATGTCATTCATCTAGAGAAAAACCTAGAGGAAGAAGAAATCAAAGTTGAGGTTGCAATGCAGTGGACGGATGGTGTTCAAGAGCATGTACGTCCTTACTGCAACAATATCTACCAAAGTGATGGTGGTGCTCATCTCAGTGGCCTTCGTAAGGCTCTGACAGGCACACTGAAGAAGTACATCGACAAAGAGAATATTGATCGAAACTCCAAAGTTACGACCACAGGTGAAGACGCAAGAGAGGGACTGACAGCGGTATTGTCCGTCAAGCTGACAGATCCAAAGTTTTCTTCGCAAACCAAAGAAAAGCTAGTTTCAAATGAAGCACAATCTGCGGTGGAAAAAGTAGTCAACGAACTTTTCAGCGCATATCTACAAGAAAATCCGAAAGTCGCTAAGACGATCGCGTCCAGAATGATCAGTGCAGCTCAGGCAAGAGAAGCAGCTAGGAAGGCGCGTGAATTGATCACACGCAAAGGCGCGCTTGATCTTGGTGGATTACCAGGAAAGTTATCGGATTGTTCGGAGAAAGACCCCGCTGCCTCTGAGATTTTCATCGTTGAGGGTGATTCTGCCGGTGGGTCAGCGAAACAAGCAAGGGACCGTCGAACTCAAGCGATTTTGCCATTGCGAGGCAAGATTCTAAATGTTGAAAAAGCTAGAGTCGACAAAATGCTCGCTTCAACTGAAGTTGCTGCATTAGTCACTGCCCTTGGTTGTGGGATTGGTTCTATTGAGCATCATGGCGAATTTAATCTCGAAAAACTCCGCTATCATCGTGTCATTATCATGACGGATGCAGACATAGATGGTTCTCATATTCGAACGCTTCTTTTGACGTTCTTCTATCGTCAGATGCCGCAACTCATTGACGCGGGTCACATCTATATTGCGCTGCCACCCTTATACCAAGTGAAAAAGGGTCGGTCGGAGCAATACATCAAGGATGATGAGGCATTGGAGAATTACTACCTTCAATCAGCTCTCGACGGAGCCAGCATCCATCCAGGCAGAGAATCTCCTGCGATTTCAGGTGAGATTGCCGAGACTTACGCAAAACAACTGTTATTAGCACGTTCACAACTCACAGCTTTGGATCGTTTGGTGCCGTTTTATGTGAGTTCCAAACTCATTGAAATGCCTTCGCTATTAAATCTGCTGACAGATTATGAAGAGATGGAAGCATGGCTTAAGGACTTTGAGGCGTGTTTTGAAGAATCTGGTGGAGATTTCGTCTTTGAATTAGAGGCACACGATAAGAGTGATGGACCATCGGTGTATTTACCGGTGGTTGAGAGACGTTATCGAGGCGCCACTCGTCGCGTGGTGATAGATGAGAACTTCCTGCATACAAAGGCATATAAGGATGTCACCGATCTTTACACGACGATTCACGACATATTTGGATCTGGTTCTCACGTTATCAAAGACGGTGAACGCTTGGATACGGAATCGTTTCAAGGTGCGATAGATTGGCTACTGGAACGGGCTAGAAAAGGGGTGACCATTCAACGTTACAAAGGATTAGGGGAAATGGACCCTGATCAGTTGTGGGATACCACGATGGATCCCTCGGTGCGAAACATGTCAGTCGTGCGGGTTGCGGACGCCGCAAATACAGACATACTGTTCTCTAAGTTAATGGGTGAGAATGTAGAGCCACGAAAGGAATTTATTCAAGAAAACGCCCTTTCTGTCTCAGCGGCAAATCTTGATATCTAGGTTGCCAATCTCAGACTAGATTCGAGTCCTGCAACATAGGTCTCTACAGACCAACAGAATTACGATCCTGCTTAGTGAAGTGGGAAAGCCAAGGAGCTATCTACTGGGATAGTGGTACTTCAGTTTTGATCTTTGCCCCATCTCGAATATCTCAAGATAGTGGGTGTTTCACGTGAAACACCCCACCTGAAACACGCGTGGGGACTGGGTTTGCGGGGTAGACCTTCCACCTTTTTTGGAGCACTGAATCCAGACTGACTGAACAGACAATTTCTGAGTATTTTGTAGTCTTGGGTAGTCGGTTGAATCGACTCAGTGTAGAGTGATTTGGGTCATGGTTTTACGCATCCGCGCTTCCCCAGACGCTGTCCATCAACTTTCGCTCTGACCCACCTTCAGGTGGGTCAGCGAAACCACCCAAAACGGAATTTGCAGAAAATATTTGACATAACTCGGAGCTTATGCAAAGACCGGCAAAGTCTTGAAAAAATCGTTTTCAATCAGATTCCCTATCCCTATCCCTCTCCCTTGTTGAACGAGTATGTCGATATCGGAGCTTTGCCTATGCGTCCAGCGACTGGTCAGGATTTTTCCACCGCCTAGCGAAAAACAATCAACCACAGAAGCATTCAATAGCCTTGATATTTCAACCAATATTGGTTGTATACATAGCCAAATGTTGTTCTCGGGTTCGGGAAGAACGATAGTCTGCATTTATGCCATCGAAAAACGATTTAAGTATTGGTTAAGACTACCTCTTCTATGACACTCGTTTCGATGAAGACTTTCCACTAAAACTTTCCAACTGTAGCATCTTTGTAACCACGCCACAAACATTTGCACAGGTTCAGTCTCAGAAGCCCACATCCTGACAATTGCTGTTTGTCGAGACGAGGGGGCTGTAGCGCGTAACGCATCATAAAACTCACTCGACGTAGGAGGATTAACCCACCCACAAGTCTTAGAGTTAATACATGCGTTCACCATGCGACATCGTCGGCCAGCCTCTTCTGGATCCGTCACTTCCGCTAACGGTGTCAAACCATCCGGTTTTAGATACACCGTGTACCGCATCGCATATTGTTTGAATAAATGAATGGGAGCAATCTCATCAGAAAAATCGATGGCAGGGAGTAACGCAGGCCCCCACGGCGTCCTCTGATAGATTTTCAGTCCCTTGTACTCCTTAATGAGTACACGATCTCGATTCATGTGGTTTTCGGAAGGTAATGCTTTCGTAACTAAATTACGCATCTTTAGCCCTCATGGTGAATCTATTAAATTCTTCATTTAATACATGATTTATCGGACTAATTTTAATTGAATCATCACCAAGTTAAAAGTGTCTCTCATCCTTATATGGTGGTTCCAACTCACCCACTCCCGCATTATCACCTTCGCAGTAAGCCACTTTCAAGGTCTTCCTCATAGTGACAGTAGCATCAATCAATTCGTCGTCACGCACAACGGCATACTCTAGGTGGGGTATCTATTAGACATGGGGGCGAAGAGCGGAATTTTATAGGAAGTTGTCTATCAGACCGTCAAGAACCAATTACCTGGATAGGGATTCCAGAGATTGTGTTTTAGACTCTTCTCATACCATTGCAAATTTAGGGGGTGTTTCACGTGAAACACCCCACCTGAAACACGCATAGGGACTGGGTTTGAGAGGTAGACCTTCCAACTTTTTTGCAACACTCAGTTTAGAAGGACTGAGGCATATTTTTAGTGTTTTATGGTCTTGAGTGTCCGAATAAATTGACTCAGTGCGGTGTGATTTCAGCCATGGTGTTCCGCATCCACGCTTCTGCTTCCTCATTCAATTCTCTGTAGGTCTTATCAGTTGTGGATATGGGAGGTGAAATATGCACATTGATAGTGCCAGAGGATTTCTTGAATTTACCACGAGGCCAACAGTAGCCCCCGTTGTGCGCGACAACAATCACATCTGTCTTGGTAGTTGAAGCAATGATCGCCCCACCCGGTTGAAACGGATTGACCTCACCTAGTTGACCTCTGGTTCCTTCTGGGAATATAGTGATCCAGTTCCCTGCCTTCATACGTTCCGCGCTTGCTCGAATCATCTGCCGCATACTACTGACCTTTTGTTTGCGATCAATTGCGATGGGTTTGGTGACCCAAAACGCCCAACCGAAGAAAGGTATCCATAAAAGCTGTTTCTTAATGATGGTGACTTGCGGTCGCGTCAAAAGTGTGGAATATAGAGCGTCCCAACTGCTTTGGTGTTTGAAGAACAGTATTGCAGGACGCTCCCTATTCAGGTATTCTCTGCCGGTAACTTCGATTTTGATACCGCATGTTACTTTGAGCCACCATATGACAAACCCTGTCCATGGTGGAATGACAAAATTGAACCTCACTCGCAGTGGTAAGAACACACCGACCATTGTTGCGAAACTTCCCCAAAGGATGGTAGACCCAATGTACCCAACATAGAACACCAGAGAGCGAAGGTACATCATCGTGTGCTTAGATGCGCCAGTATTTAGGCACTAAGAGTATAAGAATGGTGATTATTTCAAGACGGCCAAGAATCATGGCAACAACCAAAACCCACTTAACTGCGGGTGTGACGTTCTGATAGTTTGCAGCTACATCGCCTAAACCAGGTCCAAGGTTCGCTAAACACGCTGCAACCGCTGAAAACGCTGTCACGAAGTCCATATCGGAGATCGTGATCACAATAAAGATTAATATCACCAATGTTGCGATATAGAGGGCAAACAAGCCCCATACAGCATCAACTATTCTATCTGGCACAAAATCCTTGTGCAACTTGATCAAGAACACACCATTGGGATAAAGGAGACGATAGATTTCCCGCCATCCCTGTTGCAGGATGATCAACACTCGAAACATCTTAAGGCCACCGGCTGTTGAACCCACGCACCCTCCAGCACATGCAAATAGGATGAGCAGGAATGTCACAGACATTGGCCAATCTCCGTGTGCAGTGACAGAAAAACCTGCTGTGGTGATGAATGCAACTGACTGAAAAATAGTGTCTCCTAAGGAAAACTTCTCTAACCCCAAATAACCAAGGAGTTCAATGCATGAAATTAGAATCAACGCTAAAGTCAATCCCCCGAAGAGGCGAAATTCATAGTCATTGAAATAGATTCGGAATACTGCTCGAGCACCTCCTTGTGCTTGATAGATCATGCGCGAGGTTACATTGCGTTTGAACAGTTTGTGTACAGCAGTTTTAGTCGAGTTCCAGAATTGATTCCAGGACGCGAAATGCAATGTGAAATTGACTGCAGCGAAGAGCATAAATACGATGCAAACCAGTTCTATGGCAACGCTATTGAAAAATCCGATACTGGCATCGTGGGTTGAGAAACCACCAAGCGCTACCGTCGAAAACGAGTGACAGATGGCGTCAAAAAGTGTCATGCCCGCTATCCAATAAGCAGCGGCACACATAATCGTCAGTCCGACGTAGAAGAGCCAGAGGGTTTTGGCTGTTTCGCGAACTCGAGGGCGAATGTTCTGCTGAGCCGATCCAGAAGCTTCTGCCTTAAACAGTTGCATCCCCCCGATTCCTAGAAGCGGAAGGATGGCAACCACCAGCAAAATGATTCCCATACCTCCAAACCACTGTAGGACTTGACGGTAAAACAGAATCGCGGGATGCATGTCGTCTAGTCCAGTCAAGACCGTGGAACCAGTCGTGGTCAATCCAGAGACCGCTTCAAAGACTCCATCTGTAACGTTGGTCACGCCAGTGTCAAGCACTAGAAATGGAAGTGCACCTACTAAGCCCAACGAGACATAGCTAACGCTTGTGATGATAAACCCGTCTTTTGCCCGTAGCACCAGCCTTGAGGGGGTGAGAGAAAATGCAATCGCGCCCAACACCAAGCAGCTGATTCCTGCTATGGAGAAAAATGTGAGTATCTTTACATCGAAATAAATATAGGAAACAATGCCACACAGCACATATATACCGCCAAAGAACCAAAATACAATATTTAAAATATTGAGTGATATATGTTTGTAGTTCAATGACTTGCTGTTAGACTACGGGGTTCAATCTAAATAGTGACTCAACCTTGGCGACATCGTTGACGTTAGAGATGAAGAACAGCAGACGATCCCACTCCTCAAAAATTACATTGGCCAATGCGTCGCCGAGAATGATTTCCTGTCCTTTACGGATAGCGATCAACTGAACTGTGACAGGTAGAGGAATTGCGTATAAGTTGCCACCGATGATGTCCTCACGTTGACCGGCTTTAACGGTGATTTCCATGACTTGCGATAAATTGTCGTTAATTCCTTGAATGACATCTGGACTGACTTCTCGTACATGTCTGAAGATGGCGGAGGCAGTACTTTGTTGTGGCGAAATGGGAACATCGATAGCTGTGTTTGCCACAATATCCAAGTAATCTTGTTTCTTAATCAACGAAAGAACATGGGATACTCCGATCTGCTTAGCTAGCAGCGACGACATGATATTGACTTCATCATCGTCAGTGATTGCGCAATAGATATTTGCCTTGTCAACGTAATTTGATTCCAAAAGATTCTTATCGGTCGCATCACCTTGTATCACCACGCAATTAGAAAGCGATTTTTCTAAGTACTGGCAACGCGCTGGGTCTCGTTCAATAACAGTGATTTGGTTAAAGGTACTTTCGTCTCTAAGTTTTATCGCTAAACCTTCCCCAATGTGTCCCCCACCAGCGATCACAACTTTAGACGTGGCATTGAGTTGGTAGTTAAGCGCTAAAAACATTGAACGGGCTACGCGCGTGTCACAGACTACGTATAT
>MKWU01004699.1_pt1 | contig 15750 bp, 8 predicted proteins | sample 809101 | NCBI WGS metagenome assembly MKWU01 (sample SAMN05860141, study PRJNA318959) | sponge metagenome | host: Aplysina aerophoba | place: Slovenia: Piran, Adriatic Sea, Gulf of Piran | collected 2013-05-07 | reverse complement strand
CAGAGCGCTCCGAACCGAGCCGTTGATGGCAAACCGCAGTCATCTGCTCGACCGCCTCGACAACCCGAGAGGGCAAGCCCGAAAGATCGATGGACGAGGGAAGCGGAGGCTGCGACACTGCCATGGGAACGCTCCTGATGTCGTGTTTTTGGGAACTCACATCCTACCGCATCTTGCGGTGCGGAGCGTTCCCACCTCCCCGCCGACCACCGCCGTCGTGACAAAATCCTGCCCCGGAACGTGCAATTGTCACGAAAGCCCTGTTTCAGCGGCACCTCGCAACCACGACATCAAGTTAAATCAACCACTTGCGATTGCCATACGGGAACTACACCCGGCGGGAATGTCCGCGAAACTCTGGCGCACCTCAATTCCATCCAGTGGATCCCACAACTGTGCTTCTGAAAAATGCCGTCAGCGCCAGCGAAATCAGAAATCCATCACGGGCGAGCGCTCGGCGGAATCAGACCTGGGCAGTTACTGTTTCTGAAGCTGTCAAGTCTCTTTCTTATGTTTGACAAACAGCTGAGTATTTTTTGCTGGTCGGCACTAGCACGCAGGCGATCAACCCAATTGGTTAGCACTTCGGCATTATGACAATGGGCGGCGGTCCACCATTGGGAGCAAACGTACCAACGTCCGCCGTACACTCGGTTCCAGTATCGATTGTGTCGACCCACTAAACGTCCTACCGAAACGTCACGCAACAGCGTGTGACCACTGATGTTCAGACCTAGGGAGTTCTTTGTAACTTGCAGTTGCCGAATAGTTTCCTCGTCTAACGTTTCGGGGTATTTTTCAAGAACAGTGAGCATCAAATCTTGCACAATATCTTGAAGACGTTCTCCGTTATTGTTCCGGTCTTCTAACTCACCGGTAGTCTCCGGCGGCTTCGCTTCGGGCGAAACGTCCATTCGCCCAGGCAATACTGGCGCGTGAGCTAGGTCCACCAAGAACTCATCCACGTTCTCAACACAATGCGGCCATACTCTCGCTGCTATCTGGTAGAGCCACTTTCCTCGCCTCTCAATCGTGTCCTCATTCCATGCATCTGGTCCGTCATTCACGAGATGCTTGTTCAAGAATAGTACGCTGTGATCAGCCAGCGTTTCTCTCTTTTCGTGCCATGGCGCATTGGACAGCGCCGAATTCAAGCGGTTGTTGACAAGCGTAAGGTTCCCTATCGTATGGATCGCTCGTTCACGATGGGCAACGGCATCACCATCGCCGCCCATCGGTGGGACCCACTTAGCACTCCACTTCTGCGGCATGATGTGTTCGATGTGCAAATTCCCAGGAACCTCACTCGTTTCTGCCATCTGGGTGCGAAGCTGACCTTCAATGGCCGTGAGCAGCATTCTGAGACGCCCCCGCGTCAGCCACTGATAGAGCGGAGCGGTGACGAACCTGTCCTGCAGCTCCATGTCGTTCGGCCATAAGGTTGCTTGACCGGTCTGAGCCGCCAAATTGGAGACTAAAGCCCTGTCGATGCTATCATTAGGGCTGGCGGCCAGTTTCTCAATCAGAGCGACAAAGAAGTTTCCATAGCTCTTGGCGCCATATCCGCACACAACTCGACGCACCATATAGCTCTCCAGCACTCTAAGGCAATTTGCCAGAGCCGGTGGCTTTAGATCGTTGTTGGACAGAAGCCACAACAGGAGCGGAGTGACCGCGGTAATGTTCATGACGTTTCGTCTGGTCAGGAACTCAGCGATGTCCTTCCGCCGAACATCCTCGATGTCGCGGTATATCTTGCCGATTCCCCCAAAGTCAGCAGCGACGTCAGAAATCATCTTACCAATCACATACTGCTTGTTAGAATAAGTCTCAAATGCCCTGAACTCGTCATAATTTCTGACCTCCCCCTGAGTGCGGAGCGCCAGCCAATGATTCAGGTACATGTCGATTCGCGGTCTTCTTTGGAGGCCCCTGCCTACTTCCTGCATCCACCAGTCCTCTTCAAACGGCCAGAGTTCCCGCTGGGCCACTGAAACGCTGTGCTCGTCATAGGCCTTAACGTCAGCATCGTGCAGCACCTTGTTCTTGATCATGTCGGACTGGAGAAGTGGCGTGCCGCGCGCATTCAGCGTCTCGAATATGACGTGAGGATCATCGTTGTCGTCCAAGTCAATAACCACCAGCTCTACATTCGCGCGTACGGCGCTCTCCAATGCCGAAGCTGCTCTATCGCGCTCTCCGCCCTCATTGGAGAACCCGCTTAGCCATCGCGCGGTCTGTTCCTTGAAGTAGTTGTGAGCCTGAACAATACGTGATTCCGTATGGTCGTCCGAAGACAGGTCGTTTCTCATCGCTTGCCGAAACGCATCCCTGTCTATGACCGTGGGCCATACCTTGAAGGCGTTGTCAGCGTCGCCGTCCCGGAATTCCTCCTGGTTGTCTACGAGCGCGGCAAGACGCTTGGCCGGATCGGAGTGCCCTCGCCCCTCCAGCACCTCCTGGATCGCATCGATGAGAAGCTGAAGAGTGGTCAGCCGCTGTTGGCCATCAACGACAATACGGCGCTCAATCGTGCCTGCGGGATATTGGATCTGCTGGAGAACCACAGCGCCCATGAAGTGGGGTTCCGTCTGGCCTTCTTCCAGAATCGACTGTGCAAGCTCTTCGATGTCGTTCCACAACGGCTCCCACTGCTCCTCCTGCTTCCACACGTAACGGCGCTGAAAGGCGGGTATCTCGTAACGGACCGGCTGGGCGAAAAGGCGCTGCGGGCGCTGTAGGTTCGTGTGCATGGAGTAGGGGATCCTCGTGCAGTGGATACTTGTATCGTGGTTGATCCCAGGAGCAGCTCAAATGTCCTTGGGAGCATTGCGCTTCTTGTTCAGTGGGATCTCGCAATCGCGTCTCGAAGTGCCTTCGCGGTGTCTGCAGAACCCGGAACGGCCTCCGCTGTTTGCGCCAAACGGCGCATCTCGAGGATGTCGTCCGCATACTGCCGAAGCCGCGTCTCGAATGCCCCGCGGGTCTTGACGCATACAAGCGTGTACGGCCTGCCGCGCCTCTCGGTCTCACAGTCGATGTCGATCCCGCCTTGCTCGATCCGTCGCCGCAGATGCCCCCTGAGTTCCTTGCGGACAGGCATGCGCAGGGTTTCGGAGTCAGGGTCCGCACAGAACCGGCGAAGCTCGGAACAATGCTCGCAATCGCAGGACAAGCCTTCCGCCGAGATGACCCAGTCCGTCGGAGGAGCGGGCGGGAGCCTGCTGCGGGACAAGAGGAAGCGCGCGCCGTGACGCCAGAGCGCGTGCAAGGCGGTACTGGCCCCGAACGGTTCTCCGTGCTCCGCGCTCAGCGCCTCCATGAGAGCCGGAATCGTGCGGTCCGGCGGCACCAGATCTGCGCGCTCGATGAACAGAGACGCCGCAGTATCGGCCTCGCGTTCCATGTTGAAGCGCCAAAGCAGGAAGAAGAATTGCCGTAATGTGGCCGTCGGCAGGGGGGCGGGCTCATCGCGCGCGTAACGATGATGCCGGTCAACGTGATCGTCGCGCTTCAATGGTCGGTGAACCGACGGCATTCGGGCGTGGATGGTCGCGACCATCTGCCGTAGCGCATCGTGCCAGGCCCCGTCATTGCCGTCGTCCAGCCTCTCGCAGAGCTGGCTCGCGAGGTCGACGATGCCCTCGGTCCGCAGCGAAGTCCTGGATCCTGCAAGCGCGCAGAGGAGCGCCTCCGTCTCGCCGACGCCCATCTCGGCCGCGGCGGTCACCAGCGCGCCGTTCATCTCGCCGTCGTAGTTGGGCAACACCACATCGCCCAGGAAGCGAGCCGTGGCCTCCCGGTTGCCGATGGAGCACAGCAGTTCCAGAGTTCGCGCGCTGTGTCCCTCCCAGCTGTCTCCTTCCGACCGTCTCCGGTGCGAGTCGCACGAGGGCCAAAGGTCCACCACCTGGGACGCCAGATCCCGGATCGGACCGCTTGTCGGTGCGCCTTCCGAGGCCCGCTGCCATTCTCCCGCGAGAAACGCGGCAAGAGAGCCCGCGCCGGCCTGCGCCAGAAGGCACGCACTGTCCGCATTCGGCCAGACGACCAAGGCCGCACGGCGGTAGAACCGCTCGATCGTCGCGCCCTCGTTGCCGCTGGCTTCCAGCAGCCGCTGGCTGTCGGGCCGCTCGGGATCGAGCCGGTCTGCCGGCATCAGCTCCCCCGGCAGCAACGGGAGATCGTCATAGTCGGAAGGGGCGCCGTCCGGACGCGCCCATCCGTCAAGCCGGCACTCGACGTCGACGATATCGTAGAGCTCGAACTCGTCGTCGGCGATGTCCTCGACAACGTCTGCGTAGCCGTTGTACCAACCCGAGCCTGTCTCCTCCACGCGCACGATCGCCGCGTGCAGGGCGCAACCGGCACGCTCCGCCGCTGCCGTCAGCACGCGACCGATCGCTGCATCCACGTTCTTGAGCGTGCCGAACGAGAGGCCCGCCGCGCTGTAGTCGTGCTCAAGGAGCCAGACCAGCTTCCCGCTCGCCTCCGGATCGCGACACCTCGAACCTAGTTCGGCGGCGATAAGGTCGATCTCGGCGCCGTAATCCGGCGCTTCCGTTGCGACACCGCTCCCCTCTTGCAGCATGAGGTTGTAGACGAGGCAGACGCGATGACCGTCGGTGACGGGGAGAATCTCGTGCTCGCAGTCCGCGTAGAAGGCGGCGAAGACCAGCTCCGACGGCTCGTCCGTCCTCATGTCGACAGCGGTTTCGCGGCCCTCGTGGCGAATGACCAGCTCCCCGCCTGCTCCGGGCACGGGCAGGGAGATCACCAGCGTCGCCACCATGCCGTCCGCCTTCTCCGTGTCGCGGTGCGGCTTGAAGAAGCCGCCGGGCTCATAGATCAGAAGCTTGTACAACCCCGCCGTGACAGAGCCCTCCGGGCAGCCAAGGCCGGCGGTCGTCCGATCCAGAATGTCAGCGAAGGTATCGGCCCAGGTCCGTCCGGCTATGCGAGTCCTGTCGGGCGCGAGTTGCCGGCAGTCGCGCACCGACGGGTCGACGATGGTCTCGTGGCCCCTGCCGTAGGGCGCGCGGTCCGCATCGGCGACCAGCATCTGCACTTGCGCAAACGGGATCGGGAACGAAAGAACGCCGGCTGTGCCGGCCTCGATGCGCGGCATCGGGGCGAACAGCCGCCCATGGACGCAGTAGTCACCGGGCCGGGTTACCGATCCGATCAGCCCGGAAAGCGAAGTGAGGCGCTCGTCGAACTCGATGACCTCGCTGATATCAGTGTAGTAGGTGTCGATCATCCTGCTCTTATGTCGCAACAGCGCACGCGACGCAGTTCCAAGACCTGACCCGATACTGCTGTTCAACCCGGCGGCCTGCAAGTTGGTCATCGCAGGGATGTGCAGTGTTTGGCTGGATCGCGCGAAGTCTTCTGGCACTCGCCACCGGAGGCAGGAGGGATTGCGGCTGATGCCTGGGAAGGCCTTGGGAATGGAGAGGCCACGCTGCCGGCACGAAGAAGAATTCTTGTAAACGTTCCGACGAACCGTGCCGATCCAGACGTTGGGAAGTGCTGACCGGCCGAAATGCGCAGAAGTGCGCCGTTCCCGCGCGCCGAAAGCAGTGGCGGGCGGTGGATTCCACAGCCGGATGGAACGTTTACCGCGCCTGTAAGGATCGTACCGGCATCACGAAAAGTTGATCGCCGTAGTGGATCGTGCTCCTGCGTACTCCTGACCGCTCATGTCGTCGTATGCCGCCAATTGCTGTATCAAATCTCCTTTTACCTACAGTTGCTTAGAGGACGTCGGTCCCTATATGTTCCCGCCATGAGCACGGCACTGCAGGACCACCGCACCACCCCAGGCAGCATCCAGGCTCTCAGCGATGCCATCGAGGCGCACACCGCTCGCAAGACGCTGTCGCGCTGCGCCTTCGGCGCGGCGGCTCACGGCGACGCATCCTTCCCTGACCGGCCCGGCCGGGGCTCGGACGTGCGTCTCGGCACGGCCGATAAAGTGCTGGCCCGCATGAACCCGGAGACGATCGGCCTGCGCTTTCTGCGGAGGGTCGAGGCCTTCCTGAAGGTGACCGGCATCGAGCCGCACGTCTTGGGCAGGGAGGCGCTGGGCGACCCCGGTCTTGTGCTCAGGCTGGGGAAGGGGCGGTCGCCGACGCCTGGCACCGTCGACAAGGCGAGCCCGGCAAGGCTTGAGGCGGCGCGGGCCGCGATCGAGGACGGCACTCCGGCCGTTCCGGTCTATGCGGCAGCATATGAGGAGAGGGAGATGAGCAACAACACCGGCTTCATGAAAACGGAGCAGATTGCGAAGCACCTGGGCCTGAGTCCGCGCACTCTGGAGAGCTACCGCTCGCGCGGCGGGGGTCCGGCGTTCTATGTCTTCGGCAGCGTGGTGCGCTATCTGCTGTCCGATGTCCTGAAGTGGGCGTCAAAGCGGCGAAGGCGTTCGACCTCCGACGACGGCCTCCAGAGTCCCACCCCGGAAGACGGGGACGAGGAGCAGTGGGACGAGGAAGATGTCGACGATGACCGCCCCGGGAAGTCGAGGCGATGACAGTCGGAGCCGATCTTCCGCCGGGTGCGGATTCCGGCGCTGCCGTGGAGGCGGCGCCGGCGGTTCCCGACGCCGGTCCGGCGTATTCGGAGACGTCGCTGCCTCTGCCGGCGTTCGTTGAAAGGATGCCGTCGGAGGCTGACGCAGAGATTCCCTGCACGAGCCTGCTATGCCGGATGGACCCGGCCACCGACCTGGTGCTCCTGACGCTCTACGTGATGGTCTGCGTCGTCGTGATGATGTGCGTGCCCAGGCTCGTCGCGCTTCTGCGGGAGATGATCTGGGAGATTGTCGACTTGCTTGCGTGTCGGCGATGACGGCCAGGGATGTCGCGCGGGTGCGGTAGCCGGAAGCTATGACCGGGGCAGAACCGGGCGCCTGACGGGGTGCCGGCGCGGCGGCTCAAGGGGCCATGCGCCGCATGTCACCAAGCCCGTCATTCGGAAGGCGCGGCCGCTCCGGCCGGGGCGGGAGCGTCATCATGATCGGCGCGTGCGGCGGCACCGGGCACGGTCTCCCGGTGCCGCCGAAGAGGAGACCTCATCATGAGCGGTTTGGGCCGCGCCATCGATCGAGGGCTGAACGTCGTCGGGCGGATCCGGGAAGACTGGAGCCCCTTCGCCTTGTTCGTTGTCCTTGTCGCCGCCGTGTTCGGGCTGGCAGCGGCGATCTGGATCACCGTCGCGAGGTACACGGCCCACGACTGGCACGTCTTCGGTGTCTACGTGCTCAGCGAATTCTTGCTTGTTGCCTTCGCCCGCGACAAGACCAAGAAAATCCGCGACCTGGATGGGGAAGTCCTGGTCTGGACCATCGACGCCATCACCAGGCACAGCTACATCCTCGATCTGCGCGACCGCATGCTGGGCGATGCCCTTGGTGCCGCACTGTGGGGCGGCGGCATCGGCGCCGGCCTCTTGATTGGAACCGTCCTCGCTACGCACATCGTACATTGGCGGAAGGCCAGGCGCCGCCGAGGCGCAAGAGAGAAGCGCACGACCCCGGCATCCCGTCGCTGGATCGGCCGCCGGTTCAAATCGATTCCGAGATTCATGAGTGCGCTCCTGGCGTCAGTGCGGCTCGCGTGGAAGGCGATCACGCGATACCCGGTTGCCGGCAGCGCAGGGCCTGGGAACGGCAACCCGGCGGCCGGCAATCGTCATGCGCACAATGCCCTGGCTGGCGGCCTGAAGCAGGGCCGAGCGGTTCCTGCACCGCCCGCAGCATTCGATGATCCGACGGTCAGGCCGCTGGTGGCTGCGCGCTCGGCGAGGCAGGGCCGGCCGAACGCTGCGAAGGCGCCTTTGGGCGAAGCCCATCGTGGGCTCGACAAACGCCCCGATGGCGAGGCGCAACGCGTCCCGCGCGAGACGCCTCCGTCCGCGACATCGCCACCGGCGCCGACAGTTTCGCCGCCCGCCGCGCTCGACAATTCCGACAACCCGCGTTGTTCCGAGCCGACGAGCCGCAAGCCGCAATCGCCGACGCTGGACTCCCACGATGTTAGCGCATCCGGAGTTGGCGAGAGCGCTCTGACAGAATCCGATCCTGCGCAACAGCACGAAGCGGCGGCCCGCGAGAATGGCTCGGATGATGCCGCGCCGTCAGCACCGAAAGGCGAGCGCACAGCCTCCGGTGACAGGATGCCGGGATCGAACGAGCGACCCCTCGGTACGAGGCCTGGCGCAAGGAGAAGGCGCCCCAAGGCCAGCCAGGACTTCTACTGATGGTGGTCTCGATCGGCGCCCTCGCCTCGCCCGCACAGGGCGTCTCGTATTATGAGAGGGACGGATACTACGCGAAGGACGATGCCGCGCACCGGGAGGCGAGCGCCTGGGCCGGCAAGGGTGCCGAGGCGCTGGGCCTGGAGGGCATGGTCGATCCCGACCTCTTCACCGACATCCTCGCAGGCGAAGTCCCTGACGGTTCCGGGCAGCGGCTTGGGCGCAGGAACAGGGAGGGCGAGATCGACCACCGCCCCGGCCGCGACCTCACATTTTCCGCCCCCAAGTCCGTGTCGCTGGCGGCCCTGGTCGGCGGCGACGAAGGGATCGTCGGTGTCCACGATGCCGCCGTGCGCAAGGCGCTCACGTGGATCGAGGCCAACGCGGCCGAGACCAGAATGAGGGACCCGGAATTAGGGCGCATGGTCCGCGTCGGCGGCCAGTCCATCGTCGCCGCGACCTTCCGCCACGACACGTCCCGCAGCCTGGATCCGCAGCTCCATACGCACACGGTGATCGCCAACATGGTGCTGGGTGACGAAAGCAAGTGGCGCACCATGGCCAACGAGAGGCTGTACGCGTCCAAGATGCTGATCGGCGCGCTCTACCGTGCCGAGCTGGCGCGAGGGCTGGAGGAGCTGGGGTATGCGGTTGAGAAGACCCATGCCGACGGGCGCTTCGAGATTGCCGGCGTTCCCCGTCCGGTAATCGATGCCTTTTCGACGCGGCGCGCCGAGATCGAGGCTGCGATGGAGGCGCGGGACCTCGGAGATCCGGCTGCGAACCCGCGCGTGGCGGAGCGCGCGGCGCTGATGACCCGCTCGCACAAGCGCGACGTGGACAAGGGGGCGCTGCGAGAGACCTGGCAGAGGCAGGCCGCCGATCTGGGTTTTGGCGCGCGGGACCTCGTCAATGAGGCCCGGCACTGGCAGTGGTCCCGCTCGGGCCAGCCCGTCGCGTCTGCCGGGCGGGACCAGGAGGCCGGCAAGACAAGCGATGCGGACCGCGCGGCCGCCTGGGCTGTTGCGCACCTCTCGGAGCGCGAGGCCGTGTTCGCCCGCACCGACCTGCTGACCGCCACCCTTGCCTGGAGCCCCGGCAAGGTGAGTATCGGCGAGGCCGAGGCGGCAGTGGGGCGGATGGAGAGGGCCGGCACCCTGCATGCAGCAAGGACGCCCGTGCTGGGCGACGCGCTCACCACCGAGAAGGCGCTCATCGACGAGACCGAGACCATCAGGCTCATGGAGCGCGGCCAGGGGCGGTCGAGACCGGTGATGCGGCGCTGGATGGTGAAGCCGCTGCTGCACAACGGGCGCCTGACGGAGGGCCAGCGGGACGCGGTCACCACGATCCTGTCCTCGAAGGACCGGGTGGTGGGGGTGCAGGGCTATGCCGGCACCGGCAAGACGGCGATGCTGGACCGGGCGCGCTCTCTCGCGGAGAGGCGCGGCTACCGCATGATCGGCCTCGCGCCCTCGGCCTCGGCGACGGCGACCCTGGAAGCCGAGGCCGGCATCAGGAGCGAGACCCTGCAGCGGTTCCTGGCGCGCAACGCCGGCGTGGCGGAGGGGCGCCTGACGCCGAGGGGCGAGCAAGAGATGCGGGCTTCCTTCCGCAGGACGGTGCTGGTGGTGGACGAGGGCTCGCTGGCCTCCACTGTCCAGGCCCGCGACCTGCTGCGGATCGCCGACCGGCTCAGGATCCCGAGGGTGGTGCTGGTGGGCGACGAGAAGCAGCTCGACGCGGTCGATGCGGGCAAACCCTTCGCGCAGCTTCAGCGCGCGGGCATGAAGACCGTGGTGATGGACGAGATCCTGAGGCAGAAGGACCCGGCGCTGAAGCAGGCGGTCCGCGCCAGCCTGGCGGGCGATGTCCGTGGGGCCTTCGAGAGGCTCGGCGAGCGCGTCGCCGAAGTGAAGCCCGACAATCTCGCCGGCGCGGCGGCGGCGCGCTGGCTGAAGCTCTCGCCCGAGGAGCGGGAGAACACCGGGCTGATGGCGCCGAGCCACGCGCTGCGGCAGACCGTCAACGGCCACATTCGTGAGCGCCTCGCCCGCGACGGCGTCATTCATGGCCCCACACTGGAGAGCGAGCGGCTGGTATCCCTCGGCTTCACCACCGCCGAGAAAATGCAGGCGGCCAACTATGCGCCGGGCGACGTCGTGGCATTCCACCGGGCCTACAAGAGCCTCGGCGTCGGGAAGGGCGAGGAGCGCCGGGTCTGCGGCGTCGACGGCGCGCGCGGAATGGTCATGCTTGAAGGCGCGGACGGCGGGGCGGTGCCCTGGCGGCCGCGCCAGGTGGGGGCGAGCCGCGGCGCGGTCGAGGTCTACCGGGCCGAGCCCACGGAGCTCCGCGCCGGCGACCGCATCCGCTGGACCCGCAACGATGCCACGCATGGGCTGGTGAACAGCCACAGGGCGGAAGTGACGTCGGTGCAGGGGGACCGGGTCTTGTTCCTGTTGGAGGACGGCCGCAAGCTGGAGCTGGGGCGGGACCAGCCGCAGCTGCGCCATCTGGACCATGCCTGGGCATCGACGGTGCACGCGTTTCAGGGGCGCACCGTCGACAACGTGATCGCGGTGATGGAGGCCAACCATCCTCACCTGACCACCCAGAAGAGCTTTTACGTCGAGATCAGCCGCGCACGGCACCGGGCCGAGCTGGTCACGGACGACGCGAAGGCGCTGTGCGACCGCCTGGAGGCCGCGACCGGGGAGCGCGTGTCGGCCCTGGAAGCGGTCGCCGCCGCTGCGGCGGAGCGGGCAAGGGATGCGGAGCGGTCCAGGCAGGCTGCGGCACGCGAAGCGGCCAGGAGCAGGGACGGCGAGATCGGGCGGGACAAGCCGGCACGCGAAGCCGCGGAATTGCGGACGCCTGCACCGGCGAGGAGCAGCGCGCCCGGGATCGAGCCGGAGGCGCCGCCCGGCAAGCCGGAAGGGACACAGGGGCCCAGGCCCGTGCGAACGCCGGAACCGGAGAGAGACCAGCCGCCTGCCCCGGCACCCCGGCCCGTACGCACACCGGAGCCTGCGAAGGCGCCGGAGCCGGTGAAGGAGCGCGCACCCAGGACGATCGAGTACGAGCTCGAGCTGGAGCTGTAGCGCCCTCTTGCCATCCGGCGAGTGTGCCGCGTGACGCACCCGTCATGCCGGCGCAAATTTCAAACCGGGCATTGCGGCAGCGGCAAAGCGCCGGTGTCGATTCCGGTGTGAGGTGGGCAATTCCGTCGAGCCGGTATAGTCGTGTCGGTACCTGCTTTCGCCATTTGCAAGCCTGATCCGCCGGCACAAGGTCCCGCGCGGCAGCAACGGCATGGCGTCAATACCGCCGGAGGCCGCTGAAGTTGGTTACACCGCAGGCGTATTCGTCGCCGGTCGTCCGTTCACGAATTGGCTGAACGGCACGGTTTTCGTGTCACGTGGCAGTGCGCTGGTAAGGGGAAGGCGCAGACGAATCCGGCAGAATCGCCGTCCAGGATGGCGGGAGACGGCACACGATCGGCGCACGAACCCGGCGGAGCTCATGTGCCGCCGTTCCGCCGCCTCGCATACTGCATTCCACTCTGCTTCCGAGAACCTGATCGAGCGTTGAAACCCTGGTTCAGCCACAAGAGCGCTCCGGCGTTCGCCGCATATCGGGCCGGTGCCGCCGCGGCAACGTGGCAACTTTGCCGCCGGCCAACTCGCCGGAACGCTTGGCCATGCCGATTATGGCCGTGGAGGTCTGGCCGGACTGCCCGTCCGCAACCGCTTAGCGAGGACTCAAGACCAGCGTGCCCAATGCGTGTTCCTCGACCTTCGCGCGATCGGTGAGCATGGGCACATAGCGGCCGTCGCGCCAGAGCCTGGCGTAATCCTCGTAGTGGGAGGAAAGCGGGTTGCCGGACTGTCCGGTGCTGATGACGAAGACCGAGCGTTCGGGGTCGCCAAGGTCGTAGACGGCGCGGTAGCCGGCGCCGTGGTTCTGGGAGAAGGGCCTGTCCGGATCAGCCACGTCAAAGCCGCCGGCCTTCACCGTCTCCTTTTCTCCGCCCGTCGGCATGGTCACCTCGAACCAGGAGCCGATCACCGGAATCTCGCCGAGGATCCGGTTCTTCATGTGGACGGCGTGAGCCTCGCCCCAGCGCCAGTCCTCCATGTCGTCGCCGTAGGTGGCGGCGAGATGTTCGAGTGAAAGCTCGAGTGCGCGGCTGACCGCCTCGGCGCAACTCTCAACCTCTTGCGTGGTCACGTCGTCGCACCATTGCCTGCGCTCGCCGAGCGCGCGGTGGATGACCTCGATCCGGATCTTCCAATAGTCCTCGAAGACGGGCCCGAGCTCGTCGGCAAACAGCACCCGCATGAGCTCCCTGAGCCACGCCATGTAGATGAGCGGCTCGGTGCGCGCGCGCTGCATGCCGTGGTCCCACCCGCCGAGCATCGCGAGGGCCTGCCGCATGGCGTCGTTCGAGGGCTCGGCGAGGTCGAGCAGCACCGGCGTGAGCCGCGCCGCCGCGAGCGAGACCAGGTCCTGCTGAATCGCCGAAAAACTCGCCACATCGTGCTTGGGCCGGGCGTCGAGCAACGCCTCGATCCGCCGTGCCCGGTAAGGCGCCGCCCAATCGTCGGTCAGGTAGTGGGAGTAATCGAGCGCGACCATCCTGTTGTTGGCACTGACGATGCGACCGGAAACCGGGTTGGTGGCGTGGGGCAGCTCCTCGAAGGGGATGCGGTCCACCCAGTCGTGGGTGCCGGTCCATCCCGGTGCCGGCATGTGCCCCTGGCCCGCAGCGCGAATCGGCACCCGCCCCGGCGCCACATAGCCGATGTTGCCGTCCCGGTCGGCAAAGACGATGTTCTGCTGCGGCACCGCGAGGTCGCGCAACGCCTCGACGAAGCCTTGCCAGTCCGCTGCCGTGGTGGCGCGCACCAGAGCCTGGGCGCTCAGATCGTCATCATCCAGCGCCGTCCACGAGAAGGCCAGGACGTGGCCGCTCTCCAGGTACTCGCCGCTCTCGTCGAGCACGTCCGAGATCACCGGCCCGTGCCGCGTCTCGCGCACCGTGAGCTCGATCGCATCGCCGCCGCTGACCTCGATGGTCTCGCTGCGGATCTCGAAAGGCAGGCTCCCCTCCGGCGCGAGATAGCGCGCCGGGTCGTTGGGGTCGATGCGCTCGATGAAGAGGTCCTGGACGTCCGGCCCGGTGTTGGTGAAGCCCCAGGCGAGAGTCTCGGTACGACCCAGAAGCGGAAAGGGAAGCCCCGGCAGTGTCGCGCCCACCACCTCGAACTCCGGCGTGGAAATATGGGCGAGGTACCAGACGCTCGGAATCTCAAGTCCGAGGTGCGGGTCGTTCGCCAGCAGCGGCTTGCCGGACTCCGTGAATTCGCCGCTCAGAACCCAGGCGTTGGAGCCGAGCCCCGACGCGCGCAACGCGGGCGCCGCGCCCTGTACGGAGGCGTCGAGCGCCGCGAAGTCGATCCCTCCGGATTCGAAGGCAGGCGTGAGGGCGTGCGGCCCCATCGGCGGGTCTTCGGGATGCTGGGCCCAGAGGTCCTGCAGCTGTTCCCGGTCCAGCTTGCCCGCAAGCCTCGCGCGCAGCAACTCGTCGCTGAAGTTATCGCCGAGATCCCAGGCCATGATCTTGAGCCAGACAAGGCTGTCGGCAGGCCGCCAGGGTTCGGGCTCGTGGCCAAGCAGCTGGAACTCGAGCGGCAACAGGCCGGAGCGAGTCTCCAGCCAGGCGTTTACACCGGCGGCGTACGCTTCGTAGATCGCTTGGGTGTCCCGGGACAGCATCTCGAAATTGCGCTCGGCGACGCGGTAGAGACCCAGCGTACGCAGGAACCTGTCCGTCTCGATGCCGGGCTCGCCCACCACAGCCGCCAGCCGCGCCTGGCCGATCCTGCGCTGCATCTCCAGCTGCCAGAGCCGGTCCTGCGCGTGGACGTAGCCCATGGCAAACGCGCCGTCCCTGGCCGACCGGGCGTAGATATGGGGGATCGCATGGGCGTCGCGGACCACCTCCACCGGCGCATCCAGGCCCGAGACCGCCTCGCCCCCGTCGTAGGAGGGAAGCGAAAGCCAGGAACACGAGCCTGCCGAGAGCAACACGGCGAGCAGCGCTACGGTTCTGAACGCAGCGCGCGGCGAGAGCATCTTGGCCCCGTGCCCTGGTTCCGCTCTTCCCTGCCTGGGGCTGCGGCGCCGATTGAGCGTCTCCGTCGTCGATCGTCCGGCAGTACTCGTGCAGCTCCGAAGCGGCGCTCTCTCGGCCGAATCGCGAAAGGCTGACACATTGATCGGGTTTCCTGCCATCTTCACCTCCCCTGCGAAGGAACCGGTGCCTGGATCACCATGTAACGCGCCGCGAGGACGGTGGCCGCGGACGAGCTTGCTTATCGCCGCAGGCGGCCGGGTTGGCAATCCCGGGCGCGCTTGGCGGTCGAGGCTGACAGAATAACTCGCAAGGCCGGTGCACCGACAGCGGACCGACAGCGCACCGACAGCGGACCGATGCCGTCAACGAAGTGCCGGGAGGAGCCGGCTCCATTGCGAACCAAGGGCTCAATCAGTCTTCGCCATTCGAATCCTCGTGGTCGAACGTCTGCGCTTCCGCGAGTTCGCCGGCCTTTGCAGCCCGCTTGAAGGTGTCTTCCTCGCCCCGTGCGGCCAACTCCTCGCGCTTCAGGTAGGTGAGAAGGTGCATGCCGCGGAAGGTCCGCCTGATAAGCTCGATCAACTCAGGCGTCAGCCGGTCGTCGTCCAGGTCGATCTCGCGTGCCGCAACGCCTGCCGCTGACGCCCGGACGAACTCCGCGGGCTTCATCCGCCGCTGTTCGGCCGCCTCGCAAATGGCGTCCCACTCCGAATTGGAGAACCTGATCGAGCGCTGAAAGCGTGGTTCACCCATGGAAATCCTCATTAGGTCGTCGAAAATCGAGGTCGTACCGCCGCAGCGTCACGGCGACTTTGCAGTCGACCCGTCCGCCGGAACGTCCGACTATCCCCATTATGGCCGTGTTTGAATCGTGTGACACCTGCAATGCGGCGCAATACGTTGAAATGCGCTCAGTCCGGTAGCGACAAGGCTACGCGTGCCAAATCGGTATCATCTGCGAATTTGCGGCCTATATCAGCGAGTTGCGATGTCACCCGAAAAAGGGACGCATTCCCAGGGTACTGACGGCACTATTAATCGTAGGTTTGGCGCAACTTAACAGGTCATTTCTACGCACAGCTACGCGGTACTACGCAGGCGTATGACAGATTGCAGCCCTGCATCACCGATGCGTCAGGTGTGAAAACCAAAGCGCGGAAGCGTCGAGCGGGACACAGGTTCGATGTAGAAGCGGTCAGGGCCCCAACTCGTTGCAGGACAAGCGGTTGGGTCGATCGACGCCTTCGCGTCATCGGTCGGGGCGCAACTGCCGGAGCGGTGTCGCAAGCCGATGCGCGGCTTGGAGTCGCAAGCACAGGAAGCACTCATCACGAAGCGACGGTGTGCCG
>MKWU01004697.1_pt1 | contig 15756 bp, 12 predicted proteins | sample 809101 | NCBI WGS metagenome assembly MKWU01 (sample SAMN05860141, study PRJNA318959) | sponge metagenome | host: Aplysina aerophoba | place: Slovenia: Piran, Adriatic Sea, Gulf of Piran | collected 2013-05-07 | reverse complement strand
CGCCGCCCTGCCGGCGCCGTCGGCGCGGGCGGCGGACCGGCGCTGCCGGTGACGCGGTCGGTGCCGGTGTCGAGGTCGATGCCGAAGATGCCGGCGAGCGCGTCGTCGGCGAGGACGTCGTCGGTGGCCGCATCGCCGGGCAGCGTCATCTCGGTCGCAATCAGCTCCGCGGTATCGACGCCGCGCAGTAGAAAGAGCGATTCGGGACGATCGTCGAGCCGGCTGCCCACGCCGTAGAGCACCGACGCAACGTGCTTGCACATCGACGCCCAGTCGGGGCAACTGCAATCGAATCGGATCTCCCTCGGCTTCGGAAACAGGCCGCGCTCGCGGTCGATCACGACGCTCATCACTTCTCGAGACAGCTTGCCCTGGAGCAGCTCGAGCATCGAGCCGATCTGTCCGGAGCACCTGCTCTTGACGGACTTCCAGACCGCGACCTTCAGCTTGCCGACGCGGATGGTGACGTCGTAGAGCTCCGATCCGCTGACGATGGCGTCGATGCGACCGGTGCGGATCGCGAGGTGGCACACCGAGCCGTTGCGCACGTAGGTCCGCCCGCGCGGCAGGCGGTTGGCGTAGTCGGAGAACGACTCCAGGTGCTCGCACCAGCGCTTGCCCCAGAAGCTGCGGGCGATGGCGCGCCCCTCGATCTCGATGGGCTGGATGTCCTTGCCCTTCTTGCGGAGCTTGTTCATCTCCCGGCGAGCCTTCGCGCGGCGCTCGCCGACCGGGACATACCTCCTCCATTCCATCGTGCTCAGGCCCTCGTCGCGCGGGTCTCGGCGAGACCATCCACCGGGCCGGGAATCGTCCCGGCAAGATGCCGATCACGGCGTCGCTCCACTCGACGATTCCGCTGTCCGGGTGCAGGGTTCATGCCGCCGCGCGCGTCACGTCGAGACGGACGAGATCCAGCAGCGCCTCGTCGGACAGCTCGGTGAGATTGACCTCGGCGTCGCCGGTCAGGATATCGTCCGCGAGCTTGCGCTTCTCCGCAATCATCTCGTCGATGCGCTCTTCGACCGTGCCGGTGGTCATGAACTTGTGCACCAGCACGTTGCGACGCTGGCCGATGCGAAAGGCGCGATCGGTGGCCTGATTCTCGACCGCCGGGTTCCACCAGCGGTCGAAGTGCACGACGTGCGACGCGGCGGTCAGATTCAGGCCGGTGCCGCCCGCCTTGAGCGACAGGATGAAGAACGGCGGCCCGTCGTCGCTCTGGAACCGGGCCACCAGGCCCCGGCGCTCCCTGACCCCGGTCGCGCCGTGCAGCACCAGCCCCGGCCGCCCGAAGATCGCGCTCAGGTGCTCGGCCAGCGGATCGATGATCTCGCGGAACTGGGTGAACACCAGCACCCTCTCCTGGCGCTCGGCCAGCTCTTCGCAGATCTCCGCCAGGCGAAGAAACTTGCCGCTGTCGGCGGACCGGTACTCCGCGTCGCCGAGAAGCTGGCTGGGGTGGTTGCATACCTGCTTCAGGCGCAGGAGCGAGCGCAGCACCACGCCGCGCCGGGCGATGTCGACGGCGGACTCCATCTCCCGCTGCATGGTCCGCACCACCTGCCCGTAGAGCTTGACCTGGGCCCGGGTCAGGTGGCAGTAGCGGGCCGTCTCCGTCTTTTCCGGCAGGTCGCCGATGATCGCGCGGTCGGTCTTGAGGCGGCGCAGGATGTACGGGCCGACAAGCTGCCGCAGGGGCGCGAAGGGGTTCTCCTCGCGCGCCTGGAGACTCTTGACGAAGGACTGGAATACGGTGCGCGATCCGAGCAGTCCGGGATTGAGGAAGTCGAACAGTGCCCACAGGTCGCCCAGGCGGTTCTCCACCGGCGTGCCGGTCAGGGCGATGCGGGCGCGGGCCGAGAGCTTCCTGACCGCCCGGCTCTGCCGCGTCCCCGGATTCCGGATGGCCTGCGCCTCGTCCAGCACGACGAGTCGCCAGGACACCTCCGCCAGCCAGGTCTGCCGCACCAGCATGGCGTACGTCGTGACGACCAGGTCGGCATCGGCCAGATGCGCCTCGGGCGCGCCCGCGATGTCCGCCAGTGTCCGCCGATCCGTCTCGGCCGGGTGCAGGAAGCGCAGCTTCAGCGACGGGGCGAAGCGCGCCGCCTCGTCACGCCAGTTCCCGAGCAGCGACGCCGGAACCACGAGAAGGGACGGCGCTCGCGGGCGTCGCGCGCCGTCGTGACGCTCGCCGAGCAGTAGCGCCAGCACCTGGATGGTCTTGCCGAGACCCATGTCGTCGGCAAGGCAGGCGCCGAGTCCCAGCTTCGTCAGCAAGCGCAGCCAGCTCAGTCCCTCGTGTTGATACGGACGCAGCGTGCCCTGCAGGGCATCGGCGATCTCCACCGCATCCAGCGCTCCCGGACGGCGCAGGCCGGTGAGGATCTCGCGCATGGCGTCACCGGGCTCGACATGCACCCAGTGGCGTTCATCGCCCGCGAGCTCCTCGTGCCGGAGATCCGCCGACGCGCCGGCGAGCAGTCGCATCCCCTCGACGAAGGAGACCTCGCCGCCTTCGGCCTGCCGTTGCAGCGTGTTCCAGTGCTCGATGGCCTGGCGCAGCCGATCGCGGTCCACCTCGACCCACTGCCCCTTGAGCAGCACCAGGCCATCGTCGCCGTCGAGCAGGGCGTCCAGCTCTTCGCTTGACAGGGTGGAATCGCCGAGGGCCACCCGGACGTCGAAATCCAGCATCGCGCCGGCATCGAGCCTCGACGGCGCCCCGGCACCGATCGTCACCGACACCCGGGGCCGGGGCCGCCGGCGCCACCAGTTCGGCAGACTGACCGACAGCCCGCTCGCCTCGAGATCCTCGGCACTGCGCAGCAACCGGAATGCCTGCGCCGCCGTCCACGCCATGGGCCGGTAGACGTCGCCGGAATCCACGATCTCCTTCACCCAGCCGCAGGACTCGGCCGCCCGCTGCACCGGCGAGAGCAGCTTGACGAGCGCGGCGCGGTTCCTGGCCCCGGCGTACTGCTCCAGCGCCTTGCGCAGCGGCAGGTGCTTCACTCTTCCGGCCGCCCCGAAACCGGACGCATAGGTCGCCATGAAGGCGAACGGACGCGCCTCGCCGTTGCGGTTCTCGGCCAGACGGAAGCAGACCCGCCCCACCTGCTGCCATTTCGGCGCTCGCTCCCGCAGAAAGGCGGCGAGCCCACCGGCCCGCCGGACCGTCTCCCGCACCCAGCCGTCCAGGCCCTTCCAGATGCGTTGCAGCGTCTCTTCGCAGAGATACTCGCCGCCGTGCATGGGCGGGGCGGTCAGAATCCAGCGCGCACAGTCGGCGGACGAAAGGGGCTCGACCTCGAAGCTCTCGGCATCCTCGGGGACGTGGCACAGACCGGTGAGATGGCGCTCCGCGAGCTGTTGCCAGTAGCGCACGCTCGGCATGTCGCCGGTCGGGGTCTTCTCCGCCGCAAGGGTGAAGAGGGCTTCGCGCCAGTCGGTCTCGAAGGCACCTTGCAGGGAGGGCGGCGCGCCCGGCGCGGCCTCGTCCCCGGAGGGTTCCCAGCGCAGACGTCCCGCCGGCGTCAGTCGTATTCCCATGCGCCTGTCCCCGGCCGAGTGGCGGTCAAAGCATCATTGCGATGCGGAACCGATGGCGATCCACTCCCCTCTCCACCGGCCGTCCAGGAAGTCCGTCCACGGCAGAATCCGGATGCCGTCCATCTCCCTCGCCATGGGCTCCATGGAGACGAGCCGGCAGTGGGCGAACAACCCTTCTTCGCGCAGTGCCCGCAACCCCTTCAGGTCCCGCCCGATCACGTTCTTCCCGGCCTTCACCTCCACCGCGAGGTCCTCGAACACGAAGCCCACTTCGTTCCTGGATTTCGACCGCCGGTACGCGGGCGTGTCGAGCCGATGATAGTGCCACCGGGGCGGTTGACGCCGTCGCGTGTTAGTGCGACAAGGTTCGCACCCGGAACTGGCGGGCCGGGACCTCGGTGACCTCGGTGACCGCGGGCGCCGCGAACGGAAGACAGGGGGAGCGGGCAATGCCGGCATCGAGCGCGGGGCCCGCCAACGGCGAAGCCGCCCTCATGGTCGAGGACATGCAGAAGAGCTTCGGCTCCCTCGAGGTGCTGAAGGGCATCTCGCTTCGCGCCGAAAACCACGACGTGCTCTCGATCCTCGGGTCGAGCGGGTCGGGCAAGAGCACTCTGCTCCGATGCATCAACCTCCTCGAGTACCCCAACGGGGGCCGGGTCTTCGTCAAGGGCGAGCTCATCCGGATGCGCAAGGAGGACCGGGGCGGTCTCGTGCCCGAGGACCTGCGCCAGGTCGAGCGCATCCGGGCGAAGCTCGCGATGGTCTTCCAGCAATTCAACCTCTGGTCACACATGACGGTGCTCGAGAACGTGATCGAGGCGCCGATCCACGTGCTCGGGATCCCGAAGGCGGAAGCGATCGAGCGCGGTCAGGACGAGCTCGAGAGGGTGGGGATGCACGACCGGAAGGACTACTATCCGGCGCACCTGTCGGGCGGTCAGCAGCAGCGCGCGGCCATCGCGAGGGCGCTCGCGATGCGGCCCGATGTCATGCTCTTCGACGAGCCGACGTCGGCGCTCGATCCGGAGCTCGTGGGAGAGGTGCTGCGGGTCATGCGCGGCCTGGCCGAGGAAGGACGCACCATGCTCGTGGTCACCCACGAGATGGGCTTCGCGCGAGAGGTGTCCGATCAGGTCATGTTCCTCCACGAGGGCAGAGTGGAAGAGCGGGGAACGCCGGCGGAGGTGTTCGAGAATCCCGAGTCGGAGCGGTTCCGTCAGTTTCTCGCAGGGACCCTGAAGTGAGGTGTCCACCCCGTGCCGGCGTTCGGGAACACGCCGTATCGAATCGAAACACTTGCCAACCAAGGGAGAATCGACGTGAAACGATTTCTTAGTGCACTGGCCGCGTCCGTCGTGCTGGCGGTCGCCGCGGGTACCGGGACGAGCCTTGCCGACGACAAGCTTCGCATCGGGGTCGAAGGCGCCTACCCGCCGTTCTCGTGGAAGGAGGCGGACGGTACGATCAAGGGGTTCGACATCGACATCGCGATGGCGCTCTGCGAGAAGCTGGCCCGCGAGTGCGAGCTCGTGGAGCAGGACTGGGACGGGATGATCCCCGCGCTGCTCGCGAAGAAGTTCGACGCGATCATCGCGTCGATGTCGATCACCGACGAGCGCAAGAAGCGGGTCGACTTCTCGGTCAAGTACTACAACACGCCGGCGATGTTCGTCGTCGCCGAGGGCTCGGGCCTCGAAATCTCCCCCGAGGGCCTCGCGGGCAAGGCGATCGGGGTGCAGCGGGGCACTACGCACCAGTGCTTCATGGAGAAGATCTATCCGGATGCGGACCTCCGGCTCTACGCCACCCAGGACGAGGTGTTCCTGGACCTCGCGTCCGAACGGCTCGACGCCCAGTTCTCGGACTCGCTCCAGGCGAAGGAGGGCTTTCTGGGGACGGACGCGGGGAAGGGCTTCGCCTTCGCGGGCGGCCCGCAGTACGACCGGGAGTGCCACGGCGAGGGCGCCGGCATCGCGGTGCGCAAGGGTGAGGACGATCTCCGCGAGGCGTTCAACGCGGCCATCGACGCAATCCGCGAAGACGGCACGTACAAGGCGATCAACGACAGCTACTTCGACTTCGACGTCTACGGTGGTTGAGGGGGGCGGATAGACGCACGCCTCGCGGGAGGACGGGGTTCCGGCGCCGGTCGGACCGGGTCTCGCCGGAGCCTCCGTTCTTCCTTCCGACGCGCGGATGACGCGAGCGGACCGGTGTGGAAACGGTAATCGCCTACCTGCCCTCGATTCTCCGGGGGACGTGGATCACGATCGCGATCTCGGTCTGCTCGGTGGTGCTCGCGGTCGCGCTGGGTCTTCTCGGGGCCTGGGGGAAGCTCGCCGCGTCACGCGTGGCCAATTCGGTCACCAACGCCTACACCACGCTCATCCGCGGGGTACCGGACCTCGTGCTGATGCTGCTGCTCTTCTATGGAGGGCAGCAACTCCTCAACGATCTCGGCGACGCCACCGGGTGGTGGGGTTACATCGAGATCAACCACTTCACTGCCGGGGTGTTCACCATCGGCTTCATCTACGGCGCCTACATGACGGAGACGTTCCGGGGGGCCTATCTCGCGATCCCGCGCGGCCAGGTCGAGGCGGGAGTCGCGTGCGGCATGAACCCTCGTACCGTGTTCCTCCGGGTCGTGTGGCCGCAGCTCGTCCGCTACGCGCTGCCGAGCTTCGGGAACAACTGGCTCGTTCTGCTGAAGACGACGGCGCTGGTGTCGGTGCTCGGTCTGCACGAGCTGGTGTGGGAATCCTTCACGGCCGGGCGCTCGACGCGCCAGCTCTTCAGTTTCTTTCTGGTGACGCTCGTGATCTACCTCGTCCTCACGGCGATCTCCGACATCGGCCTGCGCTGGCTCGACCGGAAGTACAGCGTCGGGGTGCGGAGGGCCTGAGCCGTGAACGAGACACGCGGACCGGACATTCTTCAGGCGCTGTACGAGTTCAGCGAGAACGCGTCGCCGATCGACTTCATGCTGATCGCCCGGCACTGGGACATGTTCCTGACGGGGCTCGGATATACACTGGTGCTGGTCGCGGTCGCGCTCGTCGTCGGCGGAGCGCTCTCGCTGCCGCTTGCGGTCGCGAGGGCGAACCGGACCCCGGTGATCAATCCGATCATCTGGGCGTACGTGTACGTGTTTCGTGGCACGCCCCTCCTCGTCCAGCTCTACCTCATCTACTACGGTCTCGGCCAGTTCGAGGCGGTGCGCGAGAGCATCCTGTGGCCGATCCTGCGCGACCCCCTGTGGTGCACCCTCATCGCCTTCGTGCTGAACACGGCGGCCTACACGACGGAAATCTTTCGAGGGGCGATCGAGGCGATTCCGTACGGAGAGGTGGAGGCGGCGAAGGCCTACGGCATGTCGGGCTGGAAGCGCGCGACCCGGGTCGTCCTCCCGAACGCGCTCCGGCGCGCGCTGCCCGCGTATTCCAACGAGGTCATCTTCATGCTGCACGGGAGCGTGGTGGCAAGCACCGTGACCATCGTCGACATCCTCGGGGCGGGTCGGATCCTCAATGCAAAATACTATGTGGCATATGAAGGCTTTCTGGCCGCGGCCGTCCTCTACATGCTGCTCGTCTACCTGATCACACGCGGGTTCAGGGTCTGGGAGCGGCGCTGGCACGCCCACCTTCGCCCCCGCGAGGCGTGACGCTTCCCTGATTCCCCGGGCGACAGGGACCCCGAACCGACTGGTGGGTGTGGTAGAGGAACTCCACATCCTCCTTGACCGCATGGTGGAGCTCGATCTCGCGGGCCGGATTCTCGCCGGGGCGGTAGATGACCTTGACGTGCACGCCGGCAGGCGGGCTCGCAGGGCGCGTCGCATACCCATGCGCCTGTCCCCGGCAGAGTGGCGGCTAAAGCATCATTGCGATGCGGAACCGATGGCGATCCACTCCCCTCTCCACAGGCCGTCCAGGAAGTCCGTCCACGGCAGAATCGGGATGCCGTCCATCTCCCTCGCCATCGGCTCCATGGAGACGAGCAGGTAGTGGGCGAACAACCCTTCTTCGCGCAGTGCCCGCAGCCCCTTCAGGTCCCGCCCGGTCACGTTCTTCTTGGCCTTCACCTCGACCGCGAGGCCTTCGAATACAAAGTCCACTTCGATCTTGGACTTCGACCGCCAGTACGCGGGCGTGTCGAGCCGGTGATAGTCGCAGAACGCCTTGATTTCCTGGAAGATGTAGCTCTCGAAAGCGCTGCCGTGCTCGGCGCTTCCCGGTGCCAGCCCTCGCCGGCCCTGCAAGTGGCGGGCGAGCCCGATATCGAAAAAGTAGTACTTCGATGTGGAGATCGCCTTGCGTTTCCGCGTCTCGGTGAAGGCCGGCACTTCATGGGCGATGAAGGTGTCCTTGAGGATCTCGTAGTACTCGCGCACCGTGGAAGCCGGCACCTGTGCGTCGCCGGCCATGCTGGCGAAGTTGATCATTTCGCCGTGGGCGAACGCAGCGACTTCCAGAAAGCGGCTGAAGGCTCCAATGTTCCTGACCGCTCCTTCGGCGGCGATTTCTTCCTTCAGATAGTCCCCGGCGTACGCGGCAAGGTCCTCCGCCGGTGCGTCGGAGAGGAATATCGGGGGCAGGAGGCCGTGCTCGAGCGCGCGGTTGAGGTCGAAGTGCTCGCCGAGCTCGGAGCGAACGAAGGGGTGCAGGGTGCGCGAGCGGGCCCGGCCTCCGAGGAGGTTCACGCCTTTTCTGCGCAGGGCCCGGGCGCTCGATCCGGTGAGAAGGAAGCGGACCCCGTGCTCCTCGATCATGAGGTGCACCTCGTTGAGGAGTACGGGCATTCTCTGGATCTCATCGATGACGACGAGCGTCGTCTCCGGCGTCAGCGCTTCCCGAATCAGCGCGGGATTGCGGGACAGACGGAGGAAGAGAGCCTGATCTAGCAGGTTGTAGGTGGGACAGCCCTCGAACTGCTGGCGGATCAGGGTGGACTTGCCGGTCTGCCGCGGACCGAAGAGAAAGCAGGATCGCCGGTCCAGGATCGCTCTCACGTTCAGATGGCGAGCAATGGTCTCAGGAGGCATTTTCGGCGACATTCAGCGGTGATGTTGCGAATTATCATGACAATCAGCGATGCTATCGTCAATTGTCATACGGGAAGAACCCGGAAAGACGTACCACGCGAGCCGCCCTCATGCTCTGCGGGCCGATTCAGTTGACCACGCACATGAAAGGTTGAGTTATCCCCTTGGTGAGGCCGGGGCAGAGGCCGACTGCGCGCTTGGTCGATGCGCTCAGCGCCCCGTAGCTCATCGGTGCGATCGTCACCGGCATCGAGGGCCTGAGGAGGTTGGCGCAGTGTGCCGGGAAGAGCCGTATCGGGGCGACCCGGACAGATTTGAAAGCGAATCCTTCGCAGGACCCCGATTGCTCAGTCACTTGTCTTGATGTAGCGCCGCTTCGGATCTCTGGGGCCCGTGCCGATTTCCTGGACAAGCCCGCGCGCTACGAGCCTGGCCAAACGGGTTCGGGTCGCGCGTGGCGAGAGTCCGATCGCGCCGGCGATCTCGCGGGTACCACGCTGGGCGCCGCGTTCCAGCAGATCGAGGATGGAGCGGTCGGTCGGATCGACGTCCACCCCCCCGACTTGGTCGGTGCGCAACGTGACCCGCAGGCGAACCCCGATCTCATCCCATACCGGTGGAGCCAGGCCCGACTCCCGACATGCAGCAAGCATTCGAGGGACGCCGCTGCCCCATTGCTCCACCAGTCCGAGCTCATGGAGCACACGACCGATCACCCGGTTTCTCAGCTTCGAGACTCCGAACGGCAGGTCGTCTACGGTCAGTCCGAACGGCAGCAGGCCCGGACTCTCCACCTCCAGCCGATCGTCGAAGATCGCGATGCGGATCGGCGCACCCCGCTGGGAGTAGTCGGAGTGGGCCACCGCGTTGACGATCGCCTCGCGGACCGCGGCGGGCGGCAAGCTCCATCGTTCCCTCCGTCGCAGGCGGCCAATCTCGGCACCGTGCAGCGAGTGCTTCTCCACGAACGCGATCGCCTCTTCGATCGCCTGGACCAGGGGCATCTTCAGCTCCGCGTGGTCGAGGATGGTCGCCTTGTCCGTTCCGTCGAAACGGCCGGCCTGGATCCAGGCGTCGGGGAAATGATCGAGTCGTTCCCGGCCAAAGAGCAGTATCGCGCCCACCGTGGGAACCTGCCGGCCCTGATGGGAAGTCAGGAGCCGGAGGGACTCGAGATTCCGTCGCGTCAGCTTCCGCACGGGAGCAAAGAGCTCGGAAGCGACTCGGAAGTCGAGGGCTTCCGAGTCGAGTGCCGGCATCGGGCTTTCGTCGAAGGATCGGCCTCTGGCGAAACGCTGCATTTCGGCAATGAGCTCCGCATCGGCTTGCCGGTTGGAGGAGCCAACGCGGACGTAAGCGCCGGCTTCGAGTCCGGCACGCGCGATGAAGTGAGGCCGGGCTGGGCTCGGGTACACCCGAACCGCCAGCAACTGCACGTTCCGGTAGCGCATGATCTCCAGATCCGGCAGCAGCCGCGGCCTGATCGAGTCGCTGGTCAGATTCGCCGCGCGCTCTTCCAGATCCAGCGGCTCGGTCACGCCACGGATATGCCTGGACCGGTCCTCCACACCGATGAGTATGGTGCCGCCCGACGTATTGGCGAACGCCACGACCGTACGCAGAAACCCGTCGGGCGAGGAAAGATCCCGCTTGAACTCCAGGGTCTTGCCCTCGGGTGCGCGCAGTATCTCGATGAGGTTCATTACTCGGAAGTCTACTCTGAAGCATCCTGCAGTACCAAGCTTCCGAGTCCCGCGCGGTGTGCGGCTTGATTCCAGGCGTGAGGTCCGTGAGGTTGTGGTCCTCGTACTCCGGCGGCGCATCCGGCACCAGGATGCGGTTGATGTCGTAGACCGCCATCAGCCCAACTGCACCCGTAGCTCCGGCGTCTTCGCCCTCACGCCCGGCGCATCCGGCACCAAATTGCGGTTGATGTCGTAGACCGCTATCAGCCCAACTGCACCCGCAGCTCCGGCGCCTTCTCCCGCAAGCCCGGCTCGTAGGGCAGGCCGGTGATCTCGGCCGCCTCCGGGGTGAGCGCGACGAGGTCGTCGCGGTTCAGCGCGCGGAAGTCGCTGTGCCCCAGCGCATGGGTGAGCGCCGCGATCTGCCAGCGCACGCCTTCGAGGAAACGATGGATGTTGTGCGACTCCGCTTCCGGGTCGTAGCGCTTCTCGTGCTCGGGGTCCTGCGTCGCGATGCCGGTCACGCACTGCCCGATGTGGCACTGCATGCACGCGATGCACCCGCCCGCAATGATGGCCGAGGTGCCGAACGCCACCGCGTCCGCCCCCAGGCACAGCGCCTTGACCGCGTCGACCCCGTCCCGAATCCCGGCCATCACCACGAGCTCGATGTCCTGGCGGCGCCCGATCTCCTCCAGCGCGTCGATCGCCTCGATGATGGCGGGAAGCGTCGGAACGCCCACGTAGTCGATCACCTCGGCGCTGCCCGCGCCGGTCGAGCCCTGCATCCCGTCGAGCTCGATGAAGTCGAAGCCGTCCTTGACCGCAATCTTGACGTCGTCGCTCACCCGGCCCGCCCCGAGCTTGACGCTCACGGGCAGGCGGTATCCGGTCGCCTCGCGCATCTCCTCGACCTTGATGAGGAGATCGTCGCCGCCGAGAATGTCGGGGTGGTGCGACGGGGAGCGCAGGTCGATGCCGTGGGGAATGCCGCGGATGCGGGCGAGCTCGGGCGTGACCTTCTTCGCCATGAGCTGGCCGCCCAAGCCCGGCTTCGCGCCCTGGGAGATGTAGATCTCCAGACCGTCGGCGCGGTTCATGTCGTGGATGTTCCAGCCGAGCCGCCCGCCGAGCATCTGGAAGATGCGCTGGCTCGCGACGTCGCGCTGCGCAGGGTTCCGGACCATGCGGCGGCGGAGTTTACGGTTTCGAGAGGAACTCGCGTCCTCTCCGCCAGCCGACCAGCGTGGCTCTCTGCGGCTCCATCCGGTCCGTCGGCATGCTTCGTAGCACTTCGTGACTGCTGACTAGAGGATTTCAAACTCACTTGGGTGTACCCCCAAAGAGCGAGCAAAACTTTCCGCTGCCCAGCCCTTCATCTTGTTGGGCTCATGCGTTGTCGACAACCATCTGTAGTCATACTCGAATGGACCTTCTTCAACGATCCATTGTGACAACAAGTCATAGTTTACAATCCAATCATAGAACTGATTGAATGTCTCATACACGTTATGGTGATCTCTCCCGGGCACGTATATGGGAAATATTCCGTCGTTATCCTCTTTGTCAACGAATAGAGCCTGGTTTCGGTGCCAAATCGTTTCGCTGTCTTTGGATACCCGCTCGCCGGCCATCCACGCGCCGGGCCAGCATAGTATCTCCGGGTAGCGTACCTTGTCACGATTATACGTGATATATCGAGCAAACAAAAGCCGCAGTGGCATGTTTTCTTCCGAAAATCGAAAGACACGATCTTCTTCCATTAGAACTTTAAGATTTTCTTTGGAATTAGACCAACTAGCCACCGCTCCCGCTATATCCAACGGCGTAGGTGTTTGCAGAAAACCGCAAAGCTGCTCCGTCGCAAGCATATACTCCTCATGCGAGTAGTTACGAATTACGGTCTTCAAATGTGGAGCCTTCAAGGCAATCATGCGGCAAAGAAACACAAACCGCGTTCCAGGATCGTTATCATTGACAAATGTGGGCGGCGAAAGTAAAGGAAGAGGAAAACCCTCGCCAGCGTTCATTGCTATGTCACAGACAATCATGAATAGTCCGACCGCCGGGGAGTGGATGCTATCTGGGTATTCTGACTCAGAAAGTTTCAAGAACACCTCGAAGCCGTCAACATATTCTGCATTCAGCATTCCCGAATTGTAGGCATCCTCCCAATCAAATTTCCCACCGGATCCGAAATGCAGATACTGCAACTGCGCAAAGCGAGCTTGGCCTTCAAAGATCTCTCGCAGACCAAGAGGTGGCAGGAGAATAGGAGAGCCATGGTAGTAGCCTTCCAACTTCTTGTCTCTGAGAGTGGCAAAGTCCGACTCCCATGTCCGAATGTCAGGCAAGAACGTGAACTGCGGATCGAATAGCTGAGCCAACAAGTGAAGAGTACCTGAGTAGGTGATATAGTACGAATGACCGACGCTTTCGAACAAAGGATCGGCGCCAATGTCTCGCTTTTTGATAAGATCGGGGCGCGTCGCAATAACCTGGAAGAAACTAACGTCCTTATAGTTGTTGATAATGTTATTCGTCGCACGCATCGCCTCAGATGAGTATCGAGTCGAGTTATTGGTATATGCAAACTTCAAAATCGATTTCTTGGGTCCGATCTCGCGCAAGAAAGTTCGAAGTTGGGGAAAGCTACTGTGAATCTGGACGGGATTGCCTAGACTGAGTAGCAGTCCCGCAGTAGACCCCATGTGCTGCCACCAATGAATGGTTTCGTGGAGTAGCGTCGAGAATGCCTGAACCTTGTCAAACGGTACTTGGCTGGCTTCGATGATCTGAACGGATGAACCAGCGATATTTTGGTGAACCACTGGAGAGAGACGCAAGACGAACTGGACTCTATTGTACAGCCCGTGGGAATTGATGCAGGCGCGCAACTCATGCGGACTGGTAGCACGCTCTTCGAAGGTGGCAAGGAGTGACCGGTCGGTAGTCACTTGGGTACTCATCGGTCTGGATAGAGTTGTCGTTGGCTCTATGGTATCGACTGGATTTTGGCTACCTGCACTTGATGCGCGCCCCCGCGCCCACGTCACCCGATACCACGGCGTGTTCGCCCCGAACTTCTAACACCGCCATTACATCGTCCCCAACCGTGCTCGTCCAGCCGTCACGAATCTCACGAACACTCCTCCCCATGAGCTGGACAACGGCTCAAGCGCGTGTTCCACATCGACATCGAACACTGTGGGGTGTGTGGCGGCACGTTGCGCGTCATCACCTGCATCGAAACTCCCGAGGTCATCGAGAGGGTTCTCGTTCATATCGCCACTCGCCAGAGCGGCAGCAGCATCCACCCCGTCCACCGCCGCTCGGTGCATTCACCGCGCGATCCAGCCCCGCCCGTCAGTGACCCTCTTGTGACTGCGCCCACCAGCACACCCGCCTGCCTGACACGTTCCCATTATTGCCGGTCCACCTAATCACCTCACCTCGACCGAGAAACTCCTGCGCTCGCACCGACAACGTACCTGACAACGACCAACTCACGTCGCCAAGGTTGGGAGGAATGGAAGAGACCAGCGCTCCGCACTCGCAGCGAATCCCGCAATTCGTAGAGGATTCCGACGTTGAATCGAGAACGTTCGAGTCAGAACCATCCGCGAGCGAGGATTCTCCGATCATCGCCGTCATCTCCCAGCAGCCGTTCCAAGTGAGACAGAAAGTGCTGGAATACGTCCGGAGTGAAGGGATGTTCGGTCAGGTGTCGTTCGAATGCAGCTCGGTTTGCGGTTCGGCCATCCAGCGTGGCGAACTGTCCTCGTACATCTGCCCGCAGACGTCTTGCCTTTCTTAGCACGAGGACCTGCTCAATCGCGGTGGCGGCACTGCTGATCGGGATCATGTCCAACCATTCGCACAGCAGGAAATACCGTGAGCCCGGCAGTGCGATCTTCAGGTCGTGGGCGGTCGCACTCGCCTCCTGGAACATCGTCTTGTCGAGGTTTGTCTTGATCTCAGCGGCGACGTATGCGAGATGGGTCCTCGTTTCTCGAGATTCCTCGAAGTCCCGTCGATGCGACGCCTTGAGATACAACGGACGAGCCAGTACGAAATCGTGGTCCTTCGACCTCACTGCCATCTCGCCGCCGCGCGTCACGCTCCGCAAGTCAGAATCGAACCGAAGCTGCGAAAACGCGTTTGCCGGCCCGATAGTCAGTTCTCGTTCCGCGAGGCGACCGGCCAATACGCGCCTGACCAGCCATGGCATGAATTCTTCGAGGACCGTGTTGTCGAGCTTTAGCTGCCCCTTCTGGCGGTACAGGAAATCGTTCCTGCTGTCGAAGATCAAATCGAGGTCGATCGAAAGCTTGTAGCGATTGAGCGCTTCGACCATGGGCTCGACGAGATTCTCACCCGCACCCTCGATCCTGCGGAGCTCCTCGATCCATGCCTCGTATCTCTCGATCGCGGTGTGGACCCCCGGCCGATCACCCGCGGGCAGCTTGTGGTTTCCGAGGAGCGCCCGGAGCTTGTCACCATGGGGAGCCGAATAATTCATCGTCAGACAGGCAGGTTCGAAGGCGCTACGGGTGCTATCGGCGATGGCGCAACCGTGTCAATGCGCGCTATCGCATCGTCAATCCCCGCGCGCTCTGCCGGAGGGGCTACGGGACGGGTCGCGAAAAGCACCTGCGCCGCAATGCGACGCGCCGCTGTCATCGACGTTTCCACGTCAGGAATTTCGCTCGCGGCCCGAAAGTGCAGGATGTCCTCGTAGATGTCTACACCATAACGATTGCGGAACATACGCTCCTGACGCCGTTCGATCTCAAGTCCGACGCATTGCGCCGCAAGCTCGGCCACCAATGCGCCGTTGAAGAAGCGAGCACCGCGCACCAATGATTCGCGTCCGACCACCAGGATCAACCGGCCACCGGTGTTCGTGACCCGTACCATCTCCCGTAGCGCCAGTGTCATGTCGAGAGCATATTGAATCACCGTTAGAAACCGGTTCCCGCGATTCTGGCGGTTCGATCCGATCTCGGAACGAGCGCCGGTCAGCACGTCCCAACCCATCGCCTCGACCGAGCGACGGAACTTCTGGTGATAGTTGTGAACATTGATATAGGGGGGTGAGGTGAGCACCAAATCGACCGAGCCGGATTCGACAGGCAGTGCCCGCGCGTCTGCATGATGGACGGAGACCCGCGGGACCGACTCGGGCAGGGTGCGCACGGTACGCTCGATTCGCAGCCACGTCTTGTGGGCCGTATCCGCATCCAGGTGCGTGCGATGGAAGTCGCACAGCACGACGAGTGCAGCCGCGAGGCTCTGCGTCGGGCCGGGGGCTGCTTCGCGCCACACTTGGACGAGCGCAGTTTCGAGCGCGGCACGGTCCGGCATCGAGCAGGTTCCATCGGAAAAGAGAGGTCCGTGAGGCGGGCCGATCGCATCGAAGAGCCGATCGCGCAGTCCGTCGAGCACGACTGCACGCATGGCTGA
>MKWU01004696.1_pt1 | contig 15757 bp, 7 predicted proteins | sample 809101 | NCBI WGS metagenome assembly MKWU01 (sample SAMN05860141, study PRJNA318959) | sponge metagenome | host: Aplysina aerophoba | place: Slovenia: Piran, Adriatic Sea, Gulf of Piran | collected 2013-05-07 | reverse complement strand
TGTAGTATTAGTATTTAGCGTTCAGTACATGAAGTACCAAGGCAATTACATGGCAAGACAGCTTTAGGGGATCTACCCTTTGCGTTCACAGCATCCAGACCTCCATAATCTCACATCACAACAAACTTGGCAGGCAAAGACCCAAAGCTAGTACTTCACAATATTATTGTGTGTATAGTGCACAATGTCTGTACATAGCAAGATTCACTATGTGGAGGTAAAATAATCATATTTAAAAATAGAAATAAAAAGTATTAAATTGTGCGTAATTTAAATAACATGCACGTGCTCAGGATCTGTTAAGAGTAGCTATATTGCTTGTGTCAGCAAGGTACACCAGTTACATGTCTGGAGACACATAGCCAATCTTCTCAAATTCCTTTGCAAATAAATGGCAAATGGGATGGGCCAGGGAATTTAGGTACTTTTGTGCTCCCACATGTCCATGGCTGACTATGGCATGAAAGCAGTCAACCACTTCGTCCTCCTGAAATGACAGAATTGCAATCCCACATTAATTGGGGTCAAGAGTTACACATTATACACAACAACTTGCAATGCAATGCAACATTCCTTAAATGCCTTAACATACGTAACTGTATACACGCAGTGCTTACCAGCTCTCCATCCACTAATGGTACATAGTCACTTAAGGAGTTTTCAGTAAAGATTTTACTTCTTTCTCTCTCATCATCTTTATTCTCATCTATCCTCACTCTTCCCCCAGGCTTGTCATCAGGACCGCTGCCCCCAATATACGCAACCCGGCGCACACGAGTGGCACTGGGTACACTTCTAGTACCAGAGCTCCCATTCACTGCACACAAGTAGGGAGTGGTTCAGTGAAATATAGTGCACAATCAACTAGTGTTATTCATTGCAAGTCAACTTACGAGATGGCAAGGGAAATACGTAGATTCCTCCTTTAAAGAGTCCCGTATTGTTTGCATGGTTGGACTGGAACTTCACAGTAACTAACCGTGTTGAGCCATCTTGAAAAGAAAATTGCTGAGAATTCACATTCCCGCACATCTTTGTAGGCGCTTTTTTATCCGTGTCACCGTACACCGTGATATAGTCGTTTTCGCAGGCTCCGTTTGTAGCTTGCTCGATCTCCAAATGATTGGTAACGACCATAGCGCCGTAGCCCTCGGAAACATTCACTTGCCAGATAGCGTCAATGTTTAAAGGGTATGTAGCGTTCGCCTCGTCATTCAGGCAATCATGAAGTCCACATAGTGAGTGGTTAAACGGACTTATGTATAAAACTCTGCCAACGCTGCTCTCGAATACTTTCCTCGTGTAGTTCCTGCAGTCTCTTAAGTACATCGCATATTCGCCGCAGAAGGTACGAGCGTCAAAGCTGAGTTGGTCTCCGTGCTGCAGGGGTTTCGTGACCATGTCGATGTTGGGATGCCGATCCGCGTAGTGAGAGAACGTCCATACACCTTCGAGGAAACACGCTTTGAAGACCCCTAAGGTACGATTGAAGTACCTCAGAGAGTTTGGGTCCCTGGAGTGGAGAACATTATATTTTAGAGGGATGGACAGCCGAATCACATGCCGACTCTAAAGGCAATCACATGCGGACAGCATCCCGTCAAAACACACTTACGAAGGTCCACTGAATTTTCCATCCTCCTCTTCCCTAAAGTTGAAGCGTTCTCCACATGGTGAGGATGGGACCGTCGTAGAAACCGGTTCCGTGGTGGGTTCAGGGATGTAAAAGCATCGAACCTCTTGTACAAGAATAAGCAGGAATAAGACGATGCGGGACATCTTGTGCCAAAGCGCGTCTGATTCCTCTCAGCAACAATTGCAAGCTCGCTGTACACGAACGCGGCTGTCGAGTTGATTTTATACTTTTATACCCGCGCACGCACGTGATCGTGATCCACGAGTGGTTGCAGGAGAGGAAGCGATGAACAACCTCATCCACCACACACTAGGCTTATGAGGTAGCTAGACTCTCCTATCGGTGGTTAGACGGGAAAGGCTTCGAGTTGGATTACGCGTGGTCAGGAAGTGAAGTTAGTCGCACGTACATGTAATAGGCCGTTTTACACTTTGCGGCTATGCCACACTTGTCTCTGCTGTTGATTGAGGATGTTGAATGGAACTCCCACAAGCTTTTAGCTGGTGTGGATTGCTTCTAATGTCGGCTTTCCAATGAATGGGAAATCCTACCTTATAAGTCGAAAAGTCCAGCAATTAACTGCATAGACTATTATTCTATGATTGCAAATTTAAATGAAACGGAAGAAGTGCACTTAGTTTCCTCATTGAAAAGTAGGAATAGCTTTATTAGATCACTGGTAAATACCCATCCATGTATGCTCACGATCTAAGCCCCTTTCAGGTAGAATGCCATGCTATATAACAGCATAAGTACTCGGCTTATACCCTTTTAGTCTACTGTGGCAATGAATCATATCAAAGGGATGTATTACTAGAGCTGTGCTTGTGACGTATACTGTGTGTCTGGTGAAGACAGCTGAATAATTGAGACTATACATGATCAGCTGATGTAATCGCTGATGTAACTGACTGTGAATGAATTCCAGAGTTCTGCTCCTGTGGTTGTAGTTATGCAAACTGTCTTTGTCATCCTATATATTATTTAATGGTGCCAATTCTACAAGGATCTAAACAGTAATCTCATTGCACTCCTAAAGGAGACTTGTTGCAAGGACGCTTCCTCACAAGCACTGGGCAATCACCAAAACAGCAATGACATTTCTATACCACTGGTGATATTTGTTACATTGCTCAATGTACAAACACAGGTTGAAGTGAAGTAAACGAATAGCCTATATTTGTATGCGTACACAGACCTGTTGGCACATTGTGGCAATTCTGTATATTGGAATATGCAGTGTACCACTGCTGACTCAGCTATCTTGCAGCGTGAAGAAGGGGTCACCATCCCATATAATGCAGTGACTGCTTAGTTAATGCACACCATTAATGATCACTGCAAAGTGTCTACTACTTTAAATTCATTGAACAAAGTTGCTTTGAATGTTGGTCCATAAATGATGGAATTTGAAGAAGCATGCATGTTTGCATGCCTGCTCCATAGTGTATACCCTGCAGTCCATTGTAAAAAAGGTAGTTGACAATGAACACGTATAATATAATTATGATTATAGATATCTTGGAGTGTGCTAGCTAGTATATTGTATTCATGGATAATAATTTGATATGCATGCACACCTGTGTACAATTTACAGTAATACCATGTACATAGTACAGTTAATCAGTCAGTGGATATAAGTTAGCATATGTGTCAGCTGAAAGGGCCAGACTTACAATGCTTGTGGAGCCCATCAGAGGCACAGTTGCCCCTGTGCCACCATCAAGAGTGTCCACTGAGAGAGTGGTTGCTACCTCCTTCCCTGAGGGCTGGTTCATCCATCAACCCAAGTGCTTGAGGAAAGCCTTTGTGAGTGGACTGAAACCCTGGTTCTTTCTTCTACATCTGAGAAGATATGCATGGGTGTGGGATGTCCATATAGTTGTGTCACACTTCTTCTTCTCTGACAATACTCACTCACTACTGCTCTTACTTGAATGAAATCACTCTTTATATTGTGTGCTATGTGTGTGATTTATACATCAGAAAAACTATAATTAGGCAACACGGCACACTACTGTGACCTAAAGTACTATAGTATCTTCATGAACAAACGGACTTGAATGATATTCAGTTTACCAGTAGCTGCAGCAACGAAAGTATATGTTTCCACCATGCTAAGGTCAGTGTCATGTATGAATCAGTTTTGTTAACTGACAAAGAGCTTCATATTTACAGAATGTGCACACACAGTCACCTTTATTAGTATGCTGTAGCATGAGCCTCTACCACATCATTCATGAGTACACATCAACATTTCCTCATAAACGGTCTCTTCTGCACAATGATGAAGTATAATATTGCATGGTCCTACTCAAGTTAATGAAAAATAATAATTGATCAATGAAAGCCAGCTATCTGACAGCACTGCCCTGGTGTCCAATGATGGAAAGCATGCAGCAGGTTGAAGCACTGCCCGCATGAGTGCCAAGGTGCTCTGCATGAGGAGCAGTCGCTTGCCTCTCCCTGTGAAGAGCAAGAATGTGTGTGGATCAGGTCACCAGGTTGACTTGTCCAAAGCCTGTTATGGCAAGTCCAAGGCTTCCTTAGCTTAGTGTTTTCATTAGACCCATGTTTCCAGCCCATGCATGGTGTAGTGTTGCTTTGTTTACGTATTCCAGTATCTTATCACACATGTATGCACGTGTATGTGATGACTATGTATATACGTACTATATGTACTATAGTAAGTATTCTAACATAATTATATATAATCTAACATTATGCAGCGAGTGAGTTTTCTAGCCGTACCTTTAATATGCCAAAGAGATGACAGTGCTAACCATAAAAGTTGATATATACCTGCCTTATCATGTAGACTCTGCTCGCCAGCTGATTCCCATCCCCATAGAGTAATGATGTGATATGCCACACCATATAAGAAAATGAGTCACAAATTCATGTTGTAGTCCATACACACAAGGTTGGAGTGACTTAAGGCTTGTAATTGTGTCATCAATGCAGCTATGTTAATATAAATTCCTGAGTGGCTAGGGAAATCATTCATGATTGTCAGTAAGTGTTATGCAAGCTGGTGTGTAACATGTCCAAGTTTGTCAACTACACAGCTGGAAAGTAGCGACTGGAGAAAAAGAACCACGACCCGGGGCCTGAACTCATAGCCTACACCCTAACGCGGATTATAATCTTTGTGACGCCAGCTGACATGAAGAAACAAATTAGACATTTTGGCTTCCTATGGAAGCCTTCATCAGTGATGATTCACACACACAGGCACTACTGTATAAATATTGTTATTGTTATTGTTACTTATTACTGCATGGCATTGTATTTTATTATTCAGCCCTTTGTGTTTTCCTGTTCACGCATCACCTCTACCTCACATGACCTGTCACCATCTGTCATCCACCCTGTATTTATACAGTAGTGCCTGTGTGTGTGAATCATCACTGATGAAGGCTTCCATAGGAAGCCGAAACGTTTGAATCGTCTTTTCATGTCGGCTGGCATCATGAACATTACAATCATGAGCTATGTTAATAGTTTGCAAATTGCAATCTTTGAAATGGCTTCAGCTTGTCTTCATAACCTGCTGTACGTACAATGGCAATTCCTTTGGTCTCTGTGCAGTTGGAGGCATAATGCATAGTTCTATCTCTAGCCATAGTTCTAGCTGATGTTGTAGAGATTCAAGCTGTGGTACACTAACGTAAAAACTTGATTTACTGAGCATTCACATAGCAGCAATAACAGTGATAAGATGTTTCAACCACAAAAGGCTTCGTCAGTTTCAAAACTGTTTTGACCACGATGGTCTTTGTCAGTTGGAAAACAGTTTTATACTTGACGAAGACCATCATAATCAAAACCGTTTTCAAACTGATAAAGATCTATGTGGTCGAAACATCTTCACACTGTTCATTGCTGCTATGCGAATGGTCAAGTCCCTACATAGCTAGCTGTTCACATATCAACCTTTATATGGTCCATCATGTCTATTGCATGCAGGCAACACAGTAATTACCCCACTATAAACTACACAGGGGTCATCCATCAAATAATTGATGCACTGCCAAGAATCTCCCTTGATTTGCTTTATGGTTGCTGCATGTGTTTTACATTTAAGTCCAGAAAGACGAAAATCTATTTGAGTTCACTTAAGTAGCTAGTCCACAATCCTGGATGTGCCAAAGAACGACCCGAAGAGTGTCCTCCGCGGGTTGAAATGGCCCGTCTTAGTACTCTCGGGGAGAGATCGTGAGATTTCCGGGTTTTCCTTCGCGGCCGACCGCCATTTTTACGTATCTCCCTTCCACTTCCGGCTCTTACCCTTTCGCCAAAATGGCGTCGACCGTGCGCCACATCATCTGATAATTCGTCGGCAATGGCATCACAGAACGCTTACGCCGAAACGCCGTCGACGGCGCGGCAGGCTTCTCCGGCCGTACAATTCAGTCTGTTTGTTTGTTTGTTTGTTCGCGGTAAACGTCAAAACTACGGCACGGGTTGACGCTAAACGCTCAGGAATTACGAAGAACGACCCAGAGAGTGTCCTTCGCGGGTTGAAATCGCCCTTCTTAGTGCTCTCGGAGCGATATCATGACAATTCCGGTTTTTCCTTCGCGGCCGACGGTCATTCTTATCTCCCTTCCAGTTCCGGCTCTTGCCTAGACTCCTTTTAACACAGAGCGCTTTCCCCACAACGCCGTCGACAGCGCGCCGTAGCAGAAAAGCCCGCCGAAGTCGGGCTTCTCTGCTTTTATCGGAATAAATGAGGAAATAACTGAAGCTTGCTGCATTGACCTGCCACTTGTCCCCTGCTTCCACTGACCAAATTGACCTAATTATGCTTCACCTGTGTCAACAAACCACAGTGCATTACTGGTACCTACATCAATTGACTTATGGTAGAAGGACTCCAATGTTTCGGATCACTAGAGCATGAAATAGCCAATATATAAAATAGTCAGTACCCTTTGTTTACTGATACGGTACATACATCCAGTATTCATATTATACAAAATATACTACGGGGGGTGCAGGTGGCCTAGAAACTCAAGTGACAACTGATGATCAAAAGAAATGGGATGGCAGGGTATTTCGAGTTAAAAAAAAACTCATGGGGCGCCAATTGGACGCCCCAAACTCGAACTACTTGCTAGTGGTGTCCACATTTGTCATGCCATTTAACGTCACTCTAAGTCTGAGAATGACCCCAGCATGCACCACAAGGAGGTAGCATGAATGCATCAGGGTTTTAAATACAAACCAAGACAGCTGTGCCTAAACATACACACTCATTGGAAAGTTAGCAATTGCATGGGATTGTGCATTAGTGTTTGGGTGATTTGCACAGGATAGTGTTTGGGTACTTTGCACTCTTATGCCTAACTGTTCTAGCTAGCTATTCAGCTGCCTTGCCCTCAATCATACAATCTACACAAACTGATGCAAATGCTGCTGTCCAAAATCTAAAATCTCTCATGAGAGGATAGCACTGGTTCACTGAAGCTAACAGCTGAAGCAGTAGTCTTTGTTACGTGCAGAACCATGCGAGAACGTTCATAAACGCAGTGGCTATTGGTCCGGTAACCGGACGTCCATTCTGTGGCTATTGTCCGGCAATTGGTCACGTGCAAGACACAGATCGCAAGCGCCAATCAGATTCATGCGTTTACTTCGTGTTGTGTTGCATCTGTCGATCGAAGGAATAGGTTGTTGAATCGCATTCATCTTCGAGGTTGAGGGCTTGAACTGACACTTAAGGCTGTCTTCTTTGTCGCGCTAAGAACTAGAGTGCGAGGTGGTCGGAGTTAAATGGGCGTTTAGCCTCCGTAGCATTTGGATGTAACGCGCAAGCAAGATTTATTGAAGCTTCTAAGCAACGTTATTCTTTCTGAAACTCTTTGTGAACAACTTTCGTTCGTTTGGTAAAGGGACAATGGTACAAAGACGATTTCTAGCCGGCTTAATAGAAGCCTCCGGGGCGGCCATTCGTTATCGAACCTGTTCTTTTTTCGGCTGTTTCTTGTCGAAAACGTCCTGCGCAGGCTTGACACCGGCTTAGTATTATAAAGACGTGTTCTTGAAAAGCTTCTCATTTGATCAAATGGCTGCGCAAGTGAAGACAAAGCGAATAAAGCTTAGTAGATTCCAGGAAACTGAACGCCGCCATGAAGCCATACAAAACCCTAAATCTGAAAACAATATAGGGGTAAAAAAAAGGCACCCCCTAACCATCATACTGCGACTGACTGACTAATTGATTGATTAGTAACTGATTTGTCTGTGATATGTGTTGTGTATGTGTTGTTCTCTACCTTCACTAGGATCCCTGGAAAGTAGTCCTCTGGACTGTGGCAGTGGGAGCACCAGTATAATAATTCAATTCAACTCAATACAATACATATATTATATATGTCTTGCAGCAGTCACGATCAATCCTGTGTAATACATATAGTACGGTAGAGAGGTCTATAGCCGATATATACAACCTTATATATAGTATAGCTATAGCTAACTGAGGCTATAGACCAACCTACCGTATTATGTAACACATGAAATGTACTCTACTGTATAGTATGGTGAGTGTGCAACAGACAAACCTTTTGCCTAAAAACGCTTCTGGAAAAGGCGACACTTTTGCCCAAAAATATATATCGCTGAGATAGGACCACCTCGCAATGCTTAAATTCCTATGGTTGCAGAATCACCGTACTATATTTATTGTAATAACAATTAAAATTCTCAATCAAAATGTTACACAATGTGGAATTCTTTCATGGCTGCTGTGAGCTTTATTTGTAAAATATCATCCATCAACATGCTTGCAGACAATAGATCAGTAGATGCAATCAGGGGGTCATTCATGTAGTTAAGTATATCGCTATATATATAGCGCTCATGCAGCATGCAAAGGCATGATTAGTACTGTATTTGAAAGTATATCATGCTTTTCAGCCACACTGCACCGACTGTAAGTGTATCAAAGGGTCAACACTTTTTTCAACAATTATTATTGAACTGAACCAAGAACCAGCTTGTGCATTCCCATACAATGTATAATAATAATTATATAGCTGTCACAGACAGCGAATAATAAATAGAGTTTCTGAAGTCTTGCAATAGGGAATAAAAATCATTTTAAAAGAGATAAAAACTGGTGCCTTTACACATCTAGCACAGCTGCTATAAGACTTCCATACATGCTTGTAATCTAGTCAGATCTATGTATACTTTCTCTCAATGAATGCTACCGCCATTTCTTTGCAATTGGTGTTGTGGCTGTTGAGATATTGTGCAGCGGCTCTCTCGCCATACTTGGCTATGTGGACCAAGCATGTGACAGCTTCTTCAACCTGTACCAGGGAAAAGGGCAAACATGCATTATGCAATTTCACAGCAGGTCAGGAATTCATGCACATTGGGCAATGGAGACAAAATTACACAATGACATGAAGCACATACCTCTGGAAGATCCATGTCATCCCCTTTTATTAGTTCCTCATTTCTCTCTTCCATAGCAATATGAATGGGATCCTCAGCCACGCTCAGACTAGTATCACGGCGGCTGCGCTTCTGGCTCAAAACTGCTGAAAATGAAGAGCAAGTGCACACATTAATGGCATCTGTTAACATGCATTCATTGTTTATTGCAATATGTACAGGCCCCACTTACTGCTGTTATGAAGAATCCACACCGCTCCTGCAAATCCTCCTGAATTGTTTACTTCATTTGATTGAAATTTGACAGTTAGTCGCTGAGCTCCTTCTGTCTTAAACTGCCTGATCTGCTCCAATGTGGAGCAGAACTTGTCTGGCGTACCATCGTCAGTGTACACGGAGACAAAATCATTGATGCAGCTGCCATCCTGTGGTTTCTCAAGAGCTATTGATGTAAGAGCCACAAAGGCAAGGTGGTTCTCAGGGATGTCAATCTGCCAGATAAATTCCTTGTTAAGAGGGTATGTAGGCTCCTCTCCTGCATTACTGGTGTCTTCAATTTCCATATAGTAGTATCTGTTGTCACCGAGGTTCTGATGTGTCGTCTTCTGCCTGTAGTCTCTGGCATACTGTACGGAGCGAATAGTTAGAGTTGCCCTGAAGGGAAAAGAGAGGAAGCGCAGGTCACGTCATGCACTCTACTAGTTAGCTAGATGAAATCACTTACATGTCAAAGGGCTTGTCAATTACTGCTTGCTTCTCCGCATCCGTCAGCTCGTCCCAAAAGTCAACTAGCCGTTCAACGCGCGTTTGGTAGTTGTATTCGATTACTGCGCGCACGCGTTCGAAGCTGGTAAGCGTGTTGCCCTCCCTGAATACAAGACAGGACGAGCAGGTTACAGTAGGGAACAGTCGACAAATGCTGAGACTGTGTCACTACAGGGCTATGCGTACTACGTGCTTCAGCCGTGGGGGGGGCATTTGTGCCATACTCACCATGGGCCTGTGTACCTTCCAAGGTGTTTTTCATTAGCAAAGTTGAACAATACTGGTGGTGGTGCCTGAGTCTCCTCTGTGCCAATAGGGAACGCGATGCAACCTCCAATGTAGCATACAGCCATCAGGCTGAACAAGTACATGCGCCAAGTAGACATCTCTTTCGAACGGCTTCGGTCTTGCGAGTATGGACGCTATTTGCTGCTGCAAAGTACCGCGCACGTTTTTATACCCGACTTCAACAACCCGCTTATACCGGAAGCGAAGCCCGTGAAGTGTACACGACCGTATATGGGGAAGCTGTGGCTTCTCGTTGCCTCCCCGGTTTGTACGCATCATTTGGTCATTCTAATCTGTGTTGTAACATTATACCAGCAGAGTCGATGTAATCATATTGATTAGCTACACTGCTGATACTGCATGCACACTCTCATGAGGGATCCAAGGCTGTGCTAGACAACAGCTGCACCTGCATCCTGACAACTACTTTCTACTCTTCTTGCATCATCACATTTCTGACAAATGGAAGCTTTTCCATCTTTAGCATTAGGTTGGCTCAGTCTTGCTCACCAATTATAGCTGAGATTCTGCCTGTATAAATGTGTTATACTCAGATTAATGTATATGCATCTGCGTGTGACATTGCAGCCGAGAGCTTGCCTGTGTCGATTACATTGCAACATCCAAATGCAGCTATCGTGGTAACCTGAATGACCACTTTTCTGGAAACTATATAGCACTTAGTCTTGCACACCATGATACTTCAGGGGCTATGAGTGTAGTACATCCTCTTATGCAATGAAGCCAAAGGCATGCAAGCTGCTTCATCAGCAGTACAGGTGCATGCACTGCATTCCCCTACCATAAAGGTCATACCAAAGTAATCGTGAATTACACAGGGATTGACTTCATACTATAGTATAGCTGTATGACTTGAGGTGTCATTTACATACGTACCTGCTTAAGTCACCTCTTGCTTCCTAAGTTGAGCAGTGGCCCATAGGTGAATGTACAGGGAATAGAATTAGTAATTGCTTTATCAGTGGACATCTCCACAAGCATTTGACACAAAGGTCTAGCTACCTAAGATGTAGAATGATAACCCAAAAAGGTAAAATTGCCAGCACACCAGTCACTCCCCAGATATCCATTGACCACAGGCATGCACAACAAAGCTAATTGCAAGCATTATTCAAATAGTAGGAGGGCTTTCTCCATGGAGTATCAATGATAAGACAGCCATAATCACCTCACTCTTGGATGCTATAGGACCAAGATTAGCAAGCATGTGTATAACGTGCAATACTCACAGCCAACACACAGACTTTGTCTCATTTCAAGAGAATGTCCACAGAGAAATATCCTCTACAAATGTATTAAAAAAATTGCTTCTGCAGAGCACCTGTCCGGTTCAGTGCATGGCCAAATATGATCACGTATGTGTGTACACATTAAAGTACAAGGACATAAAGTTATCGATTACTGTAGTATTCGAATGAACTCTGTACATCTGTTCTGAATATTCTCAGCTGCAATGCAAACTGAAAACAATGTGTGCAAACAATGCATGTGTGTACAGTGAAGTTACGAAGTCACGTGCAATAAAACCCATACAAATATTAGTATATTCCTACTTATTTGCACTGGATATATGTTCAGACACTGGATGCTAGATGAATGAACATTAATCATGGATGTGCCTTTAGGGGATTTAAGATGTATCTTGTTGTTGCATCCTGCACCAACCTGTACTGGTGCTTTGTCATATGGCAACTACGTAGCATATAATTCAATGATGGACAAGATTGAATGGGTAAGTCTGGTGGTGGTGTGAGTTACAAATGCAATGCAATCTGAACTGGGATAATGCTATAATGCTTTGATGTCTGCTCCATAATTAGTGAAGCAGAGAACAGGTTGCTGGCAAAGGATTGTGTCAGTCTGTGTCAAACAAACAGAGTCTGCTTGGCTCAGCTGTGCATTCATTTTCAGGTGTTGTACTGACATGGCCTTCTTCATAGACACCATTTTCAAGACACACCTAGCCCTAACAGAGAAAGAGTAGTGTGGGTACACGGGTGTATTGGAAGTTGTTCATGAGGCAGCAATTATCTATAGTGATGAACTACCCATAGTACCTGAAGTCGCCTAAAATGCCATATTGGAGCCAGTTCCTGCGTCACCAGATAATGTACAATTTCTGGATGTAAGTTTGTGATGAATATGTGTGGTTGTATACTATATTCTACCAACATTCCCTATTTACACAATCTTGGACCACAAAAACGATCTTGGTAGTCTAACATAACACATTACCCACAAGTTTTGGGCTCTACCTATGTGAGCAGCATGCAGGGTGACAGTGTCGTACAGTTTCCAACTACTGTGCTTGGATTGCCCCATCTATTGCACCCAGCAGACCTGTGATGTCACACAGAACACAGAAACCACCAATTAGGATTACCTTACAAGTAAAGTAAACTCATTTGTAGTTGCACCAGAGGCCAGCAGTGACAGGTAAATTGATCTTGTTTGTGTTGAAGGGGCAACAGGGTCAGTGGAAAGTACGTATGTAGTCCAATAGGGGATCATTATAATTAAATGCAGTTGCTCAGGTGCACCTACACGCAATTTCAGTCCTCACATTCTGTACCTTCTTTGAATATAACTTAATAGAATGTGCATGTCCCCTATTTACACACACCTACATGTACACTCACTGTATCAACAGTACTGTGCATTAACATACAGTACGTACCTCTCTCACAAAGCACATCAACCCTCCATCCACTATATATACGTACACCTTCTACGTAGGTAATAATTATGACATGGTGCATTATTTACAGTAAAATGCACCATGCATGAGTTCTAGTCTTTGATCACTCTGAAAGTGACATGAAACCATGAAGATACAGTATTATAATAATATAAAAATCCACACAATCCACGAACAGTTCTGTCCAGTGCTTGCCACTTGATACAATCAATGATTGCAAAGACAAATTCCACACAGATAGGTCTGCAAAAACATGTGCCTTACGCCCACAGACATTGCTCGTGAAATAGCACAAATGGCACTACATACATCTTAAAGGTAGAAATACCACACAGTCAATGTGTACAAATATTAGACACAAAACAGGACAGGTTTTAATTTACTAGCTGTAAATATACTGCATGTATGTGATTACTCGTTAATCATCTGTCATCTGGAGAAACTTCTTGCAAATGGTCTCTTTTCGATCAGATGTCGTATCATAGGTGAACTTGTAGTAGCTTCCATCTGCACAAATGGCTGCACAAGGTAGGCAGGAAATGAGCACAACACTGTCACTACATAATGGCAGTTTGGCAACCCCATTGTAAGTGAGCTATGCATCAAAGAGGGAGGTCACAGCGAAGAGAGCACAGTGACCTCAACTGAGGCCATAAGACCGTCTTCCTTCCAAATCTGCACCACCACTTAAGCATTAGCTGTGGTCCATACAGTGATTCCTGAACATAATGTTCTTCAACAAAATACTACACCCAGATGGATTTTGATAGACTGTATACGTGTATTCAAACTAACAGCCAACACACATCAATTCACCCCTACATGTACACCACACCACATGTCAATCAAGAGCAGGGGCCACTGTAATAATACAAACACGCATATATGCTCCAGCTTCAATACTCCACAAAAAAGTGACTGGTCAAACTGAAACACCACCACTGCAAGGTATCTCTAATCTCTTAGGATGTCCTGTGCAACATCCTTGGAAAAGGTAATTACTTCATACTGCTGACCTCATTACATACCAAAACCTCAGTCATGTCAGTAGCCCTGGCAGCCACTAAAACAGGTTGTCCCATTCATTATACATATTTGGCTCACGTGTAGCGCATAGGACATGCCTCGCGTGTAGCTTTGCATGCAAAAGAGTTAGGTAATATATTATTAATCAGTACTAATAGCAACCATGATGAAAAAGTAACAGAATGCATGAATATGAAGAGGGATGCATGAGTTGAATACATGCATGAAAGCAGATAAAGAGGATGACTATCAGCCTTTGCTGTTGCAAGCATGAGCCCTCCTCCACTCTGCTGTCCGGCGGTACAATTGTGCAGTGGTCAGTTCAGCGAACGTATATTTTCCACAGATTCACACTGAGAGCCCTCCATCTTTACTACAAGGTGCTGTGTCCATTAAGGCTTTCAAAACTGCCGCACCAGCTTGCGCAAGGTGCAGACATAGATATATCGATATATCGATATATATACGTACATAGCGAAATCATGGAATGCGAGCATTGGCCTCACTTTGCTCGCAAACGCTCGCTGCTCAGCAATGCCACACATATCAGCAATGCACAGTTTAACACATAAGCAGTAGGGCACTTTGTTTTCAACATGCTACGAGGAGTGAACACTACTCCTTATTTGGTCAACACGTAGGTGTGGTGATGCCCCTATTTTGCTCCAGTCCAGGACATTAGCACATTTATGGTTCTCTGCCAAGGGTCACTGTGATGTATGCATACACACATGGCACACTGTAAAGAATCCCTGCTTCAGTCTCGTGTGAAGGTGAAACCTAACACAGAATCTGAGGAAACTGTGCAGCCAAAGAAGGCAAGAAAGTAATGCAGGATTGAAATACAATCTTCACACAAGGACACTTTCCACGATGAAATGTGGAAAGTGGGCAGGAAGCTACAATGATGTAGCATTACACCATAAGAGGAAATGTATACCATGGATAGAAATGAGGCAGTATAATACGGAACAACAAAGCTCACTCATCAATTACATTGTGGCCACTGGCTCCACCCATGAGGACCTGGTCCATGTCCATGATGCACATCAAAACCTATCTGGCTGGCCCCCTATACCTGCATAGCCACACCCAGCAAGAGGTGAGCTGACCACAATCACCCACTGCAATGCCAAAGACAACCAGAGTAGCACATGAAACTGTGTAGGAAGCTGCCCTTGATAATGGTACCCACTGACAAATCACCACAACCTAGACTACATGCACAAACATAGCCAATCTGCTTTAACCCATTGGATGTCAAGCATAAGACAGTGGTCTGTGGACACCCACATATGGCTTCTAGTATTTATTTTTATGCACACACAAGAAATGCACATAGATACCACATGATGTTAGACATCACTTCCAGTCACATGAGTCACATGAGTGCGCACCACCAACACTGGCTATGATGCAAGGCCATGTGCCAGGTAGTTCCCATTTACAAATCACTAAAAGTCATCATAGGGAGATAACACACTCACACAACACAACCATCATTCCACCTAGTGAGTGTAAATTACAAAGTTGTTCAAGCTATATAGAATGGCTGACATTCACCTATGTACAGCGGTGCTGGTTCAGCAGTGCTGTCAAACTGAAGGCATGTACACACATAAAACACAGGATACGAATGCTACACATACGTACCTATAACACCACGTCAACGTCAAAATGTGGTTTACTGTGCTCTAGATAGAAGACATAGGGGTAATGCAATGTGCGCTTCCGACAACTAATGCTTGGAACCACTTAGTTTCCCACAATGCTCAAAACGTAACATCCTACCAGAGCCCTGTGTGCAATTCATGCCAGCAGCATTCAGCATACTGTGTACTCCAGGTTCTGGCTCATTAAGTACGAACACACGCACACACACACACACACACAACACACACGCACACACACACACG
>MKWU01004695.1_pt1 | contig 15760 bp, 16 predicted proteins | sample 809101 | NCBI WGS metagenome assembly MKWU01 (sample SAMN05860141, study PRJNA318959) | sponge metagenome | host: Aplysina aerophoba | place: Slovenia: Piran, Adriatic Sea, Gulf of Piran | collected 2013-05-07 | reverse complement strand
GCGGGAAGGGTTCCTCACCGCCGAGGACGTGTACGCCGAGCTACCGGACGTCCTGGCCGGAAAGGTCCCCGGCCGGGAAGACGACAAGGAACGAATCTTCATGCGCGCCATCGGACTGGTGAACCAGGACATCTCGCTGGCCGCGTGGCTCTACCGGAAGGCGCTGGAGGAAGGCGCGGGGACGCGGCTGCCCTACTAACGGAACTACAAGTATGGCGTCCTTCGACTTCGCTTCGCTACGCTCAGGACGAACGGGGGGATGAACCGGGGGGTGAACGGGGATGAACCGGAGAATGAGCGGGGGAATGTTTCCAAACCGTTCGTCCTGAGCGTAGCGGAGCGTCAGCGAAGCGAAGTCGAAGGACGCCATCACAACGAATCTGATTCACCCACCGTCCCTGTCAGCTCGAGGAATACATGGATATTTTTCTTCTCATGGGCCAGTCCAACATGGCCGGCCGCGGGCTGCTGGAAGACGTGGAGCCCATCCGCAACGAGCGCATACGCGTGTTCCAGGACGGTCGCTGGACCATCGCCGAGGAGCCGCTGCACCACGACCGGCCCACCGCCGGCATCGGCCTCGCCATGAGCTTCGCCCGCACGGTGCTGGACGCCAACCCCGGCACGGAAATCGGCTTGGTGCCACGGGCCGTGGGCTCCACCCCGCTCGAACGGTGGATGCCGGGCGCCGACCTCCATGAAGGCGCCATGGCCGCCGCTCGCGAAGTCGCCCGGGACGGCACCATCAAGGCCGTGCTGTGGCACCAGGGAGAGCACGACTCCAAGTCCGAAGCCGACGCCTCCAGTTACGTCGAGCGGTTCAGCGTCATGGTGGCCACGTTGAGAGAACAACTCGACGCCCCTTCTCTGCCGGTGATCGTGGGAGAACTGGGAAGCTATCTTTCGAAACGGCCCGATTTCCCGCACTACCGGATCGTGAACGCGGAACTGCGCAGGGTCCCGGACGCCGTCCGCCACAGCGCCTTCGTCAACGCCGAGGGCCTCACCGACAAGGGCGACAGCCTGCACTACGACGCCCGGTCGTTGAGGGTTTTCGGGGAGCGGTATGCTGACGCCTACCGGAGGCTGCAAGACGATCTGTGACTCCTAGTGTCGCGTCCCGTAAGTTCCTGCCATAAGTTGCGCAGGATGTTTGTCGTCGGCACCAACTACCACACCGAGAACGCCAAACTCTTCGCCGAGGCGGTGGGCATTGGCACCGGCGGCAGGCTGGAGATCACGGTTCACGCCAACGGGCGCTCTACCCGGGCCACCCGGTCGGTCTCTACCGCGCGTTTGACCTCGGCGCCCAGGGCGCCGCGATCATCGCCGCCTTCAAGGCCGAGTAGGGTGTCATATCCCAGCTAGCTCGGCTCCGCCCACGCCTCTACGATCAGACCCGGAACTCGGTCGAACTCGCGAACATTGGCCGTGACCATCGTCAGGCCGTGGGCCAGGGCCGCGGCAGCGATCCAGAGATCATTTGGGCCGACCATCTTCCCTGCTCCGGCCAGTTCCGCCCAGAGCTGGGCATGTATTCGTGCGGTCGCCAGATCTACGGGTAGCAGCGGAAAACGCTCCAGCAACGCTTCGACGAACGAAGACCGCTTCAGGCGAATCTGCGGATCTACGGCGCGATGGACACCGTGAAGCAGTTCACTGGCCGTGATCACCGAAACAAAGAATTCTTCATGTTCGTGCGCGGCAAGGTGGGGTTCAAGGTTGAGACGGCGCCGCTCGTATTCGATCAGGACGCTGGTATCGATCAAGACTCCCACGGGTCACGGACCTCGACACGGGCCAATTCGTCGCGGGCTGCCGCGAGTTCATCGGAAAGTTGCGTGGCTTCAGCCGGCGAAAGATGAGGTAGCGACGCCAGTAGCGAGGGAAGTTCCGCGAGTTTCTTACCTGAGGGAACCGGACGTAGTTCAGCCACCGGCCTGTTGCCGCGCACAAGCACGAAATTCTCACCCCGGTAAGAAACGCGGTTGATGTACTCTGCAAAGTTACGAGCAACCTCGGTCACAGTGAGTGTTTGTGCCATGACATCTCCGCAGATAATCCGATAATCATATTACCTGTTATTACTTTCAATGTCCAGCACTCTTGTCTCAGCCATCCGGTTCAGGCTGAACACCAACAAGAATCCCAGGACGCACAACCCAAGGGCTAGCCAGAAGGTACCGTCCGCCGACGGCAGCACGTTGACATCCTGAAGCACCGGCCCCTCGCCAAGGCTTGGCGCCGCAGCCTTGAACGGCCAGACCTTCCGCAAGGACCCCGCCATGAAGCCGACGAGTAGCGCAAGGGTTATCTCGTGGTGGCGGCGCAGGAGCCAGCTCAGGATGCGCACGAACGGCAGAATGCCGCAGATGGCGCCCTTGGCGAGGGGGAGGATGGCGAGGAAGTCGCGGTCGCGGATGGCGTCGATGGCGAATTCGTATTGACCGAGGACGAGCAGGATGAAGGAGCCGGAGATGCCGGGGAGGATCATGGCGGTTACGGCGGCGGCACCGCTCAGGAAGAGCGTTACGGCGTCGTGGGGCATGACCGCGGGGACCAGGCCCACCAGCCAGTAGGCGGTTCCGGCGCCCAGCAGAAGACACGCCACCGCGGTCACGGACCAACGCAGTTCCGCGGCCACGGTGACGATGCTGGCGAGCACCAGTCCGAGAAAGAACGCAAACAGCGGCACCGGATGGTGGTCCAGCAGCCAGCCGACGGGGCCGGCCAGGACCAGAACGGAGACCGCGATGCCGGCGCCAAGCACGACGAGGAACCGCCAGGGGATGGCGGCGACCGCGTCGCGGAAGCGGAGGCGCACCAGCAGCAACAGCAGGCGCCAGTTGAACGTCTTGAGGGCGTCCACGAGCTCCTCGTAGATACCCATGATGAACGCCATGGTGCCGCCCGAAACGCCGGGGACGACGTCGGCGGCTCCCATGGTCAGGCCGGTGAAGGCGGTGTAGAGGTAGTGCTTCAGCCCGCGGGCGGGGCGTTGGGTGGCGGCCACGCTGCGGTTACAGTCCCAGCGCCGCCTGTTTCTCGTTCCACGCGGCCATCAACTCGTCCTTCTCCTCCCCCATGTGATCGATGGCCTGGGCGACGATGTCCACGCCCACGAGTTCGGACCAGCCCTTGAGCAGCCGCACGGTCACGGGGCCGGGGACGTCGCACGGGAAGCCGACGCCGTTGATGCTCTTGATGGGCACGATGGTGGGGCTGGTGCTGGTGAGGAAGGCCTCATCCGCGTTCAGGCAGTCGTAGGGCGTCAGGTTGGTCTCCTCCACCTCCATGTCCAGCCGGTCCGACAGCTCCCCGAGCACCGCCCGGGTGATGCCGCCCAGCACGTTCTTGGAGCCCGGCGTGTAGACCTTCCCGTCGATAACCGCGAAGAAGTTGTGGGCGTTGCTCTCGGCGATGTTGCCGTCGAGGTCCAGCATCAGCGGGATGGCCTTGGGGTCGGCCTGCCGCGCCTCGAAGGTGGCGATGATGTGGTTCATCTTGTTGGTGATCTTGGCCTTGGACTCCAGGCACTGGGGCGGAATCCGCCGGGTAGCCGGCACGATGATGGTGACCCCCTCGACGTAGTGGCGGCAGAACGCGGTGAAGTCCACGTCCATGCAATAGATGGCCACGGTGGCGTTCAGGTTGGCGCGGCCTCCCTTCGAGGAGCGCGCGCCCCGGCTTATGACCTGCCACACTGCGTAGTCGTCGTCGGCGCCCAGCAGGTCCCGGTTGCGCTCGATCACCTCCAGCGCCGCCGCCTCCATCTCCTCCTGCGACATGCCGCAGTCGATGCGGGTGTACTTGAGGGACCGGAACAGCCGGTCGTTGTGCTCCTTGAGCTTGAACGGCTTGTGCCGGAAAGTACGGGTCACGTCGTAGACGCCGTCGCCGGCGTGGAAACCCATGTCCAGAACCGACACCGTGGCTTCGCTCTCGGGCACGAAGCTGCCGTTCAGATAGACGATCTTCTCATGCATCACGGTTCCTCCATCGCGGACTTCATAGGGAATGGGAGAATCTACTACGAAAAGGCCGCACGGTCCATTTGCCGTTGGATTTGACAAGGGAATTCCTCGTGCCACAGTGTAGTGTAGGGAACGGCAAATGCTCACCCTATCTTGAACGAGAAAGGAACGCGCTCATGCTGATCAAGAGGCCCGACGATATCAAGAGCAGTGAGATCACGGACAAGGAACTTTACCTCAACCGGCGCCAGTTCATTCGCACCGCGTCGCTGGGCGCCGCCGGGCTGGGCGCGGGCCTGCTGGTTCCCGGTCTGCTCGGTCCCCTGGGCGAGGCCCGGGCTGCCACCAAGCTCGAGGGTTTCACCACCGGCAAGTTTGGCACGGACGAGCCCAAGACCCCGCTCAAGGACATCACGAGCTACAACAACTTCTACGAGTTCGGCACCGCCAAGTCGGACCCCCAGAGAACCTCCAAGGCCTTCAAGCCCCGCCCCTGGACCGTGGAAGTGGAGGGCGAGGTCAACAAGCCCAGGACCTTCGGCATCGAGGAGCTGTTGAAGATGCCGCTGGAGGAGCGGGTCTACCGGCTGCGGTGCGTCGAGGCGTGGTCCATGGTGATCCCCTGGATCGGGTTCGAGCTGAGCCACCTGATCAAGGCGGTAGAACCCACCAACAACGCAAAATACATCCAGTTCGTCACCCTCTTCGATCCCGAGCAGATGCCCGGCCAGCACCGGGGCGTCCTGGACTGGCCCTACGTCGAGGGATTGCGCATGGACGAGGCCATGAACCCGCTGACGATCATGGGGGTCGGGCTCTACGGCGAGGTGATGCCCAACCAGAACGGCGCGCCCATCCGGCTGGTGGTGCCGTGGAAGTACGGCTTCAAGAGCGGCAAGTCCATCGTCAAGATACGCTTCGTGGAGGAGGAGCCGCCCACCGCGTGGAACATGGCGGCGCCCCAGGAGTACGGCTTCTACTCCAACGTGAACCCCACCGTGAACCATCCCCGGTGGAGCCAGGCCAGCGAGCGGCGCATCGGTGACTTCTTCAGGCGGAAGACGCTGATGTTCAACGGCTACGAAGAGCAGGTGGCCCACCTGTACAAGGGCATGGACCTGACCAAGCTGTACTGACGATGAAGCCGATTACCTGGATCAAGGTACTCGTCTTCGCGCTGTCCCTGATCCCCGCGGTGCGGCTCGTCGTGGGCCTTTTCACCGGCGGGCTGGGCGCCAACCCGGTGGAGTTCATCACCCACACCACCGGCACCTTCGCCCTGGTGTTCCTGATGATCACGCTGGCGGTGACGCCGCTCCGGCGGCTCACCGGTTACGCCAGCCTCATCCGGCTGCGGCGCATGCTGGGGCTGTTCGCGTTCTTCTACGTCTGCCTGCACCTGTCGACCTTCGTGGTGCTGGACCACTTCTTCGACCCGGCCGCGATCCTGCAGGACATCTTCAAGCGGCCCTACATCACCGCGGGATCCGTGGGATTCGCCCTGATGGTGCCGCTGGCCGCCACCTCCACCGCCGGCATGATCCGGCGGCTCGGCGGCCGCCGCTGGCAGCAGCTCCACCGCCTCGTCTACTTCGCCGCCATCGCCGGGGTCATCCACTTCCTATGGCTGGTGAAGGCCGACCTGAGGGAACCGCTCATTTACGCCGCCGTGCTGGCACTGCTGCTGGGCTACCGGATCGCGGTGTGGCGCAACGCGCCGTGGGTGAAGAAGCGCGCGGCCCGCGCGTGATTTGACACGCCCGCGGACACCCCGTTATAAACCGTCCTTTGTGCAGTTCCGGAGCGCGGCCGACAGCTCGGCCGCGCTTTCGATTATGGACGGCGATCAGCAGCCCGGGCCGCGCCGGGGATTCGATCCAAACACATTGGGAGCGACGATCACGCCATGAAACAATCGGTTCGCGTCACCGTCAACGGACGGTTGTACGAGGAGGAAATCGAGCCGCGCCAGCTCCTTTCCTACTTTCTGCGGGAGACCATCGGCCTCACCGGCACCCACATCGGCTGCATCGTCGGCGAGTGCGGCGCCTGCACCGTGCAGGTGGACGGCACGCTGGTGAAATCGTGCCTGATGTTCGCGGTGCAGGCCAACGGCAAGGAGATCACCACCATCGAGGGACTCGCCGACGGCGACACCCTGCACCCGGTGCAGGAGGCCTTCATCAACAACTACGGCTTCCAGTGCGGTTATTGCACGCCGGGCATGATCATGGCGGCGGACTCTCTGTTGAAGAAGAACCCGGAACCCAGCGAAGAGGAGATCCGCGAAGGACTGGCGGGGAATCTGTGCATGTGCACCGGATACGTGCAGATCGTTGCGGCGGTGAAGGAAGCCGCGGGGCAGGTCGACAATGGCTAAGGCAGATCCGAAACAATACGTGGGCCTTGCCGCCCGCAGCAAGGAAGGGCCGCGGCTCGTGAGCGGGAAGGGTCGGTACACCGACGACTTCACCGAGCCCGGCATGTTGCAGGCGGTGTTCCTGCGGAGCCCCCACGCGCACGCGCGCATCGTAGGGGTGGACGCCCAGGCGGCCCTGAGCCGCTCGGACGTGTTCGCGGTGGTGACTCCCGAGGACATCAAGCGGGAAACCAAGCCCTTCCGCCCCGGCCGCTACGCCGCGGGCCTCAAGAAGCCCATCGCCGAGTACGCCGGCGCGGTGGACAAGGTGCGCTACGTGGGCGAGCCCGTGGGCGCGGTGGCGGCCAGGGACCGGAGCACCGCGGAGGACGTTCTCGAATCCATCGCCGTGGATTACGAGATCCTCCCCGCCAACTCCGACGTCCACAAGGCCATGGCCGGCGAGGACGCCTCGGTCATCTACGACGAACTGGGCGCCAACCTGGCCTGGCAAGGCACGCTGGAATACGGCGACACCGAGAAGGCGTTCCGGGAGGCGGACCGGGTGGTGCGGGAGAACCTCAAGATTCACCGCTACAGCTCGACGCCGCTGGAGCCGCTGGCGTGCATCGCCTCTTACGACCGCTTCAGCCGCAAACTCACGGTGCGCACCAACACCCAAGTGCCGGAGAACATCTACGACGCGCTGAGAGACGCCCTCGAGATCGACGACATCCGGGTCATCATCCCGGACATCGGCGGCGGCTTCGGCCAGAAGATCCATCTGATCCGCAAGTACGTCGTCATCGTGGCGCTGCTGGCCATCAAGTCGGGCCGGCCCGTCAAGTGGATCGAGGACCGCAACGAGCACATGATGGCCGCGGGCCACGCGTGCGAGCAACACTTCGACGTCGAGGCCGCGGTCAAGAACGACGGCACGGTGGACGGGCTCCGCTTCAAGGAGATCGACGACGTGGGCGGCTCCATCAGCACGCTCACCATCCACTTCACCAACAAGCTCAACAACCTGAGCAACACCTACAAGGTCCAGAACATCCGCGCCGACGGCTATTCCGTGGTCACCAACCGCTGTCCGGTGATCCCCAACCGCGGCATCGGCAAGCCGGGCATGTGCTACATCTGGGAGCGCATCATCGACCGGGTGGCCCAGGACCTGGACATGGACCCCTCCGAGGTGCGCTTCAGGAACCTGGTGCAGCCGGAGCAGATGCCCTACACCACCCCCAACGGCAACGTCTACGACAGCGGCGACTATCCCGGCCTGCTGAAGCGGGCGCTGGAAAAGGTGGACTACCCGGCACTCAAGGAAGAGCAGGCGCGGGAGCGCGGGAAGGGCCGCTATCTCGGCATCGGCGTGGTCATCGGGGTGGAGCCCGGCGGCCGCAACGCCGCCCGCGACATGGCCATCTTCCCCGAGATGAAGGAAACGCCCGGGTCCGGCGGCATCAACGGCGCCACCATCAAGCTCGAGAAGAACGGCACCATCGCCCTCTACCTGGGCTCCCCCAACTGCGGGCAGGCCCACGAGACCACCACCGCCCAGGTGGCCGCCGGCATTCTCGGCGTGAGCCCCGACGTCATCAGCACCACCACGCCCTTCGACAGCGACATCGCGCCCTGGGGCGTGGCCGCCGCCAACAGCGGCAACAACTTTCACCTCTACGACATCGGCTCCATCATCGGCGCGGCGACGCAGCTACGGGAGAAGGTCCTCAAGGTGGCCGGACACATCCTGGACGCGGAGCCGGCGGACCTGGAGATCGCCGACGGGGTGGTGACCGTCCCCGGGTACCCGAGGCGCAAGCTCACCTTTGCCGAACTGGGGAAGGCGGCCTACAACAACCAGTCGCTGCTGCCCGAAGGCATCGACGCCGGGCTGCAGACCACGTTCTACTACACGTTCCCCCACGCCCAGCCCAACATGGTGCCGGGCAAGGACCGCCGCGTCCGCGCCCAGTTCACCTTCGGCGCCGGCGCACACGTGGCCGTCGTGGAGGTGGACCCGCGCACCGGCAAGGTCGAGGTGCTGCGCTACCTCATCGTGGGCGACAACGGCACCATCATCAACCCCGGCGTGGTGGACGGACAGATCTACGGCTCCGCCGCCCACGGCATCGCCGTGGCTCTGGGCGAAGGGTTCGTCTACGACGACGAGGGACAGCTCCTCACCATCACGTTGACCGACTACGGCAAGTGTTCCACCGCCGAGACCCCCCACGTCGAGGTGGAGCACGCGCCCTCGCCCTCGGCCTTCACGCCGCTGGGACAGAAGGCCGCCGGCGAAGGGGCCGCCATCCCCTCCCCCGCCGCCATCGCCAGCGCGGTGGAAAACGCCCTGGAACCGTTCGGCGTCAAGATCCGAAACCTGCCGCTCACCCCCGAGCGTGTGTGGCAATTGATTCAGGAGGCCCAGGCATGATCCCCGGCGCGTTCGACTACCATGCACCCGCCTCTTTGGAGGAGGCCCTGTCGCTGCTGTCCGCCAACGTGGACGACGCCAAGGTCCTGGCCGGCGGCCAGAGCCTGCTGCCGCTCATGAAACTCCGGCTGGCAAAGCCCGAGGTCATCATCGACATCGGCGGCCTGTCCGAATTGAACTACATCCGCGAGGACGGCGACCACATCGCCATCGGCGCCCTGGCCACCTACACCGACGTGGCGGAGTCCGAACTCATCCTGAGCCGCTGCCCGCTGCTGGCCCAGACCGCCGTGGTGGTGGGCGACGTCCAGGTGCGGAACCGCGGCACCGTCGGCGGTGGACTGGCCCACGCCGACCCGGCCGAGGACCTGCCCGCCGCCATCCTGGCCCTCGACGCCGAGCTCAAGGCCGCCGGCCCCGACGGCGAGCGCTGGATCCCCGCCAGCGACTTCTTCATCATGATGCTGACCACCAGCCTCATGCCCGAGGAACTGCTCACCGAGATCCGGGTGCCCGCCCGGGACGGCTACAAGACCTCGTACCAGAAGGTGTCGCGCCAGGCCGCGGGCTTCGCCATCGTCGGCGTCGCGGTATGCCTGAAGGAATCCGCCGACGGCGTCTGCGAAGACATCGCCGTGGCGGTCACCGGCATGACCGACGTGGCCTTCCGGGCTGAAAAGGTGGAAGCCGCGCTACGGGGCCAGAAACTCGACGACAGCACCATCACAAGCGCGGCGGCACTGGTCACGGACGGCATCGACCCCATCGAGGACGTCAACGCCACCCCGGCGTATCGCGCGCATCTGGCGCAAGTGTACGTGGAAAGGACGATTCAAGCGGCTCGGGCGGGGTAAGGCTACAGCCACAGAGGTCCTTCAGAGTCAAAGGGCAGGAGGCAGCCGCCATCGGTCACCGTGCCCCATCAATACATCAGGAGAAACTCCGATCAAACTCCGCCGGGCCAAACGGCGCCCTTCGACTTCGCTTCGCTGCGCTCAGGGCGAACGGGATTGTGGTCATCCCTCAACCACTTAACCGTTCGCCCTGAGCGTAGCGAAGCGAAGTCGAAGGGCGCCGGCACAATTGATCAGAGTGTTCTTGGGTCTTATACCTCCCGCACGGTACCCGAAGCGCTCAACACAAGAGAAGCCACGCCGCACGCGATCAGAACGCCTCCGAACACCACGGTTATCTTGCTGGTCCCCACGTTGGGGATGAACACGAACACGGTGACCAGGGTTCCAAGCACGTTTCCCATGGTGGAGACGCCATACACCGCCCCGGTAATGCGGCCGCCGTACTCCAGTTCCTTGAGCAACAGGCGAACGAAGAAGGGAGAGAGGGCTGCCAGAAAGGCCACGGGGAGGAACGTCAGGACTACGGAGGCGAGCATGATGCCCCAGAAGTCGTAGCCGACGGACAGCATGATGACTTCCATGACTCGGTTCGCCAGGAACGCCACGAGGATCAGGTACACTCCGACAACGGAGAGCACGCTCGATACGATCCAGATTTCCCGGGACCGGTCGGCGATGATGCCACCCACGGTGTAGCCGACCATCATGGCGAAGAGCACAACCGAAATCAGGCAGGCCCAGGTGGTGATGCCGCTGCCGAAGTAGGGGTTGAGGTAACGGCTCCCCAACATCTCGAAGCCCATGAGGGCGAAACCGGAAAGAAAAATCAGCAGGAACAACCACACCGAACCGATCACACGTCCCATCACCACTTCCCTTTCAGGAATTCGTCCAGTTTGCGATTGTGCTGCTTGATTGCGCGCAGCGATTCCACCGGCGCAAAGTCATCCGTGAGCACCGCGGTATCCGGCAGGCGCTCGACGATGCGTCGTTGGGTGACCATTTCGCTCAACGGGTATTTGAACCCGAACGCCTGGTCCAGCCTTGCGGCGGTTGACGCCAGCAGCGCCGGTTCGCGCCTGGGCCCGTCATAGGCGATCATGACCACGTTGCCTCCGGCATCGTACAGGTCCACATGGTCGAATACCTTGCCGATGGTGACCAGGGCGGCGTCGAACATCATGGTGTTGGGCTCGACGTTTTGCGCCACGGCGCCGCCGGGCCTGACGCGGGTCTTCACAAGCTTGTAGAACTCCGTTGTCAGCAAATGAAAGGGCACGAACGCGCTACGATAGGCGTCGATCAGGATGACCGGCCACTGCGTTCTCCGCCTCATGACATACCGGCGCCCATCCTCGATGGAGACATTGAAGTTCCGTTCGAGGCGGACCCCGAAGTGACGTTTGGCCAGCTCGAATACCTCCGGGTCGAGCTCCACTGACGTGACTTCAAGGTCGGGCATGGTCCTGTGGAGGTACCATGCGGTCCGACCCCCGCCGAAGCCGATTTCGAGGACGCGGTCCACCTCGCCCGCGTAGGCCAGGACGGTGGTCATGTACCGTGTGTACCGTGAAGGGAGTGCGAGTTCGTCGCGCGTGTCGTACACCGTCTCGGTGTAGAGCGCCCGGTTGTGACCGAACGTCATGGTGACGATCGGGCCTTCCTTGAAGATGTAGATGTTGTTGTAGACGGACTCGCGTTTGGCGATGAGGACCTGATCGGACGCCGCGGGTTGCGGTACCGCGAGAATGAACAGCGCCAGTGCGGCGCAGAGCGCGCCAAGCGGTGCCCTCCTGGGATTCGGCATGATGAGATTTCCGCGCTGCTACAAAGGCATTTGCCGCTTGTCGGCATAAGACGGCGCCGGCCGGTTCACCCTTGACCCGCCGGCGCCGTTCCGATGGCGCAACCACGCCACGGCCGTGCAGGCCGCGGCACTTGGCGTGTCCTTACTTCGCTCCGGTCCCTGACTGCTTGACGGCGTATATGTCAGGCTGCTCGGCTCCACCCACGGCGAGCACGCCGGCAGCCCCCCGGAGGATGCGGAAGATGGCGTGGTCCACCAGCAGGTAGGCCCCCGGCACGTCCACCTTGAACTCCACGATGGAAGCGGAGCCGCTGGGAATGAGGGTCGTCTGGATGTTCTTCTCGGGACTGCTCACCGACCCTTCCCGGTACACCGCGTCGAAGATTTCACCGATGACGTGGAACGACGAGATCTTGTTCGGTCCGATGTTGCCCACGTACAGACGCACGGTCTCGCCCACGTCTGCCTTGAGCGCACCGTCCCCTATCAGTGACTGCGTGTGACCGTTGAAGACGATGTACTCAGGGGTCTCGGCTTCACCCTTCTCCGAGGAGTAGCTCTGCAAGCCCGGCTCGCCGAGTTCCTTCTCGGTGTAGAACTCGCTCTGCATGACGTAGTACTCGCGGTCCACCTTCGGCATGCCGCCTGCGGGTTCCACCAGAATGACTCCGTACAGGCCGCTGGAAATGTGCGCGGGAACGGGAGGGGCCGCGCAGTGGTATACGAAGAAGCCCGCGTTGAGCGCCTTGAAGACTCCTATGGACGTCTTGCCGGGATCCGCCATCAGCGCGGCAGCGCCGCCGCCGGGCCCCGTGACCGCGTGGAAATCCACGGTATGCGTGTGTTTGCCCTTGGAATTATCCAGCCGCACCTCGAAGGTGTCGCCCTGGCGCAGCCGTATGAACGGACCGGGAACCTTCCCGTTGTAGGTCCAGAAGTCGTACTGGATGCCCTCGGACAAATCGGCGACCTTCTCCTCGATGACCAGGTTCACCATCACGTGGGCCGGCTCGGTACGGGTGATGGGCGGCGGCACGTTGGGAGCGCTGACCAGCATGGCCTCCACGGACGCGGCCATCGATGACGACGCGGTCACGAAAAAGACACCCAGTGTCAACCCCGCCGGAAGCACACACTTTGCGAAGAACGCACGGAACCCGCCTCGAACTTCATGATACTGCATGTAAGTCTCCTTTCGCCCCTGGGCCGCCACCGACAACCGGCCGTCGGCGGCGGTTCGCGCCGTTCTCGGCAGTCTCGAACCGCATAACCGTGTGGTCACAGTGTTCCCCTCCGAGACTATGGGCGAAGCATGGTCAAGTCAAGAAAAAACAAGGAGCCTCCTCGTCCACCCTCAACGCTATCCGGAGGATGTGGAAAGCTCCAGGCGGTTCCCGCTGGGGTCGATGACGTAGACGGAGTACCCCTTGCCCTCGCCGTGGCGGCGGATTTCGCTCACCTTGGCGCCCCTGGCCTCGATCTCCTTGACGAAGTCTTCGGGTTCGCCCGCTGCGTCGATCTCGAAAGTGTGGTGAGGGACCCGGGGGTGGCGGTCCTTGGAGGCGTCGAAGACGCCCAGGACCGCGCCGCCGAGATTGAGCCGGACGACGTCAACGCCGGCGACCACGTGTTTCTTGCGGACCGTGGCTCCGAGGACATCCTGGTAGAAGCTCACGGTCTTGTCCAGGTCCTCGGCATTGAAATTCCACGAGCGAAACTGTGTCAGCTTGGACATGATGGCACCTCCTCTTGAATGGACGCTCTCGGAAGGAGAGGCAGTTAGTCGACCCGTGCAGCTTCGAACAACCCATCAAGATTTTCAAGCTCGTCGAATCGCCACAGACGCCCCAAGAGAGCCTGCTGGCGCTCCCGGGGCAGGACGCCCGACGTGAGGCCCCGGAACTTCAGCTCCAGCTCGCCGTCGGACAGCGGATTCCGGCCGTGGCCCTTGGGGTAGTCGGCGGCCCGAGTCAGCCGGCGTCCGGAACGCAACGCGATTTCCATTCGCGCCCGCTGTTGTGCGGGATAGTTGCGGGTGGCCTCGGGGTCTTCGCTGACCTCGACCTTGCGCATGAGCGGCCGGAGCAGCGGATCTCCGATACGCTCCTCGTCGAAACTGGCCGGGGTCAGCGCGCCGTCGGTCAGGGCGGCGGCAACCACATACGGGAGGCTGTGATCGGCGGTCTCGCGGGTCTTGGGATCCCATTTCTCGGGTTCGCCGGCGGCGTTCCGGACCGCCACGGCATAGGTGGCGATGCGGATGCGTTCCAGATCACCCAGGTCGAACTCGTCCCTCAGCTCCAGGGCCATGGCGGCGCCGGCCTGGGTGTGGATCTGCGCCGGGAAGTACTTGATGCTGGTGTCCTCGAGCTTGAACCCGGCGCCCGCCCGGGCGTCGCCGAATCCGTCGAGCTGCAACGGGCCGGTCACCTGCTCGAAAAGGCCGGAGCGGCCCTCGAAAGGTTGAGGGGGTCCATCCATCCCGCCACGGGCCAGCAGCGCGGCGAAGACGCCGTTGCGCACGGCCATGGCGGTGGCGCAACCTTTCCACATGGACAGCTCACCGACCCGGGTCTGGCCCAGCGGCACCTGGGACACCGCCGTCATGGACATGGCGTGGGCGAGCCGGTCCTGCGGCAGCCCCAGGACCTTGCCCGCGGCACAGGCGCTCGCCAGCCCGATGAAGAGCCCCTGGTCCCACCCCTTCTCGCGGGTGGCGAAGCGGTCCGCGAACTGTCCGTAGATCTCGTAGGCGAGGACCACCGCTTCCACTACCGCGCGGCCGGACGCGCCGGCCACCTCCGCCGCCGCCAGCACCGCCGGCAGCATGTCGCTGGGATGCCCGCCGCCCGGCGACACGAAGCTGTCGTTGCAGTCCAGGTAGCGGATCATTGCGGTGTTGGCGAAGGCGGCCATATCCGGGGACGTGGCCTGCCCGGTCCCCAGGATTCGCGCGGCCGCCCCGCCGTGGACGGCGGGCGCCAGCTCCCGGGCGATGCGGCACGGCTCGGCGGCGAAAGCCGCCAGCGCGCAACCCACCGAATCGAGGATCCGCCGGCGGGTCTCGTGAATCGTATCGGGAGGGAGGTCCCGGTAGTGCAGGGAGGCGGCGTAGCCGCTCAGGAATTTCGCGGTGGTATCCATCACGTCGACCGGCAGAGCGACGGTGCTTGCCCCCTCCCGCGGCCGCCTCGCCCGAGCCAGGCGGGTTCCGCGCCTGATATCATCCGCTCTCCCCGCCCGCCTCGGAACCCCGCAGGCCGGCGAAGAACCGTTTGAGCATGCCTCCACACCGCTCGGCCAGGATGCCTTGGGTGACGGCCACTCGGTGGTTGAGCCGCGTGTCGTCGCAAACCTGATAGAGCGACCGCACGGCGCCGCCCTTGGGGTCCGGGCAGCCGAACACGAGGCGCTTGATGCGGGCCTGGACGATGGCGCCCGCGCACATGACGCAGGGCTCGAGGGTGACGTACAGCGTGCAGTCGTCCAGCCGCCAGGACGCGCGTTCCCGGGCCGCCTCCCTGATGGCCAGAATCTCGGCGTGGCTCGTGGGATCGGCCAGGGCCTCGCGCAGGTTGTGTCCCCGGCCGATCACCGACCCGCCGGACACCACCACCGCTCCGACGGGAACCTCCGCTTCCCGGCTCGCGGCCTCGGCCTCGGCCAGGGCGCGCGCCATGAATGCCTCGTCCCCCTGCCGTGCGTCCGCGTCGATCACCCGCTCATCCCAACGAGGATCCTGTCCCCGCCCCTGTGCCGTTCGGCATGGCGTCCGGCTTCCGGAACATTCTATGCTAGTGTCCTGTCCCACGTAATACTCTACCAATCTGCTGGTCTTTTCTGCGTTAAGGTCGCTTTTTTAATTGTTTATCAATTGGTTAGGGATATACTTATTTGAGCCGTAATCAGTATGTAACCACGTTCAATCAAGACCCAGTGTTTGCAAGCGCACGGTAGACGCTCTCGATCCCCAGGACAAGCCGTGGATCGCCTGGGACGACAGGCTAACCGGATTCGGTGTGCGCGTGCATCCCTCGGGCGCCAAGTCTTACGTTGTAAACTACCGCGCCGGCAACGGCGGGCGCAAGGCTCCCAACAAGCGGGTGGTGGTGGGTCGCGCCGGGCGGGTCACCCCGGACCAGGCAAGGCGGCGGGCGCAGGAGGTTCTTGGGCGTGTGGCGGCGGGCGAGGACCCGGCTGGGGAGCGGGCGGAGGCGCGTGGGCTGCCGAGGCTCGCAGAGGCGTGCGAGGAATACATGAGGTCCGGCCACGGCTGGGCTGAGAGCACCGGGCGGGGCTACCGGCGGTATGCGGCGCTGTATC
>MKWU01004694.1_pt1 | contig 15760 bp, 9 predicted proteins | sample 809101 | NCBI WGS metagenome assembly MKWU01 (sample SAMN05860141, study PRJNA318959) | sponge metagenome | host: Aplysina aerophoba | place: Slovenia: Piran, Adriatic Sea, Gulf of Piran | collected 2013-05-07 | reverse complement strand
CCGCGGGCACGTCGACGATCACTCACGCGGCGACCAGCAGCGACTCCGACTACAGCGGCGAGACGGTCGCCTCGGTGACAGCGACGGTGACCGCGGCGGCGCCGACCACGCTGACATTGACCACCAATGCCACTAACAACACGGTCGCTGAGGGCGGCGGGTCGGTGACGGTGACGGCGACTTTGAACCGGGCGGCCACTGCGGCGGTGTCGGTGAGCTTGACCGCGACGGGCACGGCCACGTCGGGTTCGGATTACACGCTGCCCGCGGCGTTCACCATCGCGGCGGGCCAGACCGCCGGCACCGGCACGGTGTCGATCACAGACGACGACCTCGACGAGGGCAACGAGACGGTGATCTTGTCGACGTCGGTGAGCGGTTTGACGATCACGGGGGTGACGTTGACGATCACCGACGACGACACCCACGGCGTGACGGTCAACAAGTCGTCGGTGTCGGTGGCGGAGGGGGCCTCTGCTGAGTACACGGTGGTTTTGGACTCCCAGCCGACCGCGAATGTGGTGGTGGCGGCGACGTCGGGCTCGACGGCCAAGGCGACGGTGTCGCCGGCGTCGCGGACGTTCACGCCCGCCAATTGGGACACCGCCCAGTCGTTCACGGTGACCGGTGTGGCTGCGGGCACGTCTTCGATCACCCATGCTGCGACCAGCTCCGACTCGCAGTACAGCGGCGAGACGGTCGCCTCGGTGTCTGCGACGGTGTCGGTGACGCTGTCGGCCGCGAGCGCGTCCACCGCCGCGTCGGGGGACTACACGCTGCCCACGGCGTTCACGATCGCGAAGGGCCAGAGCACCGCCACCGCGACGGTGCAGACCACCAACGACAAGGTGGACGAGGGCAACGAGACGATCGTTTTGACCACCACCGTCAGCGGCTTGACGGTGATGGGCGTGACGGTCACGATCACCGACGACGACACCCACGGCGTGACGGTCAGCGAGACTGCGGTGTCGGTGGCGGAGGGCGCGACCGCTGAGTACACGGTGGTGTTGGACTCCCAGCCGACCGCGAATGTGGTGGTGGCGGCGACGTCGGGCTCGACGGCCAAGGCGACGGTGTCGCCGGCGTCGCGGACGTTCACGCCCGCCAATTGGGACACCGCCCAGTCGTTCACGGTGACCGGTGTGGCTGCGGGCACGTCTTCGATCACCCATGCTGCGACCAGCAGCGACACCGACTACAGCGGCGAGACGGTCGCCTCGGTGACTGCGGCGGTGACCGCGGCGGTGACCGCGGCGGCGCCGTCGACGCTGACGCTGACCACGAACGCGGCGAGCAACACGGTCGCTGAGGGCGGGTCGGTGGCGGTCACTGCCACGCTCGACGAGGCGGCCACGGCCGCGGTGTCGGTGACGCTGACCGCGACGGGCACCGCCACGTCGGGTTCGGATTACAGGCTGCCTTCGGCGTTCACCATCGCGGCGGGCCAGACTGCCGCGACCGCGACGGTGCAGACCGTCGGCGACAAGGTGGACGAGGACAACGAGACGATCATCCTGTCCGCGTCGGGCACTGGCTTGACGGTGACGGGCGTGACGTTGACGATCACCGATGACGACACCGCGGGGGTGACACTGAGCCGGAGGTCGGTGTCGGCGGGGGAAGGTTCGTCTGCGACCTACACGGTGGTGCTGGACTCCGAGCCGACCGCGAGCGTGACGGTCACGCCCACCTCGGGCGCTGCGGCGAAGGCGACGGTGGCGCCGGCGTCGCGGACGTTCACGCCCGGCAATTGGAACGTGGCGCAGACGTTCACGGTGACCGGCGTGGAGGCGGGCACGTCGGTGATCGCTCACGCGGCGGCCAGTGCCGATTCCGATTATTCGATGGCGGCGGTGGGGACGGTGTCCGTGACGGTGACTGCGGTGGCGAACGCGCCGTCGACGCTGATCTCGTCGACGCTGACGGCGAGGGACTTGGGCTGGCTCCAGGGGGAGGGCTGCGTCGGGCTGGTGCAGTGCTCCGCGCAGTTCCCGTCGGCCTCGGTCGTCTATGGGGGCTGGGAGTATGACGTGCTGGCGCTGAGGGTGGTGCGCGGCACGCTGCAGGTCACGTTCGAACGGGCGATCCCGGTGCATCCCGACCATCTGTGGCTCGAGGTCGACGGCCGGGTGTTTCGCTTCAAGGACGCTTCGGTGGGCTGGGGCGTTGGCCGCAATGAGGACGCGTGGCGGCTGAGCTGGCACGGCACCGGTTTGAGCTGGTCGCCCGGCGACACGGTGTCGGTGAGGCTGGCAGGCAGGTACATCGTCGATCCCGGCCCGCCCCCGCCCAACACGGACCTGCATCCGGTGCGGGTGCATTACGACGCCGTGGTCGGCGGCGAGGCGGTGAACGGCTTCGTCGGCTTGCGTCTGGCGCGGCCCAAGCCGTCTGGGACTTTCGATCGTCGTGTGGTGCTGCGGGCCTATGTGCCTGGCACGTTCGCGGCCGCCGACCCCGACAAGGGGACGGTGACGACGACTCATGTCATGCTGCGGGTGAGGGCGCATCCGGCGAGCACGCTGGAGTGGGCGATCGGGGACGTCTATGGCGTCACCGGCACGTTCGCGTCGTTCGAGAACGGCGGTTTCACGCCGGCCATCGCGCTGAATCCGGCGTCGAAGTGGACCTATGTGTATGTGCGGGTCACCAACGGCGCCCAGTCGGCTGTCCATTTCGTGGCGATCGACCCGCCGCCGCGCACTTACACGCTGACACCCACAGCGCGGGTGACAGAGGGCGAGGAAGCGACGCTGACGGTGAGCCTGGGCAGCCCCGCCGCCGCCGGGGGCGTGTCGTTCACAGTGACCGCCGACTACGGCGACGGCGGCGCGACCGCGGCGGATGTGGGGGCCTTCGCCGCGACGGTGACGGTGCCCGAGGGCCAACAAAGCGCCACGATCGTCATCCCTGCTGTGGACGACGAGGAGGTCGAGGACGACGAGGAACGCTTCACGGTGCGCGTCGCCCACGTGGGCGAGCCCGCCTGGGCGATGGACCCCGACGGCACCGACACCGCCGTGGTGACCATCGCCGACAACGACGAACCTCCCCCGCCGCCCGCGCCGCCGGAGGGGCCGGAGCCGTGGGACATCAAGGTGGTGCCGGGCGACGGCACGCTGACGGTGACCTGGAACGTCTCGTCCCGCGACGGGGTCGAGGACTCCGAGATCTGGCACGTTCTGCGCTGGAGCCAGGAGTCCGGCGTGTGGGCCAACCCGCGCGACCCCAGGGCGGTGGGCCGGAGCGACGGCCTCTCGGTAGACCCCGGGTTGACCAGCTACACGATCACGGGTCTCGACAACGGCGTCGCGACGGGCGTGTTCATTCGCTCGATGGTCGGGCACCGCAACAACATGAGCGAGCGCGAAGGGAAATCCAGCGAGTGGGTGCGGACCAAGGGCGAGCACACCACGCCGGTGGCGCCGCCCAACAATGCGCCCACGGTGGCGTCCGCGATCGCTGACGCGACCATCGCGAACGAGAGCGGCACCCATCGGGTCTCGCTGTCGGGCGTGTTCTCGGACGCCGACGGGGATGATCTGACGATCACGGCCGCGTCCTCGGCTGAGAGCGTGGCCACGGTCGCGGTGTCCAACAGCACGCTGACGGTGACGGCCAAGTCGCGCGGCGCCGCCGACATCACGGTGACCGCCGACGACGGCGCGGGCGGCACGGTCACCGACACGTTCACCGTGACCGTCAAGTCCGGCCCGAAGGTTGCATCGGCGATCGCCGACATCGGCGAACTCGAGGCGGGAGCGAAACGGGAGATCTCGCTGTCGGGCGTGTTCAGCGACCCCGACGGCGACACGCTCACGATCAGCGTCACGACGTCGGATCGCGCAATCGTTGACATCTCGACAGCGCTCGACGGCGCCACGCTGTCGGCAACCGCGGTCACCGTGACCGGCGTGGCCGAGGGCACAGCGACGATCACGGTCACGGCCCAGGACCCCGACGGCAACCGGGTCAGCGACACGTTCGACGTGACCGTGCCCGCCCCCCCAGCAGAGATCCAGCAAGCACAGCAAACGCAACAGGCGGAACCGCCTCCCGGCCAGGTCGTCAACCTCAGCGTCCGGCAGACCCAGCCGACCCGCATCCGGGTCGAGTGGGACCCGCCGCAGGACGGCGGCGCGGTCAACAGCTACCGGGTCGTGCTGCTGCGCGACGGCGAGGAACTCTCGACACGGCGTCCGGGCGCCAAGAAACAGCACGTGGTGATCCGCAAGCTGGAACCCGGCGCCACCTACACAGTCAGCGTGCAGGCCAAGAACGCGGGCGGCCTGAGCGCCGAGTCGACGGCACAGATCACGCTCACAGCGGAAGAGGCGCAGTGACCGGCCCGAGCGGTCGCTCAGTCGCAGACGGCCCGGCCACCGGCCGGGCCGTCCTATCGGCCGACCCTTCGGCTGCGCCGGCCGACGCCGCCGTAACAAACCGTGGACCAGCACCTTGCCTCGGTCATGAACCGGAGCGCGTTCCCCTCTCGGAGGCACTGCTGCGGACAGCGCCCCGATCAGTCCGACACGGTCCGCGAAACCGCCCAACGCGAACAAGCCCGCACCCCGCACGGCCCGGTCCCCGCCGCCTGTCAACTGCGCGTTTGCGACACTGGCAGGCTTCACCTGGGAGATGCCCCCCTGAACCTGCTGATGCACACATTGAGTTCATGCATCGTCGCAGGTCAGACCCGAGTTTGGCGGGTGTTTCGCGTGTTTCCACTACATCGGTGGTGTGGGGGTTAGGTGATGGTGGGGTTGTCCCAGGTGTGGGTGTCTGTTCCGATGGCGGTGAGGGTCCGGTTTTGTAGGGGGCTGCGCCGGGTGGTAAGCGTGATTCGGCGGCTGTTGACGCTGAGTTGGTGGCGGCGGATGCGGTTGAGGTCGCGCAGGGCTCGGGCGGCGGTGAGGTGTTGGTTGGGGAGGTGGGGGTCGCGGATGCCGGCTTGGGCGAGGGCATGGTTGATGAGGGTTTCGATTATGGCGGCGTATACGCAGACAGCGACGTGGCCGCGGACTCGTTGTTCGGTCCAGTGCCGGACGGGGCGGAGCCGTAGGTGGTCTCCGACGACCCGGAAGCGTGCTTGGTCTGCTGCGAGTTGGCGGTAGTAGCCGACGACTTGGGCTGTGTCGGCTTGGGTGGGTGTGAGGCTGGTAGCTAGCACGTTGGGGCCGGCGTGGAGTTCTTCGTATGTGTGGGCGTCTTCGTTGTAGTGGTAGAGGAACCGGCCCGGTCCGATGTCTGTGTCGAAGAGCCGGCCGGCGCCAACAGTGGCGAGGATACGTTGGGCGGCTGCCCCTATTTTGGCGGGGTCTTTGACCCGCCCGGCGCGGACGCGGTTCTCCAGCGCGCGGAGTTTGGCTTCGGTGGCGGCGACGATCTGCGCTGTGCGGGCGGTGTCTCGCCGGGCGCGGGCGTCGGATTCGACGACAACCGTGCGGGTGCCGTCATCGAGGCAGATGTCGGCGGCGCGGCAGCTGTGCTGGGCGATGTCGACCCAGGCGGTGTCGTCGTTGATGGCTTGGAGGGCTTCGGCGCTGATGCGGTCGCGGCGTAGTCGTGTGGCTAATAGGTGGTCGAACCCGGCTTCGGCGACCGCCGAGACGTTGGCTACCGAGATCAGGCCCCGGTCGGCGACCACACAGATACGGCCAACCGCGAACCGCTCCGCCAAGTCGCCCAACACCCCAGACAGGGTGGCGGCGTCGTTGGTGTTCCCCGCAAACACATGATGCGCTACAGGGATCCCGTCCGAGGTGCATAACAGGCCGATCACTATCTGGGGCCGATCCGAGCGGTGGTCCCGCGAGTACCCGAACGCCCGGAAGGGGAAACGTCCCGACGGGCGGGTCGAACCCTCAAAGTATGTCGAGGTGAGGTCGTAGCACACCAGCCGCAGGTCCAGGTTCGCCAAGTCGCACAACCGCGTATACAGATGTGTTTCGGTCTCGTCTTTGACGGCGGTGACCGCATCCAGAGCCCGGTAGTACTGATCGGGTGACGGAGCCGACCAGCCGTCGGGCATGACCACATCAGAAGCCGTCCACTCCACCAGCCGCCGCTTGGAGCACGGCGCCACCAGCCGGTTGGCCACCATCGCGAACACAGCATGCTCCAGAGCCTTCGCGCCCCGCGCGGCACCCACTTGGGCGAACCATCTGTCAAGGCCCAGCCGTTGCCATACTGCCCACACCGCTGCTACCGCCCCCACCCCGGGCGCCCCCTCGGCTTCCAGTGCGCCGACGTCGACACGTTCGCGTCGTAGATGACGCTCCAGCGCCGCGACGATGCGTTCCAGCTGGCCGGACTCGCGCAAAGCGGTCACCTCTCCCAGGCGTAGAAGGGTCCGGTGCCCAACCTTCGAACCGTTGCGGACGGACTCCACCAACGACAAATACTCGTACACCTTGTCGCCCCTGCGACGGCGGGTCGTCTTCACGAACATGCCCAGCATGATACCACCGCATCACAGGGCAGCCAACGCCATGTCGCCCCTACAATTTCTCACCCAAACGGTGCCCTACACCAAAAATCCCAGGTCAGCGGCCTTTCCCCATCACCAAACCCCCACAACCCGCCAAACTCCGGTCTGGGCAGGTGGCCAAAGTCGTGAGCCGAGTTCACATCGCGAGTAGCCGGCGAAGTTCGGCACGAAGTCGGGGTACCGTGAATACCGCTAGGAGGATGACCAGCGTCGGCCCTGCCGCCACGAGGTTGAGGAAGCCGTATCCTATGGCGCTCATCAGGATTCCTGCGCTGATACCGCCGAGCATGACCATGGTCCAGATGGCCGAATCGGCCCAGCCCTCCACAACCGGGCGAACCTGGGCCGGCGAGGAGGCGAAGAGCATGGAACTGCCGGCCACGAAGCTGAAGCTCCATCCCAGTCCCAACAGAAACAATCCGGCGCCGAGGAGCCAGTAGCTCTCGTACGGAGCGATGCCGGACAGGAGTAGGGATGTCCAGGTCACCAGCATCCCGGTCGCCAGCGAGGGCAGATACCCGATCCGGTCCACCAGCCTTCCCACAAGTGGCGCGAAGGCGAACATCCCCACCGCGTGCATGGAGAGCACCAATCCGACAATGTTCAGACCGTACCCCGCATCATCGATACGCAGCGGGGTGGCGGTCATCACCAGCACCATCGCTCCTTGAGCGGAGAGCAAGGCCAGGATGGAGAGTTGGACCGCCGGACGCCGTAGAGCAGAGCCCACCGAGCCCGGGACGGCCGGCGCTCGACGGGTGGTGACGGCCACCCGGGAAGGATCGGGACGGAGAGCTACCAGAAAGAGCAACCAGCAGAGAAGGAACGCGGCGAGGGCCAGCAGGAAGGCGCCGCCATATGCCGTGCCCAGCCAATCCTCGGTCATCCGGCCGGCACCGTCGACGAGGTTGGCTCCCACCAGAGACCCCAGCATGCCCGACCACACCAGGAGCCCTACCGCCCGACCGCGCCGGCGCTCCTCGCTGAGTTCGGCTGCCGTGTACCGGGCCAGGTGAATAGCTCCGATACCCACTCCGACGAACACCGCTCCTCCCACCAGCAACCAGTACCACCCGAGGACCACGCCCACGAGTTCGAGGGCGGCTCCCAGGGCGGATACGGGCGGGCCAACCACCATGATGAGCCGTCGGCCATAGCGAGCGCTCAGCCTTCCGAACAGGTTGGTGCCCAGCGCTTGGCCGAGCGCTCCGGCGGCCAGAGGGAAGCCGGCGATGACCGTGGACCCGGTCAGCGATCGGGCCGCTACTGTGGCGACCGTCAAGGTCGCCACAAACGCGGTCCACCCCAGCATCGCACCCGAGAAGAGAACGTACACCAGTCGGCGGCGAGTAGCGGTGAGTCGGGCTTCGGTAGCCGGAGACGTCACTGGGGAAGCAGTGTATAAGAGCGCACTCCGACTCGCGTCGGGTATCGCCAGGTCTTGGTCGGGATCCCACGGTAGGCCAAGCCGACCTGTTCCATCCTCCAGAGTTCATCCGTCTCACATGTTCGTCTTCGACCGGAGCGGGTTCTGGTGTCGATGGACGCTCGGCGAGCCCAGACCGTCCGGGGTGCTCCACGAACCGGCCGTCCGGCCTCAGCTAGTGTGAGGCTGTGACGGTCTTCGCTTGATCGACCACTTTCTGGCGGGTACTCCCTACGGGACGGCGCTGGACCTGTGCATCGCCCTGGGCGTGCTCTCCTGGGTGGTCTCGCTGCTGACGCGGGACTATTCCTGGACCGACCGGCTGTGGTCGGTCCTGCCCGCTGCTATGTGCCTGATCGTTACCTTCGATCTGCAATTCCAATCCGCTCGAGTCAACCTCATGACGGTTCTGGTTCTTCTCTGGTCGATCCGCTTGACGTTCAACCTAGCCCTGAAAGGCGGGTACCGGGTGGGTGTCGAAGACTACCGGTGGGGCTATCTAAGAGAGCGGTACGGCCCGGTTAAGTTCCAACTGCTAAACGTGACCTTCGTTTTCCTTTGGCCAGATTGCCATCGTATCGTGGTTCACGTCTCCGATCCATCAGGCATGGCTGTATGCCGGGCAACAGTTGCGGTGGGTGGATTACCTTGTGGCTGTTCTGTTCCTACTGTTTCTCGGAATCCAAACTGTTGCCGACACACGGATGTGGCGATTCCAGCAGAACAAGAACCGACTAATCGACGGGGGAGGCACAGCCGTACAGCCGTTCATGACGGAAGGTCTGTATCGATTCAGCCGTCACCCCAATTACATCAGTGAGATGGGCATGTGGGTGGCCTTCTATTTGCTTGCCGTGTCTGGTTCCAACCAGATATGGCACTGGACGGGCCTTGGCTGCGTGGTTCTCATCTTGATGTTCCAAGGCTCCACTCGGCTCACCGAGAAGATATCGACCGAACGGTATCCTGCCTACAGCAGCTACCAAGCGGCTGTACCGATGTTCATACCGAATCCTCTCCGTTTCAGGCGGAGCTAGAACCTCACCCATCCTGCGGTCGTGAGCCGCGCACGCCACTGCCTGAGCACGACGATCAGCCTGGTCCGCGAATATCTCGCTGTCTGATTCCGACAAACTGTGGTCTCAGATCAGAGCGAGTAGGGCACGCCGCGGCCTGACAATCGCCGGCCTGACCTGACTCTGGGTCGGCCCGTGGCAGGCCAGTGCAATCGCCATTGTTCAGCACGTTTCTAGCCCTCCCTCCTAAGCTCCCGGTGTGAAAGGCGAGGGAGCCGGTTAGCGGATGGATGAGCGGGAGATGCCCGACCCGGAGGTTCCAGCCGAGCCGTCGCGCCCTGACAGCGGATGGGAGGCGTGGACTTCGCATCGTGGGCTGCGGGCGGTGCTGGTGTTCGTGGTCGGTGCGGCAATCGCAACGGCAGTCGGGGTGGTGAGCCTATGGCCGACCGGGGAGGGAATCGAGGCGGCGATGGCGAGCGCGGCCGAGATCGGACTCGTCACCGACCGGTACACCGCCACCGTGCGGGAGATCCGTGACGGTCCCTGCGCCTACTCCACCGAGGACAGCCCCCACAACTGCCGCCAGGTCACTGTCGTGCTCGATGAGGGCCCAGACCCGGGAACGGTCGTGGCCCTTCCCGAGTTCGACCTCGAATTCATAGCAACGACGCCGTCGCTGAGGGTCGACCAGAAGGTGATCCTCGGCTACGAGCCGTCGACCGATTACTACTTCTACGCCGACATAGACCGCCGTACCCCGCTCGCTTGGCTAAGCGCGCTGTTCGCCATCTTCGTGATCGCCCTGGGTCGGCGGCGGGGGGTGCTTGCCCTGGTGGGCATGGCTGCCACGCTGGCCGTGCTCATCGGCTTCATGGCGCCGTCGGTGCTCGACGGTCACGATCCGCTGCTGGTGGCGGTGGTGGCCGCGGCGGCCATCGCGTTAGTGAGCTTGTACCTCGCGCACGGCTTCAACCCGGTCACAACCGTGGCGCTCGCCGGCACGCTAGCTGCCCTCGGGTTGACGCTCCTGTTCTCCTGGGCCTTCTTCGAGTTCGCCGCCTTCACCGGCCTCGCCAGCGAGGAGGCCCTGGTACTCCCGCTCATCGCGGGAGGTCTGGACGTGTCCTCGCTGATCCTGGGGGGAGCGGTCATCGGCGCCCTCGGCGCGCTGGACGACGTCACGGTGACCCAAGCCGCCCTGGTAGCCGAACTCCACTATCGGAATCCCGGTCTCCGGACCCGCGAACTGGTTGCTTCCGGTATCCGCGTCGGCCGTGAACACATCGCTTCCACCGTCAACACCCTGCTTCTGGCCTACACAGGCGCCGGCATCCCCCTGGTGATGCTGTTCGCCGTGTCCAACCAATCCCTCGTGATGGTGGCCAACTCCGAGTTGATCGCGGTGGAACTGGTGCGCACCCTGTGCGGATCGATGGGCTTGGTGGCGGCCGTGCCGATCACCACCGCTCTCGCCGCCCTGGTGAAAGCCGATCCGTCAAGCCTCAGCCCGTGAGCGACCCGGGTTGAACCGGGACCCGAACGCCTGCACATAGCGTGAACGCCCCCTAGATTTGGAACCATCGGACGAATGGACACCCCGGATCGTTTCAGGGCCGGCTGGCCGCCGGCCGGGGACGAGCACGCTGCTCAGGTCGAGCGCTGCCACTTGATGGGATGGACCGACGGGCTACCCGTGCTGCCTCCGACGCCTGAACGGGTCGACGCACTTCTCGGCAGGTGGATCGAGCGCCGGCACGAACTGATCGCCACGCTGCCCCCGGCCCAAGGGGAGGCAACTCTCGAGACGATCGCAGCCAACTGCGTGCTAGCCGGATGCGTGCCCGACCATCTGCCGGTGGTGGTCGCTGCCGTACAGGCCATGGCCGCACGCCGTTTCAACCTCGACGCGGCCGTCACCGGGGTGAATTCCGTCAGCCCCGTTGTCGTGATCGACGGTCCGATCGTGGAACGACTCGGTTTCAACAGCGGAGCGGGAGCCATGACGGCGGGCAATCGAGCCAACGGCACAGTCGGCCGGGCGGTCCAGTTGTGCATCCGCAACATCGGAGGGGCTGGACTCGGCGGGATCGATGCCGCTACCCATGGACATCCCGGCAAGTACTCCTACCTCGTCGCCGGCTCGCCGACGTCACCCTGGGAGCCCCTCCGTACCAGGCTCGGGTTCGCGGCCGGGGATTCGATCGTCACCGTGTACTCGGCCGAGGCGCCCCTCTGCATAGCCGATATGGGCCACGACGATCCGCTGTCGATCCTGAGACGATCGCCCGTTCGGTCGCCATTCCCGGCTCGTACAACGCGTATCTCCGCAAGGAACTCTGGCTGGTCCTCTCCCCGGAACATGCCACTCGGCTGGCCGGAGCCGGCATCGGCCCGGACCGGATCGCCGCCTTCATTCACGATCACGCAAGCATCCCCGCCGGGGAACTGCGAGGCCACGGTCTGTACGGCTTCGTAGACGAGAGTCTTCCCCCGACCTGGATCGACGGTGCCAGCGACTCCGATCCGATCAGCATCGTCGACCGTCCCGACCGGGTGAAAGTGGTTGTCGCGGGCGGACTCTACGGAGGGTTCACTAGCGTTCTGCTAGGTCAAGGAGTGAGCGTGAGCCGGAGAATCGAGCCATGGTGAACGGACCGGCCGACGGCCTGGTTTCCCCGATCCCTAAGTCCAGGCGACTCCTGTCACCCTCGCCCCGTCCAGCGAGTCTGGCTGGCGAGGCGGTCGGACTCGTCGACGGCATGGTCAACCCCAAGGCCGGTTGGGGGCGCGGGATACTCCAAGCGGTCGAGGAGGAGCTCAAGAGCAGGTGGCCACGGGTGGATACCGAACGGATCGCTCGAGCGCAGATGGGCCTCCACGAGCCTTTCCGATGGGCCGCAGCCATGGCGGCGAAACACGCTGCGCTGGTCATCGCGGTGGGGGACTGAGCGACCTGCACCTCGCGCAGTTCGCGCGATGCCATCTCATGCGAGGAACTCGGCCTGCCGGTAGCCCTGATCGTGGTCGGCCCGCTGGCCGCCTCCGCCCGGTCCACCGCCGAGGCGACCGGGTTTCGGGACCTTGCCGTGGCAGAACTCCACAGACCGCTCCACGGACTGACCGAGACCGAGATCGCAGCCCTCGCTCGCCCGGCAGCCCGCGAAGCCATCTTGCGACTCGTCCGCTGAATCCCGAGTCCGTCCCCCCTTCCGGTTGATCCGTCGGCGATCCAGGCAGCGGGCCAACTGCTGCGGGCACGCGGAGCCTGACCAGCGCGCCGGAAGGGTCGGAAAACGAGGATGGAAGACGTACCACCGTCCGCTGACCTGCGAGTCTGTTACCGACCGTCGGGGCAACAGTAGGTTCCGCAGTACTATTCCAGAACGATCTCGAGTACGGTATCAGCGGTCTCGAGGAAGTTCACGAGGTCGCGGTCCTGCTCCGGAGCGCGGCGGGCCGTGATGACGGTGTAGGTAGCGACCCGTCCGATCGGGAAGAAGTGGCACATCCACGCACCGCGGCCTATGGCGATCACATCTCCCGGTTCGACCAGGAACGCCCTGGTGTCCGACGGATAAGGGATGCCCGAGGGAGTGGGCGGGGCAACCACGACGAAGGATGTCCCCCGTCGAGCTATCCATGTTTGCGTCTCCTGGGTGTGTCGCTCCAGTTCCGAGACGCGGAAACCGATGCGGAAATATCTCACGAAGCCCATATAGGGCACGTCCCCGTCGTAGGAGAGATCGCCGAGGTTCCACAATTCCGCTATTGGCGCCCCCGCGATGCCGGCGCGACCTTCCTTGACACCGTCGAGACGGCTGCCGCTGGCGCCCCAGTCCGGTGCCCTCTCCGGTTGTGCGGCATACCGGCCGTAGGTCGCGAACGATTCCGGAGTGAGTGGTTCGGCTACCAACCGATGCACAGCGGGTGTGGTCACGATAACCCCTGGGTCGTGGGCCTGGCCAGGATCGGATCCTGTGCCGAGCGATTGTACAGCCGGCATGAGCAGCATACGTTGGCAGCCCCGCGCCGGACCCGGCCCGAAGGTGGCTGGCCGACGGTTGTACCGGGCTGTTATGAGTACTGGGTCTCGCATCTCGAGCCCGCGGTGGCGATTCTGCAGGCTCCGAGAGTCCCGAATCTCTGTCTCGGTTGCGGTTGAAGTAGCGGTGTTATGGCAGGAGGGGCTTATGTCACAGGTCCGTCGCATACTGGAAGGTAACCGCAAAGCACCAAGCGGTCCGTTTAGGTACCGACCGGGCCGGGCTGGGATCATGCCGACCGAATAACCCCGGTAGGGGGATGGCGGGACGCGTTTCGGCGCCGAGGAGGCGGCGGCCGGGGGTGGGACCCCGCCGGAGGCGAAAGGCGGGGCGTTCTTCGCGTTCTCGGGCCCTCGGGCCGGCCGTCCGGTGGTGGTTGAGGAGTTAATCCGCGAATCGGAGAGTCAGGACCCCAGGAGGGGAGGGATCTGTGGTAAGCCTTGGCCTTGCCCCGGTCTGCGGGTAGCTTGGATGCCAATGCTACGCAGAACGAAGATCGTCGCCACGATGGGTCCGGCCGTAACCGATGCCGACACGGTCAGAGCTTTGGTGGAGGCGGGGATGGACGTGGCTCGGCTCAACTTCAGCCACGGCGATCACGCTTCCCACACTCGTATGGTCGGGTGGTTGCGAGAGGCGGCCGCCGAGACCGGACGGTCGGTCGCGGTACTGCAGGACATACAAGGTCCCAAGACACGGGTAGGACGCTTCGCCGAGGGTGAGGTTTCACTCGGTCGAGGGGACACGGCGCGCTTGGTCGTCGGTGATCAGGATGGTGGCCCCGGCCTGATCCCCGTCGATTTCGAGCGCCTGCTCGATGACGTGGGCGAGGGTGCCCGGGTCGTGATGGCTGACGGGCTGATCGAAGGCCGGGTGATCGGCGCGACCGGCGACGCGCTCGAGGTTGTGATCCTCCGGGGCGGGCTGTTGCGGGATCGCAAGGGGGTCGCCTTTCCGGACAGCGACCTGCGGGTGGGTCCGGTTACAGAGAAGGATCGGGAGGACCTCGAACTCGGTCGGAATCTGGGCGTCGACTTCGTAGCAGCCTCCTTCGTGAAGGAGGGTGCAGATGTCAACCAGGTCCGGGAGCTGGCGGGCCCGAACGTACCCGTCATCGCGAAAGTCGAGCTGGCACTGGCCTACCGGAACCTCGACTCGATTCTCGAAGCCGCCGACGGAGTGATGGTGGCTCGCGGGGATCTGGGTGTCCAGCTTCCCCTCGAGACGATTCCCAATGTTCAGGCCGACATCCTCCGCCGCACCAACCGAGCCGGCCTCATCACGATCACCGCAACGGAGATGCTGGAGTCGATGGTCACCGCCCCCCGGCCGACCAGAGCCGAGGTCACCGACGTCGCCAACGCGGTAGCTTCGGGAACCGACGCGGTGATGCTCTCCGCCGAGACCGCGATCGGCCGCCATCCCGTCCGGGTCGTGGAAGCCATGTCCGCGATCTGTCTCGAGGCGGAGAGGCACCGTGACACCCACGTCGCAGGGGACGAGGATGTCAAGTTCCTGGAAAGCTCGATGAACTTCGCCTCCGCCACGGCCAAGGCGGCTACCGAGGCTGCCCGAGATCTCGGATTCCGCACCATCGTCGCCTTTACCGAGTCGGGCGGGACCGCCCGCCTGCTCTCCAAGTACCGACCGTCGGCCGACATCATGGTGTTTGCCCCCAGCGCCCGGATACGGCGGAGGATGGCCCTCTTCTGGGGGGTTCAGCCCATCCCCTTCGAACGGAGGTCGTCCACCGATCTGATGTTCGCGTCCGCGGAGAAGTACCTCGAGAAGGCGGGGATCTGCGAGCGAGGGGAAGGGGTGGTGATGATCGCCGGGGTACCTCCCAACAGCCGGGCCAGGACCAATCTCGTCAAGCTGCACGTCATCGGCGAGCGGCTGAGGTCTCCCGCTCGCCGGCGTGTCTGACGGACGGGTGCTTCGGCGGCCGGACTCATTGCTGGCTAGCCCTGACTCTGCATGCTTCCCGACACGCCCACCCATGAAGGGCCACTTCAGGCCTGTGTTCTCGGCTTGGTTCGCATACGCCCGACGGGTGAGGGGTCGCGCTTGAGTCAATACGGCCTGTCGAGTCCGCCGCCCTCCCAGGTCAGGTGTCTGCCGACGTTTACCCACTCGCTCAGAAAACCCGCGCATGAAGAATCGGGGCTAGAGTGCCGCTGTACGGCCACCCGGCCGCCGACCCGAGTCGTGATCGACCGATGCCTGAAGGAGACGTGTGGGACAACTGATCGAAGTCGACCATCTTCTGCTGGGGGATGTCGCCCTCTTCGACACCGACCGTAGCCTGTCGGGACAGGAAGGCGAGTCCTATGCCGACCCGGAGACTGCCGCCGCCGCCGGGACGTTCCCGGGTGACGTGGCAGCGGCTCTTCTAGTCGAGATTCCCTCCATCGAGATCGTCTACGTGTTCTCGAACACCATATCCGCCAAGCAGTCCGGGGGATGGAGCGTTGAGAGCGCGGAAACAGCGGCCGGAATCATCCGAAACTCCCTGGTCCACTACGCCAGTAACCGGCAATAGCGCAGTGGTGCGGGGTCGGTCTGCGTTGCTCCACAGACCACCCACGGGGATCGCGATACCGTAACGACTGCGCGTAACGCGCATGCATCCTGGTGTCCTGTATCTCTGTTTCGCTTGCGTTCTTGGCTTGACGAGCCGAACCCGAACCGGCCACCGTTACCAGAGGGTTGTATCTGTCACAGGCTCGTTGTACAATGGTAGATAGCCGTATACACCGGCGGTTCGTTTCCGACGTCG
>MKWU01004693.1_pt1 | contig 15761 bp, 12 predicted proteins | sample 809101 | NCBI WGS metagenome assembly MKWU01 (sample SAMN05860141, study PRJNA318959) | sponge metagenome | host: Aplysina aerophoba | place: Slovenia: Piran, Adriatic Sea, Gulf of Piran | collected 2013-05-07 | reverse complement strand
GCGTACCTGCGCCAACCATCCACCGCGTAGTCCACCGCATATAGGGATCTGACCGCTCGTTGCGATTGCGACTGTGCTACCAAGAGACGTACCTTCATTTCCTAATAACATCATTAATCACTCGGATATAAGCAGTTAACTGAAAGCACGAAAAAAGAAAAGGATTCAGAATGGGTTACCCCGCAATTGACCAACCGGCCCCCGCTATTGAGGTCAGTGAATGGATTAGCGGTAAGCCAGAAGAGGAAAATGGATTCTCTGGCAAGAATGTAATCCTTGAGTTCTGGGGCACTCATTGTGGCCCGTGTATCGCCGCCATTCCCCATCTCAATGAACTCATCGCTACGTATGGCAGTAAGGACACCCTTTTTGTCTCGTTGACCCGTGAAGAGCCCCATACCATAGAACGCTTCTTGGAAAAAAGGCCGATAAAGGGCGGGGTCGCCACAGATCGAGAGGGTGCAACGTTCGATGCCTATGGCATACAAAGTATCCCTCATACCTTTCTCATAGACTCACAAGGCCTACTTCGTTGGCACGGTCATCCAAATTTTTTTACTGCGGAATTGTTAGAGGAGTTTCTCCAGACGGACAACGTGCCCGAGGTAGCCGAACCAATCTCCTCCTCAGAAACCGTACCGGCGGTCACTCCAGACACCCTGTTTTTTCTAAAGATTGATCGAAATGCTTCCGATCGTAGAGAAGCCAGTTTGGGTATTGGCGACGAGCAATTCGAGGCAGAATTTTACGGGCATCGAGTGATCGATGTGATTCGCTGGCTATTGGATCGTCCCCTCTCCCGGATGCGGATTGAAGGGGAAGAGCCAGAAGAGCTGTTGGACGTTGAGTTGCGTTCTTTCCATCCCCTGAAAGTAAAGGCGGCAAGAGAAAGAGCGGTAGACGTACTGTGCGAGATGTTTGGCATCGCGATTTGTCGTGTTGTGGAACAAAAGGAAGGATGGACGCTAACCTGTTCCAACCCTCAATTGACGGATATGTCTGACTTGGGCGGCGGCTCGTCGATGAGCACGCCCAATAATCAGTTTACCGGCTCCAATATCACGACAGATCAGCTTGCCGATTACCTTGAGAGATTGATGAAGTGCCTATTTTTCAACGAAACACACTTGGCAGGGAAATATGACTTTGTATTGCCGTTTGAAACCTTTGATCAGACACGGCGAGCTTTAGAAGAAGAGTACGGCATCAAAGTCGAATCGGCGGTACGCGAAGTAGAAATAGTGATTTTGCGCATGACGGATGCCGCAATCAGGTACGCCTAGGATTCGCCACCGCGACTTGCTTCCCGACCGGTAGAATTCATGTCAAACGATTTTGATTTTAGCGGAGCCGTCCCGCCCTGGGGCCGTAGCGCCGCCGAATACGAGGCCTTCTTCGCGTTATCCGACGTTGCGCCATCTGCACGCATATTGGACTGCGGGGGTGGACCGTCGTCGTTCGCCGCGGAATGGAGTAGAAATGGACGATATGTCGTCGCCGCTGACCCCATATATAGATCTTCCGCCAGAGATTTTCTAGCCGACTTCGATTCCACAGCACCACAGATGCTCGCGGGAATGCAAAAGGCGCGGGACCGGTTCAAGTGGGATTACTACGGCAGCCCGGAAGATGTCGTCCAGCGCCGACGTGACGTCCTCACCGCCTTCATTGCCGATTTTCAGGCAGCGACTCGGAGTGGTCGCTACGTATCTGCCTGCCTACCGGAATTGCCTTTCTTATCGGAATCCTTCGATCTCGTACTTTGCTCTCATCTACTATTTCTCTACTCTGCCGAATTCGACGCAGAAATGCACCTCTCCTTCCTGCGGGAATTGCTTCGCGTAGGTCGAGAAGTTCGCGTATTTCCATTGCTCGACATGGATGGGAACCCTTCCGCGCATTTGGAGGACACCATTGAGACACTACGAACGTCAACACACATTGAGCTTGTTCCACTATCTTTTGAATTTCGGTCTGGTGACTCGAAAATGCTGCGTTTGACGCATTAGCGGAATGTCGCTAAGGATCTGATGTTACGCACGAGTGTTGGGTATGAGATGCTTCGCTTCGCTCAGCATCCCATACCTAGAAACCTCTGCTTAACATCAGTAAGGATTTCAGCGAGGGCGCAGGATTGCACTGCTCTTCCGAAACACGTCGAAGGAAAACTCCCGGTCGCCAGCGCTCAGCCGAAACCGGTCGCCCTCCCGTGCGACCCGAGCCTTCGCCGAACGGCTGCAAAAGGCGAGGACGAGGACATCGTCGTCCGTGCTCGCCACCAGCCGCGTTGACGCCTCGGCAGCACCCGGTAGAAAACTGACGAGGCTGCCAGCGGCCAGCCCGGAGGGCGCAAAGGGCACCTCCTCGGTCCGCAGTTGAAGACCCTTTCCGAACACCGCGATCAAATCCACCACGCGCCGTCCAGCGCCAAGACGGGCGCGGTCCCGGTCCAAGCCGCGCAGGTCCACCGGGTTCAGCTTGTAGGCCAACTCGCCATCGCCCGTCTCCGGTCCCCAACTCCTAGCAGGATCCACGGTCAGCCGCCGACGGCCCGGACAGCGAAGATCAATGAGAGCCAAATCGCAGGCCGCGGAGACGCCAGGTGTCTGCACGGCACCGCCGAAGGCGAGGGTGGAGTGCGGCCACACGTAGAAGGTGCGCGGTTTCTGCCGCGAGGCGAGTCCCTGAGAGTCGCGGCCTACCTCGCCGAAGGTGGCCGGATCGTCGATACGCTTCGCCTCGCCATCGACAGCAATCTCCATCCACGGCCTGCCCACCCGCCGGTTGAAGCCACCCCACCCGATCTCGACCTTGTGCCAGACTTCGGCGTCCACCCTTTTCGGCGCGCACACCACTACCTCATGACCGTTCTGGCTCTGCACACCGAAGCGCATCTTACCGTCCTCTTCGGCGACGAGGGCAAAAGTGTTGACCCCCGTCCCACCGATCCCACCGACGCCGTTCCCCGTGTTGAACAACACTTGGGGACCGCCGCGCTCCCGCAATCGGAAATACAGACGCAGGCGTCCGCCGTTGGAACAAAACCAAGGCTGGGCCTCGTACTGCAAGGCGTCATCACCGCCCAGCCGGAACAGGGAACTACCGTCATCGACGAGTTGAAGACCGCGCGGCCGACGTCGCAACGCCACGAGAACAACCGGCTGTTCCCCGGTCAACAACCAATATTCCTGCTCGGTGCGCCGAGCGGAGACGCGCAGCCGCTGCCAGTGCCGCGTGCTCTCCAGACCGCCCGGCACGGCGACGATCTCGTTCTGGCCGCCCACGCAGGGCAAACTGCCGCAACTCACCGGCTGAGCCTCGGCCGCACTGATCGAACGCAGCACGGGATTGCCCGCCCACTGCACGTGCATGTTCATAAAGCCGTGGGCCACATCGCCGTCGTACCCACTAACGCAAAGAATCGCCGCGTCGGATCCGTGGCTAGTGCGCATTACAGCGGAACAACCGCCGCGCGCCGCAAAACGACGTGCCAGCGGAGCCGGCCGGCGTTGCTTAGCCTCCTGGAAGTCGGGATCGTAAAAGCAGTAGGCGTAGGGGCCGTAAGAGATCATGCACTCCGCGGTCGAGCCTTTGACGCCACCACCGAAGCGGTAGATCCGGCCTAGGCGCGGGTCGGCAAGGGCGGCGTCGCGCAGCATCTCGTCGCCGGCCTCTTGGGCCAGCCGCAGGAGCGCGGGTGAGCAAGCGTTGAGTTGGGTGCCGAGCACGTTGGCGTTGGCGGGATAGTAGAGTTGGTCGGGGATCTTGCGCGGTGCTGCCCAATGAGCGCGGAACCAAGTCAGCGGCCGCCGCAGCCGGGTCGGCACCTCGCGGCCGAGATCAATGCCAGTGACATTGCGCAGCGCGTCGGCAAACTGCAGGAGCCAGAGATTTTCCCAAGGCCAGAAGGATGGGCCATCCACTGGCTCGCCAGCAGGGCCGCAGCCGTGGGGCAGGATGGCGGCGCGGAAGCGATCGATGACCGCCTGCACCCACGCCTCTGCCTTGGGGTGTTCGCCCAGCAGGTGCAGAGCGGCCACGCCAAAGTGCCCGTTATCTACGACGGCGTGGTGCCCCCCTTCTCCCGAGTGGCGTTGCTCGTCCACATCCGGCCACCAGCGCTCCAACTGCCGCACGAGACAGGCGCGGACCTGACGCTTCTCATTGGCCGTCAACTCTCCGTCCAGCAGGTCGAGGGCCAAGGCAAAGGCCTGCATGTAGCGATTGGCCGTGTAGAAATGTTCCTCCACCCGGTCGTCGTGGTCCCAACCAGCCGCCGCCCGCAGCCAAGCGCGGGTCCGGTCGAGCCAGCGCCGGTCGCCGGTCAACCGCCAAGCAAAAGCGTAGTTCTCGATTAAAGCCGTAGCCTGCATAGCAGTGTAAAAGGTCAAATAGAGCTGGTGATACGGGTGAGGACTATCCGGCCGTCGCGGAATCCGCGTCCACGGCCGCTGTCCAGCATACAACTCACAGTCGTCTAGGAGATTGGCGAGAATGCGCCGACGCGCGGGATCGGCTGGCGGCTCAAAGCGAAAGTGGGGATCGTCGAAGGGCCGCAGCAATCGGGGCCGCTCGCGGCGGATGACTGGGATCGGAGCCTGTTTCGGCGAGTTGGACGATCGCACGGGCATCAGAAGTGGTCGGGCTCCCAGAAGATGACCTCGCGGCGCGGAAACCACTCCTCAAGTTGGCGAGCTTCCCCAGCCTCCAGCGAGATCCCTCGGGCGCGAAGGATAGGTTCCAAGTCGCGGCCAGAGGACTCGCCAAACAGGAGCCGACACATCAGATCGTCCGGCAGTTCACGGACCGATTCCGCCGCTTCAGGCACGGCCTTGGCAATCAGCGCGCCGAGGTCGAAAGGCAGGGCCATCATAGAACTGTCGCCCGTAATCCCCAGATCGGCATCAGCAGTAGCAACTAGGGCATCGACAAAAGGGTGGTTGTAGGGGATCTCGCCGTGGATCTCCGTCACCTCAGCCACCGCGCACTCATCGAGCAGATGCTGCACGAGTGCATCAAGGGCCGGGCCACTCTCGTAAGCAACTTCGTACACCTCAACGCCGTCGTCATCGCTCTCCCAGTTGATATACCCGCTGAGTCCTGACGGACCGCGAACGACAGCGGTGGGCAGTACGCCCCGCACGCGGGAGGGGGCGTAGTCCCAGTACGGACGCGGACGCAACAGGCTGCCACTGCGACCGGCATTGTAGCGCTGATAGAGCGCTACCGTCTCCTCCAAGTCGCGGCTCTCGTCAAACGGCAGCACCTCAAGCGCGGATCGCCCCGACTGCGGAGGGCGGTGCAGCTTGGCATGAAATCCCATGAGCGGCACACAACTCCAGCCGAGACGCCGGTAGAAGCCCGCCGCGATCATCGTAAACAGCAGACCTAAGTCGTAACCATCGTCACGCATGTACTCGGCCGCATGCTCCATGAGCCGCGTCGCTATGCCGCGTTGCCGGTAGTCGGGATGAGTGGTGACGCCGCCGATGCCACCCATGCGGACGGGTGTGGAGCCGAGGTGAACCCAGCGATCCCAGATGCGCAGCGTCGATACAATGCGGTCTTCAACGACGACGACCGGCGTCTGCGACGGGCACCAAGTCGGATCGCCTTCCATGTAGCCTCGGTAGCGCTCGTGGCCCTCGGGGTTGTGCACGGCACAGAGCAGGTCGATGAGTTCGTCGAGTTCCGACTCGCGGATGGGGCGAATGGTATCCATAGTATCCCTGACAAACTAATCAATCAGTTCAGCCGCCGCCGCCGAATCATCCGCAACACCCAATAGGCTCCCAAGGCACCGAGCAAATGCTTGCATGTATGACCGCTGATGACTCCCCCAACCGCGTAGAGGCCTTGATCAAACACCTCGACGGCCTTCGCGAGCAGATAAAACAGACCGGCGATGTAGAGGTCAGACCCGCGCGTGTACGGCGACGGCAACAGGCGAACCATGAGGGGCACGAACAAAATCGGGTAGGCTTGGGCGACGATGTAATAACGGAGATCGCCGGCCCCGGCCTGTTCGGTATAATGCCAGTACAACACGCTGAAAAGGCCGAAGGCGATCAGCGGCAGCAAGGTGATGATGCCAGCGCGCCGGTCCAAGCGCTCGGTAATCGCCGTAGCGAGAAATGCCATAAAGGCAATGCTCATCGGCAGGCGATCCCACAGGAGCGTTCCGTTGCTGGGAGCCAGATGGTAGTAGGTAGAGCCGAGGCCGACCAGCGCCACCGCGAGAAAGAGAATCTGATACGCCAGCGAATCAGCCGGACTCACGAACGCCTGCTGCTCGGGGTCCGTAGCGAGGCGGAACACGACGCTGAATCCCCACAGACCCACCAACAGAAAGGACAGGTTGGAGATCACGTTCAGGCAATGGGGGATACCCAACAGGGTGCGCTGATCGGCAAACTGGTGATAGGCGGGATCTTGCGGAATGGGCGGCTGCAGGAAAATGACCATCCAGAAGGTGATCGTCAGATAGGCAATTATCCGGAGGCGGTGGTCGCGTTTCATTTATATATCGCCTTGACAAGGTTTTCACGGAATGTACGCTAAATAAGTACATATCATAGGGAGAATCAAATGATTTTTGCCTAGCGGGCTTTGGCCTGTCATCCTAGGTACATCCTGTGGCTGCGATCTAGACTGCTCCTGCCAAGAGGCGACCTAGACCTCATGCCTTGACCGACTCTTGGTAACGCCCTTTCTTATTTTAAAGAAGACAGAATTCAGGCCCACTATTTTTATAACTGATTGTCCAACAACGAATTACATAGACGATATTTTGCAAGTTCCCTATGACTTGTCATCGTGATAAAGTAAGGTCCTTAAACTGATTCCATTTAACAGGAGTGTATGGCGAAACTTGCGGAATTTTATGGAATTATTATCCGAATGCGCTCAGAACCAGGTGAGCCTCATCATTGGCCCCATTTCCATGCTGGATATCCTGATTATGAAGCTGTCTATGCAGTTATTGACGGTGAAATCGAGAAGATTGCAGGCTCGTTACCCAGGAGGCAACATCGACGAGTGATAAAATGGGCGCAGATGAACGTTGCAGGTATTATGAATGCTTGGAACACGTTACAACGAGGTGAGCAGCCTGATCCAATTGATCCGCTGGAGTAAAAGCTAATGGAGTCTCTACTTACAAAACATAGAGTGGCTGATTTTGAAATTATTGGTCCATATAGGTTGCGTGTCCTTTTTGAGGATGATACGTACCAAGAGATCAATTTTCGCCCGGTCTTGGTTGGACGGATGTATAGTCCATTGAAAAAACTTTCCTTTTTTAACCAAGTCTGCTTAGAGGCGGATGGTGTTTTAACGTGGCCTAATGGAGTAGATTTTTCTCCAGACACATTATATCACTGGCCAGAGAAATTGCCTGCCCTGTTGAAAAATGCCAGAGAATGGAGAAGAGGGTTCAAAGTGAGTACTTCTTTGGAAGAATCACAGCCGATCCTTTTTGATTGGGATAAAATTAATGAATTAGTGGATAAAGATATAGAGCAGTACAGGGCGAAGATTCCCTATTTTTATAATTCAATAGGTCAACTTGAGTTAGACATAAAGGTTGCTAAACGGTTATATAAGATGGATCCACACCCTCATATTCTTCGGCGTATAAAGACGCTGGAGAGCCATCTACTGGCGTCGCGGAAACTCTTAGAATCTTGTTTAGAAGAGTTTGGCGATGGTATAGAAAACAAGTTGTCTCGATATTGCCACAAACGGGCTAAGAAGACGAGACCGAACTTGAGGTTTAAAAATAAAAATATAGAGATAGAAGAAGAATTGCAGGGTATTGAAGAACAGTTGCGAAATTCTAATAACGAGTGGCAATGGCATGTAACACGCATCATCGCGGAAATTCCGTCAGGCCACCTAGCCTCCTATGGATGCATTGCGAAAATTGCCAACCAATGTTTTGGCCATACTCTCATACCTCGGAATGTTGCATGGTTACGAGGACATCTCTATGGCCTGTTGACTCATAACACGCATGTTCCCCTGCATCGCGTAGCAAAGACTGGAGACATAGAATCACTTGCGGATTCGGAAGAAACTAAGGAATACAATGATAGATTACGGAGACGGGAAGGATCTTTGGATAACCCTATCTGGTGGCATCCTTGTACGTGAGGGTTATGAGTTGAAAAGGAAGATCAATGGCCAAATATGAGTTTGCCTTGATTCTCAAAGGACAATACGAACTGACCGAAGCAATTGCGGACGAACTATTTGAGGCCGGTTGCGACGATGGAACGCCAGGTGTATGCAACGGCGTCTTCTCGATTGATTTTCACCGAGAGGGCGATTCCCTCGAAGCAGCGATTCGTTCAGCCATCGCAGATGTGAAATCGGCAGGATACGAGGTAGAGCGAGCGGAGATTGAAGCAGAAGCGATGCCAGAGCTTGCGTAAACTCACTCTGTCGCTACGAGTGGATCTGCTTTAAAGTATCAAGGCATTTATATGCAGCATCGCGAACGGTACCGTCAGCATCGTCTTTCCTTTGGATTGCCAGTCTCTGAGCCTTCGCTTGGTCCATGTTTGGATGGGACAATACTCGTATTGCAACGCGTCGATAACCCGGATTAACGTCTTTCAGAAGTGCGCATAGTGCTGTCAGGTTGTCCTGAGAGTACGGGATACTGACATCAAGGAATTTGGCGCAAAGAGAGAGCGAGAATCGCTTTTTACAGAGCTCGCCCACCAATTGGTTCCGGTCATCATCCGATCTGGAAACGAGGTTGAACAGATCCTGCATGGCAAGTCCCGATACATCACTCCTTCTGTCCATAGCGAGCTCAGCAAGCTCATTGAATTTGAAATTATCGATAGCACGCAATGCGCAATAGAGCTCCCCTCTCGGACTATCGGGCACAACGCCACCACTTTCTGGGTAGGGTTGCTCATTTATAGCCCAGTATTCAAACGCCCGACGAAGAAGGCACCGCAGCCACGCCTCGGATCCATCTGCACTAGCACCGCACCACTTTGCAGCGAATTCGGCCATCTTCGCAGATGACGACATAAGACCCAACTCCAATACATCACTATGCGAGCGCTTGATCGGAAATTCATCTTTGGCGAGTTGTTCGAAGAGATAATGGGCTCCAGGCTTCAGTGGCTCTCTCAGCCTTGCTAAAATAAGCTCATGCCCTTTATGGTCGGGAAGTTCTGCAGCCATTATCGCGGCAATACGGAGTGTCTGATTCTGACCTGTTTCCAACATACGTCTGTAGGCTTCAAAGCGTTCGGTTCCACTCATTCGGACGTACAGTACATAAGCTGCTAGGGATTTCAACCACGATGACGGATGATGCACCAATTCTTCGAGAACCATGTTGTCGAATTCGACCTGCTTGGCGCGCTCCCAATGGACCTTAGGAGCATCTACAGACGGAACCATGCCCGTAATATAAAAACATTCTCTGAATCTCTTCTGATCACCAGTACCTTCATAGAAATATTGCACCTCCGCTGCCAGTCGCTCTGGCGAAAGTCCGAAAATAATTGCTGCTACCCTGAGAAGGTCTTGTACATGTGAGAAATCGCCAATGTCTGACCAAATTTTCACATCATCTACTGTAGCTTTCATTACCTGTGCTAACTGAAGAAACGCTCCAAAGTGCTTCATGCCGGTGTTGGGCGGAGTCAATACTTCCTCGGCAACAAATGCGCCCACTAGGACTTCTTGAAAAAGCGTACGGTGACTGGCATCGAATTCCGACGTACTCCAATTAAAAGTTCTAAACATCTCTCCGAACATCGATAATGCATCTCTACGACCAATTCGGTGGAGCAAGCTCTCTAGACGACTTATAGAACCAAGGCTTAGCAATCCCCGCAACTTGCCTACGGCGGCAATCAATTTGTCTTGGCGTGCAACTGTCAGATTCTCCAGAAGCACTTCTAAAGCGTTAATAAGAAAGAGTTCAAAAATTTTTTCGTCCGGACCTTCGTATAATAAGGAGGCCATTGGTCGGATGAGTAAGTCCTCGTGATTTGATCGAATGAATAAGTTATCGTCATTGCTGAGTGCAGCGTAATAAAGAACCTTATTTTCCAATTCAGAGTAGTCCAACCTGTCAGGGAAATGACAGACAAGGACTGTCCATCCGATCAATCTAGACCACTCAGCTTGCGCCGTAAGCAACTGTTCCGATCTCTCAGCCACCTCGGACACATGGCTCATATCGTTATTTGCCATACATACACCGACCCTATAAGCCTTTTGGCGATCCTCGGCTTGTGCCAATGCAAACATCCGTTCCAAAAATGCGTCCAGTTTGGGAGGATTAAGGCAAATTTCGGGACGGGCTAAGACATGGAAAGCACGGTCTATAAGACGCGATGAAAGTTCCGCAGTATTAGCCCTGTCAATTATCACATCGGCAATCATTTCAGCTACTGAAGTTTGGGTGGCAAAGTCAAGAATTTCCTCCCAGTCAGGATTATCGAACTCCTTTTCTATCAACTGCCGGACTTCAGTTTCGTCAATCGTGGCGAGATAGCGTGCGGCAGCAAACTCCCCACAAGTCTTATGAATAAACGTTATTAAGTCTTGTCCGCTATGGCTTATTCGCTCAATTAGACCGGCCTCTTCCCAATAGGTTATTGAGTTTTGAGCTAACGATAGTGACTCCAGGTACGGCTTGTCAGAGCCACGTTCTATATTTTTTGCGCACTGCTCCTCGATCTCTTCTGCTGTTAAGAGAGGCGAGGTGTTCGCCAACCATCCTAGATGGTCTAGCACTCTATCACGAAATGCTCGTGGGATAGCGAGAGCGCTCCCTTTTCGAGGATCGGGAGCGTCGTCGATGAGTTTGAAGATACGTGCATAGAGATCGGTCTTTGACTCTCCTATCGTCTTTCGCTTCAAAATAAGTGCTGCTGCGAACGCTAAGAGCAGCGGACTCCTTGAGATAAATTTTCGTACTCCGCTCGCTTTCATATAAGTGTCGATGTCGGCGCGTAGCTGATCTTCACTATCAGAGACCGTCCCAAGCACACCTCGGCAGAGGGTCTCCAATTGGTTGGCTGCTTCGTCCGGATTGAGAGGCTTGATTCCGTAATGCCGCCAAGGCCTAAGTTCGCTTGTGTCATAGCCAATTGGCCGCGTCGTTACGATTATCCGAGAGGACGGTGATGATACGGAGATAGCTTTCAAACCTGACGCGATGTCTGCTTGATGTTTGCCACACTCATCAAGCCCATCACAGAGAAATACCAGATCTGAGAAGCCAGCGGAACGCAATTGCTCGGGTGAGATTCCGGATCCGCCAAGGCCTAGGCTCAACAGGCCCTCCTCTACCGTACATCCTGTAGTTTCGATCCGTTTATCCAAGTCTCGCAATTTGACTCGCAAACTGACGAAAGCGTCTTTTCCGAACTCGCGTGCGAGCACCTGTAGCAAAAGCGACTTACCGCTGCCGGGTCCACCAACAATTACACAGTGTTTGCGAAAGGTCCCTATCGTTTTAGCATCAATGCTATTTTCGCCCTTGCTTGCCGATCTCTCGCTAAGCGCATGGTACGCATGCAAGGCATCTTCAATGGAGGAGTCATGCTTAATAGCTTCATCACCAACTGATGCTTGGAGCTGCAGCCAAGCGGTGTCGGTAGACAGAGGCTCGTGTATTCCCAGCACAGAAAATTTCTCTGTTGTGGTATCTATCCATTTAAGCAGAGCCTGACTGATTGCCGCTGGCGAATCGTTCTCATCGCTTTTGATCGCGATACTGGAAGTTTGTAGGGCTTTGACGAGAGAAGAGCTGGTGCGCCGGCCTTTCTCCCCAATTGCCTCCGAAGCATTTTCATAAAGAACGCTCCAAGCGGACGGTATTTGAGACGTATCGGCACAAATATGACCGAGCTCAGCATGTGCAGCCGCTATGGCATCTCTGTGGTCGCTCAGGGCAGCAACTGCTTGAATCCGCAGGCGTGCGCAAATCTTTGCTGGATCGTATCCCTTTTGCCTGAGGTGCTCTGTCAGTGCGCTCTGTTGATCTGATGGATGGTTATAATTTTCCTCGCCGATTTTTTTGATGGCTTTGGCAAAATCTTCGTGAATGATGTTGCTGGAAGACGAACAGACTATCAGAACCCCGTAGGTGCACAGATCTGAGTCGATCCCTTCGCTAAGCGAATCGATGACAGACCAGAAGGCTTTGGTGGCCCTTAGCCTTTTCTTGACTTGAACTTCGACGGTACTTCTATCGGCAAGCTCCAATGAGATGTCATCACCGGGCCCTCCTGTTTCAGACAAAACGCCGACAGGGGGGCTAGCCGTAAGACCTTTCGTCCATTGAACAGGTGTCCCCCGTAAGGAGTGGACGTAAGCAATGGCGGTGATTGCCGCTTGAAAATTGAATCCCCCAGCCCCTGCAGCGCCTCCTGATGTATTCTTTTTTTGGATCATATTGTTTGAAATCTTAGCCCGGCCTTTCGGGCACTGTGAAGAGTGCGACGTATAGGTCGAGTACGACCGACCTGCACATCACACCCGCTCCGCTCCTAGTTCGTTTCTACTGCTTTCCCATTCACGCCTCAAGATAGCCATAATATAGAAGCTCCAATATCCATCGTCGGCCTTTCGGCGTTCTCTGAGATGTCCTTCCTTCACAAACCCGACCTTCTCGTAGCAGCGTATAGCACTTGTGTTGAAGTCAAACACGGCGAGCTCAATGCGATGGAGACCGAGCTTACAAAAGCCGATCTCAACGATTTTCTCCATCATAACCGTTCCGACGCCTCTTCCCCTGTAGGAAGGATCACCGACGAGCACCCGACACACGCGGGCTCTTCCGTTGTGACGATCAATCGCCGCCAACTCAATGTGCCCAATTACCGTCCCATTCTCACTATCCATGACCTTGTAGATCAGCTTGCTTGGCAAGTCGCCCTGAGCACCCGTCAGATGCTCGTTTAGCTGCTCGCGATTAAGCGGATACTCAAAGCCCGGCCCAGCCCATTGCAAAAGAAAGTCACTAGATGGGATCCAACCAATCAACCTATCGAAGTCTGCTTCAGTGAATGGTTCTAGAACCACCATATTGCTGTCGCTGATACCGAGCGGCGATTCATGCGATTCCATTTTGCGCAGCCATTCGCTCAAATACGCTAGGAGGTCGGCGAGATTTCCAAGCATCGACTAGCGTGTTTACATTGGTCTGGCACGGCTGCATCGAGTCAATTTCTAGATCGTATTCAGCGAAACCGTGCACCACTTGATAGTCCGTTCGAGCCTCCCCAACTCGTCGATCCCCCCTTTCGCGCTCTCTGCGCTCCAGCTCGGGAAGCGGACAATGCACGCCGACGAAGAATACGTCCAAGCCGGCAAGTAATTTCACCAAATCCGACATCCACATCTCGTTTTCAATAATGTGATCGACGATGAGATTGTTGCCTGCCTCAGCTAAAACGGGCAAACACCGATGAAACCCATCGAAGACCGCAGGCCTCATAGCGGACCAATCAATTTCACCGCTGCGAATGCGTTCCATCGGCAGGGCGTTGGAATCGCGGAGGTGGTCAAACGAAAAGTGCCAGAATGGGATTGGTAGCGTCTGCTGTAGCTGGCGTGCAAGCGTCGACTTCCCCGAACTCGACGCGCCGTTGATGAGGATAATTTTCCCTAGTTCGCGATTGGTATCCATTGGATTATCTTGTCTCAATTTCTCTGCTAAACTACCTTAAATCGCCGGAAACGCCAGACCGTGCGGCGCTTTCTCGTCAGCGAACCCCTCGACAAAGACAAGAGGTACTGAGAGGATGCGCATTCAGCTCGATATTTCGATACCCATGCGCGACGGGGTGCGGCTCTACGGAGCCCTGTACCGGCCGGACGCGGGGGAGCGCTTCCCCGTGCTGCTGATCCGCTCGCCCTACAGCACCCAGCATCCCCGCTACGTGGAGTGGGCCCAGCGCTTTGTGGCGGAAGGGTACGCCGTGCTCATGCAGGACAGCAGGGGCCGGTACGAGTCGGAGGACGAATGGCGCCCCTATATCGACGAGCGAGACGATGGGTACGATACACAGCAATGGATCGGCCAGCAGCCCTGGTGCGACGGTACCATCGGCACCTTTGGGGTGTCCTATCCGGGTTTCACCCAAATTCTGCCGGCGCCGCTGCGCAGCCCTTTTGTCAAAGCCCTCGTGCCCATCGCCAACCAAGAAGACAACTACGGCCACATGCGCTACAACGGCGTTTTGCAGTTGCAGAACGCCATGAATTTCATCTGGCTGGGCCAGCGCACCAACCAGAACGCCCCGAGGGATCTGATCGACTGGGATCAGGTTTACCGCCGCCTGCCGCTATTGACGGCGCTCGATGACCTCGGCGAACGGCCCTTCTACCGGGAAATCATTCGCCACCCCTGCTTCGACGAGTTCTGGGCTTCGTACAGCATGAAGGGCCAGTACGGTGAGGTAGAAACGCCAGCCTATTTCATCACGGGCTGGTACGACAATTTGCTGCACGAAGGTTTCAAGTGCTTCAAGGGCTGGCGGCAACAGGCCAGAGGGCGGGAAGCCCGCGAGCAATCGCGCCTCATGGTGGGGCCGTGGACCCATACGCTGATCGGCAGCGACGATCCCTTTGGCGATGTGGACCTTGGGCCCGCGGCCCGGGTGGATATGCCGCAGGCGCACTTGCGCTGGTACGATCAGCGGCTCAAGGGCATAGACAGCGGCATCGACCGGGAGGCACCGGTGCAGTTGTTCGTCATGGGGGAAAATGTTTGGCGAGGCGAAGAGACGTGGCCCCTAAAGCGGACCCAGTACACCCGCTTCTTTTTGCACAGCGGAGGTCATGCCAACTCAATGCACGGCGATGGACGGCTGAGCCGCCAGGAGCCTGGGGACGAGCCGTGCGACAGCTATGCCTACGACCCGGACGACCCAGTGCCCACCCTCGGGGGACAGAGCATGTTCCTCGACAACACCGGACCCAAAGATCGCCGGCCGGTGGAGCAGCGCGACGACATGCTGATCTATACCACCGAGCCGCTGGCCGCGGACGTGGAAGTTACCGGGCCGGTGGAACTGGTGCTGCACGCAGCCTCCAGCGCAGTGGAGACCGATTTTACCGCCACCCTAGTCGACGTACACCCCGGAGGCAAGGCCATCCACTTGTGCGAGGGCATTGTGCGCACCTGCTTCCGCGACTCCTACCGTGACCCCAGGCCCATCGAACCAAGTCAGGTGTACGTCTATCGGATCGAGCTGTGGGAGACCAGCAATCTCTTCCGGGCCGGACACTGCATCCGGCTGGAGGTCTCCAGCAGCAATTTCCCGCGCTTTGACCGCAACCTCAACACCGGCCACCCGCACGGTTTGGACGACGAGATGCAAGTGGCCCAGCAGCGAATCTACCACGACCGAGCCCATCCCTCCCACCTGATCCTGCCGGTGATACCGCGCCCATGATCCGCATTGGCGCCGATGTGGGAGGCACTTTCACCGACGTGGTGGCCCTCGACGACCGGGGCGGCATCTGGACCCACAAAGTGCCATCAACCCCGCCCCATTTCGAGCGCGCCGTGCTAACTGCCCTCGACCAACTCATACCCCACTTCAGCGCTGCGGACCGGACCGTGTCCGAGGTGGCGCACGGCACCACAGTGGCCACCAACGCAGTGCTCGAACATCGGGGCGCGCGCACGGCCTTGATCACCACTCGGGGTTTTCGCGATGTGCTAGAGCTGCGGCGCGTCCGGGCACCCCAGCTCTACGATTTGTTCT
>MKWU01004692.1_pt1 | contig 15761 bp, 14 predicted proteins | sample 809101 | NCBI WGS metagenome assembly MKWU01 (sample SAMN05860141, study PRJNA318959) | sponge metagenome | host: Aplysina aerophoba | place: Slovenia: Piran, Adriatic Sea, Gulf of Piran | collected 2013-05-07 | reverse complement strand
GCTACCCGGCCCACGGCGATACCATCTACCTCACCGTGGTGGACGGAGACGGCAACGCGATCTCCTTCATCAACTCGCTCTTCGCGGCCTTCGGCTCAGGGCTCTGCACGGCCTCCGGCGTGATGCTTCAGAACCGGGGGGCGAGCTTCGTCATCGACGCCGACCACCCCAACCGCATCGCCGGCGGCAAGCGGCCCATGCACACGATCATCCCCGGCATGGTGGGGCAGGGCGATCACGCGGTGATGCCCTTCGGTGTGATGGGCGGGCACTTCCAGGCCTGCGGCCACGCCCACTTCCTCACCAACGTGATCGACTACGGCATGGATCCGCAGGCTGCGCTGGACTGCCCCCGCGCCTTCCACTTCGGCGGCGTGCTCACGCTGGAGACCACCATCGCCGAGGCAACCGCCCGGCGCCTCGCCGCCCTCGGCCACGAGGTCGCCTGGGCGGCGGTGCCCCACGGCGGCGGTCAGGCGATCCGGATCGACCGCGAGACCGGCGTGCTAACCGGCGGCTCCGACTCCCGCAAGGACGGCTGCGCGCTGGGGATTTGAGCGGGGCGACCGAGTCACCCCGGCAAACACCCCGCCTCCATCGCGCGCTGCTTCACCAGCGCGTAGACCATGTCGATGCTGGGGGTCGGCACGCCGACCAGGCGGCCGAGCTCGCTGATCACGCCGACCAGGGCCTCGATCTCCATCGGACGGCCCAGGGACAAGTCCTGAAGCATCGAGGTTCGGTGCGCGCCGACCTGCTCGGCGCCCTCGATGCGCTTGTCCACGTCGATCGCGAAGCGCGCGCCGAGCGCCTCGCCCACCGCCTGCCCCTCCACCATCATGGTGCGGACCACGGCGCGGGTGCCGGCGTCGCGCGCGATGCCTTCCAGCGTGGCGCCAGTCAACGCGCTCACCGGATTGAAGGCGAGGTTGCCCCAGAGCTTGACCCAGATGTCCGAGCGGATGTCGGGCCGCACCGGCGACTTGAAGCCGGCGGCGATGAAGGCCCGGCTCAGCGCCTGCACCCGCTCGCTGCGCGTGCCGTCCGGCTCGCCGAAGGGCAGGCGCTTTTGGCTGAGGTGGGCGGAGACCTCGATCACGCCGGGCTCGACGATCTCGCCCGCCGCGAAGATGACGCAGCCGATGGCGCGCTCCGGCCCGATCAGGTCCCACTGGGTGCCGTCGGGGTCCACCGCAGCGATGCGCCGGCCCTCGTAGGGGCCCTCCAGCTTGTGGAAGTACCACCAGGGAATGCCGTTGGACGCCGTGACCACCGCCGTTTCCGGCCCGAGCAGCGGCTGCAGGCGCTCGCAGATGCCCGGCACCGAGTGCGCCTTCAGCGTGATGATGACCGCGTCCTGCGGGCCGAGCTCGGCCGGGTCGTCGGTCGCGCGAATCTCGGCCCGGCGCTCCTCGCCGCCGGCGCGCACGCGCACGCCGCCGGCCTGCATCGCCGCGAGATGCGGCCCGCGCGCGATCAGCGAGACCTCCGCCCCGCCCTGCGCAAGCTCCAGCCCGAAATAGGCGCCGATAGCGCCCGCGCCGACGATGCAGATCTTCACGGCGTGATGCCCAGTTTCTCGGCGAGGCCGATGCGCTGGAGCTTGCCGGTGGCGCCCTTGGGGATCTCGTCGCGGAAGAGGATCGTGCGCGGCACCTTGAAGTCCGCGAGTGACTCGGCGGCGAAGGCGCGCAGCTCCCGCTCGCCCGCCTCGGCGCCCTCGCGCAGCACGATCACCGCCGCCACGTCCTCACCGAGTTTCTGGTGCGGCATGGCGAAGGCGACCGCCTGGGCCACGGCGGGATGCGTCATCAGCACGTCGTCGACCTCGCGGGGCGCGATCTTCTCCCCGCCCCGGTTGATGATCTCCTTGAGCCGGCCGGTGAGCGTGAGATACCCGGCCTCGTCGATCACCCCCTGGTCGCCGGTGCGGAACCAGCCGCCCGAGAACGCTGACACGTTGGCCTCCGGGTTGTTCTCGTAGCCGTGGGTGACGTTCGGGCCGCGGATCACGACCTCGCCCTCGGTGCCCGGTGCCTGCAGCGCGCCGGCCTCGTCCATGATCCCGACTTGCGGCCCTGCGGCGATGCCCACCCCGCCCGGCCTGCGCTCGGCGGGCGGCAGCGGGTTGCTGGTCATCTGGTGGGAGGCCTCGGTCATGCCGTAGGACTCGATCACCGGCGCGTCGAAGGCGGCCTCGAGCTCGCCCATCACCGGCGCCGGCAGCGAGGAGGACGACGAGCGCAGCAGCCGGAGCCTGCGGCGCGCGACGATCTCCTTGTTGCGCGCAGCCCGCGCGAGGATCGCCTGGTGCATGGTGGGCACGGCGGTGAGCCAGGTGGGCGTCATCTCGTCGAGCCAGGTGAAGACGCGGAGCGCGTTGAAGCCCGGCGTGCAGATCACGCAGGCGCCGGCGTGGAGCGAGGCCATCACACCCGCCATCAGCCCGTGGATGTGGAAGAGCGGCATGATGTTGAGGCAGCGGTCGCCGGGCTCGAGCGAAATCCAGTCGGCGATGTTGCGCGCAGAGGCGCAGAGGTTGGCGCCGGTCAGCGGCACGATCTTGGGACGGGACGTGGTGCCCGAGGTGTGCAGCACCATCGCGGCGTCGTCCGCGTTGCCATCGCCCGTCTCGGCCGCTCCAGCCGGTGCATCAAGGGCGAAGGTGCCGGCACCCGCGTGCGCGTCCGGCGTGAGGCCGATGATCGGCACGCCCACCCGCTTCGCCGCCTCGATGGCCGCGCTCTCGGCGCCGGCTTCCAGGATCAGCGCCCTGGCGCGCAGGTCTTCGAGGTAGAAGGCGAACTCGTCCACCCGATAGGCGGGATTGAGCGGCGCCGCCGTGGCGTGCGCCGCCGCGCCGAGAAAAGCCGCCGCCATCTCCGGCCCGTTGGGGAGCACGATCGCCACCCGATCCCCCGACACGATCCCGGCTTGACCCAGCGCGTCACCCGTGCGCCCGACCTGTTCGCGGAGCCCGCCATAGGTCAGCGGCTCGCGCTCCGGCGCTGCGATCGCAATATCGTCCCGCCCGCCCCGCGCGAGCAGCGCGTGGATGTCGGTGGGGTCAGGCATGATCGCGGCCTGCCAGCGGTGAGAGGAGCGTCCGCGCCCCGCTCACGCGCGGTTCATCCGGTTGTCCACCAGGTCGTCCACCACCGCCGGGTCGGCGAGGGTGGAGGTGTCGCCCAGCGCGTCGTGCTCGTTGGCCGCGATCTTGCGCAGGATGCGGCGCATGATCTTGCCGGACCGCGTCTTGGGCAGCCCCGGCGCCCACTGGATCAGGTCGGGCGTCGCGATGGGGCCGATCTCCTTCCGCACCCAGCGGCTGAGCTCGCCGCGCAACTCCTCGCTGGGCTCGCGGCCGGCGGTGAGTGTCACGTAGGCGTAGATGCCCTGGCCCTTGATGTCGTGCGGGTAGCCCACCACCGCCGATTCCGAGACCGCCGGGTGCGCCACCAGCGCGCTCTCGACCTCCGCCGTCCCCATGCGGTGACCGGAGACGTTGAGCACGTCGTCCACTCGCCCGGTGATCCAGTAGTAGCCGTCCTCGTCCCTGCGCGCCCCGTCGCCGGTGAAGTAGCGGCCCGGATATTGCGAGAAGTAGGTGTCGATGAAGCGCTTGTGGTCGCCATAAACCGTGCGCATCTGCCCGGGCCAGGAATCGGCGAGGCAGAGCAGGCCGGAGCACGCGCCTTCGAGCTCGTTCCCCTCCTGGTCGACGATCAGGGGCTGCACGCCGAAGAAGGGCCGCGTGGCGGAGCCGGGCTTGAGCGCCGTGGCCCCCGGCAGCGGCGTGATCAGGATGCCGCCGGTTTCGGTCTGCCACCAGGTATCAACGATGGGGCAGCGCCCGTCGCCCACGACCCGGTGGTACCAGAGCCAGGCCTCGGGGTTGATCGGCTCGCCCACCGAGCCCAGCAGGCGGAGCGAGGCGCGCGAGGTCTTCTCCACCGGCGCCTCGCCCTCGCGCATCAGCGCGCGGATCGCTGTCGGCGCGGTGTAGTAGATGTTGACGCCGTGCTTGTCGCAGACCTGCCAGTGGCGCGAGGCGTCCGGGTAGTTGGGTACGCCCTCGAACATCAGCGTCGTCGCGCCGTTCGCCAGCGGCCCGTAGAGGATGTAGCTGTGGCCGGTGACCCAGCCGACATCCGCCGTGCACCAGTAGATCTCGCCCTCGTGGTAGTCGAAGACGTACTGGTGGGTCATCGAGGCGTAGACCATGTAGCCGCCGGTGGTGTGCAGCACACCCTTGGGCTTCCCCGTCGAGCCCGAGGTGTAGAGGATGAAGAGCGGGTCCTCCGCCGCCATCTCCGCCGGCGGGCAGTCGGTTGACGCGCCTTCGACGAGGTCGTGGTACCAGACGTCGCGGCCGTCGGCCCAGCCGATCTCAGCGCCGGTGCGCCTCACCACCACGCATTTCTGGATGCTCGGGCAGCTTTCGAGCGCCGCATCGGTGTTCGCCTTGAGGGGGACCTTGCGCCCGCCCCGCAAGCCCTCGTCGGCGGTGATGATGAGCGAGGAATCGCAGTCCTGGATGCGGCCCGCGAGCGAGTCCGGCGAGAAGCCGCCGAACACCACGGAGTGAACGGCGCCGATCCGGGCGCAGGCCAGCATGGCGATGGCCGCCTCCGGGATCATCGGCAGGTAGATCGTGATGCGATCGCCTTTCTTCGCGCCGAGGGAGAGCAGCCCGTTGGCGAAGCGCGAGACGGCTTCGTGCAGTTCGCGGTAGGTCAGGGTCGAGTCCTCGGCCGGGTCGTCGCCCTCCCAGATGATCGCGACCTGATCGCCGCGGTCTGCCAGGTGGCGGTCGACGCAGTTGGCGCAGGCGTTGAGCGTGCCGTCCTCGAACCAGCGGATATGAAGATCGTCCGCCGCGTAGGAGACGTCCTTCACCTTGCCATAGGGCTTGATCCAGTCGATCCGCTTGCCGTGCTCGGCCCAGAACCCCTCCGGGTCCTCGATCGAGCGGGCGTACCAGGCGCGGTAGGTTGCGTCGTCGCAATGGGCCGATTGATCGAGGCCCTCGGGCACGGGGAACAGCTCAGTCTCCGACATCGTGGCGCAACGCCTCCCTGCTGGATCGGCCGACCGTCTCGGCGCGGCGAGATTATATACGGTTAGAGCGTGACGGCGACCGTATCGCCCTCGATCGAGACCGGGAGCGGGGTGAGGCTCTCGCCGACGCAGGGGCCGGAGAGGCAGTGCCCGTCCTCGATGCGAAATAGCGCGCCGTGGGTGGCGCAGAGGATCATGTCCTTGTCGCGGGTGAGGAACTGGTCCGGCACCCAGTCGAGAGGGCCCAGGGTGTGCGGGCACGAGTTCTCGTAGGCCCGCACCGTGCCGCCCGAGCGCACGACGAAGACCGAGCGCAGGTCATCGCCCTCACGAATGTCAAAGCCCTTGGAGCCCGGATCGGGAATCTCGTCCAGGCGGCAGAGGACGCGCTGGCTCATGGCGCAGGGCGGCTCGCGCCGCGCCGTGCTCAGGCAGCCTCGCGCTCGACCGTCCGCAGACTCGCCAGCACCGCATCGGCCAGGTGATCGATCTCCGCCCCCTCCATCGGCGTCGACAGGCACGCCATGCCGGAGACCGAGGTCACGACGCCGTGGTTGAGCAGCGCGCGGAACAGCCCGTCCAGCTTGCGCGCGCGCCCCTCCGTGCCGGCGCGGTAGACCGCGCGGTAATCGGTGAGCGGCTCGTCGCTCATGTGAAAGAGGATGAGCGAGCCCTCGCCCGTGACCTGTCCCTCGCAGCCTGCGATGCGGAAGGCCTCGCGCAGCTTGGCGCGTGCGCTCTCGCCGAGCGCGTTCAGCCGCTCGACGTTCTCGGCTGTGAACATGCGCATGGCCGCCACTCCTGCGGCCATGGAGAGCGGATTGGCCGTGAACGTGCCGGACTGCGGGCAGGCCGCCTTGCCGGTGCTGCTGTCGTAGACTGCCATCGCCTCGGCGGTTCCTGCCACCGCGCCGATGGGCAAGCCGCCGCCGATCACCTTGCCGAGGGTGGTGAGGTCCGGCTCGAGCCCGTAGAGGGTCTGGGCGCCGCCCTCGTGCAGGCGGAAGGTGATCACCTCGTCGTCGATGATGAGCGCGCCGGACGAGCGTCGGAACTCGTGCAGCATCTCGATGTAGGCGGGGCTCATCGGCGCGCCGCCGCAGCGGGCCGGCGCAAGGTCGATCAGAACGGCGGCAAGCTCGTCGGCATGACGCTCCAGGATCGCGCGGGTCTGCGCCACGTCGTTGAAGGGGATGATCACCGCATCCTGCAGCAGCCCGGCGGGTGTGCCCTTGGCGTAGCCCACCGGGCGCGGCCGGTCGGCGCCCCAGCTCTGCGGGTCGGGGTCGAGGCTCGCCTCGGCGTAGTCGTAGGCGCCGTGGTAGACGCCCTCGCACTTGGCGATCTTGGGCCGCCCGGTGTAGGCGCGGGCGCCCTTGATGGCGTGCATTACCGCTTCCGTCCCGGTGTTGGTGAAGCGGATGTGCTGGAGCGACGGCGCCCGGCCGCAGATCTGCTCGCCAAGCTCGATCTCGCTCTCGGTCGCCAGCGTGAGCGACATGAAGCGCTCCGCCTGCTTCACCACCGCCTCGACGATGGCCGGGTGCGAGTGGCCGAAGAGCTGGACCGTGTAGTTGTTGATGAAGTCGATCCGCTCCACACCGTCCACGTCGGCGACGCGGCAGCCCTGGGCCTCGCGCGCGTAGATCGGATAGGGCGAGAGCTGCGTGAGGCCGCGCGTGCCGCCGCCGGGGAACACCGCGCGCGCCCTCTCGCCGAGCGCGGCAGAACGCGAGTGCGGATCGGGATACGCCATGGTCTAGACTCCTGAAAGGGGGAGCACCCGCGCCTCAGGGCTCGTCGCGCCGTCGCCACGCGCGCCCTCCGCGAGCCGGCGCCAGAATGCGCCCATCCCAAGCCGCAGGCAAGCACGCGTGGGCGCAGCCAAACAGAGCGTTGCGGTGCGAGCTTACGCCTCCTTGTCGGGGAACAGCCCAGGCAGCCAACGCGAGGCGAGCCTTGCGGGGAAGGTCAGGCGGAGCGGTGCCCGGGTACTAGCTGAAGCCAAAATGTCTCGCTCGATGAGTGTCGAAGTGATGCGCCGCGCCTGGCGCTCGCCCGTACCAAGTATGGGAGCGACTTCGCCTCGGGGAAGGTCGCCGCGATAAAGAATCGCCTGAAGGACAGCGCCGGATTTGGGCGGCAGGGCGCCGGCCCTGATCTCCTCCTCCACCCAAATCAGAATGCGATTGCGCAAGCGGTCGGGCTGCACGAGCCCTTCCATGAAGTCGACTTGATCGATGCACGTCGTCAGGAAGAAGCGCGTGAACGCGGCCAGTGCCTCTTCGCTCAGGTGGCCTCGTCCGTCGAGGTCGTTGCGCCGCATCGCGTCGCAGGCCATGAGCTGGCCCTTGTAGGTGCCCTCGTTGCGGGCGAGACCGCGGGCGATCGACCAGACGCCGCCCGTATCCAGGCTTTCCAGCAGCATCGCGTGGGACATCAGCCGCGCGACGCGGCCGTTGCCGTCCAGGAACGGATGAATCCAGAGGATGCGATGGTGTGCCGAGGCCGCAGCCAGAATGCTGTCCGTCCTGCCCAGCGTGGTATAGACCGCTTCGAAGCGCTCCAGGAAACGCGGCAGCGCGCCCGGGCTGACCGGTACATGACGACCCACCCTGACATCGCGCTTGCGAAGCGCGCCGGGAATTACGGCAACGCTCTCGCCGGTTGCCGGATCCTCAGTCCGGAGCAGGTCTCCGGGCAGCAATTCGCAGAAGCGCCGGTGGGTTTCGACCAGGCCGTTGCGGGTCACGGTGCGGCCCGCCAATCCGCCCCCGTCGATCCACGCCTGAACGGCAATGTGCGCCCTGGCTTCGAGCTGAAGATTGCGCGTGCCGGGATCGGCGCTGTAATCGTCGCGAAGCGCGCGCTCGATATCGATGGGGTGCGTATCGTGACCCTCGATCAGGTTGCTGTAGTAGCAATTCATGGCCCGCACGAGATCGGCCAGCGCAGCAAGCACACCTTCCGGCAGGCCGCGGCGGAAGCCCGCTGCCTTGCCGGCCAGTTCGACCGCGAGATCGGTCAGTCCGGAGCGATGCGGAGAGCCTCCGCCCACGAACAGCGGCTCCATCAAGGCCACCGATTCACCGCGATCTGCCACCCCAATATCCGCTTTAATGTCCGTCGAATCGTCAAACATAATGTGAATAATAATAAGGTTTTACGTCACTATCAAGAGTTTTTGGTGACCGTGAATACGACCGCTTTTGAGTCCACTTCATTCGGTGGCACGACTGGACGCGCCTTGCGCGTAACGCGACGTGGGCGCTGCGGTGGTAAACTCGCTGATTGTCTGTTACATGCCGATGCCATTGGTGGCGGCCAAGCGTGTGAGCCCTGTGGAATGAGCGACGAGATTCTCGAGGTCGGCAAGCTGCCGGCGAAATTTCTGGCCGAGGTGTTGGAGACGGGGCGACCGCCGCCGCCGGAGCTTCTTCTGCCGCCCAGAGTTGGCGAAGATGCAGGCGTCGTCGCCGTGCAGCGCGGCGCGCTCGTTGCTGCGAGCGACCCCGTAACGCTCACCGGGCAGGATGTCGGCGCCCACGCGGTGCTCGTGAACGCGAACGACATCGCGGTCATGGGCGCGCGGCCACGCTGGTTCCTGGCGACGGTCCTGTTGCCCACGGGGGTCACGGCGGACGCGGTGCGCGCGCTCTACCGGCGGATGCACGAGGCGCTGGCCTCGCTCGACGCCGTGCTCGTGGGGGGCCATGTCGAGGTCACCGACGCGGTCCGCCGCACCGTGGTCGTGGGCCACATGATGGGGCTCCGGCAAGACTGCAATTTCGCCAGCACCGCCGCGGTGGAGCCGGGGCACGTGGTGGTGCAGATCGGCCCCGCGCCGGTGGAGGGCGCCGCGGTGCTCGCGGCCGAGGCGCGAACGCAGCTTGAGGGCAAGGTCGCCGCTGCGACTCTGGCGGAAGCTGAAGGCGCGCTGACCGATCCCGGTATATCGGTAGTGGAGGCCGCGCTCCGCGCGACGACCCTCGGCGCTACCGCCATGCACGACCCCACCGAAGGCGGGCTCTCCGCCGGGCTCTACGAGATGGCGGAGACGGCGGGCGTCGGGCTCGTGGTCTCGGCCGACGCCGTGCTCTGGTACGAGCCGGGCCGCGTGATGGCGGGGGCGCTCGGGATCGACCCCTGGGGGCTGCTCGCCTCCGGCGCCCTGCTCGCGGCCCTTCCCGCCGACTCCGCCGAGGAAGCACTCGCGAGCCTTGCGGAGGAGGGCTTTTCCTGTGCCCCGATCGCCCGAGCCGTAGAGGGGAGTGGAGTCAGCTTCGAGGGGGGCGGTCAGGTACCGCGCTTTGCCCGCGATGAGGTGATCCGGGTCGGGGGCGCTCAGGAGTAATTTGCGGCGCTTACGCCGCGCAATAGTCCGCGTCGGTGCTTTCAGCGTTGGAAAGGTCGACGATGTGGGGCGCCTCGCCGCAGAGCGCGCAGGCCGGGTCGGGCTTCACCTTGATCTTGCGGAAGACCGCGGCGAGCCCGTCGTAGACGATCAGGCTGCCGGACAGGCTCTCGCCGATCCCGAGCAGCTCCTTCAGCACCTCGGTCGCCTGCAGCGAGCCCATGGAGCCCGCGACGGCGCCCAGGATGCCGCCCTCGGCGCAGGAGGGGATCAGCCCCGGCGGCGGCGCCTCGGGGAAGATGCAGCGGTAGCAGGGATTGTCGCCCCCGAGATGGGCCTTGAAGGTCGCGAGCTGGCCGTCGAAGCGCAGGATCGAGGCCGAGACCAGGGTCGTCTGCGACAGGTAGCAGGCATCGTTGATGAGGAAGCGCGTCGCGAAGTTGTCGCTGCCGTCGGCGACCAGGTCGTAGCGCCCGATCAGGTCCATGGCGTTGCCCGGGCCTAGCCGCACCGGGTGGCATTCGACCCTCACGTCCGGATTGATTCGCGCCACCGTCTCGGCCGCGCTCTCGGTCTTGGGATGGCCGATCCGCGCCTCGGTGTGGGCGATCTGCCGCTGCAGGTTGGAGAGCGCCACTGCATCGTCGTCGACCACGCCGATGGTGCCGACGCCGGCCGCCGCGAGATAGAGCATGAGGGGCGAGCCGAGCCCGCCGGCGCCGACCACCAGTACCTTCGAGTCCAGCAGCTTCTGCTGGCCGGGGCCGCCCACCTCCTGCAGCAGGATGTGGCGGGCGTAACGCTCGAGCTGGCGTTCGTTGAACATGACGTCCTACAGCCCCGCGAAGAGGTCGGTCGAGAGGTAGCGCTCGGCGAAGGAGGGCACGATGACGAGGACGCGCTTGCCCGCCATCTCGTCGCGCGCGCCGACCTGGAGCGCTGCAGCGATGGCGGCGCCGGAGGAGATGCCCACCGGGATGCCCTCCAGCCGCGCCACCCGCCGGGCGGTCTCGATGGCGCTTTCGTCGCTGATCTGGATCAGCTCGTCGATCACCGTGCGGTCGAGCACGCCCGGCACGAAGCCCGCACCGATGCCCTGAATCTTGTGCGGCCCCGCCGGCGCCCCGGAAAGCACGGCGCTCGCTTCGGGCTCGACCCCGATCAGCTTGAGCGCGGGCAGGCGCGGCCTCAGCACCTGGCCGATGCCGGTCACCGTGCCGCCGGTGCCGACGCCGCAGACGATGGCGTCCAGTTCACCGCCGGTATCGCGCCAGATTTCCTCGGCGGTGGTGACCCTGTGGATCGCCGGGTTGGCCGGATTCTCGAACTGCTGGAGCATGACCGCGCCGTCGATCTCGTCCACCAGCTCTTCGGCGCGCGCGAGAGCGCCGGGGATGCCCTTGGCCGCAGGGGTGAGTTCGAGCTCCGCCCCGAGGAAGAGGAGAATGCGCCTGCGCTCGATGGACATGCTCTCCGGCATGGTGAGGATCAGCCGGTAACCCTTGGCCGCCGCCACGAAGGCCAAGGCGATGCCGGTGTTGCCCGAGGTGGGCTCGACCAGCACCGAGCGGCCGGGCTCGATCCTGCCTTCCGCCTCCGCCGCCTCGATCATGGAGACGCCAATGCGGTCCTTGACCGAAGCGAGGGGGTTGAAGAACTCGAGCTTGCCGACGATCTCGGCGCGGCATCCGGCCTCCGCGGGCAAACGGTTGAAGCGCACCAGCGGGGTCGAGCCGATGGTCTCGGCGATGCTGTCGTAGATGCGGCCGCGCCCCGCCGGCGGCGGTTCCGTAACGGCGGGGACGGCAGCCTCGTCCGGATGGTCTCGTGCCATGGTCCGCTCGGATCGCTCGCTCATGCAGCCTTGCGGTCGCCCCGCCACCGCTCAGGCCAGCGAGGATGGCTAAGCAAATGCGCTGATGCGGCTGACGTCAGCCAACCGTGGGGCGTGCTACTTTGAGGCCCTCGAGCAGCTGCGCGCCTTGACCTTCGGAGTTTCGTGCTCGTCGAGGGCCGTGGACGCAACGTGTGTGACTTCGGACTGGTCGGCGTTCGACTGTGTCTCGCTGCCTTCCGCCTCGATCGACACCAGCTCAAGCTGATGGTCGTCCGCGCGAACCTCGCCGGCATGGCCCGTGAACGCCGCGACCGCCAAGCCTGCGACGAACATCATGGGCAGCAAGGCCCCAACTCCAAACCGACCTCTGCGACTCAACGTCATGCCTGCCCCCCTTCCGTGACCGGGCCGGCGCACGTCGGCGCCGGCAGGGCATTGTGCAATGCGCGCCGAACTCGATCAACGGCGTTCGCTCATGTCCGCGAGCCGTCGCCGCTTGTCGGGCCCAGCCCGGTCGAGCCGAAGCCGCCCGCGCCCCTTCCGCTCGGCGGCACCTCAGCCTCCACCAGGCGCGCCCGGACCACCGGCGCGATCACCAGCTGGGCGATGCGCATGCCGCGCTCCACCTCGAAGGGGTTCTCGTCCCAATTGACCAGCAGCACGCCGATCTCGCCCCGATAGTCGGAATCGATGGTGCCGGGGGCGTTGAGCACGGTCACGCCATGTTTGAGCGCGAGGCCGGAGCGCGGCCTGACCTGGCCCTCGAAGCCCTCCGGTAATGCCAGCGCCAGCCCGGTTCCGACCAGGGCGCGCGCGCCCGGCGCAAGCGTGAGCGGGCCTGTTGCAGCATAGAGGTCGAGGCCGGCGCTGTCGGCGCTGGCGTAGCTGGGGAGCGGCAGGTCGCGACCGTGGGCCAGTCTCTGAACAGCAACCTCGACCGGCGCGCTCATGCCCCCTCTGTGTCTTCTGCGAGCGCCTGCGTGATGCGCTGGACCAGCCGCGCTGCCACGTCGGCCTTGCTCATGCGGGGCCACTGCTCGACCGCCGGCGCCCCGCCGTCCTCGGCGCGCGAGAGCAGGCGCACGAGGTTATCGTCATCGCCGAAGACCGCGCCTTCCGCCACCTGATTGGCAAGGATCCAGTCGCAGCCCTTGGCTGCGAGCTTTGCGGCGGCGTTGGCTTCGACGTCCTGGGTCTCGGCGGCGAAGCCGATCACAAGACGCGGGCGCTTCGGGCCGGCGGCGCTGAGCGAGGCCAGAATGTCCGGGTTCTCCGCGAGTTCCAGGGTGAGCCCGGCATCGCCACGGCCCTTGCCCCCTCGGGGCTTCTTGATCTTCTGCTCCTGGGGCGCCGCCGCGCGCCAGTCCGAGACCGCAGCCGCGCAGATGGCGATTTCGGCGGGCAGACCTCGCTCGCAGGCGCTGAGCATCTCCTTGGCCGTCTGGACTCGCACTGTTTCGACCCTCTCCGGTGCCGGCTGCTGCGTCGGTCCCGAGACGAGCAGCACATCGGCGCCCGCCTCGGCGCAGGCAGCGGCGATGGCGTGGCCCTGCTTGCCCGAGGAGCGATTGCCGAGGAAGCGCACCGGGTCGATGGGCTCGTGGGTCGGGCCGCTGGTGACCAGCACCCGCAGGCCGGCGAGGGGGCCGGCGCGGGCGCCCAGAACCTCGACGATCGCGGCAACGATCTCCGGCACCTCCGCCATCCGGCCGGGGCCGCTCTCGCCCTCCGCCAGCGGGCCGTCGTTTGGCCCGACGAAGCTGACGCCGTCGGCCTCGAGCCGCGCCCGGTTGCGCTCGGTCGCCGGGTGTTGCCACATGCGCGTGTTCATGGCGGGCGCCGCGAGCACCGGCTTGTCCGACGCGATCAGCGTGGAGGTCGCCAGATCGTCGGCGATGCCGTGGGCCATCTTGGCCATGATGTCGGCGGTCGCGGGCGCCACCACCACGATATCGGCCTCCTGCCCGAGCCTGATGTGAGCGATCTCGCTCTCTCCGGTGAGCGCGAGCGTATCGGTGTAAACCGCCTGCCCTGCGAGGGTCTCGACCGAGAGCGGGGTGACGAACTCGGCGCCGGCGCGGGTCAGGATGCAGCGCACCTCTGCGCCGTTTTCCCGGAGCCGCCGAATCAGGTCGAGGCACTTGTAGGCGGCGATCCCGCCCGCGATCACGAGCAGGATTCGCCTGCCGCGCAATGCCACGGCGCCCGCTCCGCCCTCGCTTCCCGCATCCCGCATGCAATTACGCTACGAGGGCGAGGCAAGCCCGGCAAGAGCCGCGCTGGTCAGGGCCAGCGCACCTCGGGCGGCAGCGACATCAGGATCGCCTCGGTGTTGCCCCCAGTCTCCAGCCCGAAGCGCGTGCCGCGATCGTAGAGCAGGTTGAACTCGACGTAGCGGCCGCGGCGCGCGAGCTGGTGCGCGCGTTGTTCCTCGGTCCAGGGTTCCCCCATGCGGCGGCGCACGATTGCGGGGTAGGCCTCCAGGAAGGCGCGGCCGACATCCCGGGTGAAGCCGAAGTCCGCCTCCCAGTCGCCTGTGTTGAGATCGTCGTAGAAGATGCCGCCGACCCCGCGCGCCTCCTCTCGGTGGGGCAGGTAGAAGTAGCGATCGCACCACGCCTTGAAGCGCGGATAGTAGTCCGCGTCGTGGCGCGCGCAGGCTTGGCTGAGTGCCGCGTGAAAGTCCGCCGTATCGCGCTCGTCCGGGTAGGTGGGCGTGAGATCGGTGCCGCCGCCGAACCACCACGTGCTGGTGACGATATGTCTGGTGTTCATGTGGACCGCCGGCACCAGCGGCGAGCGCATGTGGGCCACGACGGAGATGCCGCTCGCCCAGAAGCGGCCGTCCTCCGCGGCGCCCGTCACCTTCTGGCGGAAGCTCTCGGAGAACGTGCCGTGGACGGCAGACACGTTGACGCCCACCTTCTCGAACACCCGGCCCCGCATCAACGACATCACGCCGCCGCCGCCGCCCGGGCGCTCCCAGGGCTTGCGCTCGAAGCGGCCGGGCCGGGCGCCTGCGCTCTCGGCCTCGTCCTCGATCGCCTCGAAGGCGGCGCAAATCTCGTCCCGCAGCGCCTCGAACCAGGCCCGCGCCTGCTCTTGCCGCGCCGCCTCGTCGCCGGTCTCGCTCACGATAGGCTAATGCTCCCCGCCTGCCGCAGGCGTCAGGTCGTAGTCGTTGCCGAGCGAGAGCGCGTCCAGGATCACCTTGATCCGTGCCCAGGTGGGGCCATCGATGGGGTAGGGTCCGCCGGGGCCGCCGCCGGCCCGCGCGCCGGGGAGGCGCACACCCGCGCTGCCCTCGGCAGGCGGCAGAGCCTGCAGGCTCGCGACGAACTCCTCCATCATGCGCACGAACTCCGCGCCCGTGCCGAGCGCCTGCGGGTCGGCGGCGAGCACGAAGAGGCCGTTGCCCTGGTCCTCGTTCTCGTTGCCGCGGCTCATGCCGGCGCCGGCGAGAGCGCCTGCGAAGGCCTCGACGATCAGGCTGAGCAGGAAGCCCTTGTGACCGTCGGCCGCGCCGCCCAGCGGCAGCAGCGAGGCCACGCGGGGCGTCTCGAAGAAGCCCGCAGGCTCCGTGGTCGGCCGGCCCTCGCGGTCGATCAGCCAGCCTTCCGGCACGGCCTCGCCCTGGTTCGCGGCCATCCTGATCTTGCCGAGCGCCACGACCGAGGTGGAGAGGTCGATCACCAGCGGCGCCTTGCCCGGCGAACGCGGGATGCCGCAGGCGAGCGGGTTGGTGCTGAGGAAGGGCGCCGCGCTGCCGAAGGGCGCGACGCAGGCGCCGCCGCCGGCGTCGTTCACCAGCAGCAGGGTCATCAGGCCATCGCGTGCCGGCCCCCCGACGTAGGCGCCGAGGCGGGCCACGTCGTTGCCGTTGCGGACGGCGGCACAGCCGACGCCTCGCGCCCGCGCCCTGGCGCTGGCCTGTTCCACGGCGAAGACGCAGGAGGCAGGGCCCAGGCAGCGCCGTGCATCGATCATCGCCGCCGCCGCAGTCTCGTGCACGACGACGGGCGCCACCGCCGGCGCGATTATCCCGGCACGCGTGTCTTCGGCGAAGGTGGGGATGCGCATCACCCCGTGGGAGTGATAGCCCGCGCGGCTCGCCTCCAGCAGGGTCTCGGTGAGCACCGCGCGCTCCTGTGCGGTGAAGCCCAGCGCCCCGAAGATATCTTCGATCAGGGCGCAGACGGTCGATTCCGGCGCGCTCACTCCCGCCTGGGCCATGGCTTCAGCGCTCCGCCACCTTGACCACGAGCTTGCCGAAGTTGCGCCCCTCGAAGAGCATACCGAGCCCCTCCGGCGCGTTCTCCAGGCCTTCGATCACGTGCTCCCTGTAGGTCATGGAGCCGTCGTCGAGCCACGCCGTGAGCCGCGCAAACGCCTCCGGGTAGCGCTCCAGCCAGTCGAGCACGAGGAAGCCCTCGACCCGCGCCCGGTTGATCAGGATCGAGCGCAGGTGGCTCGGGCCCTGATAGGCCTCGGTCAGCGTGTAGTGGTGGA
>MKWU01004691.1_pt1 | contig 15762 bp, 14 predicted proteins | sample 809101 | NCBI WGS metagenome assembly MKWU01 (sample SAMN05860141, study PRJNA318959) | sponge metagenome | host: Aplysina aerophoba | place: Slovenia: Piran, Adriatic Sea, Gulf of Piran | collected 2013-05-07 | reverse complement strand
CTCGGCAGCACGATGCTATACTACCCAAGTGGCAGCCGCAATACGCCAACTGGCTTACTCATCAAGGTCTGGACGTCCCGCGTACCACACGATACGGCCGACCACGTTCACAGGTGTATGATGGACATCATGGACACCAATCCCGCGCGCACCAATCGCGTCGTCGTCGCCATGAGCGGCGGAGTCGATTCCTCTGTCGCTGCCCTGCTTCTGCATCAGCAAGGCTACGAGGTCATCGGCGTAACGATGAAGCTGTACGACATCGACGAGGCCGATCTGCCGGAGTACTACCGTGGTTGCTGCACTATAGACGATGTCGAAGACGCCCGCGCCGTGTGCCGGATCCTTGGCGTCCCCCACTACGTTTTCAACGTTCAGCGAGAGTTCCGCGCATTCGTCATCGACTACTTCCAGCGCGAGTACGAAACGGGACGGACTCCCCATCCCTGCATCGCCTGCAACGACAAGATCAAGTTCAGCTTCCTAGCCCAGCGCGCCCAATTGCTGGACGCCTCCCACGTCGCCACCGGACACTACGCCCGCATCGAACCGGACGGCTCAGACGGCTGGACGCTCCGCCGCGGCTTCGATGCCGATAAGGACCAGTCCTACGTCCTTTTCGGCATGCGCCAGGACCAACTCGCCGCTACGCTCCTGCCCGTCGGCCATTACCCCAAGTCGGAAATTCGGCGGCTCGCGTCCGATGCCGGCTTCCCCAATGCCGATAAGCCCGATAGCCAGGATATCTGCTTTATCCCCACCGGCGACTACCGCGAGTTCCTGCGTCAGCGCATCGACGAAAAGCCTGGCGAAATCGTCGACGCAACCGGCAATGTGCTCGGTGAACACGACGGCATCCAGTATTTCACCGTCGGCCAGCGCCGCGGACTCGGTCTCTCCGGAGGACCGCCGCGCTTCGTCATCCGCCTCGAACCCGATACCCGCCGTGTGGTCGTGGGATCCGAGGAAAACCTGTACCACGACACCCTCTACGCCGCGCCCGTCTCGTGGGTCTCCGGCGAACCTCCGTCTCCGGGAACCGAGGTGTCCGTAAAAATCCGCTACAAGTTCGCAGAAGCGCCCGCCACCGTAACCCCCGTGGGCAACGGGGCGCTCGTACGATTCAATGAGCCTCAGCGTGCCATAACCCCCGGCCAGGCTGCGGTGTTCTATCAGGGCGACACCGTTCTCGGCGGCGGCGCCATCGCTGGCCATGAGCCGCAGCCGGCGGTAGCGGCAACTATCCGCCAACCGGTAAATGGCTGACCTCAGCCTCGAATCCGAGTTCCACGCCCAGGGCCATCGCTTGGTCGCCGGCGCCGATGAAGCCGGTCGCGGCCCATTGGCCGGCCCAGTCACCGCCGCCGCCGTCATACTACCGCCCGATCTGAACCCAAACGCAGCCTGGCTTCGGGTAATCGACGATAGCAAACGAATCACCGCACTTCGTCGTGAATCCGCTGCCGAGGCCATACGCAGCCAGGCCCTCGCCTTCGCAGTCCAGCACGTCGAACCCGACGACATCGACCGTATCGGCATCGGCCCAGCCGTGCTCCAGGCCATGTTCTCGGCGGTCTCTGAGTTGCGGCCCCAACCCGACGCCCTCCTCCTGGATTGGGTACACCTCCGGCACTGCCCCCTGCCTTACCGGCGCGTCGTCAAGGGAGATTCCAAATCTCTCTCCATCGCCGCTGCAAGCATCCTGGCCAAGGTCGCCCGCGATGAGATCATGGTCAGCGCCGACCGACGGTATCCGGGATACGGTTTCGCCCGACACAAGGGATACGGCACCGCTCAGCATCTCCGTTGCCTGGACGAAATGGGTCCATCTCCCATCCACCGCCACTCATTCAGCCCGTTGCGGCAGAAACGGTTGATGCGCGATGCTTGAAAAATCTCCCGCCACCAGGCATTCGTCCACCCGCACGGGGAACATCGGCGAACACCTCGCCCGTGTTCACCTCGAGACCCACCACTACCGCGTTCTGGAGACTAACTACCGTTGCCGGTGGGGCGAAGTGGATCTCATTGTGGAGCGCGGACCGTTCCTCGTGTTCGTTGAGGTCAAAACACGCCGCAGCAACGCCTTCGGCTCTCCAGAGGAGGCACTGACCGCCGAAAAAGCCCGCCGCCTCGTGCTGACGGCCCAGCATTATCTTGAACGACACTCTCTGAACTCTGCCGAAAATCAATGGCGCATTGATCTCATCGCGATACGCATGGGGCCGGACGGTCGAGTTTTGAACATCCAACACATGGAAAACGTCGTGGAGTGTTAGGCGTTGCAATTGCAGTTGACTGAGCAACCCGCGAATACTAGACTAATTGCCGCAAATTGTTCGCCGGCCATCTGCCCGCAAAAACGCAGCCGGCATGAGTGCTATGCCCGTTAACTTGGCCGATTACATTCGGAACGTGCCTGACTTCCCTATCCATGGCGTCCAGTTCAAAGACATCACATCCTTGTTGCTGGCTCCTGATGCGTTCGCGGCGACCATCGAGCGGATGGTTGAACAGGCGGCTGAACGTAACGTGGACTGTTTGGCCGCCATTGATTCCAGAGGGTTCCTGTTCGCTGCCCCTATGGCGGACCACATGGGGCTACCTCTGGTGTTGGTCAGAAAGGCGGGCAAGTTGCCCGGCGAAACCCTCAACTACGAATACACCTTGGAATACGGTACCAACACCCTGGAGATACACGCGGGAGATATCAAGCCGGGCCAACGTGTTCTCATCGTCGACGACCTGTTGGCCACGGGCGGGAGTATCGAGGCCGCCGCGAATCTCGTGAAAAATGCCGGTGGCGTCCCGGCCGGCGTCGGAGTCGTGATCGAACTCATCGGCCTGAATGGCCGTGAGAACCTATCCGGCTACGATCTGTTCTCGTTGGTAACTTTCGAAGTTGATGAATGATAAAAGCCGGTGTTCCGGCGTCTACTGTCAGCGAGCGTAATCAGGAGGAATTCTGGAATGGCAGACAAAGCAACTATCGGCAACGTTGAAGTGACCGCAGTCATCGACATGGTTCCGCCGCCGCGCGAACCGTCCGCGATGTTCCCCGACGTCCCCGCGGACGCCTGGGCCAACTATCAGGACACCCTTGAAGACGGCCAGCTCCAGCTCTACTACGGCGTGTTCCTGCTCAAGTCCGAGGAGCACGTCATCCTGGTGGACACCGGTATGGGCCCCGGTCCTCACCCCGACCGTGGCAACGTCACTGGCAACCTCTACGAGGAACTTCGCCCACACCTCGAGTCCAACGTGGGCGTCAACAACACCAACGTCGGACCCAGCGACTCCGTCAACTACATCATTCACACCCACCTGCACGGCGACCACGTTGGCTGGAATCTCCGCTACTCCGGTGGCATGCCTGCCCCCAACTTCCGCCGCGCCCGCTACGTCATGTCCCGGCCCGACTACGACTACTTCACCTCTGACGAGGGCCGACAGATGTACCCCTACATCGACCGCCAGGTCATGCCCCTGCGCCGCCTGCGCCTCCAGCAGATCCTGGAAGAGCCCGAACACACCATCAGCGATGAGATCTCGATCGCTCCGGCGCCCGGTCATACCCCGGGCCATCAGATCGTACTCATCAACTCCAACGGACAGCGCGGCATCGTCATGGGCGACGTGCTCCACACCATCGCCCAGATTTCCGAGCCCGACTGGTGCGCCGGCGTCGACACCGACAAGGCCCAGTCCGCTGCTTCCCGGGCCAAGTGGCTCGATGCCGCCGAAGAAGGTGACTGGACCATCTGTGCCGGACATTTCCCGCCGGGCAAGCAGATCGGCAAGATTGCCCGCGTGGACGGCAAACGCGTTTGGCAATCACTCTAAACATCAGCAAGTTTCCAACGCAGGGGCGGGTTTCAAATCCGCCCCTCAACACTGTTCCCCGAGATCACCTATGACCCGACTCCGCAACTTGCTCGAACGTATTGATCAGGGCGGCGCTCCGTCGTTGGGTTTCGGCGCGGCACAGGCCAATCGGCTGCCGGCCATGGCTCTGATAGCCCGCTGCTCGGGCGACTTGGATGCCGGGTTGGCCGCCGCATCCGGTGCCGCCGACGCTGTGGTCATCGCCGCTCCCGGCGGTTCGCCCGACGGTCTGCCCGATCTCGGAGATCTGATGTGGGGTGTCGGAGGCATTCCCCTGACTCCGGAATCCGTCGTGCTCTGGCGGGGCGCCGGCGCAGATTTCATGGTATCCCCACCTGCCGGCGCGCTCGTGGATGCCGTCAACCTCGCCCAGCCCGGTTTGACCCACGGCATGCGCATCCCTGATGACCCGGACGACGCGATGTGGCGCACCTTGGCGTCTGCACCTCTCGATTTTCTCGTGCGCGACAAGTCCGCCATGACCGGACCCTGGACCCTGGACGACCTCGGCCAGGTGTCCGATGCCTCCGGCCGCACCGACAACTACCTGTTTGTCCGTGTCGGCGTTCGGCCCTCCGTCAACGAACTGGTCGCATTGCACCAGGCCGGCGCGGTCGCAATAGTGGCCGAAGCCAGCCAACTCGGCGCCGAAGGCATGGCCGCCCTCAAATCCGACCTCATGTCCCTGCCCCGCGTACAGCCTACGGGACGCCGCCGCGTCCGACCCACCTTGGACCACCAGCCCGCGTGATCCTCCAGAGCCTCGACCTGCTCCGGGACAATCCCGTCTCGTTCCTTCTCGTCATCGGAATCGGGTTGGCCGGCCTCATCGTCGGATTCACGGTCCACGAGTTCAGCCACGCTTTCACCGCCCACATGCAGGGCGACGATACCGCCCGGCGCATGGGCCGCCTTACCTTCAATCCGCTGAAACACATCGACCTGCTCGGCTTCCTCCTGCTGCTGGTTGTTGGCTTCGGCTGGGCCAAGCCCGTGCAGGTGGATCCATACAACCTGCGCGGCGGTCGGCTCGGTATGTCCTTGGTCGCCTTCGCCGGCCCCCTCTCCAACTTCATCCTGGCTTTCGCCCTCGGGCTCGTCTTCAGGTTCGACCTCGTGCCCGTTGTTCTTGACACCCGGGGAATCTCCGGAGTCGAGGAAATCCTGGGGTTCGCCGCCTTCCTCGCCATCTTCTTCAACATCATCCTGGGCATCTTCAACCTGATCCCCTTGCCGCCCCTTGATGGCAGCAAGGTGCTCGGCGGCCTGTTGCCCCGCGCCCTCTACGAGCCATACCTCCGCTTCGAACGCTACGGCTGGATACCCCTGATCGCTCTCGTCGGCGTCAACCTATTCCTCAGCTACGCGTTCGACTACAGTTTCCTCGGGCAAATACTCCTGCCGCCGGCCCTCTTCGTCTTCCGCCTCGCCACCGGCGTCGGCTGATCGTCCCAATAATTTGCCCTCTCCCTTCAAGGGAGAGGGCGTTGGTACCAGTGCAAATCCGTGGGCTGGCGCCGCAGCAGCGCCCGCCGCCGGGAGACCTACGGGCGCAGCGGAATTGGACGGTTCTCCTGATTCTCCGCGATTTGGTCGGTGTCCCATAGCTTGGCGAAGTTGTACGCACGGGGGCAGTGACCGTAGGACTCCTCGACGTTGATGATGATGCCCTGCAGGTGCTTGGCATTGTCGTCGGTCCAGTACAGCGAAAGCTCCACCTTCTGGCGTTCCAGCTCCTCCTTGTCCACGATTGAAACGGACCCATTCACCCGCACCGTATCATTCACACCGGGGATCATGAAAAGCAGGCCCACATGCGGGTTAGAGTCCATATTCTGGTAGGACTGGAAGAGGCGATTGCCGGCCACGTCCGGCAGCAGCAGCCTGGTGCCGTCGATCACCTTGACGAACCCAGGCTTCCCGCCCTTGGGCGATGCATCGCAGTTCCCGTCCGGATCGGACGACGCCATCACCACGAAAGGTGACGCTTCGATGAACTTCTGCACGAACTCGGACATCTCGCCCTTCACTTTATTTTTCGCGCGCGCGCTCATCTCCCCGAACTGCTCGTTGAACCGGCTCGCTTCCTGCTCAATGGTACAAAGGTCGTCAGCGACTGGAGTGGTGGTGGTCATCTCGCATACCCTCCCGGCATTTTTGTTTATCCAACGATGCCGCACAGAATAACCGATTTGCCCGGCACGCGCCACCGTCCTAATTCACTACGAGAATCTGACAGTGATGCGATGATTCCGCTCATCCCGGGATTGGGTTCGCGTAGTCCGCAAGAGCGGGTTCCGTTATTGGCGGCAGGCTCATCCGTAGCCCGTTTACATGAGTCTTGGCAAAGCGGCCGCCGGCCGAGAGGAATCGAAAAGAACCACAAACCAAAATCCCCCTTCGCGTTAGAAGGGGGATGCCTAGTTTTCATATGCCTGCCGTGGTCAGTCGTAAAGATGGCAAGCCGTAGCGTGTCCGGGCTGATATTCGCGTAACACGGGGATGTCCGTAGCACAACGCTCCATCACGAATGGGCAGCGTGGGTGGAATGCGCAACCTCCCGGTGGGTCCAACGGTGATGGGACCTCGCCGGTTAGCACGATTTCTTCCCGTTGTTGCCGGGGATGTGCTGGCAGGGATGCTGAAATCAGCGCTTTCGTATACGGGTGCTGCGGGTCCGTAAACAACTCTATCGGCGGCGACTCCTCTACGATCTTGCCCAGGTACATGACGCCCACCATGTGGCTCATGTACCTGACGGTCGCCAAGTTGTGTGCGATGAGCAGGTAGCTCAGTTCGTATGTCGCCTGCAATTCTTTCAGCAGGTTCAATATCTGGGCCCGAATCGATACATCCAAAGCTGATACGGGCTCGTCCAGCACGATCAGTTTGGGTCTCGTTGACAATGCCCGCGCAATGGCGATGCGTTGCCGCTGTCCGCCGCTGAATTCATGCGGATATCGTTCAGCGTGAAAGGGGTGCAGGCCGACAACTTGCAACAATTCTTGCACCTGGCCCCGTACGGCGTCCCGGCTCAACCGCTGATGGGTGACCAACGGTTCCGAGATGATCTGATCCACGCGCATCCGGGGATTCAGGGAACTCCAAGGATCTTGAAACACCGCCTGCACGGAGGCGCGGAAATTGCGCCGCTCCGCTCCACTGAACTGGTTCATCGGACGGCTGTCGAAATAAATGTCGCCGTCAGTGGGTTTGTCGGCCATCAAAAGCATGCGGCTGGTAGTCGTTTTGCCGCACCCGGATTCGCCCACCAGACTGTAGGTTTGGCCTGGCATGATGTTGATCGAGATGCCATCTACCGCTTTGACGGTTCCAGTGTGCTTGCGCAGCAGGTTTCCGCGGTACACCGGAAAGTGCCGCCGGATACCTTCCAGCCTGACCAGGGCTTGATCTCCCGTCGAAGCCTCAATTGAGTTGGGCGTGGCAACTGCGGCCATGTTACTCCGACCTCCAGCAACGGGAAGTGTGGCGGTCCGCCACCGTGAATTCGTCAGGATAATCTCGGCATTTGTCCCAAGCGTAAGGACAGCGAGGAGCGAACGAACATCCCTCCGGGAGGGCGTCCAACGAAGGAGGTTGTCCTTCAATGGAGGGGAGCATGTCCACGTCGGTGTCGAGGTCAGGAACCGACTGCAGCAATGCCTCGGTGTACGGGTGGGCCGGATAGTCGAACATGTCCTCGACGTCCGATTGTTCCACGATTCGGCCGGCGTACATCACCGCCACCCGGTCGCACATCCGAGCCACGATCCCGAAATCGTGCGTGATGAATATAATGGCTGCTCCGGTCTGTTCCTGGATGTCTTTCAGAAGTCTCAGGTACTGAAGCTGAATCGTCGCATCCAGGGATGTGGTGGGTTCGTCGGCTATGAGCAGGTTTGGCGCTCGGGAGATCGAGATAGCGCCCACTACGCGCTGTCTCATACCGCCGCTCATCTGGTGCGGAAAGTTCGTCAGCCTTTCTTCGGCGGCGGGTATCCTCACGTTGGCCAGCAGGTCTACGGCACGTTGGCGCAGGGATCGCTTCGGTTCGTCGTACTCGAGTCGCAGCGTTTCGACCAGTTGGTCTCCTACTGTGAAGACAGGGTTGAGAGAGGTCAGGGGATCCTGCATTACCATGCAGATGCCAGACCCGCGAATATCCCGCATCTCGCCCCTGCTTTTTTCCAGCAGGTTCTCGCCCAGGTAGTTGATAGATCCGCCAACTATTCGGCCCGGGTGCGGGACCATGCCCAAAATGGACCAGGCGGTCATGCTTTTGCCTGAACCCGATTCGCCGACGATTCCCAGCGTTTCGCCACGCCGCAATTCAAAACTGATCCCGTCCACTGCCTTGACGACGCCGGTACGGGTAAAAAAGTGGGTTTGCAGGTCTTCAACCTGCAGAATCAGATCGTTAGTCATTTAGCCCCTGATGGGCGGCGTCATCTCGGGTGCCGACGTGCTGTCCCCACAGCCCGGCCCGCCGATGCGAGAGATGGCGGTTAGCCGGCCCTTCGCAACTTGGGATCCAGGAAATCGCGGAGCCAGTCCCCAAAGAAGTTGAACGCCAGCACGACGACCGTGATCGCGACTCCGGGGAACAGGGATAGCCACCAGACATCCAGAATGACCTCTTGCCCTTCGGCCACCATTATACCCCAAGCAGGAGCGCCCGGAGATAAGCCCAGCCCCAAAAAGCTGAGCGCGGCTTCCAACAGGATTATCTGCCCCACCATCAGACTCGTGATGACCATCAGCGTGTTCGCCACGTTGGGAAATATGTGGCGCCAAAGTATGATTGGCGATTTCACTCCCGTGATCCTGGCCAATGTCACGAAATCGTACCCTTTGACCGTCAGCACGTCGCCACGAATCATCCTGGCGAAACGCGCCCACACCGTGAGCAACACCGCCAGGATAATAGCCAACGGGCCGGGATCCATGATGACCACCACCACCAGAGCCAGCAAAATGGTTGGGAACCCCAGTGCAGCATCAGTGATGCGCATCAGCACGGCATCTGCCCAGCCCCCCCAATATCCTGACACCAAACCCACTACGGTGCCGATGATTGCTCCCAGCGCCAGCGCAGTGACGCTGATTTGCACAGTCGTGCGCGCCCCGTAGATAAGGCGGCTCATCATATCCCTGCCCAGTACATCGGTGCCCAGTGGATGTTCACTGGATTCAAATGGGGCCAGTTTGCTGTTTATGACGTTCAGGCTGGTGGGTTCATGCGGCGCGAGCCAGGGGGCGAACGCCGCACACACCAACAGGACCAAGAGGACCACGATGGGGATCCAGGGCAGCTTTTTCTCAGCCAGTCGTTGCCGCCAGCTTTGCTGAGGTTGAGCGGTGGTCAGCACCAAGTCGGGGGTTGCCATTACGCGCGCTCCTGCGAACCGCTAGTGCCGGATCCTCGGATCGGCGTACACGTACAGGATGTCGACGATCAGGGCCGTCAGAATATAGAAGAACGCCGACGCCATCACCGCTGCCTGCACTACCGGGAAATTACGCTGCAATACGCCGTCAAGCATCAAGCGGCCCAGGCCCGGCCACGCGAATACCTGCTCGACCACGATGGCCCCGTTGAGCAGCCCGGCGAGGCTGATTCCACTGAACGTCAATATCGGAATCAGGGCGTTGCGCAATGCATGCTTCCAAACTACCATCCCGTCTTTCAAGCCTTTGATGCGGGCGAAGCGCACGTAGTCGCTGTCGAGCACTTCCAGCATGCTTGATCGGCCAAGTCGCGTAATGCCGGCCATGATTGACCATGCCAGAACGAACGAGGGCAGGATGAAGTTCTCGGGTCCCTCGCGCCCGTAAGTGGGCAAGACTTTGAGAATCGCGCCAAACAAAAGGATGAGCATTATCGCCACCCAGAATTGAGGCGCAGCCATCCCCAGGACGGCAAATAACTTGGCGCCCTTGTCCAAAAATGAGTCGCGTTTCACCGCGGACAGTATGCCCAACGGAACTCCGATAACTATCGCCAGAACCATGCCGGCCAGCGCCAACTGCAACGTGGCCGGCAGCCTTTCCAGCAGCAGGTCGCGCGTTGGGCGTCGGTCGCGAATTGACAGTCCGAAATCTCCCCTTACGGCTCCGCTCAGGAAGATCAGATATTGGGTGGAAAGGGGTTTGTCCAAGCCAAGCTGCTTTTTCACCCGTTCGTAATCGGCTTTGCTGGACGCTTCCGGCGGAAGCAGCACCAACGCGGGGTCGCCGGTTAACCGGGTCGCCAGGAACACCAACAAACTGATAACCAACAGTGTGAAGATGCCCTGAATGACCCGTATTCCAATGAATTGCCACATGGATGGTTCACAAGGACCCTAATTCAGTTTCATGGTCCAGATGGCGGTTTGATATGCCACAACCGGCCACGGGTCCCAGGAAGCGATGCGCGGGCCGACACCCCACGGAAGGTTCACGTAACCGGTACCGAACTCGTAGTGTTCTTCTCGCAGTATTTTGTAAGCCTTGTTGAACGCGTCCTGGCGCAGTGTCGGGTCAACTACGGACAGCGCTTCCTTGGCGACGGCGATAAGATCATCCCGTCGTCCGCCCAAGTGTCCCCCTCCTTCGGGGTCGCCGTAAATGGCGTTGGTGATGCTTCCGCCGTCCCACCGGGTTTCGTTCGCGCGGATGATCACCTTGCCGTCCAGTTGCCGGTCGAACCACCGCTCGCGCACGGTTGCCGCTTCGCCCACTATCACGTCGACGTCGATGCCAAGGTTCTTCCGCCACATGTCTGCGATCAGCTGGGCTTGTTCCGGAAGGAACGGCACGTCACCAGCTTTCCAGGTGTGAACTTCCAAAGTCCCAAAACCTTCACCATTCGGGTATCCGGCATCGACCATCAGTTGTTGGGCCTTTTCGGGGTCATATGGGAAGGGGTCCAGATCTTCACTGTAACCCAGGGCGTTGGGAGTGGCCCAGTTCCATCCGCGGGATACTGCGGCCTCTGGTCCATACAACGAGTTGATTATCAGGTCCTTGTCGATGGCATAGTCCAGCGCTTGACGGACTTCCTTCTTGTTGCACGGGAACTCGACCTCCCAGCAACCCGGCAACAGAATCCACATGTATGAGGATTCCTGCGCCCAGATGAACCTTGCGCCACCGTCTTCGACCTGGTCCTTGACAGACAGGTTCGCTTCGATCACGTCTGCGTCGCCAGCCCGGAGAGCCGCCACGCGAGTTGCCACTTCGGGCACCAAGCGCATATCCAGGGTTTGGAATGACGGCCCGCGTTCCGGATCGAAATAGTCTTCGTAGCGTTCAAGAAGGATCTGCTCGCTGATCACGTGATCCTCGAGACGGAACGGACCGGCTCCGATGGGTGCGTCGTTGTACCCGCTTTGCCCAAGACTCTCGAAGTAGGTTTTGGGAAGGAGGATGCCGGCGATTCCAAAGCTCAAATCAGAAATGAAGAATGGGAAGAACGCCTTGGGGGTGGTGTGCGTGACGCGCAGGGTGTTCGGCCCGGTGGCTTCTATGCTTGCCGTCTCGGCCGCTTCCGCCTGGACGCTGGGGCTGATAGATTCCGTAACTGCCTCAGGGCCAAAGGTGAACTCCATCGTGAACATTGCGTCGTCGATGGTCAGCGGATCGCCGTTATGGAACGTGATCCCGTCCCGCAACGTCAGATCCCAAGAAAGGCCGTCTTCTGAGACGGTCCAGTCGGTCAATACGCCCGGCACCATTTCGAGGTTTGCATTGCCGTTGATCCAGAATGCGTGCATCTGGCGACCGTAGGTTGCGGTTTCACCGACTCCATCCCGGGGCGTGAAGAGTTCCGTGGCCCAGACCGCGTTCATGAGCGTGACTTTGCCGCCTGTTTCCTCGGTCATGGCGGCGGCAGGCGCCTCGGTCGGCTGTGCTCCGGCCGCTGGAACCGCGGTTGCTGCGGGAGCGGCGGTGGGGTGGGCGGCGGCCGGAGCAGGATCTTCGGCAGGCCCTCCGCAGGCCACGGCGAACGACATCAAGAGCGCGGCCATCGAGACCAGTAGTAACGTCACGCCCAATTTGCTATGCAACATTAGGGGTTCCCTCCGAGTCAGCGACTGATTTAGGAGTGTTCATTTACAAAACTGATTCTGCGTGGGCAGGACGGTAGCACATACCTGAATAGGGCGTCAACAATCGTCGGCGGGACACAAAAGACCCAACATAGCCACACATAAAAAGCGTCAGGGTGACGCATTGCGTCACCCTGACGGCGATTTACTTACCGGTTTGACTGACTATCCGGCGCGTCTCAAACGGGGGTCCAAATAGTCTCGGAGCCAATCACCGAAGAAGTTGAACGCCATCACCACGATGGTGATGATCAGACCCGGGAACAGCGCAATCCACCATGCCTGGGTGAGGAGTTTGCGCCCTTCCGCGATCATGATTCCCCACGCAGGGTCCCCCACCTTCAGGCCCAGTCCCAGGAAGCTCAACGAAGCTTCCAACAGGATCACCTGGCCTATGCTGACGCTGGTCAGGACCATCAGGGTGTTGATGACGTTGGGGAAGAGATGGCGCCAGACAATCATGCCGGGGGATACCCCGTAAATTTGGGCAAGGACGACAAAGTCGCGGTCGCGAACCGACAACACCTCGCCACGAATCATCCTGGCGAACCGGGCCCATTGGGTGGCGGCAATGGCAATCATGACGTTCCACACACCTGTGCCCAAATAGGTAACGATCAGCAGGGCCACCAATATTGACGGGAAGCCGAGAACGGCGTCAGTGATCCGCATCAAGGCGGAATCGACCCATCGCCCGGAGTAACCCGACACCAGGCCCACCATCGTTCCGGCCAGGATCGCCACGATGATTGACGGAGCGGTAACCTGCAACATGGTGCGGGAGCCGTGGATAAGGCGGCTGAGCACATCCTTGCCCAGCTTGTCGGTTCCAAGCACGTGACCAGCGCTGGCAAACGGTGGCTGGGTTTTGTTCCGTACGTCATTTTCGCGGGGGTCGTACGGTGAAATAAGGTTGGCAAAGATGGCGCAGAAAACGATCACCAGCAAAATAGTGATGGGAATCCACGGGAGTCGAGCGTCCTTGATACGCTGCCGCCAGCTGGCCGGGGCGCGGTTATCAAGGATCAATGCGGGGGTTTCGGCAGCCAAAATCGTGCTCCTGGGTGGATTAGTTCAAACGGACCCGTGGGTCGGCGTATCCATATAGGATGTCAACGACCAACGCAGTCAGTATGTAGGCGGCGCCGGATACCATGATCGCGCCCAGCACCTGGGGATAGTTATTTGACAGTACCCCGTCCAGCAACATCAAACCCACTCCGGGCCACGCGAACACGACCTCCACCACCACCGACCCGTTGAGCAGCCCAGCGAGGCTGATGCCGCCGAACGTAATCACCGGGATCAATGCATTGCGAGCGGCGTGCTTCCAGATGACGACCCGGTCGCCCATGCCCTTCACCTGGGCAAATTTCACGTAGTCGGTATCCAATACTTCCAGCATGGCGGACCGGGCCAGCCGCATGATGGCCGCGATAATGGCCAATGCCAGAACCGACGCCGGCAACATCAGATGCCGGAACATATTGGGAATCTGCGACCACTCAGGTATCCAACCCTGAGTGTCTCCCCGTCCATAGGCCGGCAGCCATCCCCAGTAGCCGGCGAACAGGATGATGAGCATGATGGCAATCCAGAATTGAGGGACAGCCATACCAAAGATGGCGAATGCCTTGCATATCCGGTCAAGCAGGGTGTCGCGCTTCACCGCCGATATGATGCCAAGCGGAACCCCGATTCCCACCGCCAGAATCATGCCTGCCACCGCTAGGTGGACCGTGGCAGGAATCCTCTCTTTTAGGATTTCCTGAACCGGACGCCGTTCGGTGAACGAGTTTCCAAAGTCGAGGATGACGGCGCGCCGCAGGAAATTCCAGTATTGGACGATAAATGGCTTGTCCAGGCCCAGCCGAGCTTTCTGCTCCTCGTAAACGGTTTCGTCGTGTTCGGCGGAGATGGGCAGCAGGAAGCGTGCCGGGTCGCCGGCCAAGTGGACGCTGCCGAATACGACAAAACTAAGCGCAATAAGGGTGATGATCCCCTCTATCAATCGTCGTCCAATGTAGCCGGTCATGATTCAGTCCGTTCCTGAAATTTGGTGGTATGCCAGAGCATACAGTATCTCTTGTCAAATAGCCTCGGTGAGTACGGCGCACCGTTATCTCACCGAGGCTATTGTGCCGGTTAGGCGTTCTACCTGGTCCTACTTCAGTTTCACCGTCCAGATGGCGGTGACGTAGGGCACGAGGCTCCACGGTTCATAGGACGCCACATCGGCGCCGAGGCCCCACGGGACGTTGGTGTTGAAACCGTCGCCCCAGTAGGCCTGGTCGTGCAGGTAGGCGTACATTTCATTGTACGACTGCTGACGGGTGTCAGGATTGAGGTCAGAGAGACCCTTCTCCACGACCGGGGTGGTGGTGCTGGCCCATGGTTCGAGGGTGGGGTCGTCGATTGCACGCCAAGCGATGGCGGAGTTGAGGAACGCGCCCTGGGTGATGGAGGTTCCATCGAAGCGCCCTTCGTTGGTACGAACCAGCACGTTTCCGGGATATTCCCGGTTATTCCACGCCTGGCGGGTGGCGGCGGCGTCGCCGACCACTACCTCAACGTCCCAACCGAGGCCCTGTTCCCAGAAGTCATGGTAAAGCTGGGCCAATTCGGGCAGGCCGGGGAGGTCGCCCGCTTCCCAGGTGTAGATGGTGAACGAGATCTGCTCGCCGTTGGCGTCGGTTCCGTCGCTGCCGTCGGCGCCACCGAATCCGATGGACTTGAGCAGTTCGTGAGCCTTGGCCACGTCGTAGGCGCGCGGCCGCAGGTTCTCTCCCCAGCCCAGAGAGTTGGGGGTCACGTGGGACCAACTGTTGGCGTTGATGGCTTCGGGGTTGTACAGACCGTTGACGATATCGTCCTTGTTGAGAGCGTGCTCGGCGGCCTGGCGGGCTTCCTTGTGGTAGCACCACAGGGACTCGTTCCAGCAGTCCACGTAAACTACCCAGTTGTAGGAGGACTCGCGCTGCCAGGCGATGGATGCGCCGTCGATGCCGGCGATCTGCTCCTGCAGCTCGATGTCGGCTTCGATCAGTTGAGCCTGGCCGTCGCGCAGGGCGGCGACACGGGCCTGACCGTCCGGAACCACTTCGAGGTCCAGGGTGTCAAAGGTGACGCGGCGGTCTTCGTCAAAACCGTTTTCGGGAGTCCAGAAGAAATCCTCAAAGCGCTCGAAGGAATACTTCTGCTTGAGGATGGAATCGGTAACCCGCATGGCGCCGATACCGATGGGGTCTTCTTCGTAGCCCTCGAATCCGTTGGCGCCGGCGCGGGCGCGCATGGCGGCCTCGGGAACGATCATAGGGTCTGCGCCCTGGGCGTTTTCAGACCAGTTGAACGCGAAGTCCAAGCGGACCGTGTTGAAAGTAACGTGAACCTGGTCGGCGGCGGCTCCTTTTTCGACCTTGTCAACGAGCTTGGCAAACGCTACGTCGCGCGGCTCGTAGTAGGTGGATTCCAGGAGGGCATCGGACTCTGTACCCATGCGGCTGTCCAGGTTGAAGAACACGTCGTCGCGGGTGATGGTGCTGCCGTCGTGGGCTTTGATGAACCCGTCGTTGACGGTGAAGGTCCACACCTTGCCATCCTCGCTGACGGACCAGTCTTTGGCGACCGCGGGTGTGAGCTCGCTGCCACCCTTGCCGCCGACGAGGGCGACCTGGAAGATGCGCTGGAATTTGAGGTCTTCGCCTTCGGTGAGGAAGGGGTCGAACTTACCGTTGCCAAGGTTGGTGACCAGGACGGTGACGTGGCCGCCGGCCTTCTCGGCCAT
>MKWU01004687.1_pt1 | contig 15769 bp, 12 predicted proteins | sample 809101 | NCBI WGS metagenome assembly MKWU01 (sample SAMN05860141, study PRJNA318959) | sponge metagenome | host: Aplysina aerophoba | place: Slovenia: Piran, Adriatic Sea, Gulf of Piran | collected 2013-05-07 | reverse complement strand
ACTTCTCGCAAGGGAATCTCGTTCGGGATCACTCTGCGAGTTATCGCATAACCCAGGCGTGTTTGTCCAGCCTTCCGCCTTAGTCCTTTGTCATTCAGCCATTGCTACCGAACATTGAAAAGCCCTGCCATTCGACCGACCTTGACTTCGATGCGACTCGAGCAGTTTCTCAGTAAGGGATACGATCAGCCGTGCCGGACGAGCTTTGGGGATAGACCTCGGGCCGGTGAAGCGGAGGAATTGGCCCAACCGCCAGCGTTTCACCGCACCCTATCGAAGTCCGTTCGAAGTAGAGGAAATGACCATCAAGGTTGACGTCCGGTTTCGGCCTATCCTCAGATCCAAGGATATTGAAGTCGTAGATGGTATCCGGACCTACAAGATTGCGGCAATCTTTGATCAGAAGTTTGCCGCGACGAAGAGTAGGATCGAGCCTCGTGACCTCTTCGACCTCGCCTTCGTCTTGGATTCCTACGGCGACAGGCTGAGTGACTCCCCGATTCGACGTGCGCATGCGTTTGCTGAGAACACGGACGCGCTGGAGCGTCGTTACAAGAATCAATTTGAGCTGGATGAGGTGCTCAAGGACGTGTCGGCTGTACACGAGGTCGTGGTTAGGCTCCGTCATGCAACAGCGGCACAGCGGGATCGAAGGTGGCCGCGAGTTCAAGAACAACGCATCCCGATTCCGACGCGAGTGTTCGGCAGAGTCCTGGTGATCCAGAATCGTGCGCGCCTGGTGTCGGCCAGCGAGTCCGGGCAGCACGTTCGCGAGGCAGGCGACTATCGGGGCTATGTGCATTCGCTTCGGGGTGCAATTCCAAGACGCGCTCGTGAAAGGGATGTGGATCGCGACTGGTCGATTTCACGTTGATGCCCAGCATGTGCGGATCTTGTCGTTTGGGACTGCTGAGGTCGCCCAATTTCTGCGGCTCTACCGTCGCTGCCATGTTCGTCCATCGAATGAGACTGCTGGGATCTGAGGGGCGCCTTGCCTCTCGACCGCGCGCTTCTGGGGATGGCCGAACACAACCGGCACTGTGGCGTTAGACCCATGCTTGCAGCAGCATGCAGGAACGGCCCAAGTAGGTGCTTGGCGAAGACCTCAACCGCCCAGCCGCCAATCCCCTGTCATAGCAGCCCATGTGGCGCCAATCAATGGGACACAAACCCCTCGACATCCTGCCACTCACCGCACGGCCCGCACCTGCACGAAATTCACAGCCGCCGAATGCGCCTGTGCCAATGCCGTGGCGAGAGCCCCTCCGAGCCCATGTTCCGCGCCCTCAAAGGTCATCAGTTCATGCCGGACACCGTGCTTGAGAAACTGCTGCTGCATGAGAACCGACTGCTCGTACGGCACGTCTGTGTCGACCGTGCCGTGCACCAGCAGGGTCGGCGGATAGTCCGGTGTCACGTTTAGCGCCGGCATGTAGGGCGCGAACCGCTCCGCTTCGTTGTGGGGGTCCCAGCCCGATACTTCCCGCGGCCAGATTCCATGCTGCCGGCAGTGCTGGTAAAAGGCTCCCCCGTTGCCTGGGCGGTCCGAAGCGTTCGAGATTGGCGGCCCACTGACTTGGCCAAGCGCCTCCTCGCGGGTCATGACGACCCGGTGGTGGCGCTCGTGGGGGCTCGGAGTGGAGTACCAAGGCCCGATCAAGTCGCCATAGCCCCAGAAGGACACCAGCGCTAGAGGCCGAGGTTCAACCCGATAGCCCGTGGCAAGCGTCAGGTAGCCTCCCGCCGAGGAGCCCAAAACCACGACGCGCTCCGGATCGGCCCGAAACAGGGCAGGACCCTGATTGCGGATCCAATCGAAGGCGTCCTCGACATCCTCGAGAATCGCCGGCAGTTTCGTTTCGGGAGCAAGCCGATAGTCGATCGAGACGACCGCAAATCCTGCCTGAAGCAGTTGGTCCCTCAGTCGCGGAGGGACGCTCTCGCGCCTGCCCATGATCAGCGCGCCGCCGTGGATCCAGACGGCCACGGGACGTATGGGCCCGTCCCCGCCGTTATACACGTCAGCACGGATCTCGAGGTCGGCAACCTGCTTGTAGACGTATGTTCTCGGGGAGGCATCCTCCGCAGGCGGATTACAAGCCGGAACCGCGCCGAGAATCGCTATTCCAAGAAGCAGTTCGGGGCGCCAGACGCCTCCTCGGTGGCGAGTGTGGGAACTGTGGCGCACGACACTGAGATTCTACGATAGGGGCCGATCGAGGACAGGTACGCACGCACACCCGCATCATGTGTCCGAAGATTCGCAAGGAAGCGACGGAGAAGCCAATAGTCGCGCGGCATGGCGGGATCGCCACGGGAGAATCCGCGCTCCGCGAAGTCGCACAGGGCCTGCACTCGACAGTGTCGCCATCGGTCGAAGTAACCAGTTGGATCAAGCTCTTCGTGCACGAGGCGTGAGGACGGTTTTTTCCGATCCGGTACAGGGTTGATTGCCCTATGATTGACAGCGATGGGTACGTCCGAGGCGCCCGCGACCCCCAGCCTCGCACTCTGGCTTCCCACGACCCTATTGCTCTGCAGCAGTTGCTGGGCGGGCCAGTTGCAAGGTGTGATCGTTGACAGCCGTGACGGCTCGCCGATCGCCGCGCGCCTCTACATCGAGGACGGCCGGGGCGAGTCGTTCTTTGCGCAGTCCGCGCATCCCGCCGGGTCCGCCGTCACCTACAGCAAGCGACGTTCAGCCGACAGCGTGGAGATTCACACGACACTCTCGGCTCATCCGTTCCTGGCCGAACTCCCGCATGGCTCGTACACGATCACGGCCGAGCGAGGCAAGGAGTACCTGCCGAGCACACGGGAGGTGCTTGTCGAGGAAGGATCGACCGAGATCAAGATCGAACTGCGTCGCTGGGTGAGGATGGCCGAGCACGGCTGGTACTCCGGCGAGACGCACGTTCACCGCAGCATGGATGAGTTGCCCAACCTGCTGATGGCAGAAGACCTGAACGTCGCCCTGCCCCTCACGTACTGGGTGACAGCCGCTGGCACTCCGCCGGGTCAAGGCGACAAGAATTCGCCTCCCGCGCAGCCTCGGGTACTCGAGGTCGACCCGCTACACGTGATCTATCCGATGAACACCGAGTACGAAATATTCACGGTCGGGGGCGAGCGTCACACGCTCGGCGCCGTCTTCGCACTCAACCACCGCAGCGTCCTGGACCGCGGGGCGCCCCCGGTGGCACCGATCGCCGATCAGGTGCACGGAGAGGGAGGACTGCTGGAGCTCGACAAGCACAATTGGCCATGGTCAATGATGCTGGTCCCCGTCATGGACGTGGACCTGTACGAGCTCACCAACAATCACATCTGGCAAGCGCCGTTCTACTTCCGCGAGTTTGGCGAGGAGCCCGCAGACTACATGAACGTCGACCGTACCGACAACGGACTCACGGAAGAGGGCTGGATCGACTTCACTTTCCAGAACTACTACCTGCTGCTCAATTGCGGCTTCCGGTTGCGGCCCACTGCCGGAACCGCTTCGGGCGTTCATCCCGTGCCGCTGGGCTTCGGACGGGTATACGTCCACCTGGGCGCGAAGTTCTCGTACGACGGGTGGATCGAGGGGCTCAACGATGGGCGGAGCTTCGTCACGACAGGACCGATGCTCGACGTCCGGGTCAACGGCAGGCTGTCGGGACGTCCGTTCCAACAGCGGCAAGGCGAAGACGGAACCTACCGTCTGTCGGGCTGGATTCGCAGCGCCCGGCCGCTCGCCAGGATTGAGGTCGTCGCCGCCGGATCGGTGATCCACCGGTTCACACCGGAAAACCGCATCGACTCCGCCGGAGGCTATCTCAATGCGATCGAGCAGCAGTTCTCCTTCGGCTCCTCGACCTGGCTCGCCGTGCGCTGCTACGAGCGGACCGAGGAAGGCCGGCTGCGCTTTGCTCACAGCGCGCCGTTCCACATCGACGTGGCTGGCATGCCGCTTCGACCGGGGCGCGAGGAGGTCGACTACCTGCTGAGCCGGGTGCAGTCCGAACTCGAACGACACCGAGGCGTGCTGCCCGAGTCGGCAATCGCGGAGTACGAGCATGCGCTGGAGGTGTACCGCAACCTGGAAGTTGCCCCGCAATAGGGCGCCTCATCCGGATTGTGCCGGCGGGGCGACACCGAGGGCGGGAGTGGATGGCCCACCGCGGAATAGGCACGGAGGGGCGGGCTCGAGCGTCTGGGCCGCAGCAGACGCCGCTCTCAGTTAACCCTTCGCCAGTCCCAGGTTGTCCTGTTGTGGAACCCCGCGCCGGTCTGGATCACCGGCACGCCTACGGGCGAGTTCCTGCACTCTTCTCCAGGTGCGCGAGATCAAAGCGGTAGAACGTGATCTCCCCGTACCTGGCACCCGCCTCTGTCGCGGTTTCTGCCACGAGGCCGATGGTGCCGTCGGAAAGGCGCTGAATCACCGAGTAGGCCGCAAATCCTCGATTGAACGTGACGGGATTGACGAATGTCTTCCCTTCGTCATAACTGGTCCAGACCGTGATGTTGTTGCGGTCAAGACCACTCTCTCCGCTTGGTCCCGAAAACAGGATTCGATCGCGGTCGTCCCCGGCTCGCACAGCCGAGTAGCGGACCATTGAACCGTCAACCGCCGTGATCGGGATGTTGTCTGGCCGATCCGGCCCCCAGCTGACCCCGCCATCGGTGCTGATATGCCGGCGGCGAACGTCGCCGCTGTTCTGGCGGGCATCGAGCAACACCGAACCGTCGGCTAACTCGACGACCTCGTCCTCGTTGGCTTCGGGACCTGCGGTGACGTTGCCGACCTGCCAACTCGCGCCGTGGTCGTCGGAGTAGTAGACAAACGGCCTCACGGTAGCCGGCCCGTCGGGCGTCTCCGAGCCGCCACGCTTGGCCGGAATGATCAGGCGGCCGTTCCTGCCGCCATCGGGATCCTGCCAGCGCAGTTGGATGCCGCTCCCAGGCCCCGGCTCCGCCTGCCGCCAATACAGGCCGTCCCCGGTCTCGTCGGGCTCGTCTGGATACACAACCTGCTCGCGGTCCGACCACGTCTTGCCGTGGTCCGCGCTCGAGCGAACCCAAACCACCTGGTTTCCTTCGCCGGAGTCCGGGTCCTGCCCGTAAGCCACCGTGCTTGGCCCCACGTCGGGCCACTGGCCGTAGAACAGGAACACGACACCGGTCGTCTCATCGAGGACGGGCGTCGGGTCGGCGAAATCGAGCAGGCCGCCGTCCGGGCGAAATCCGGATTCGATGACGACCAGCGGCTCCCAGGTATTGCCCTGATCGACGCTCCGCCGCATGACCAGGTCGATCGGTGCGTTCTCGTCGCGGCGCGGGTCGCTGCCGTCTCCTCGACGGCCCTCGGCAAACAGCAGGATGGAACCGTCCTGCGCGACGATCATTCCGGGAATGCGAAACGTATGATACCGGTCCCGTTCCGTGACGTAGTCCCCCTTGACCGAGACGAAGGGGCGAGAGACCGAAGGGATCTTGGCGGATGGATTCGAACACGCAGACCCGCTCGACAGCACAGCCACGACAATGCCGTGACAGAGGCATCTCTTTGGCCGCCACATGCAACCCTGCCGTCCAATGGCTTCGCTCTTGGCCATGAAATCGCTCGCCCGGAGGGACAAGATCCTTGCGCACAGCTTACAGTACGGCCCGCCGGACTCTCATCGACCATTCAGTCTTCGTGTTTCCCACGGGCAGCGAGTGATGGTCGGCTTCAGACCGCCATAGCCCGCAAGAACGGGGCCGATCTTGCCTTGTTCCGCCCCAAATCCATTGCCAAGTTTCCTATACTTGCAATCGCCATGTTGAGAACTGTTCTGGTAGTCTCCATCCTCCTCTGCGTCCCTGCGTACGGTCAGCTCAGCTCGGTTGAGTCCGTTGGCACCGAGCTGCGGTCGGACGATCTCCCGGATATCGCGGCAGCGGCGGACGGCACGCTTTGGCTGGTTTGGATGTCTCATTCCGACCGGAGGGATGAGATCAGCTTGCGCCAATACCAGGAAGGGAAATGGGGCAACGTGATCCTGGTTCCCGGCGGGTCTGGCGACGTCTGGCTGCCACAGGTTGCGGTGGATGGGGAAAACCGCCCGTGGGTGATCTGGTCCGCTCGGCGCAACGATAACTGGGACCTCTACGCCCGCGCCTACGATCCTGCGGCCGAAGCCTGGGAAGACCTGATTCGCCTCACTGATCACCGCCTGCCCGACATCAATCCCAACCTGGCCTCCCGCCAAGGCCAAATCGCCGTGGTCTGGCAGGGTTTCCGCGGCCGGGAATCCAACATCTTCCTGCGTACCCTCAGCGACGGGGAGTGGTCCGAGGAAACCGCTGTCAGCGGGCAGCCGGGCAACGACTGGCAACCGGCCGTGGCACTCGATTCGAGCGGGACGGCCTGGGTGGCCTACGACAGCTACCGCAACGGCAACTACGACGTGTACCTGGTCGCAATGCGGGACGGCGAGACCGTCACCGAGAAGATGGCGATCACTGAAACGCCGCTGTTCGAGGCCCGGGCCTCCGTTGGGGTCGACCCTGGCGACCGCGTCTGGGTCGCCTGGGAAAGCGGCGGCGCGAACTGGGGCAAGGACAACGGGTACAACTATCGTTACAGCCTGCCCGATTCGAGAACCGGGCTTGGCTGCGGCACCTGCTTCGGACCGGGCCTGATGCTCGGAGCCGAGCGCGAGGTGCGAGTGCGTGTGTTTGCTGCTGGCCGGCTGCAAGCGCCCGCCCAAGCGCTACAGTCCGCCTTCCAGGCTGAAGCGGGGAGCTTCACCTACCAGCCTCAGGTCTTCTTCGACGGCAACGGCAATCCCTTGGTGGCGGCCAAGTGCATTCTCGGAACGGGCACGCAACGTCGGAGGGGATGGGAGTACCGCCTCACGCGCTATGACGGCCAATCGTGGACCGCAGCGCAAGCAGTCCCGAACAGCAAGGGCCGCTCAAGCACCTGGATCAACACCACCATCGGGAGCGACGGCAGCCTTTGGCTTGCCTGGCCCACCGACAACCGTCGGGACACCGCACCGACTCGCCCGATTCGGTTCGAGGTTTACGTCGGCAAGGCGGAAAACGCCCCGCCACCCAACGGCATCGAGCTGACCGCGCCCCGGGTGCCTTCCGTTGAGGTGGCTCCAGGCCATGCGGACGAAGCAGGAGATCTGGCGGCGATCCGCAGCTACAGGGCTCCGATTCATGGCCGCGAGGCGCGTATCGTCCGTGGCGACCTGCACCGGCACACCGAGCTGAGCTGGGACGCCGGAGGGACCATTGACGGTTCGCTGCCGGACTTCTACCGCTACATGATTGACGCAGCTGCGATGGACTTTGGTGCCTCGACGGACCACCAGGGAGGGGTTCACGACTACTGGTGGTGGTACTCGCAGAAGATGACCGACATGCACCACCTACCCGGCAACTACGTGAGCCTCTTCGGTTTCGAGCGTAGCGTCAACTACCCCATGGGGCACCACAATGTGTTCTATGCAGATCGGTCCGGTGAAGTGGTGCCGTTCTTCCTGGAAGCCTGGGTCCCGAACTACCTGCTGGAACACCAGGCTCGCCGAGGCGATCATCCCGGGGTGGTTCCGCCGCAGAAGCGGCTTGAGGATGGCGAGACAGTCGACTCCACCGTGACGGCGAACGACACGCTGCTGCTGTTCGAGGAAGTCCAGCGCATGGGCGGCGTGGCCATCCCCCACACCTCCGGAACCAACATGGGCACGGACTGGCGCTTTCACGACCCTAAGGCCGCGCCGGTGGTCGAAATCTTCCAGGGCGACCGCACAAACTACGAGCACGAAGGCGCGCCCCTGTCGGCCAGGAGCCCGGCTGGGCGCGACGCTCCGGGCGGGTACCGTGCGGCCGGCTTCGTGAACAACGCGCTGGCCAAGGGCTACACTCTCGGAACAATCGCCAGCTCCGACCACTTTTCCACACACTACTCTTATGCGATGGTCTACACGAGCGCGTTCACGCGCGAGGGCATCCTCGACGCGATCCGCCGCCGTCACACCTATGGCGCCACGGACAACATCATCCTCGAGGTGCGCATGGGCGACCACTTCATGGGAGACCGTTTCCGGGCCGCCGAACCGCTCCCCATTCGGGTTCGCGTGCGCGGGACAGCCGAGGTCGAGAAAGTCCACATCATTCGCGACGGCAGCATCGTTCACACGCACTTGCCCGGGGCCCAGGAGACGGACTTCCAATTCACAGACGCTGATTCGGGAGAGAGCGGACGCTCTCACTACTACTACGTCCGCGTCGAACAGGGCGATGGCCAAGTAGCCTGGGGCAGCCCCATGTGGGTCGATTTCTGAGCAACTCGTTCGGACGCGGGATTCTGACGAAGTCACCGTTCGGTCCACAGTGAGGCATTGAAACGCCGGAGGCTTTAGCGGCTCGGACGGCAGCTGCCGTCCGACGAGGGCACTCGTTGGACTGCTCAAGGAACCCGGGGCGCGGCCTCACCGCACTGCGTCCTCAGAGGTGCACGGATCGGCCGTTCCGCCGCCGCTGCGACGTCGCCAGATCGGTGAGGCCATGCGAACATGAATCCATGGACGGGGGAGTCGCAGTATTCAACCAGCCCTCCAATTGGTCCCTTGCGAGTCTTGCCGATCTCGCGGACGAGCCGCTACGCGCGGCCGGTGCGAAACGCGCGATTGCCTTCGGCTCCTATGCTCGCGGCGTCGCCGATGCGTGGTCCGACCTCGACCTCGTCGTCGTGATCGAGACGGACATCCCAAGACTGGAGCGAGGCCAACTGCTCGCCGAGTTGTACGATGCGCTTCCGGTCTCCCTCGACCTCGTCGTCTTCACTCCCTCGGAATTCCAGCGAGGTGTGCAAGCGGGTCTTGATGTCTTTGCAGCCATCGCAACCGAAGGGAAGATGATCTTCCCGGTTGATCGCGACCTCGAATGAGAGCCTCCGACCGCACCTCGCGCCGCTGGCTCGACACCGCACGCAAGGACCTCGACTATGCCCGGCTCGCAGCCGACGGGGGATTCCACGCTCACGCTTGCTTCAACGCCCACCAAGCCGCCGAGAAGGCGGTCAAGGCGATCCACTATGCCAGGGGAGCGCGAATGGTCCTTGGTCATAGCATCCGTCAGCTCATCGAGCGCCTGGATACTCCGAGCCTCGGAGAGCTGCTTTCGGCTGCGCGCCAACTTGACTTGTACTACGTCCCTACGCGTTATCCCACCGGACTGGATGACGGAACGCCCGACGACGCGTTTTCCTCGGATCAGTCGTCTACTACGCTCGGTCTTGCGCGTGACATCGTGGCAACAGCTGCCGGCATCATCGTCGAGCCGACCCCGGATCGGTAAGACCGATTGCCTCTCCTGCAGCAAGCATGGATCCCAGCTACGCGAGATCGCCGATGCGATGTGTCGCCCTGACGACTGCCTCCCTGCGCCTGCGGATCTCAGCAGACCGCAACGATGACTGTCCTGAGGCACAGTCCAGTTCGGGGGGAAGTGCTTGGACCAGAGTCTGATGATGTCGTCGGGGAGTGCAGCTTACGAGTGTCACCGAAGACAAGGTGCTTCGGATCGTGAGCCTTGATGAGGCGAACTTGGGGCGACCAGGCCTTCTCAAGAATCTGCAGGAGGAACGAGTGGTTGTCCCGGTCGTCCGCCATGTTGCCGCTTGTGTCAGTGCGAAGACGTCAGTTCCTGGCAGGGGCTAGCGCGTCCCACGATCCGAAGGCGGTGTTGTCCAAAGCATTGAATTCGTCGGTATGGTCGGACCGGCGCTGCAGGGGTCGCCACGCGAAGGCGATTCCCGGGCCTAGGTCTCGGATACACTCATGTGCGAACGAGGCGCTCAATTGAAACCGATCACATTGGCGCTGGCGGCACTTGCAATCGCAACGATCGCTGCCGCAGCCGACCGAAAGCCTAACATCGTGCTGATCGTCACGGACGACCAGGGCTGGTGGGATGTCGGTAGCCACGGCAACCAGGAGATCGAGACGCCCAACCTGGATCGGCTCGCGGCCGAAGGCGTCGAACTGACCCGCTTCTACGTGCAGCCGGTTTGTGCCCCGACACGGGCCGGGCTGATGACGGGCCGCCACTATCTGCGCACGGGGCTCTACAACACGCGATTCGGCGGGGACACGCTTCATTCCGGCGAGCGCACGCTGGCGGAGGCCCTGCAGCAAGCTGGCTATCGAACGGGCATATTCGGGAAGTGGCACCTTGGAGAGTACCGCCGCTTTCATCCCGGGCAGCGCGGCTTCGACGAATCGATCTTCTTCTCGGCAGGGCACACGGAGCGCTACTGGGAACCGGACGCGCTGCTGAGGAACGGCCGTGCCGTCAGCGTACGGGGACACATCACCGATGTCCTCACCGACGCCGCGTCGACCTTTGTGCGTGCAAGCCGCGACCGGCCGTTCTTCCTGTACATGGCCTACAACGTGCCGCACACGCCTCTGATCGTTTCCGACGCGCTGCACGAGAAGTATCTGGCGAAAGGCCTGGGTAGTGACGACGCCCGCATCTTCGGCTTGGTTGAACAATGCGATGCGGCGATCGGCCGCCTCCTCGAGGCCATCGACTCGGCAGGTCTCAGGGAGGACACCATCGTGCTGTTCATGAGCGACAACGGCGGCGTAAGCCGTCACTACCGCGCAGGCTTGCGGGGAGGCAAGGGCTCGGTTTACGAAGGCGGCGTGCTGTCTCCGTTTTTTGCCAGGTGGCCGGGCCGATTCGAGGCCGGTCGCAAGACAGACGCGCGAGGATCGCATCTCGACTTGTTTCCGACCCTGCTCGAAATCGCTGGCGGGGAGGCGTCAGCGGACAGGCCGCTTGACGGGAAGAGCCTGCTGCCGCTGCTCGAGGGCGAGACCGACGAGAGCCCGCACGACCGGCTCGTCCACATCTGGGACCGGCACGCGCCGAGCATCGAATCACGCTGGGCAATTGCCGGGCCCAGATACAAGCTCGTCGGCGACGAATTGTACGACCTGGAATCGGACCCTGGTGAGCTGCACGATATCGCAGCCCGCGAGCCGGAAATCGCCGATTCCCTATTCTTGGAATTCAAGGATTGGCTGGCCGACGTCACCACCGGGAAGACGTTTGAACCCGTTCCGATCCCGGTGGGCGACAGCCTCGAGGATCCGGTCGACCTGTGGCCGAGCTGGGCGCGCCACAAGGGGCAGCACGCGAGCGTCGTGATGCCACGTCATCGGGGTCCGGTGCCGCCGGCGCCAATCGGTGACCGGCCGGTGGAGGAATCCACGGTCTACACGTTCGGTGGCTACTACTGGGACACGATCGAGGGGTGGAACGAGCCGGGAGAATCGGTGGCGTGGAAGATCGATGTCTTGGAAACCGGGGAGTACGAGATCAGCTTGGTGTACGGTTGCGATTTGGACGACGCCGGAGGCAGATTCGCGGTCAGCGCCGGCGGGAGCGAACTGCAGGGAACGGTGCGGTCCACACCGGGCCGTGCGTTCTTCGAGCCCCACCCCGTCGGAACGCTGCGGCTCCCGGCAGGCGTCACGGAACTGAGAGTCCGCGTGGTCGCTTCCGCGGGCCGCGACCTGATGGCGCTCAACCGCGTTCGAATCGGGACGAAGCGCTCGGGATCTCCCGAAGATCCCGAGCGCTGAACTGCTCCGGGACGTGACGGACCTCCGGCAGGAAGTCCGGGCTGGAAGCGCCACCCGGCGTCAAAGATCCCGAAGCTTGTCCAGATAATGCCTGCGGGCCCGGTCAACCATCTCCCGGGCCACCTTCCGGTTCGCTTGCGAACCGAAATTGTTCCGCTCCACCAGGTAGCCCCAGAACCGGTCGACCCAACGGACTGCCAAGTCCAGATCCTCGCGCACCAGCACGGGCTTCGAGCCGGCCGTCACGTACACCGCGCTGGAATGCGCGAGCGCGCGAGTCGTCAGTCCCGGCGCTGCCGGACCGTACACGCGCGCGGCGAACCAGCTCGAGTCGGTGACCGGGATCTCCTTCTCCAGGCGAAACCGGTCGGCGCCTCCAGCATCGGCGCTCTCCACGACCCGGCCGTTCTGGATGAACTCCACCCGCTCGATGGGCGTGCGCGACATCACGTCCGCTCGCAAGGTCGCCCGATACGTCGTTCCCGGCGGGAACGGGATCTCTTCGCCGACACCGCTGCCGTTGACCTCGAAGGTCAGCAGCGGGCCCGTGGTCGCAAACGAGCGCCCCTCCCTGTAACGCTCGATCCAGCGTTCCCAACTCATCGCTCCACCGACATGGACGTACTGCCGGCTGCCGCCCGGGATTCGATTGATTCCCCGCCAGTTCGTGAACGCGTCCGTTCCGGCGCCCGCGGCGATCCGGAACCCGCAGTTGAGCAGCGTGTACCAGAGCTGGTACGCCGCATCGGCATACGGGAGGACGTCGAGCGTGTCGAGGGCGCCCAGCGCGGCGGTCACGACGCTCTCCTTCGCGCCGAGATTCGTATCGAAAACGTCGCGTGTTGCCCCGCTGATCGGATGCATGTACGTCACCAGCCCGCCCTGCTCGCGAGCCTCGATCGCGGCCATCGTGTTCAGCGGGAAGTCGTACGGCGAGTCGCTGCCGATGACGCTCGTGTAGGACGGGGGGACCAGCTTCTTGATGTTGAGGAAGCCCATGTGACCGAGCGGGTCGCTGTTGCGGTACTCCTGGCCCCAGTACAGGAAATACCGCTCGGTCGAGAGTGGGCTCAGCTCCCCGGTGAAGAACTCCTTGTCGTGCACGAACGCGCCCTGCGCGTTCGCCACGATCATATTCGCCGCGTTGAGGTCCATCGCCTTGAGCCAGGCGAGAGACTGTGGAGGCCGCTGGTAGTAGCTGCCGAGGTAGTTGGCATGAAAGTGGTTCTCTCCGGAATACCAGCCTCGCTGGTTCCAGTTGGTCCACCGCTCCAGTTGGAGAGAGATCTCGGTCGTGCCTCCGGAACTCACATCGACCGTCGTGCTCGCCAAGCGGTATTCGTTCCCCTTGGCAGCCGTGAGCTGCAAACTGCCGGCCGGCAGCTCGAACTCGGCGTCGCCGAGCGTGACAAAGAACGCGTCGCGGCGGGGCGCGCCCCCCGCTTCAGTCGACCCCGCCATCCCGAGCGGGAAGTAAAAGATCGGCTCGCCCCGGGGGGCGTACCCCTTGCCGTCGGAAGCCTCCACATAGAGGCGCGCCGCGGTCGGCTTGCCGAGTTCGTCGAGCACCGTGACGCGGACGCGCCCCGACGCAGCGCGGAAGTTGAGGTCGTCAATGACCACGTGCCGGGCATCCCCGCCCTCGATCGGCAACGTGAATAGATCGATGTTGCCCAGCTGGTTCGAAGCGAATGCGATCCGTGATCCGTCCGGGGATACATCCGGGGCGAGTTCGTGGCGCGGCGTGCTGGTCAACGCAGCCGGCTCGCCGCCGTTCTGCGGCACGCGATAGAGCTCGAAGTTACCGGGACCGTTGATCACGTCCGCCGAGTACACTGCGCCTCCATCCGGGAGGGCGCCGATGCCGTCAAGAACAACGATGTGCTCTGGCAGGTATCGCGTGAGCGGCAGCTGGACAGTAAACCCCTGTCGGCCCGTCGGCAGCGACCAGGCCTGCGGGGCACCGATCCGCACACCGGTGAAGACGATCTCGTCCGGACCACTGGAGACCTCGGCCCAGGGGCCCGCAGGGCCGCGCTGTGGCCGCGTGTGCAGGGGAATGGCCCGACCCGAAGCTACATCCACCTCGAACACTAGCGCCCCGGCGTTCGGAACGAGCAGCGGGCAGTACAGCAGGTTCCCATCGGGCGACCAATCCGGGGTCCCGCCCGTCGGGTACGGAAGCCGCAGGACTCGCTCGGCGCCGGTTGCGACATTCACGATGACCAGGGAGCCCCGGATCTTCGCGAAGCGTCCCCGGGGGTTCTCGCCCTTCACGAAAGCGATGGATTCGCCGTCCGGAGACCACGCGGGATGGTCGTGAAAGCCCTCGGAAGATGTGATCTGCGTCCCGGCCCCGCCCTCGGCCGAAACGGTCCAGATGCTGCCGAACAGCGAGAACGCGAGCTGCTCTCCGTCCGGAGACCAGGCGGGCTCCGTCGCGCCCCATGGCAGCGACTCCCCGGCGGCGACCGTTCCAGCGCGTGGCGGACCGGACTTGACCGCGACCCAGGCAATTGTGGCGAGCAGGGAAATCGCCACAAGGCGCGCTACACCGAGCATGGCCGGATTATAGCCGCCATGGCAGTCCCCGGAGCAAATAAGTAAACGTCAGTACGGCATCAGCAGTTTCAACAGGGACAAGATCAATACACAGAGAGTTAGGGTAGTACCGAAAACGTAGCGGCGGTGTTCCCTCTTCAATTTGAGTCTCTTCGCGTTGAGACTGCTCCTACTGATTTGTAACTTGCCAACGATCTCACGCAACACCCGGAAGGTCTCCATGTAGCACTCAACCTGACCCTCCGCTGACTGTCTGTCGATTCTGCCCTTAGCCAGCAGTCCATTCGCCTTGTTGCCCGGAACATCATTTCCGTGTACTCGGGCAGGACTTCGGGGATCACGAGATCACTATAATCACGTTGGAATTCCTGTATCGCCTCCTGCGCAAAGGCAATTCCGGACTCGGACGCTTCGTACATTGACCGTTGGCAATGACCTTCGCCTCTCAACGTCTCCTTATCAAGACCTGTCCTGTCTATCTGCAACAAGCGCCTTGAGCACATGCGGACCGGCATACCTCAACTGGTTGATTGCCGGTGTCGAGACACCACACTGGAAGAGTTCAACCTCCTTGGCGAGAAGCTCAGCCTTGTCGAAAAGTTCCTCAATCCGTAACTGCCCAGGCATCCGCGCCAGAAATGACTTGAGGCGCACCGCATGGCGAAGCGCGTGAGGCGGGCGGTGCGCAGAACACAGGGGGCAGGAATGGCCGCTGGCTGAGGTGGGCTTAACACGACGTTGCCAATACATGTAAGCCTAAGAATGTTCTGGGGATCCGGGCGCAGGCGGGACGATGGCAAGGCGTGTTGAAGGTCAGCAGAGCGGGCTGAGCGAGGACGAGCGTCTCGTACAGTTACAAGCAGAGAACGCCCAACTGCGAGCGGAGAACGCGCAGTTGAAGGCGGCCATCGCGCAGTTGCGAGCGGAGTTGTTGGCGTCAATGCTAATTTGCACATTTTCGACAAGCCAAAATTGCACACTTTTCATCGGCGGGTAGACCGCTGCTCCACCATGTGGGTGAGCCCGCATGGAGGGGTGGAGAGATGTACGACATGGAGACGAAGATGTTGCTGAAGCATTACCTGGAGCAAGGGGTATCGAAGGCCGAGCTGGCGCGACGGTTCCAGCTCAGCCGGCGAACGATCCACTACTGGGTCGAGTCCGGTCAGTTGGACCGGGAGCTGAACGCGGGTGCAGGTGGCTATGCGCGGCGGGCGCCGATCGCGCACAAGCTGGACCCGTTCAAGGGGATTATCGAGGCGCGCCTGGAGGTGTATCCGAAGCTGACGGCGCAGCGGCTGTATGAGGAGGTGCGGGCAGCGGGATACCCGGGCAGCTACGGCAGCGTGCGGGACTACGTGCGCCCTGCCGATGCCACACAAGTTGACACTTGACTTTTGATGTCGCTCTGTGCCATTTCTGGGGTATGTATGAGCAACATCGGATTCCGACCACACTGGCGCAGGGCCCCGCGCTGATCCAGGTCCGCCAACTCGTGGCCGACGCGGGCGACGCCAGCCGCACCGAAATTGGCCGGCGGGTCTGCGCCCGGTTCGGATTCCTCGATGCCCACG